>Ga0247611_10000008_pt1 | contig 333620 bp, 289 predicted proteins | sample 177DNAGHGhighgp2_FD_192422 | JGI IMG/M metagenome (GOLD analysis project Ga0247611, IMG submission 192422) | Sheep rumen microbial communities from Palmerston North, Manawatu-Wanganui, New Zealand - 1770 DNA GHGhigh gp2 | ecosystem: Host-associated > Mammals > Digestive system > Stomach >... | reverse complement strand
TCACGGTACCGGCAGGCTTGATGCTGCCGTCTCCGGCAGGCGTGCTGCCATTGGAGACAAGAACCACATCTTCATTTGAACTGGTCCAGGAAATCTGAGCCGAAGCATCTTCCGGCCTTAGCGTAGCGATAAGTTGCTCCGTCTGGTAGAATCCAAGCTGAAGTTCCGTCTTGTTCAGAGAGATCATCTCCACTCCGCCTTCTCCTCCATCGGAGGCTTTCTTTTCCACCGTCACTTCACTGAAGCCTAATACGCTGCCGACGCTTGCGATGACCTTCACGGTGCCAACCCCGACGCCCGTTACTTTGGCCTGAGTGTCCGATATCTTTTCCACCTTCGCAATGGAGGGATTGTCGCTGGTCCACTTGATTTCGGCGCCGGTACCGTCGGGAGTAACGGTTGCAGTCAGGATGGTTTCCTCTGTCGCTTTGATGGTTACCATGGCCGGAGTAACGGTTATGCTTTCCACAGAGGGAGCGTCGCTAGTAACCGTCACTTCACATTTTGCGTTTATATCATGACCGGAACCTCTCCCGATAACTGCCCATATCTCTGTGGGACCACCATTCCTTACGGCTGTTACAAGACCTTTCTCATCAACGGTTGCCACGGAGGGAATGGATGATATCCATTCTATTGTCTTGGGCGTGGCGTTTTCCGGAATAAGGGTAGCCACAAGTTGGAATGTTTCTCCCTCTTTTAGTGTCAGGGACGATTCATTCAGGGTAATTCCCTCGATGGCTACTTCTTCTTCCACCGTCTCCCCGCCTTTCTTTACGGTGATGGTGCACGTTGCTTCCTTGCCTTCGATGCTGGCGGTAATGGTAGCTTCGCCTTCAGCTACGGCCGTTACCAGACCTGCGGGAAGGTATGTCCCGTCTGCGGCGACTTCGTCCCCGGTAGTTACGGTAGCAACATCGGGATCGGAACTGCTCCAGATTACTTTGGGACCTGCCGGAAGCTGCGGTTCCACAGTGACGGCAAGCTGCAGGGTTTCGCCTACCGTCAGTTCGGCGCTCTCCCTGTCCAGGGAAATCTTTACCTGGTCGGTGCCGCCGCCGTTTAACAATTGATTGAGTTCTTCGTTGTCGCAGGCCGTAAAAAAGGCCAGCGAACAGGCCAGAATGGCATAGAATAACTTTTTCATAATACTATTGTCACACGATTTTTGGCGAAGATAGGTAAAACCCGTCTCCGCCAAATAGTACGAAAGAACTATTTTATATTATTCCGAGCTGACTAGCGACAGAGAGCATCTCCGAATTGTTCCTCACAGCCATCTTGAGGTAGATGTTCTGCTTGTGGTTCTTCACGGTGTAGACGCTCACGTGGAGCCGGTCGGCTATTTCAGCTGCCGACAGGCCTTCGCGGCTCAGGCGTATGACTTCGAGTTCCCGCGCGGTAAGTCCCAGTTTCTTTACTTCACGCGAGCGTTCCTCCATCAGATTTACAATGTACGACGCCACGTCTTCCGCCACGAATCCTTCTTCGTCACCGAACAGTTCCCGGCAGCGGGCGCGGATGGCTTCTTCGTCCATGGAGACGATGCCCCGCAGCGATTCGGAGACCTTCCTGTTGAACTGGGGGCTTGTTAAATCTTTGGAAACCAGACGCAGAAGCTGTTCTTTCCCGCGGTCGGAAGCGACAAGACGGCGGTTATAGACCATGGCTGTGACTATAATGGCGGCAAGTGCCGCAGCCAGGAAGCAGAGCAGCACCACCCAGAAACGCATGCGCGCTATCCTCGCCTCCTTGAGGGATGTCTCGTAGCGGGTTTCCATCTCCTGGAGGCGGGCGTCGGCCTTCTGCTGCATATAATACTCCATCGCATACACATACTGCTGATGGGCCACGGCGGCGTTCTGCACATCGCCGGCCTGGGTGTAGAGCAAGACCAGGTTGTTCCAGCACTGGCTCTGCATGAGGTAGTCGTCGCCCCGAAGGCCGGAGAGTACGTTCTCACAGCAGGCGATGCCGTCGCGCCAGTTGCCTCCCTGACGATACCAGCGCATCCAGTACGGCAGGGCCTTCGCGGCGAAGGAAGAGTCGCGGGACACGGCAACTGCCCGGTCGATACACTCGCCAGCCCTGGCGTAGATTTCCTTGTCGATACTGGAATTGAAACGGTTGAGGCCGATGTAGGCCTGGCTCATCTGCAGAAGGATGTCCGCCTGAAGATTCGGGCTGACGGAAGCGAAGGACATTGCTTCTTGAAGGGTTTCAAGGGCTTCGGCGTCCTGGGCCTCACCCTCGGTAATGGCTCCGCAGAGCTGGAGGCGGCCCTTCTGGAGCAGCGCGGTGGCTATCAGGGTGTCGGTGCCGTCTTCCCGGGCAAGACGCTCAGCCTCGATAGCGTGTTCCCAACCCTGGGCGTCGCGCCAGGTCATGATATCGAGGGAGGCAAGACGGCTCAGCAGGAGGGATCTGCCGCCCCCATTTAAGTCTTTATCTGACAATGCTTTAAGTATGGCTTCCGTGGCCGGTTCCCACTCTTTCAGGGAAGCGTGACGCTCGCTTTCCGCAAGCAGATCGCGCCAGGACTCCTCCGGGGCAGCAGAATTCCGGCAGGAGACCGGAGCCGCCAGCACGGCAGCGGCAAGAAGTATGACTTTCAGAGCCTTCATTCCTCGCAAAGATATGCAAAAAGTAACAATCCGGGATTATTGTTATATTTGTAAGTTATGAAAATCGTCATTTCAGGATACGGCCGCATGGGTCACATGGTTGAGGATCGCCTCCGTGCCAGGGGCATCGAACCCGCGCTTTGCAGTGAAGACATCTGCTCGGTGGACCCGGCCCTCGCCCGCGAGGCCGTGTGTATAGATTTCACCGTGCCGGAGGCATTCAAGGCCAACTACCGCTTCATCGCTTCGCACTTCAAGGCTGCCGTAGTGGGCACGACCGGCTGGTATGACATCAAGGACGAAGTGCTCGCGGAGTTCGAGCGCAACGGCTGCACCCTCATCTGGTCGGCCAATTTCTCAATCGGCGTGATTGCCCTTTTCGCCGCGGTGGAAAAGGTGTCCGCGGTATTGAAGGACAAGGGTTATCAGGCGCACATCAGCGAGACTCATCACATCCATAAGCTCGACAAGCCCAGCGGCACGGCGAAGATTCTGGGAGACATCGTGGAGCGCGAGCTCGGCGTGAAGCCCGACATCGAATCCTTCCGCGAAGGGGAAGTTCCCGGCATCCATACGGTGGAACTCACCGGCAGCTGCGACCGTCTGTCCCTCACCCACGAAGCCTTCTCCCGAGAAGGTCTCGCCGAAGGCGCCGTGGTTGCCGCCCTCATGACCGAGGGCCTGAGCGGAGTTCATGAATTCAAAGATCTAATCATATGAAAAAAGTTCGTTCATTATCCGTCCTCCTATTAACCGTTTGCCTTTTTTGCGGCTGTAAATCGTCAGAAGGTGACTGGGAACCCATGACTATTGAGAATAAAGAGATTTCTTTCGCCGCAAAAGGCGGTTGTGCTGTTGCGAGTGTAACGAATTATGGAGGTTGGTGGATTTGCGATGCGCACGAGTATTCCTATGTTAATAATGTCTGGTCGGAAGTGGCATGCGTGGAATACGGCAATGACGCCATTACATTATCTAAAGACTTTGACATGCTGTCCGGCAGTTGGTTCCGCGCCTATGTTCCTCGAAGCAATAAGAATTTGCTTACTAAGTATTTAGTAGTTATTGTTGATGAGAACAATACCGGCACTTCCAGAAGAATTAGTATTGGTATGGAGTGTATGGATGTCTTCGGTGGAGTTTCTGTAACACAAAGAGCTGAATAAAGGATTATTACAGTATGAAAACGATAATCCACCTATTTGGTATATTATTGATTCTTCTGACGGCCTCCTGCAATCAGGACCGCTTGCCGCCAAAAGTGACGCCAAACAAGGGTTTGTCTATTGACAATAGAGACTTTTCTTTCACCGCGAATGGAGGTTCTGCAATTGCGCACTTCAAGGGTTTGAAGGACAGGTGGTTTATTACAGGCTGTAGTGAATATCTTTTTATTGACAATAATTGGAAGGATATCGGGAGTACGCATGATGAATGGTTGGGTATTACGCTGACCAATTATGATTTGTTGACAGGAAGTTGGTATGCCGCGTATAAACCTAAAGATGAAGACGGTCAGTATTCAGTCAATGAACTGCATATTACGGTAAATCAAAACGATACCGGAGAACGCAGACGAGTTAGAATATACTTAGGCGGTGGACCTAACACCGATTCTATATACGTTACACAAGAAGCAGAATAAATACAACACGATATGAAGAAACTTACCCTGAAAGGTTGCGGAACGGCTTTGCTGACGCCGTTCAAGGCAGACGGCAGCGTGGACTACGAGGCTTTCGCCGCCAGCGTAGACCGTCAGGTGAAGGCGGGCGTCCATTTCCTGGTGCCGCTCGGAACCACTGGCGAAACCCCCTGTCTGTCCGTAGAGGAACGAATCGAGATACTCAAGATCGCCAAGGCCCACTGCGCCGGAAGGCCGGTGGTGGTAGGCGGCGGCACCAACTCGCTGGACGCAACCATCGAAAGCATGAGGCAGCTGGAGCCCTACGGGCCAGACGCCTTCCTCATCGTCGTGCCGTATTACAATAAGCCGACACAGGAGGGGCAGTTTCAGTATTTCAAGGCAGTGGCGGCCGCAACGGATAAGCCGATCATCATCTATAACGTTCCGGGCCGCACAGGCGCGAACATCGAAGCGGGGACGGTTCTTCGTCTCGCACGCGATGTGGAGAACATCGTGGCCGTGAAGGAGGCGTCAGGCAAGTACGCCCAGATTTCGGAGATCATCGCCGGGGCGCCGGAGGGATTCTCGGTGCTGAGCGGCAATGACGATGAAACCCTTTCGCTTATGGCTACCGGTGCCGCCGGAGTGATATCGGTGGCGTCGAACGTGGCGCCCAAGGAGATGGTGGCGCTCACAGAAGCAATGCTGGCAGGACGCCTGGAAGAGGCGCGCGGGCTCCATCACCGTCTCTTCCCCCTTATGAAGAACCTTTTCGTGGAGAGCAATCCCGGCCCGGCGAAGTACGCCTGCGCGAAGCTCGGCCTTATGCGGAATGTGCTCCGTCTGCCGCTCGTCCCCGTGGGCCCCGCCACCGAAAAGATTATCGACAACACGCTTGCTGAATTATGGAAATAACTCGCATTCAAAGCTTTTTATTTGCTCTGTGCCCAGTCTTCCCGACATGGTGGTAGAAGAATACAGTTCCCCCTTTATTACTGATTTCAAGATGAATTGGGGATGGGGAAAGTCATACGACGATGATTGTTTTGCTAAATCCGGAAACTGGGAAATAACTCTTGATGATGGGACCATTTGCAATTATGTTTATCAAAGAACTATGATATATGGTTTTTCTCCTTCTGAATAGTTAGTTTGCCGTATGAAAACGAAACGCCTGTCTACCTTTTCATTATTGCTTGTTCTTCTTGTCTCTTGCGACATAATACCGTTGCCACCCAAGGTGACTCCAAACCATGGGTTGAATATTGACAATAGGGAGTTTTCCTTCTCTGCCGATGGTGGCTTGGCAATTGCTCATTTCAAGAGTACTAACAAATGGAAGATATCATGCTCTATTGAATACCTATATTCAAATGGTGTCTGGATAGATATCGGGAGCAATGAAGACGAATGGATAAATGCTACCTTGTCAGATGATTGCTACACCCTGTCGGGAAGTTGGTATACGGCATATAAACCCAAAAACGAAGAAGGACATTATGCCAACGAACTCCATATTTCCGTAGATAAGAACGAAACCGGGGAGGCCCGAAAAGTTTCGATTTATGTAAGGGTTGGCCCAGACTCAGATAAAGTAATTGTTACACAGGAAGCAGAATAGAATTATGGAAATAACTCTTGAGAAGTTTAACGCCGTGATGGACCAGCTCGAAAGGGGCGAGGTCCGTGTGGCCGAAAAGGTGAACGGCGAATGGAAGGTTAACTCCTGGGTTAAGGAGGTGATTCTGGCCGGGTTCCGTCTTGGCAAGCTCGTGCAGATGGGACCTTTTGTCGACAAAGACACCTTCCCCGCTCGTCAGTTCGGCCTGGAAGACGGGGTGCGCGTCGTGCCCGGCGGGTCGGCCGTGCGCCGTGGGGCCTACATGGCGCCCGGATCCATCATCATGCCTCCGGCGTACGTCAATGTGGGCGCCTATGTGGACAGCGGGACCATGGTCGACAGCCACGTCACCATCGGCTCGTGCGCTCAAGTGGGCAAGAACGTGCACGTGAGTGCGTCGTCCCAAATCGGCGGAGTGCTGGAGCCTGCCGGAGCGCTGCCGACCATCATTGAAGACGGCGCGTTCGTGGGCGGCAACTGCGGCATCTATGAGGGCACGATAGTGCAGGAAGGCGCCGTGATTGCGAGCGGGGTGATCATCACTTCGTCGACCCCTCTCTTCGACTCCACCACAGGCGAGTTTATTAAGCGCAATGCCGACGGCCGCATCGTGGTGCCGAAGGGAGCCGTGGTGGTGAGCGGCAGCAAGCCGGTAACGAAAGGCCCCGGAGCTGAAGCAGGAGTGCATCTCTACTGCCCGGTGATTGTGAAGTACCGCGACTCCAAAACAGAGGGGTCTATTCATCTGGAAGATTTGCTTAGATAATCATGGATATTTCTTTGAAAGTTCCTTTCGGGCAGCCTGGAGAATGGCATCGGCTGGATTGCCTCAACTGGGAGGCCGGGTGGCCTTATAAGCCTTTGGTAGAGTTCCGTCTCTGGCACACGGGAGACGTGCTGCATCTGGAGTACCGGGTGGACGAGCAGAGCGTTCGTGCGGAGGAGACGCACGACGGGAATGACGTGTATAAGGATTCCTGTGTGGAGTTCTTCTTCCAGCCGCTTCCCGACGATCCGCACTATTATAATTTCGAGTTCAACGCGGCCGGCACCATGGTTTGTTCCTGGCGCACCGGGCGCATGGATCCGGAAGACGCCCCCGCAGAGGTGCTGGCGAGCGTCCGTAGAGAGGTTGCGTTGGACGGTGGAGCGTTTGCGCCGTCGGTTGAAGGGAATCGCGTCGGCTTCGAGGAGAGGCCGGCCGTCGGTCCATGGTCTCTTCGGGCAGACATTCCGGTTGAGGCCCTTTGGCGCAGCGGCATCCGGAGCTTCAGCGGCCTTCGTGCCCGCGGCAACTTCTACAAGTGCGGCGACGGGCTCAAGGTTCCCCACTTCGTGACCTTCGCCCCCATCGACACCGCCAGGCCGGACTATCATCGTCCCGAATTCTTTACCGAGCTCGAGTTTTTACTATCTTTGTAGACATGTCGACATTCATAATCGAAGGCGGGCACCGCCTGAGCGGAAGCATCACTCCGCAGGGTGCAAAGAACGAGGCGCTGCAGATACTGAGCGCAGTGCTTCTCACGGATAAAGCCGTTCGCATCTCCAATGTTCCGGAAATCCTGGACGTGAAGAACCTCATCGGTCTCCTGGAGAAGATGGGGGTGGCGGTAACCCGTCACGAAAAGGGCGAGTACACCTTCCAGGCCGCCACACTCAACGGCGACTACGTGGGTAGTCCGGAGTTCGTGAAGCTCTGCGCCTCGCTCCGCGGATCGGTGATGATTTCCGGCCCGCTGCTGGCCCGCTTCGGCGAAACCTGGTTCCCCAAACCGGGCGGAGACAAGATCGGCCGCCGCAGGGTGGACACCCACATCGAAGGCTTCGTGAACCTCGGGGCCACTTATGAGTACGACACGAACGTCCGCGCCTATCATCTCACGGCACCCAAGGGTCTGCGCGGAACCTATATGCTTCTGGACGAAGCCTCCGTTACCGGTACCGCCAACATCGTCATGGCGGCCAGCCTGGCCGACGGCGACACCACCATCTACAACGCCGCTTGCGAACCCTACGTGCAGCAGCTCTGCCGTCTTCTCAACGCCATGGGCGCGAACATCGAAGGCATCGGCAGTAACCTGCTCACCATCCACGGAGTGAAGAAGCTCCACGGAGCGAACCACCGCATCCTGCCGGACATGATCGAGGTCGGCTCTTTCATCGGCATGGCCGCAATCACCCAGAGCTCGCTCACCATCAAGGACGTTTCCTACGAGAACCTTGGCATCATTCCGGAGGCCTTCAAGCGCATCGGCGTGAAGCTCGAACAGAGGGGCGACGACATCTTCGTCCCGGAACAGGAGAGCTACGAGATCGAGTCTTTCATCGACGGCTCCATCATGACCATCGCCGACGCTCCGTGGCCCGGCCTCACGCCCGACCTTCTGAGCGTTCTTCTGGTGGTGGCCACGCAGTGCAAGGGCAGCGTGCTGATTCATCAGAAGATGTTTGAAAGCCGTCTGTTCTTCACCGATAAGCTGATCGACATGGGCGCGCAGATCATACTTTGCGACCCGCATCGCGCCGTAGTGATTGGCCACGACCACAAGTTCCAGCTGCGCGCGAACCGCATGACCAGCCCCGATATCCGTGCAGGTATCGCCATGGTTCTGGCCGCAATGAGCGCCAAGGGCACCAGCCAGATCGACAATATCGAACAGATCGACCGAGGCTACGAGGATATCGACGGCCGACTCCGCGCCCTGGGTGCCGTGATAACCAGAAAATAGTTTTTCGTTATGAAGAAGTATTTGCTGATGCTCGCGTCGGCTGCAATGATAGCGGCCCTCGCCTTCTCCTGCGATAAAGCCGACCAGGACGAAGAAGAGGGAGATCTGGAGCCTCTTAAGTGCGAACTGACTGCTACAACCGACGACTGGATATTTGAGAGCAAGCCGGAATTCACTCTTATGATAGAGAACCGGAACAAAAAGGCGGTTAAGGCCAACGTCCATATCTGGATAGCCACCGATAAGAAAGAGGCGGTGAAGGATAAGGAAAACACGATTGAGATTTCGGGGAATTCAATAAAAAAGGTCAATATAAAGAGGAACGAGGACCTCGAGCCCGGCTTCTATACCATAACGCTGAAGGTGGATAAACAGGTTGTGAAGAAAAATGCCGGTTTTGGGATTTCTCCTTTCAACATTTCTTCTCCGCCCGATATGCAGCCGGACTTTGACTCCTACTGGGCATCAGTTAAGGCTCAGCTGCCCGACATCACCAATCCGGCGAATGTTACTCTTACCGAGATTCCTTCAAAAAGCAGCTCTGCCCAGAAGGTCTATCTCGTGGAGATGAAGTCGGTGCCCGACGGACTCACGGGCGACCCTGTCACGGTGCGCGGCTACTATCTGGAGCCTCAGGACGGGGGTAAGTATCCGATTCTGATGCATTTCTTCGGCTATGATTCCACGCCTCCGGGAAAGATGTCCTGCCCTTCCGGTTCGACGAAACCTCAGTACGCGGAGTTCTACCTATCCAACAGGGGCCAGATGATCAACGCACGCAGCGCCGACAAGCGCAGCGACGGCATCCAGAAGGATTTTACCAATACCTACGGAGACTGGTTCGCTTTCCAGTTCGATCAGAAGGAAGATGGCTGGTACTACCGCGGAGCCTTCATGGACTGCGTGCAGGCTGTTAATTTTATGGCCTCCCGCTCCTGCTGGGATGGGAAGAATCTCTTCGGTGAAGGCTCAAGCCAGGGAGGGGCATTCTCTTATGCCGCGGCTGCTTTGAGCGATTATCCTTTCACAGCCATCGCTCCCTGCGTGGCCTTCCTCGGAGATTTCCCCGATTATTTCCAGATTGTATCCTGGCCTGGAGATACTGCTAAAAAGAGCCGTGGTTCGATGAGTGACGAAGAGATGTACAGGTTCCTGTCGTATTTCGACACCAAGAACCTTGCGACTCGCATCAATGCGGCCGTCATAGCCTGCAGCGGCCTGCAGGACGGCACATGCCCGCCGCATACCAACACGGCTCCGTTTACCAATCTGGCGACCACGGACAAGGAGATGTATTACTACCCCCAGATGGGACATGAAATCCCGAACGACTGGACAGGGAAATACACTGCTTTCTTTAAGGAAAGAATGAAATAGCGGGCCAGCCCGCTATTTTTTATCCACCCACTTCCACACGGCCCACATGAGGGCGCCCCAGGCGAAGAAGAAAACGTAGTGGATCCATTTGGGGACTTTGGTGACGTAGGCCGGGCGCTCGGCGAGATCCTGGATGGCCGGGTCGTCGGCATAATAGTAGGCTCCTGCCCCGAAGTCGTAGTTGGGGTTGAGGCCTAAGCCGCGTACCATTATATATACCGCAATACACAAAATGGCGACCACCGCGACGATGGTCACCACTTTGTATATCGTGCGTTTTTCCACTATTTGTAGAGGTCCAGTACCGGCACGTCGAAGACTACTCCGCTCAGCAGGAACCAAACCGCAAAGAGGGTGAGGGCGATGTTGAAGAGCTGGCCCACGACATAGAGCCAGAGCACCTTGCCGCCCTGCATCTGTTTGAAGAGGCTCTTGAAGTTGGTGTCCAGGCCTATGCTTGTGAAGGCGAGCACGAAGCACCAGTTCTTGTACTGGTCGAGCACGCTGTTGATGGCCTTCACCTCAGCGCCGCCGGCGAGGGGAGCCACGATGAACGAAGCCACCAGCGAGGCCACGAAGAAGCCGATGATGAACTTCGGGAAGCGGTTCCAGATTTCGCCGGCACCCACCCTGGTACCCGGAGTCTTGTCGACACGGGTGGCGAAGAAGAGGGCGACGAAGAAAGCGATGAAGCCGATGAGGATATTCTGGATGCTCTTTACCAGCACTGCCGCCTGCTCGGCTTCGGGGCCGAGGGCGCTGCCGGCGAGAACCACCGCTCCGGTGCTGTCGACTGTGCCGCCTATGAGCGAGCCGCCCATCAGCGCGTTCATGCCGCAGGCGCGGATGATCATGGGCTCGAACACCATCATGAGGATGGTGAAGATGATGGAGATCGATATGGCGATGGAGAGGTCGTCCTTCTTGCACTTGGCAGCAGCTCCGGTGGCGATGGCGGCGGAGGTTCCGCATACGCTGGTAGCCGCTGCCATGGTTATCACGAGCGGCTTGTTATCCATTTTGAGAACCTTGGTTCCGAACCACCACATGAAGATGATGACGATGGGGGTGACTATCCAGGCGATGCCAAGGCCGTAGAGACCGAACTTGGCGATGTTGCTGAAGAGCACGCTGAAGCCCATGATCACCAGACCGGTCTTGATGTAGAATTCGGTGCGAATGGCGGGTTTGAGCCATTTGGGGACGCCCACGGTATTGGAGATGAGAAGGCCGATGAGAAGCGCCCAGAAGGCCCACTCGAGGTAGCGGTTGAGGGTGAATTCAGCACTCACCAGACGAACCACGAAGGCGATGGCGAAGAGCACCAGGAATGCCGGCACATAGTCCTTCAGCTTTTCTCCCTGCAGCTTGACGCCGATGGAGAACAGGACCCCGAGCACCAGGAGGGTGCGGAGAGTCTTGACCCAGAACGGCCATGCGCCGAGCTGCTTGCCGAGGCCCACAGCCTTGGGGGCGTCTTCCCCTATGGCCCAGGTTGCGAACTTCACAGCGGAGAAGTCGAAGGCCTTGGTGAGAACGGCCACGATACCTATGGCGATGATGATGAATCCGAGCCAGCAGGCGAGCCAGTCTTCGGTTTTCCAGAGTTTGGAAAGGTTGGAATTAGTACTCATTCTCTTCAAATTTAAGCACGCAAAGATAGCAAATCTTTTTTTGTATCTTTGTACTGATATGGCCGATGGAACTGTAAGAGCCCGCTGCAGGCGGTGCGGGGCGGAGGAGGAAATCCCCGCCTGGAATATCATAAACGCCCAGGAAAATCCTGAGCTTCGGGCGGACCTGCTGGAGGGCAAGCTCTTCCTGTGGACCTGCCCCCGTTGTGGATCGGATAACCTCATAAAGTATCCGTTGCTCTACCACGACCCCGCCCAGAAACTGCTGCTCTGGCTCACCGACGGCGTGCCGGAGGTGGAGGCCCGCATGGCCGAAACCATCGCTTCCGAAGAGGGGCTGCAGGACTACTCGGCCCGAATCGTGGACACCCCGGGGGAGATGATGGAGAAGATCAAGATCGCCGAGGCCGGCCTGGACGACGTTGCCATGGAAATCTGCAAGTATGTCACCGCTCAGGAAATGGGTAAGACCGACGTCGACTTTAAGTTCTTCCGGCTCGAAGGGGCAGATCGCCGCATCCTGCTGACTTACCCCGAAGGCGGGGAGATGCAGGTCGTCGGCACCGGCTTCAGCGTTTATGAAGACGCAGCCGGCATTGTCGGCCGGAATCCGGAACTCACCGTACACGGTCTGGTTAGAGTGAACGACGCCTGGCTGGCCGGGCATATACGCTAATATAACACGGGAATGGAGGTTAATCTCAGCCGGGAAGGACTCATTGCGGCGCTGGAATCTAAAGATCCGGCGTTCACTAAGGAATTGCTTCAGGAGGCGTATCGGGTGAAGGTCGCTTCCGTGGGCGCAACCGTCTATCTCCGCGGTCTCATTGAAATCTCCAATATCTGCGCGAAGGATTGTCTTTACTGCGGCATCCGCCGCGATATGGACTGTCCGCGTTATGAACTCAGCGACGAGCAGGTGCTTGAGGCCGCCACCATCGCCGCCAGGAGACGCTACGGCTCCGTGGTCATTCAGGGCGGAGAACGGAAAGATCCGGCATTCATCCGCAAAATCACCCGTCTGGTGCGCGCCATCAAAGCCATCGATACCGGGGGCGATCCTCCCCTCGGCATCACGCTCTCGCTTGGCGAACAGTCCAGGGAGGTATACGAAGAATGGTTTGAGGCCGGTGCCCACCGCTATCTATTGAGGATAGAATCCAGCAATCCGGATCTCTACCGGAAGATCCATCCGGACGATTCGCAACACTCCTTCGACACGCGTCTGGAGTGCCTGCAGAACCTCAAGGCCATAGGCTATCGGGCCGGAACCGGAGCGATGATAGGAATGCCGTTCCAGACGAGTGCGGACCTCGCAGACGACCTCCTGTTCTATAAGAGTTTCGGCGCGCCTATGATAGGGATGGGGCCCTATAATCCGCATCCCGGCACTCCGCTCACCCTGTCCGGGGCCCCGTATCCGCCTGATGCGGAGCGTTTTACCCTGGGGCTGAAGATGATTGCCCTGCTTCGCCTGCTGATGCCGGATATCAATATCGCTGCGGCAACGGCGCTGGAAGTGCTGAATCCTCGCGGACGCGAGATGGGCATACTCGCAGGAGCGAACGTGTTTATGCCCAACGTCACCCCCGCGGAAGAAATGGTAAAGTATAATCTTTACGACCGGAAAACCCTGATAAAGGACTGCCCTTCTGCCGGAAAAGGCGAAAACCATATCTGCCGCGATTGCGTGTTCCCCTTCTGCTCGATGGGAGAAAGCCTCAGCAAGGGCAAGATCGTTATCGGCTATGGGCAGTTGGGAGATTTTTCCACAAAAAATTCACTATCTTTGGGAGATAACGCAAAACGATAACACTACATACTATGTCAATGCAACAGAAAATCCATTCCAAGTTTGTCGAACTCTACGGAGAGGGCGGCAGAATCTTCGCATCCGCAGGACGTATCAATCTCATCGGCGAACACACCGACTACAACGGTGGCTATGTGTTCCCCGGCGCCATCGACAAGGGTATAATCGCTGAAATCAAGCCCAACGGCAAGAACACCGTACGCGTGTACAGCCTGGACTACAACGAAGAGGCGTTCTTCGGCCTGGGCGAGGAAGACAAGCCCGAAAAGCAGTGGGCCCGTTACGTGTTCGGCGTTTGCCGCGAAACCATTAAGCGCGGCGGCACCGTGAAGGGCTTCGACGCCGTGTTCGCCGGCGACGTTCCACTGGGAGCAGGCCTTTCGTCTTCGGCCGCTCTTGAGAGCTGCTTCGCTTTCGCCCTCAACGAACTTTTCCAGAACGGAATCGACAAGTTTGAACTGGCAAAGATAGGACAGAGCACCGAACACAACTATTGCGGCGTGAACTGCGGTATCATGGACCAGTTCGCCTCCTGCTTCGGCAAGGCCGGCAGCCTTATCCGCCTCAACTGCAAGACTCTGGAATACAAATACTTCCCCTTTAAGCCAAAGGGATACAAGCTCGTTTTGATTGACTCCTGCGTGAAGCATGAGCTGGCATCGAGCGCATATAATAAACGTCGTACGTCTTGCGAGAACGCAGCTGCTGCTATCCGCAAGAACCATCCGGAAGTGGAATTCCTTTCGGACGCCAAGCGCGTGTGGCTCGACGAGGTGCGCGAGCAGATTCCGGAAGAGGACTTCCTTCGTGCCGAGTATGTGATCGGTGAGGTTCAGCGCGTGCTGGATGTTTGCGACGCCCTTGAGCGCGACGACTACGAGACCGTTGGCGAGATGATGTACCAGACCCACTTCGGGCTTTCAAGGCTGTACGAGGTCTCCTGCGAGGAGCTCGACTTCCTGAATAAGCTCGCCCGCAAGATGGACGTCACCGGTTCGCGCGTGATGGGCGGCGGCTTCGGCGGCTGCACCATCAACCTGGTTAAGGACGAACTCTACGACGCCTTCATCGCTGAGGCCAAAAAGCAGTTCGCAGCCAAGTTCGGCCACGAGCCCAAGATCTACGACGTGGTGGTCTCCGACGGAGCGAGGGAGATCAAATAGGCGGCATCAAAAACAAATACCGTAACTCAGGGTTAATGCCGGAGTTAACTCTTGTTGTGTACTGACGACACTCACGCTCGACCACGATGGGTCGCCCCATGTTCCAGTTTCCGTTTCCACATGCGTGGAAACGGTGCTGTTTTGTAAAAGAACGCCAAAAGAGAGTTTGCTTCGCACGCCAAATCTCACACCTACACGAGGATGAATAAAGGGACCGGAATAGCATGGTTCTCTTTGTCCGCCTGGAACCCAACCCTTTTTATAACGTCCATATAAACCAAACGAATACCCAGCATCAATATTCGCTATAAACCAATCTTTGATATAGCCTATACGTGCAAAGATGGGGAGGTCCTGTTCATCACAAAAGGATTTCTTGGTAGGAGTTCCATTCTTGATGATATACTGGAAACATGGCTCCGCATTGCGGATTCCGACACCACAGCCGGCCTCGAAGCCTCCATTAAAAGAATATGCAGCGGCAAATTCAGCTGAGACAAGGCTACGCGGCCCCTTCTTAATTCCAGCTCCAGCTTCTATCTCGACAGAGTATTTGAAGCCGTTTTGTGCTTGTATACTCTCGGAAAGAATACAAGAAATTAAAATGGTAAGGCAAGATGATATAAGAAACTTCATGATTATCCCCTTCCTTGTGATTAATCCTTACAAAGATACTTATTTTATTTTTTCTTATCTTTGCAGTGTTGATTCCCGGTAGCCCCTGAAGCAATTCAAGCTATCGGGTTTAGTTTTTATATACTTTCCACATTACCGGAAGGTGGTCGCTGACCCCGCCTAGGTAGCGGGGGCCGGAGAAGGTGCGGCGGGGTTTTTCCCCGCCGTAACTGTCTCTGGATAAGAGACATGGCGGGGCGAAGATTCGTTCTTCGGCCCGCAGGCCTTCGAGGAGCGGGCAGCCGTCGATCTGCTCCCATTTGCCTTGGAATTTGATGGTTCCGGGAGGATTTGCCGGAGAAGACCCCTCCCGGCCGCCTATCGCCACTCCAGCGGCCGGAACCACCTCGTCGTTGAAATCTCCGACGGCTATTATACGGGAGATGCCGGCTGCCTGCAGGGAATCGGCGAGGAAGCGCAGGCGCGACATGGCGAGGCCGCGGCGCTCGCCGCTCGCGGAACCGACCTTCGAAGGATGGTGGTTCACCAGCACAGCCAGCGTGTCGGGCCGTCCATCGGGAGCAGCGGCTCCGTCGTGGCCGGCTCCGGTCCTGGTCTCGAGTACGGCCAGCAGGATGTCTCGCGTGGGCATGACGGCTCCGGTGCTGTCGTAAAGATGGCATGGTTTTGAGTTCAGCAGCCGGAAGCGACTCCGGCGGTAGAGCAATGCGCAGTCGATACCCCGGCGGTCGGGGGAATCATAATGGACGAAGGAGTAGTCGAGTTTGCGCAAAGGCGTGGCGCCGAGTAGGGCCTTGAGGACGGTGGCGTCGCCCACCTCGGCGAAACCAACGACATCGGGCAGGGCACCCATTTCGTCGGAGGCCAGCAGTAACGTCTTGGCAACGGCATTACATTTTGTATAGAAGCGGGGCTTGCTCCACGCATGGTTGGGGAACTCCCCCGGAGCGAAAAAGTTCTCGACGTTCCAGAAATAAACAATTATTGCCAGTATCTTTAACATACCGGCAATAATCGTGAATCAAATATTTATTCCTTTAAGAAACAGACAATTCTTTCTTAATTTCTTTTTCTAACGGAAAAACTTCTTACCATTTCTCCCAATGGATGTTTTCGGGCTTCCATTTGTCCTTGGGAGTGGGGGTTTCCGCGGGGACGCCGATGGGGATGATGCATAGCGGGACAACCTTCTCCGGCAAGCCGAGGGCGGCGGAGAGAGGAGCAATGCGTTCCATCGCCGGGTAGCCGGCTGTCCATACGGCACCAAGGCCGAGGGCGTGGGCGGCAAGGAGGATGTTTTCCGTGGCAGCGCTGCAGTCTTCATACCAGAAGATGTTCTCCCACTCCTCCTCCGGCGCGTCCGGCTGACCGAAAGGCTTGCGCATCTCCACGGTCTGCCCGCAGACGACGATTACCGCTCCGGCGGTGCCGAAGGTCTTACCCATGCGGCCTTCACCGAAAAGAGCATCAATCTTTTCCCTTTCCGTTAGCACCACAAAGCGCCAGGGCTGGATGTTGATGGCAGAAGGAGCTGCCATGCCGGCTTTGAGTATGGTTTCCAGCTGCTCGCGGCTCACGGGATCTCCAGTGAAGGAGCGGATGCTGGTGCGGGTCATGATCACATCCAGCGCGGATTGATCAGTGGCGAGACGCGAGGTGCAGGAGCAAAGCGCTGCGGCAACGGCCAAAAGGATAAATAGTTTTTTCATAATGATAATTATAAGTCTGTTGAGAATATTCCACTAATGCCCGACAGTTCCGGATGGATGGGGTTGTAAAGATACTTTAGTCCAATACGCATGCCGTATGGCATCCAGGCGAAATTGCACAAGCGTGCGCATATGCCGGCTCCGACATATTCTTCAAGCAAATCTTCTATTATTGTTTTATCCGGAATTCGTGTTGTACTTGTGCTATTTGCCGAAGCATATAGATGGAGTTCAAAATTGCGCACATATGTTACCGGGCTCATAAAGCTCCAGTCCACAGGAGCGAAGGGAAGCGCATATTCGAGTGTTGCGCTTCCAGTTTCTTCTTTCAGCCACTTTCCTCCAAATGGATATGTCTTATTTAACGTTAAGCGAAGACCATGTGTTCGCGCAAAGCCGGGAAGATAGGCATAGAGCGAATAGTAAATATAGCCTGGCTGCCAAGCTCTGCGAAATGGATAGTCCACAACCCCAAGTTCCAGTCCGGCTCCTAATTTCGGGAAGATGCCGGAAGGCACCGTTGGCAGCATTGTGTAACTCCGCACGGCGGCTTGAAGAGCAAAAGGATAAGACTTGGGTGTTGAAAATGCACCGTTATTATACTCTAAGGAAGAAACCACATCGTTAGAAATCGATGCTGCAAAACTTGGTATCACTCCACTGGTCCAAGCACCTTTGGAAAGATTTAAAGGAATATATACCCTTGCTGTCCCGGTAAGGCATGGTCTCTTTAGTGTATCTAAAACGCCGGTAATCGTAAAAGAGGAAGTGGATTCTTCAATATTAAAATCCTGATACAACGCGTGCCTTCCACCAACTGATGCCCTCAACTCGATCTTAGGCAGCCAACCGGCATATACCCATTGCGCATGAAGAGCGGGCATTGTGCCGCCCAGAGCCTGAAGGCCTATCTGACCGTAAGAAGTTTCGAGGTCGTTCTGGAAGAAAAGCGTAGCGCCCAGCGATGCGTCGGTGTAGATATCTTCGTAACTCATTGACGACACCACGTCTTCGTCGACATAGACAGGCAGCCATGAGTGGAACTTGAAGAGATGGGCGCCCTTGTTATACGGCTCCGCCTCCGGGAAGTCCAGCATCAGCGTATCCTTTGCGCTCAGCACCAGGTTCGCCGCGAGCGTATCTTCTTGATATGCAAGCTTTTCCGGAATCGGGCGCGGTAGGGGGTCGGGCGACACCGTCTGCCCGAGCAGCTCCGAGGCCGGGAGCGTTTTCACACCTTTGTCGAACACTGAAAGGGCTGTGTAGACGAGGCTATCGCCCATGAAGCACCAGTCGTTTCCGCCGAAATGGAGGGTCGTTTCCTGACGAAGCGAGCCGTCGGTGCCGAGGGAATAGAGCTCGGAGGTTCCGTCGCGGTCGGAGGTGAACCAAAGGCGGCCGTCGCGCCCGAAGAGGCGGTTAATCTTCACTATCCGCTGAGGAAGCAGCTCCTTCCATCCGTCGACCGCGTAAATTCCGAAGCCGTTCGTGCCGATGGCGGAGGCAAAGAGTTTGTCGCCAATCCACGCAGGCTCCACCAGCTGAAGCGAATCGGGAGACGGTATCGTCTGCCAGATATCGCCTGAAAGGCCATTTACCAGCAGCAGTTCGGTGCGGCCGTCGAGACGGTTCGAAATAAGCGCCACCTCTCCGTCGACCGGAGACGCAGCCGGATTGTACCAGCGATCTTCGGGACCGGAAAGAATGGCCAACTTATCCCGACGCGGGTCGTAACGATAGAGGCGCGACGAAGATTTCTTCTCCCAGCGGATGTCGTCCGCGTGCTCGGTCCAATAGACGGATCCCGTTATTTCGCTGGCCGAGAGGCGCGAGGTCTGGGAGGCCATATAGCGAAGATGGTGCACGCGGCCGTCGTCTATACGAACCAGCTCCGGCACCAGGTCGAGGCCTGTGCGGATGGCGTAGAGGGAGTCGCCCAATGTCGCAAGGCCCCTGAAGGCACGGAAATACTTCGTCGGCTTCGTGATGTCGGTCCCCCGCTGGAACTCGCCTGTGAGCGCAAGGCGGAGCGAATCGTTGGCGGCGAAGTCGGCGGCAAAGTCTTCCTCTATCTGCCGGAAGGCCTGCTTTAACTTCAAGCCAGAGACCTCTTTTATACTCTTCTGGAGATTGAAGAACGGAAGCAGGGGTTTGCGGAAGACCCGCTGATAGTAGTATTTGGTGAAGTCGGGCTTGTCGAAGGTGTTGCGCATTCCGGCGTGAAGCACGTAGCCGGCGCGGTAATAGTCGGGGGTGTACCAGCGCTGCGAGCCGTAGACCCATTTCCAGTAGTCGCGCCAGAATTTCCGGTCGAAGCAGACGCGGTAGTACTGGAGGAAATCGGCGGTACGGCCGCGGCCGGCGTCGGTAAGGGCGGTTTCTGCGACGACGGCATCGCCCTCAAGGAAGGCGGGGCCGGAGTAGATGGCCGACATCGCACCGGCAAAGAGGTCGCCGGAAAGATAATAGAAGACGTCGAACTTGCGAGGATAGGCACCGAACTGCATCTGGGAGACGTGGCGCCCTTCGTGAATGGCGAGCTGGTCGATCCAGTTCTGCGGGTCGGGATTGTAGCTCTCGGGGTTGGTGTAGAGCGACATGTTGCGCGGCGCCCAGGAAACCGAGCCGTTGGAGTAGCCGGTGAAGCTGTGAAGCACCGCCGGCATGGGCTTACTGTAATACTCATTAGCCTTGAAGCCGGAGCTGACGCTGTTGGGGATGCGGAAGCGCTCGAGCGATGCTGCGTAGAGCCTGGCCAGAGAGTCCAGCCCTTCAGGGAATATGAGCTGATAGTTGGCACTGTTGAACGTCTGCCATTTTATTTTGTTTGGCTCCGTGCCCGACGCGGTGAATTGCGCCGCCGCGGGGATGCTTGCGGAAAGTGCTAGTGCCAGAAGTATTACCTTATGTAAAAAGCTCTTCATGGAAAGCGGATTGTAAAATTTTCGTAAATTTAGCAAGATTTTTCCGCAGATGAAAAAAGCGAGTGTCATACTAGTGTTGATTAGCCTGCTGGTAGTGTGCTGCGGGGGGCCTAAGGGCAAGCGCGCGACCGTGCAGGACAGGATGTTCCCGGTGGTGAGCGTGCCGGCTGCCTATACCGAAGAGGTGGATCAGATCGCCTACGCCGCCGCCCATTTCTGGGACGGATATCTCTCCGAGGGCGGTCCGACAGATAGCGCACATCTGCTCGGAGTGCCGAAGGCGGAGGTGGAGCAGGCGCTTTCTGACTACATCTCCCTTCTCTGGCTGCAGCCGCTTCCGGTGGCGCAGCAGAACGTTGCAGGACTGTTCAAGGCGGTGTCGTCCGTGCAAGAAAAGGACCCGACTTCGCAGTTCTACACCCAATTCGCGCAGACGGCGGCTTACTACTTCTACGATCCGAACTCCCCGATGCGCGACGAGGACCTCTGGCTGCCGTTCGTGGCCGGCCTGGCAGAGAGCCCGCTGACCCGGGACGACATGCGAACGGCCTACCGTTACGAGGCGTCGATGTGCGCTCTCTGCCCGCGCGGCAGCGTCGCCCCGGACATCTCCGCGCAGCGGCCGGACGGTTCGCGCTTCACGCTCCACAGCATCAAAGCTCCTTTGACCCTTCTCTTCTTCACCAACCCGGGCTGCCATGCCTGCAAGGAGATCATCGACCAGATAAATCAGAATCTGGCCGGGATGGTGAATGACGGGGAGCTCGCCGTAGCGAACATCTATATCGATGAAGACTATGCCGCCTGGAAGGCCTACGTGAACAACTATCCTCGCGAATGGTATACCGGATTCGACTATGCCGGCATCGTGCGTGGCGAACATATCTACGACGTGCGCGCCATCCCTTCGGTTTATCTGCTGGATAGCGACAAGAAGATTCTTCTAAAAGACGCCCCGTTCGAGAGGGTGTTGGCGTATTTGCAATAGAATTAATCAGCCGAGTGCTCGTAACCTGCAAAAACAGGCTGCGAGCACTTGCGCTAGCTTAGATTGGCGGCACCTGTCGCTAACGTGCAAAAACCAATGCACGTTGGGAGCAAAATTGGCCTAAAATGAGCCTAACGTGCACCGAAAAATGCACGTTGGCGACAGTGGTCAAGGAAACTAAGGAAGAGAACTAAGCCACCCGCCGCTATTTAATCCCGAACTGCCAGATGATTGCCTGCTCGTAGGTCTCGCCGGGGCGAAGGACCGTGGAGGGGTAGTCGGGCTTGTTGGGGCTGTCGGGGAAGTGCTGGCACTCCAGGGCCACAGCGTCGTAGTCGTGGTAAATATGGCCATCCATGCCCTCCGGGCAGCCTTCCAGGTAGTTGCCGGTGTATATCTGGATTCCGGGCTGAGTGGTGTAGATCTTTACGCAGCGGCCGCTCTTTTCCGACCAGAGTTCCGCGGCCTCGCACAGCTGACCGGGCATCCAACCGTCGAGCACAAAGCAGTGGTCGTAGCCTTTGGCGATTCGAAGCGGCTCGAAGTCGGCCTTGATATCGCGGCCTATCGGTTTGGCGTTCACGAAGTCCATGGGCGTGCCGGCCACCGGGACGGATTCTCCCAGGGGGATCAGGCTCTCGGTCGTTGGCAGGAACTCCGATGCGTTAAGGCGCAGCATGTGGTTCAGCACTGTGCCGGAACCCTCGCCGTCCATATTAAAGTAGGCGTGATTCGTAAGATTCAGAACAGTGGCCTTGTCGGTCTGGGCGGTGAAGGTGAGCTGGAGACGGTCGTCGTCGTCCCATTCATAACGCGCTACCACCTTAAGGTTGCCGGGATAGCCGGCCTCGCCGTCGGCACTGAAATACATGAATTCGACCGCATTCCCCTCCTGACGGCTCTCCCAATCCTTGTTCTGGAAACCTTCGGGCCCGCCGTGAAGATGGTTGGGGCCGTTGTTTATTGGCAGGGTATACTCCACTCCGTCGAGGGTGAACTTTCCGAGGGCGATGCGGTTGGCGTAACGTCCGGGGCATTTGCCGGAACACGGACCGTCACCAAAGTAGCTCTCAGGCTTGGGATAGCCGATCACCACGTCGGCCAACTTGCCTTCGCGGTCGGGAACATTTATGGCGACGATGGCTGCGCCCACGCTGCTCAGCACCACGCTGGCGCCGCTCTTGTTGGTTAAGGTGTAGGTTTTCATAATTATGCGGTTTTATGTTACAGCAGGTTCGTTACCGCGATGGCCGCAATGGCAATCGGGCATATCCATTTGAGAAGGAACCAGAACACCGGGAAGAGGCGTGCTCCTGCACGGGAAGACGAGAACTCCTTGAAGGGTTCAGCCTTGGGGACCACCCAGCCAACCACCAGCACGAACACAAGTGCGCCAAGTGTCATGAAGATATTGCTGGTTGCGAAGTCGCAGGCGCTGAAGACCTTTGGTGCGAGGGCACACACGGCTCCGAGAGCAAGGGCGGCCAGGAAGACCAGCAGCACGGCGCGGCCGCGACGCATGCCTTTTTCGTCGATGAGCCAGGCGACCACCACTTCGAACATGGATATGGACGACGTGAGCGCGGCCACCAGCACCGCCAGGAAGAACACGACGGGAACGATTCCTCCCATCTTGGTGAACACTACGGGCAGCGTCTCGAATACCAGCGACGGCCCCGCTCCCGGCTCCAGGCCCGAAACGGAGAAGACCGCAGGCATCACGGCGAAGCCGGCCAGAAGGGCGAAGATGGTGTCGAACAGAGCCGTCCACATGCCCGTGGCGAAGAGGTTCTCGTCTTCCGGCATATAGGAACAGTAGGTGAGCACGCAACCCACGCCGAGCGAGAGCGAGAAGAAGCTCTGCCCGAGGGCTCCGGCGATGGCGGGCCCGTCAATCTTGGAGAAGTCGGGCTTGAGCAGGTAGTTCAGGCCTTCGCGCGCGCCGGGAAGGGTGAGCGAACGCACCACGATGAGTAGCATCATCACGAAGAGCAGCGGCATCATCACCTTGGAGAAGCCGCCTATGCCCTTCTCTACCCCAGCCAGCACGATGAGCGCGGTGAGGCCAAGGAAGCCCACGAACACCGCCAGCACCTCCCAGGAGGTGGCAGTGATGCTATGGAACACCGCGGCGGATTCTTCCATCGTCATCCCGTGGAATCCGCGGGCAATCGAGCGGATGAAATAATCCAGGCTCCAGCCTCCTACCACGCTGTAGTAGGAGGTGATCACAAAGGCCGCGAGGATTCCCATATATCCGGCCCAGCTCCACTTGGGTGCCTTTGCACGGAGAGCGCCCAGAGGGTTCAGACGGGAGGTCTTTCCCAGAATGCCTTCGGCAAAGAAGACAGGAAGCGAAAGGAAAACGCAGAAGAAGACGTATAGCAGGATGAACGCGGCCCCGCCGTGCTGCCCCACCATGTAGGGGAAACGCCAGATATTGCCGAGCCCGATTGCACTGCCGGCAAGGGCCATGATGGCCGCGAAACGCGAGCCGAAAGAACCTCTTCCGTCTGCCATTATTTCCTACGGTAGATTACGAACTGGAAGTCGTATCCGGTGGCATCGTCGTGATGCACGCGGCTCTTCCAGCTGGGATGCCAGATTTTCGGGTCGATTTCGGGGAAGAAGGCGTCGGCCCCCTCAACCACGGTGTGTACGTGGGTGATGTAGAGGGTGTCCATATCCGGCAGGGCGGCCTTGTATACCGAGGCTCCGCCCATGATGAAGCACTTGCGTGCCGGACGCACAGCCTTATAGGCCTCCTCGAAGGAATATACGCAGGTGGCCTCGGGAATGGGGTCTCCTCCAAGGTTGAGCACGATGTTCTTGCGCTGCGGAAGCGGGTGCTTTGGTAGTGAGAAATAAGTGGTACGACCCATGATTACCGGATGGCCTTTGGTTTTACGCTTGAAATACTTCAAATCTTCGCCGAGATGCCAGGGCAGATCCCCTTTCACCCCTATCGCGTTATTGTCGGCTATCGCCACTATCAGACATTTTTCCATACTCTCCAAAGGTACGGATTATTTTGCTAAATTTGCAATATGAAGCAGTATCTGGACATGCTTCGCGAGATTCGCGAGCACGGAGTCATAAAGCAAGACCGTACCGGCACCGGTACACAAAGCATATTCGGCACGCAGAGCCGCTACAATCTGCAGGAGGGCTTCCCCCTTCTCACCACCAAAAAGGTATTCCTGAGGGGCATCATTCACGAGCTCCTCTGGTTTATCGCCGGAGACACTAACATCAAGTACCTCCTGGACAACAACGTGCATATCTGGGACGAGTGGGCCGACGAAAACGGCGACCTGGGCCCGGTGTACGGCCACCAGTGGCGCAGCTGGCCCGCTCCGGACGGCAGGAAGATCGACCAGCTGAAGAACGTGATTGACACCATCAAGCGCAATCCGGATTCGAGGCGTCTTCTCGTAACGGCCTGGAACCCGGGAGAGGTCGACCGGATGGCCCTGCCGCCCTGCCACTGCCTCTTCCAGTTCTATGTGGCAGACGGCCGCCTCAGCTGCCAGCTCTACCAGCGCAGCGCCGACACCTTCCTCGGAGTGCCGTTCAACATCGCCTCGTATTCGCTTCTCACCATGATGATAGCGCAGGAATGCGGCTTGCAGCCGGGCGATTTCATCCACACTACCGGCGACACGCACATCTACCTCAACCACATCGAGCAGGTAGACCTCCAGCTCTCCCGCAACCCGAGGCCGCTTCCCACGATGAAGCTCAACCCCGACGTGAAGAGCGTGTTCGACTTCCGTATCGACGATTTCCAGCTGGAAGGTTACGACCCCTGGCCGGCAATCAAGGCTCCCGTAGCGGTTTAAGCATCTCTCCGAATGAAAGCTCTCCGTGCCCTTGCATGCGCGGCCCTGCTGGTTTTGGCGGGGCTGGCTGCGTATGCGCAGAGGGCTACCGTGAGCGGCTATATCACCGACCTGCAAACGGGAGAGACTTTAATCGGCGCGGGCGTTATCGAGGGCGGCAAGGGCGCCGTTACCAACGCTTACGGCTTCTACACGCTCACACTCCCGAAGGGCCAGCACAATCTCACCTTCTCCTACGTTGGCTACGCCGAGCAGACGCTGGAACTGAACCTCCAGCGCGACACCACCATCAACATCCATCTGGCCCCCGGAACGGCGCTCAAGGAGGCGACGGTGGTGGCCAGCAAGGACGCCGGCATCGCCAGTACCAAAATGAGCGCCATCGAACTGCCGATGCAGGTGATAAAACACACTCCCGTGCTCTTCGGTGAGCACGACGTGCTCAAGACCATCCAGCTCATGCCGGGCGTGCAGAGCGGCGCCGAAGGCTTCAGCGGCATCTACGTGCGCGGCGGCGGACCGGAGGAGAACCTCCTGCTGCTCGACGGCATCCCCCTCTACAACGCCGAGCATCTGATGGGTATACTCTCCGTCTTCCAGCCGGAGGCGGTGAAAAAGGTCACGCTCTACAAGGGCAGCTTCCCCGCCCGCTACGGCGGCCGCATCTCGTCTATCATCGACGTTCGCACGAACGACGGCAACCTCAAGGAGTTCCACGGCAGCGTTGGAGTGAGCGCGCTTACGGACAAGATCCACTTCGAGGGACCCATCATCAAGGACAAGCTCGCCTTCAGCCTGAGCGGACGCGCGCTGCACACCTTCCTCTACACGCCTCTTATCCACAAGGTGGCCGGCACTCCGGTGAACTATTATTTCTACGACCTCAACGCCAAGCTCGCCTGGCGCATCTCCGACCGCGACCGGCTCTTCGCCAACTTCTACAACGGGCGCGATATATTCTACTATAAAGACAAGGGCAGCTCCTCCGATGACGACCCGGCCGTTTCGGAATACGACACTCAGAGCACCAGCGCGGCCAAGATGAATATAAACTGGGGTAACACCCTGGGCGGCCTGCGCTGGAACCATGTGTTCAGCAGCAAGCTCTTCTCGAACGTCACTCTCGCGTACACGCGTTACCGCATGCACGTGGGAATGGATATAATGTCGGAAATGAGGCAAAAGGATCGCGAAACGGGTGTTGTAACCCGCTTGAGCGACACCTTCCGCTTCGGCTACGAATCCGGCATGCGCGACCTCACCGCCAAGATGGACTTCGACTACACTCCCTCGCCGGAGCATCTGGTGAAGTTTGGCGCTGAATACGTGCATCACACCTTCATCCCGGAAACCGTCGGCGGATACCTTTCGGAATACAACAGCGGCGACATCTCCGCCAGCATCGACACCACCTTCAAAGCTTCGGTGAACGATATCATGCGCGGCCACGAGATAAGCCTGTACGCGGAAGACGACTTCACGATCTGGGACCGTCTCACCCTGAACCCCGGCCTGCACGCCGCCTTCTTCCATACTCAGGGCACGCCCTACTGGAGCATAGAGCCGCGAATGAGCGCCAAGGTAGACATCTCCTCCACCGTCTCCGCCAAGGCCGCCTACTCGCGCATGGCGCAGTACGTGCACCTGCTGTCGCCGTCGTCCATAACCCTTCCGACCGACCTATGGGTGCCGATCACCGACAAAATCAAGCCGGTGACTTCCGATCAGACGTCGCTGGGTATCTACTACAACGGCCTGAAGGGCTGGGAGTTCTCGCTCGAAGGCTACTATAAATGGATGCACAATATCCTCGAGTATCGCGACGGCACTTCGTTCTTCGGCAACAGCGCGAACTGGCAGAACAATGTGGAGATGGGCGAAGGCTTCGCCCGGGGAGTGGAGCTGTTCGTGGAGAAGAAAACGGGCCGCGCTACCGGCTGGCTGGGCTACACCCTGGCCTGGAGCGACCGCCGCTTCCCCAACGGCAGCATAAACGGAGGCGAGTGGTTCCCCTACCGCTACGACCGCAGGCATAACGTCTCTCTCGTGCTCAACTACGACTTCGGCCACGGGCTTAATGCTTCGGCTACCTGGACCTTCGCGTCGGGCAACACCATGACGCTGCCGGAGAGGCAGACTGTGGTGGTCACGCCGGACGGCCGCATCCTCCAGCAGAACTACGTGTCGGGCCGCAACAACTACCGTCTGCCGCCGTCGCACCGACTCAACCTCGGGCTCTCGTGGACGCGCACTAAACGCCGTGGAGAAGCGGTGTGGGACCTGTCGGTATACAATGTTTACAACCAGATGAACCCGAACTTCGTGTTCTCTGACACATATGCGATTTACAATTCAGAAGGACAGATCGTGGACAGCGGAGTCAGGCTCCAGAAACTCACTATCCTTCCCTTTATACCCTCTATAGGATGGACAAGAAGCTTCTGATATTGCTACTGCTGCTGGCTTTTGCAGGGTGTGTGAACGACATGCCCTATACCCCTCGTGACACCAAACCGGAACTGCTGCTGAATGCTCTCATCACGGCAGGCAGCGACTCTCACGAGGTTTGGGTTGGCGTGAGCAAGCCGGGCTGCGTGGACACCCTCACCGGGGACGCAGCGATACATTGCCATATAAACGGCCATATGGGCGTTGTGGCTAATGAGAAGCCGGGGCAACAGAGGCTCCGTCGCTTCGTGTTCAGCGCTCCCCTTGATCCGGGAGATGAGCTTTTGCTGGAACTCCTTGTCGAGAAAAAGAGAGATGGCCAAACTGAGTCCAAAAAGGCTACGGCGACCGTTACAGTGCCCACAGCTCCGGCTCTCGGTAGCATCGACACCCTTACAGTGGGAGATTCCGCCTCCCGCCAGCTGGCCTTCCGCATCAAGATGACGGACAAGACCCCAGGGGCCGACTACTACTCGCTCGGCATCACCTGCACCTCGGAGATTGAGCTTTACCGCGAGGGTGTGCTGCTCGGCACGGAGCAGTTCGTACGTCGCTGTCCGCTCGATACGGGTGACGATCTCATTCTCTCGGAAGACGGTATCGCGGCCGCCAATATGGACTCCATGTTCGACATCGGCACTCCCAACTACTACGGGGCATTCTTCGACAGTCAGTTCGACTGCGGCTCGGTGACCCTTCGACCGAAAGTGGACAAATGGCAGCTGAACAGCTGGTATCTGACCGGTTTTGTTCCCTACGACAGCTGCTATGTACGGCCCACGCTGAAAGTGGAGCTCTCACACATCGACGTGCGCCATTACTATTATCTCAAGGCGCTGAACTCGCTGGAAGGCGGCGCGTCCGATCTGGTTCTCGAAGATGTGGCTATCCCGAGTAACGTCGAAGGCGGAATCGGCTTCGTGGGGGTGTCGAATTCCGTTTCGCAGGAGTTCTCGCTCCCACCCTACTACGGCCTCGTGACCTACGACGACGATCCTTATGAAAAGCTCCCATAAGCTTCTGCCTTTTATGCATCCCGGCATTGTTGAGGCAGGGTGCGACGAGGCTGGCCGCGGTCCTCTTGCCGGGCCGGTGTTCGCCGCCGCGGTAGTGCTGCCTCCTGGTTTCGATGATCCGCGCCTGAACGATTCCAAACAGATGTCGGAGACCGACCGCGACGCGCTTCGGGAGATTATCGAAAGGGATGCCCTTGCCTGGGCGGTGGAACGGGTGGACCCGGAAGAAATCGACCGTCTGAACATCCTCTGGGCGTCGGTTACCGGAATGCAGAGGGCGGTTCTTCGTTTGGCGGTGAAGCCGGAATGGATTCTGGTAGACGGCAACAAATGGCGGCCTCTACCGGGCTACCAGGCCGCGACGGTAGTGCATGGCGACGCCACCTACGCCTCCATCGCCGCCGCCTCGGTGCTGGCCAAGACGCATAGGGACGAATACATGCGTCGGCTGGCGGAGGAGTTTCCCCAGTACGGCTGGGACCGCAACTTCGGCTACCCCACCCCGGAGCACATCGAGGCCATACGGCGCTACGGCCTCACGCCCCATCACCGCAAGTCCTTCCATCCGAAGGCGCTGGAACCGAGTCTGTTTTAAGGGATTCCCTAGACGTTGAAGAGGAAGTGCATGATATCGCCGTCCTGCACCACGTAGTCTTTACCCTCCGTGGCGAGTTTTCCGGCCGCACGGCATGCTGATTCGGTCTTCAGGGCTACGAAGTCGTCGTACTTGATGACTTCCGCGCGGATGAAGCCTTTTTCGAAGTCCGTGTGGATCACACCGGCGGCCTTGGGAGCCTTGTCGCCAACATGGATGGTCCAGGCGCGGCACTCGTCCGAACCGGCGGTGAAGAAGGTCTGAAGACCCAGCAGGCGGTAGGCGCCCTGGATGAGGCGCACCACGCCGGACTCTTCCAGGCCGAGGTCTTCCAGGAACATCTGGCGCTCGTCGAAGTCCTCGATCTCGGCTATCTCCGCCTCGGTCTTGGCGGCGATTACAAGGATCTCCGCGTTCTCGTCCTTCACCGCCTCACGCACGGCCTCAACATAGGCGTTGCCATTGGCTGCGGACGCTTCGTCCACGTTGCACACGTACATCACGGGCTTGTTGGTGAGAAGGAAGAGATTCTTGGCGATGGCGGCCTCTTCGTCGTTCAGCAGAGCCACGCTGCGGCAGCTCTTTCCGGCCTCGAGGGCGGCCTTGTAGCGGACGAGCAGGTCCGCCATCTTCTTGGCCTCCTTATCTCCGGCTTTACCGGCTTTGTCGGCTTTGCCGAGACGGGCCTCGACGGTCTCGAGATCCTTTATCTGGAGTTCCAGGTCCACCACCTCCTTATCGCGCACCGGGTCGACGTTGCCGTCTACATGCACCACGTTGCCGTCGTCAAAGCAGCGGAGCACGTGCAGGATGGCGTCGCACTCGCGGATGTTGGCGAGGAACTGGTTGCCCAGACCTTCGCCCCGGCTGGCTCCACGCACGAGGCCCGCGATGTCAACGATATCCACCGTGGCGGGAATGGTGCGTTCGGGCTTGCAGATTTCGGAGAGCGTGTCCAGCCTGCGGTCGGGCACGTTGGTGCTGCCGAGGTTGGGCTCAATAGTACAGAACGGGAAGTTGGCGGCTTGCGCCCTTCCGGAACTTATGCAGTTGAATAGAGTGGATTTTCCCACATTGGGTAATCCCACGATTCCACATTTAAGGCTCATATCTTAAAGAATTCGGTACAAAATTACGAGCAAACCGAGAGAAAAGCAAATTTACTTGCTTTTCCGAGGTGCAGCCGGAATTGCCGAGAATCGGAAGATACCTATAATTTGGCTCTCCACTGCTCGCAACCTGTAAAAAGAAAGCAGGTCGCGAGCAAAAAAGGCCCAAAATGCGCGCGACCTGCCGGGAAAAAACAGGCTACGAGCAGGAGAGCGCCCGAAACAAAACAACCCCCGCTCAAAAGCGAGGGTTGTTCTTTTTCTGGGTCCTTCAAGTCTAGAAGAACCTTTCGCGGTTATCCTTCACTTCGCCGATGCGGCTCATGACGGGCAGCACCATCTGAGTGGTGTACTGCGCCTTCTGGGCAGCCTGCATGGTGGCGTCTTCCTCGGTGAAGAAGTTGCCGACCTCGCGGGAGTTCACGCGCAGGATGTAGGAGGCGATGCCGCCTGCAATCGGGCCGCAAACCTCGCCTTGGGCCGCTACACCTGCTGCTCCGCAGAGAGCCGGGTCGATGCTGCGGGATCCGGTGGTGGAGAGCGAAAGGGCGGGCTCGTTGGTGATGGTCTGGCCAAGGGCCTCGGCCATTGCCTCGAGAGTCTCAAGGCCCTTCACCTGTTCGGCGAGCTGGGCGTTCTTCACTTCGCGGAGCTTCTCGTAGTAGAGCCTCTGGCGGATGCCGGCGGATACCTCGTCAAGAGGCTTCACGCCTTCCTTGTGGACATCCTTTACAGCAACCACGAAGAAGTAGTTGTTGTTCACGGTGATGATGTTGGAGGCGTTGCCCTTCTTGGCGTCGAATACCCAGCGGGTAACTTCCTTGGCCTGGTCGATGGAGCCGTAGGAGGCGGTTCCCTCATTCACATTCATCGGATGCGAGTAGATGGCCATGGAATCAACGGCGGCCTTGTAGCCTTCGTAGGTCTTGCCTGCGATGGAGGCGAAACGGTTGGCCTGTGCGTAGTACTTGCCGAAGGTTTCCTTGCTGGCGATGGCAGCCTTCTCGAGGATGGCGACCTGCTTCTTCACGATGGGCCTGGTGCGCTTGCTGACCACGATGACGTGGGTGCCGTACTGGGTGTTCACGATATAGGGATCGTTCAGCTTTGCGGTGATCACGCCTTCGAATCCGGGGATCATGTAGGTCTGGGTCATCCAGCCGATGTTTCCGAGTTCACCGTCGGCCATGGAGCCCTTGTCGGTGGAGTACTCGGCTGCGAGAGCGGAGAACTTCTCTCCCTTGCGGAGCTTCGCAAGGACCTCTTCTGCGGTGGCCTTGGCTTCGCTGCCCTGAAGCAGGATGTGCTTCACGTACACGGAGTCGGGAAGGTTGGCGGTATCGAGCACGCGAACGGCGTAGAAGGTGTTGTCGGCGTCGCTGTAGATGGGCGACGGGGCGCTGTTACGGGCGCTGAACACGTAGTTGTTCACCTCGCTGTTGATGCTGTTAAGCTCGCCGGCCTTGTACCAGTAGTTGCTGAGCTGACGGTCGGAGTTGCGAAGCAGGAATGCCTTCATGTTGGTGGTGGCACCGAACTCGTCGTACACGGCGGACACCTTCTCGTTGGCGGCGGCAATATCTTCGGCGGACGGGACAACCTCGAACACTACGTATTCGATGTCGCGGTTGGCCTTCTGCTCGTATAAGTTCTGGTGGTTCTTGTAGAATTTCTTGATGTCGGCCTTGCTCACCACGACGGTGCTGTCTTCCTGATAAGGATAGGAGACGGCGATGTAGTCCACGTTTGCGGTGGCGTTGTTCTTTGCCACGAGGTCGGCCTTCTCAAGAGCGTTCAGGTATGCGGACGCGGTGAAGAGGGCGCCATACTTCGCATAGTACTGCTGGGTGCTGACAGAAGTCTGGATGTAGTTCCAGAAGGTCTGCAGGCGGCCGGATTCGTCGGCCGGAACCTGGTTCTGCACGAAGTCCACGAGCACCTGCGGGTCGTATCCGTCGGGACCGCCGAACATCTGGGCGATCATGGGAGACGGGTTGCTGCCGGTGGTGAGGTCCACGAGCTCTGCGTTGCCGACGGTTATGCCGGCGTCTTTCGCGTTCTTAACGAAGAGGAACTTGTCGATGAAGCTCTGCCATGCGGCGTCGCGGATCTGCTTCTGCTCCTGCTCGCTGTGGGCGCTGCTGCCGGTGGTGACCTCGTTTATAGTGGTGAAACGCTCGACCTCTTCCTGGTAGTCGGTGTAGCGCACTGCGCGGCCGGCTATCTTACCCACGTCGTATTTGCTGGACATTCCCTGCATTGCGCTCTGGAGCGTGCCGGGGTCGATTATAAAGGATAAAAGAGCCAGGGCGATGATGATGGAAATCGCCAGGCCGAATCTTACACGGATTTTTTCAAGAACCGCCATAGTATTGGTTAGATTTTTAATTAATAATCAAAAGGGACCGCGAATTTAGTAATTCTTTTTTATTTACGAAGTAAAGGGCCGATAAAATTCACGGAATCAATCACAACCGCCGTGCTGTCGCGCCCGGTTATACCGTAGCTGTTGAAGGGGTTGTGAAGGATGGCGTTGCGCGCGTGGTCGTCGCTGCGCATGCCGGTTCCCTGCATGTAACCGTCGGGAGAATAGAGCTGTACGTAGCAGTCGGTATAGATTTCCTCGGCCTCACGATCCCAGTAAAGGGTATCGGTTTCCATGGTCTCCTGCTTGATTACATTGTGCACGATAACGTTGCCGAAGGCCTCCCAGACCTCGGTTTTGGCCGATCCGGATTTACCCTTGCCGATTATGTGCTTGGCGTTGTCCGCCACGATAATCGTTTCCAGACGACCGTCGGGGGTGTAGCCGTAGAGCGACACTCCTTTGGGGAAACACTCGTAGGAGGTGGTGTCGTTGTCGTAACGCTCCATCACCGGAGCTTCCATGCGGGCGTCCAGGATGCCGTTCTTGCTCTGCACGGCGAACATGCGCTCCACGGTCTGCACCGGGGTTTCGGCCAGGTTGATGGCAGCTGCCTGCCCCAGCTTTCCCTTGCAGGAAAAAGACAGGACGGCAAGCGTCGAAACGCCTGCCATCCCGAGTAAAAACCTGAGGGATCCTTTCACCTTACTTCTGGGTGCGGACGGTTGTGGTAGCGGTCATGCCGCTGCAGTTCACGGTGTAGCTCTGTCCGTCGGTGAAGTTGTACATGAAGGCCTCCGCGGTCTGCGGGTAGTACTTGGAGTACTGGGCGATCATGCGGTTTGCTTCGTCGGCGAGGGACGCATCCGCGGCAGCAGCCTTACGCATGTTGTCCACTGCCACCCAGAAGTGGGCGCGAGTCTGGATTTCGTCGCCTCCGCAGCTCACGGTTCCCCAAATCTGGCCGATAAGGAAGTAGCACTTGCCGGCCATGGAAGGATCGAGATCGAGGGCCTTGTGGGCGGCCGAGTTCGCCTTCGCGAAACGTGCGTTCTTGTAGCAGTAGGCTGCAAGTTCGTAGCTGTACTGAGCGTCGGTGGCGGCGTCGGATTCGTCGTACTCGATGGCCTCGTCCATATACTTCACAGCTTCGCTGTAGTTGCCCCTTGAGGAGTTGAGCTTGAAGAGGAAGTATGCCGAGTTGTAGCCCGGTTCAAGGGCGTACATCCTGGTGGCGGCCTTCAGGTAGAGGTCGTTGTCCTGGCAGTCCTCGGTGATGGAGAGCATCTTCACGATGTTCTTCACGAGGTTGAGGTCGTCCGGAGTCGCGTTGAAGCGGGGCTCGAACAGGGCGATGAGATCTTCGCAGCTGGCGACCTTACTGCTGATGAACAGGGTCTCGAGGTCGGTGCGGACCTTCTGGATGTTCTCTGCCTCGGCGCTGCTCTTTGCCTTGGCGTTATCGAGGTATGCCAGATTGTTCTGGTAGCAGGCGATGACGTCTTCCGCACCGAGCTTGCCGGCCTCGTAGAGGTTGATGGCGGCCTGGAGATCGAAGAGGAACAGGCTGGGCTTGGTGGCCGACTTGTTCGCCTCGATGATCTCGGTGAATTCACTGTGCAGGCGGGCCGGGTTGTCCTTTACGTAGTTGGCGAGGTCCTGACCCTTGTTGTTGCGGGCGGTGATGGCATTCTTGGGCCATGCTGCAGCACGGGCTTCGTGGATGGCCACGAGCGAGTCGATAAGGGCTGCCCTGTAGACCGGATCCTTGGCGTTGCGGTTGATGAGCATGCGCATGAGGGTGGTGCCGTCGATGAGCATGGTCTGGTTCGCGGTGGGCGGACATATCTTATATGCCTGGCGCCAGTTGGGCATGGCGTCGTCGTATGCCTTCTGCTTGAAGTATTCCTTGTAGTAGGAGAGGTACTTGATGCATTCTGCACTGTCCTTTCCGTACTTGCCCTGGGCAAACGCGCTTCCTGAGAAGACGAGCATCAGGGTTAAAACTGCGAGTGTAATCTTTTTCATGGTTATAGTCTTTTCATTTTTCTAATCATACCTTGGCTGCTGGAACCAGATGTCGAAGAGGTTTACCCCTACGGATATCTTGAAGTAATTCTCCCGGACCAGATTGCCGCTGAACGGGCCCCTCTGCCCTATGTCCAGTGCTACGGACAGACCGTTGTACCAACGGAAGACGGGGAGGGTTGCACCAATGGTTATACCGGCAGAGTTTACCGGCCTGCCGGCGACCGTGTAGTATTCGTTGTTAAAGTAAGCTCCTGCCCGATATGCCATTCTCTTGTAGAAATAGCGCACGTCGCTGATGTTTGGGACGTACTCGAAACCGAGCTTAAAACTTTCTCTTACAGAGTTTTCAAAGGACTGCTGAGCATCGCTCACTGCAAAACCTTTGGCAGAATCCATGCCAGAATTCCTCCAGTCGGAGCGGGTGTAGTCGAAAGACGCCCGGAGTCTGTTCCTGAAATTGAGCGTGATACCCAGTCCCAACTCGCCTGCAAGGGCGATTCCGGAGGCTCCGCGGAGGGTGTCGGCGTAGGATTCGGGAAGGGTCAGATTTTGCACGCTTCCGGCCGAATAATAGTCACCATTGTTGAATCCGTGCAGCCAGGAACGCATGGTGTATGTTGCGCCCAGCGAGAGCTTGAAGTCTTTCCCAATAGGCTGCTCGTACTGCGCCCCGAACTTGCCGGTGAAGGAGTTCAAGGTGAGGGTGTGATTGGTTTGAGCCTCATTGTAGCCGGAGGAGGCGAAGTCCTGCACGAACTCTTTTTCCAGCTTCCCGAAGATGTAGTCGGCTTCGGCTCCTATGGAGAAGCGGTTAGCGAAGTTGTGCGAAAGGCCGCCGTAAAAGTTGTAGAGGCTGCCGATTCCGCTGTGGGTCTGAGTGACGACGCCAGCGTCGGCATCGGCCGAATTCACGCTGAAGGTGTAGCCCACGCTGCTGTAGGGCCTGAGTCCGAGGTAGCCGGCCAGGTCGTCCCAGATGGGGAAGGAGATGGAAAAGCCGCCGATGTTGGTGGCGTTGTTGGCCGAATGGCGCGTCACACCTCCGTAGGTCTGGGTGTAGATGGTGTTGGTGTTGAAGACGGAGAAGTCGATCATGAGGGCCAGGGAGTCCCGGACCGACACGGCCGCCGGATTGAGCGTGTTGAGGTAGCGGTGATTGCGGCTGGCGATTCCCGTTCCGGCCATGCCGGAGACGTAGGCCGACGGGGAGCCGGCCAGGTTGCCAACTCCAAAGATGGAGTAGGGCGAATAGGAACCGTACTCCCCGCTCTGCGCAAACGCACAGACCGCAGAGAGCAGCAGGGCCGCAAGTATGCTATATGTTCTTCTGGGCATAATCGTCTGTCATAATGGCCAGGCCGGCGAGCACCAGGTTGCTCATCACGAAGAGCGAGTACTTCATCCGCTTGGCAAAGTATATCGCGTCGCCCCCGGTGAATACTATCACGTTGCCGGGAAGCTGGCGCACGTAGCCCTCGATTTCAAACATTATGCCCGAAATCACTCCCGACTCAATGGAGCTCTCCAGGGAGGTGCCCTCCTGAGGGACTCTGGCGGGGGTATTGACCATGGGCAGGGCCTTTGCGTAGCGGTTGAGGCTCTTGAAGCGGGTGCGGCAGCCCGGGGAGATGTTGCCCCCGCGGTAGCCGCCGTCGGCTGAGACCATGTCTATGGTTAACGTGGTACCGAAATCGAACACCGTGCAGGACTTGCCTTTGAAGAGGTGACGCACCGCCATGATGGAACAGGCGCGATCGTAGCTGAGATATTCGGGGATGCCGTAACGCTGCAGATAGTCCGGGTGGGCGCTGTCCAACAGCATCAGATGGCGGCATTCTCCGCGCAGGATCTCCTCTTCGGACTCGGAGAGAGGACGGCCGGATACGACCGCCATCACCTCGGGTTTTTCCTTTTCCGTGATGGAGAGGATAAACTCGAGGGTTTTCTCTCCCTGGTAACGGAAGGTTTTGCCGAGGGTTTTGCCCTCCGCCCAGGCCGCCTTGAGCGCGGTGTTGCCTATTTCGATGACCAAATTAGCCATAGCCCACAAAAATAATCAATTATTTCAACTTCCCCAAGAGGGCGCGGGCCTTTTCAAGGCTGTCCACTCCGCGCGCGACGAGTTTGAGTTTGCCTTCGACCTGTTTGAATTCGAACGGAAGGGCGAGTTTGCGCATCACCCCCTCGAACACATCCGAGCTATAGTAGGCCGAGAGCGGGTTGCTTACGAAGAAGCAGATGAGCATACCGTTCTTCACTATTATCCTCTCGAATCCGAGGGCGGCGCCCAGGTTGCGCATCTTCACCACACTGAAGAGGTTCTGGAGTTCCTGCGGCAGCGGGCCGAAGCGGTCGGCGGTGACGGAAGCGTAACGGTCGAGTGAGCGGTCGTCGGTGAGGGAATCGAGATATTTGTAAATCCTTATCTTTTCGGCGGTTATATCGATGTAAGAGTCGGGGATGTAGGCGGGCTGATCAGTTTCGATGGCGCACTCTTCCACGTATACTCCGCGGCGGCCGCGGGCGGTTTCGAGGCCGGTTTCGAGGCCTAGTTCGGACATGGCTTCTTCCAGTATCCTCTGATAGGTCTCGTAACCCATCTCCATAATGAAGCCGCTCTGTTCGGCACCGAGCAGGTTACCCGCTCCTCGGATGTCGAGGTCCTGCATGGCGATGTTGAAGCCGCTCCCCAGGTCGCTGAATTCTTCGATTGCACGAAGGCGGCGGCGAGAGTCTTCGGTGATACTCACGAGCGGCGGCACGATGAGGTAGCAGAAGGCCTTGCGGTTGCTCCGCCCCACGCGGCCGCGCAGCTGGTGCAGGTCGCTCAGGCCTATGTTCTGGGCCTGGTTGATGATGATGGTGTTGGCGTTCGGGATATCGAGGCCGTTCTCGATTATGGTGGTGCAGAGCAGGATGTCGTAGTCGCCCCGCATGAAGTCGAGGATGCGGTTCTCGAGTTCTTCCGCTTTCATCTGCCCGTGGGCCACGCAGATGCGGGCGTCGGGCAGGAGCCGGTGCAGGATGTCGTGGATGGACGGTAGTTCCTCCACCTTATTGTGCAGGAAAAATACCTGGCCTCCGCGGTTCAGCTCGTAGTTGATGATGCTGCGGATCTCGTTTTCGTCGAAGAGGATGATCTCCGTCTGGATGGGGATGCGGTTGGGCGGCGCTGTTTGGATAATGGATAGGTCGCGGGCGCCCAGCAGGCTGAACTGGAGGGTGCGAGGGATGGGAGTAGCCGTGAGCGTGAGGGTGTCGACCCCAACCTTGAGCTGGCGGAGTTTTTCCTTGGCGCTCACGCCGAACTTCTGCTCTTCGTCTATCACCAGCAGACCGAGGTCGCGGAAGGCGAAGCCCGCCCCGAGGAGTTTGTGCGTGCCGATGATGATGTCTATCTGCCCCTTTGCCAGCTTTTCCTTTATTTCCGTTATCTGTTTCGCGGTTTTGAGCCGGCTGACGAATTCGATGTTGCAGGGGAAGCCCTTGAGGCGCTCGGTGAAGGTGTTGTAGTGCTGCAAGGCCAGGATGGTGGTGGGCACCAGAACGGCCACCTGTTTGTTATCGGAAACAGCCTTAAAGGCGGCCCGGATGGCGATTTCGGTTTTGCCGAAGCCGACGTCGCCACAGATGAGGCGGTCCATCGGGTAGGCCTCTTCCATGTCGCGCTTCACCGCCGCGGTAGCAGCCTCCTGGTCGGGGGTGTCTTCATACATGAAGGACGATTCAAGTTCGTCTTGCATGTAGGTGTCGCCCGAGAAGGCGAAGCCCTTGGTGGCCTTGCGCTTGGCGTACAGCTGGATGAGGTCTTTGGCTATGTCCTTTACCTTGCGTTTGGCGCTGCCCTTGAGGTTTTCCCATGCCTTGCCTCCGAGTTTGTTTATCTTTGGCGGTACGCCGTCGGCCGAGCGGAAACGGGATATCTTGTTGAGGTTGTGGACGCTCACGAACACCACGTCGCCGTCGCGGTAGACAAGTTTCACCACTTCTTTGGCGCGACCGCGGTCGTCGGTCATGCGCACCAGTCCGCCGAAGGTTCCCACGCCGTGGTCGATGTGCACAACGTAGTCGCCTATGTTGAAGGAATTCAGGTCGTTAAGGGTGAGTTGCTCGGTCTTTTCGACGCTCCGGCGGAGTTGTACCCGGTGGAAACGGTCGAAGATTTCGTGGTCGGTGTAGCAGCAGATTTTGTCTTCCGAGTCGATGAAGCCGGCGTGGATGTTCCGGCCTTTCACGAATTCGGGTAGACGCCCGCCGTTTTCCGAGAGGATGCTGCGAAGACGGTCGAGCTGACTCTGCTTTTCTCCGTAGATGAATACTTTGAAGCCGCTTTCGAGCCGGGCGGCGATGTCGGCCCCGAGGAGTTCGAAGTTTTTATTGAAGGTCGGCTGCGGGGAGATGGAGAAACGTACCGGGTCGGCGCTGTCCTTCGAATCCAGGGGGATGTCGGTGTAGACGCGTTTGAAGGCCCCGAGCGCGGGGAAGAACGCCCGTTCGCGGTAGATGTCGGACGAATCGAGCCAGACGGTGGTGTCGTCCGGAAGAATTTCAAGGATGCTGCGGCCGTCCTCGGAGGCGGCGTCCGAAAGGAGGGAGGAGACGATGTCGGCCTTCTCTACTGTCTCTTTGGAGGTCTGGGTGTTCGGGTCGAATATGCGGATGTCTTCGATTTCGTCGCCCCAGAAGGAGAGGCGGAAGGGCTCGCTGGCGGCGTAGGAGAAGATGTCGATGAGGGAGCCGCGAACCGCGAACTGGCCGGGGGCGCCTACGAAGTCGACTCTTTCGAAGCCGGAGGTGCCGAGGGTTTCGATGATTTTGTCGAAGCGGACGGTCTGGCCTTTTTTGACGGTGAGGACGGCGCCTTTCATCCTCGAAGCGGCCGGTATCTGCTCTTCCAGGGCGTCGGGATAGGTGACGATGAACAGCAGTTCGCCTTTATTGGAGAGTATCTTTTCGAGGGCGGCGGTGCGCTGGACGCCGAGGGTGCTTTTGTAGTTGCTGCGCTCTACCCCTTTTCCCGATTCTGGGAGATGGAAGACGATGTCGCCTTCGGTGAGGTTGTAAAGGTCGCCACTGCAGTATTCGGCGCTTTCGCTGTCGGGCAGGATGATGAGTTGCAGACCCTTTCGGGCTACCTGGGAGGCCACAAACCAACGGGCGGATAAAAATAGCCCCTGGCAGAATATTTCGTTCTCGCGAGATATCCTGTCACTTAATGTGGCGGAGGCTTTTGTAGATATCAACATTTGCCCGTATTATTCGGTTGAAAAGTTGTGTATAACCCTGTTGATAATGGAGTTAGCTTCGGGGATGACCCGCCAGTGACTCCGCTTTCAACTTTTCATCAACGTTTTCCCTAACAACTTTCAACCTTTATATTTAATTGATATTGAAATAGTTGTATTTGTTTTCAACATTTCAACACCAATATAAAAATCATCCTTTTTAAAAGAAAAAGAATTATATTTGTAGACCGTAACTCCAGACCTCTGAAGATGGCAGATTTCGATCCCCGCAACGCTCCAGACAGCAAAGATAAGGAATTGGACGGAATTATCCGCCCGCAGGAGTTGGAAGATTTCACCGGTCAGCGGGAAATCGTCCAGAATCTGAATATTTATATTCAGGCTGCGAAGATGCGCGGGGAATCCCTGGACCATACTCTGTTCCATGGGCCTCCGGGTCTGGGTAAGACAACCCTGGCGCATATCATCGCGAATGAGATGGGGGTGAATATGAAAATCACCTCCGGCCCGGTGCTGGACAGGCCTGGGGATCTGGCAGGTCTGCTTACTTCTCTGGAAGAGGGTGACGTGCTCTTTATCGATGAAATCCATCGTCTCTCCCCCGAAGTGGAGGAATATCTCTACTCCGCTATGGAGGACTATGTGATTGATATCATGATAGATAAGGGGCCGGGTGCTCGCTCGGTTCGCATTAATCTGGCTCCGTTTACCCTGATTGGAGCCACTACCCGTAAGGGTCTGCTCACCTCGCCGCTGCGTGCTCGCTTCGGTATAGACTGCGCTCTTGAGTATTATGATTCGGCCGACCTGGAGAGGATAGTAAAGCGTTCGGCAGGTATTCTGAATATTCCTATCGAGGATGAAGCTGCGCGTGAGATTGCCCTCCGCTCCAGGGGAACGCCCCGTATCGCCAACAGTCTCCTGCGCCGCGTTCGCGACTTTGCTCAGGTAATGGAATCCGGTACTATCGACCTTAAGATTACGAAGTATGCACTGGATAAACTTCATATCGACGTGCGCGGACTGGATACCATAGACAACCGTATTCTCGATACTATCATCAATAAGTTCAAGGGTGGCCCGGTCGGAGCAAATACTATTGCAACGGCAATAGGTGAAGATCAGGGTACGTTCGAGGAGGTTTATGAACCTTTCCTTATAAAGGAAGGATATATTCTTCGCACCCAGAGGGGTCGCATCGCCACGGACAAGGCTTACGATCATCTCGGGATTGCCAAGTCTCCGTCGTCAGACAATACACTATTCTAATAAGATATGGCAGAAACTAAACTCATTTCCAAGGTTCCGGAAGGTCCGCTTGCCGAAAAATGGACAAAGCGGAAGTCGGAAATCCATCTGGTAAGCCCCAACAACAAGCGTAAACTTGAGGTTATAGTTGTGGGAACCGGTCTTGGCGGCGCTTCGGCAGCTGCTACGCTCGGCGAACTCGGCTATAATGTCAAGGTGTTCTGTATCAGCGACTCCCCCAGGCGCGCACATTCGATTGCAGCTCAGGGCGGTATTAACGCTGCAAAGAATTACCAGAACGACAACGACTCGGTGTACCGTCTTTTCTATGATACTATCAAGGGCGGCGACTATCGTGCCCGCGAAGCTAATGTCTACCGTCTTGCGGAGGTGAGTAACGATATCATCGACCAGTGTGTGGCGCAGGGTATTCCGTTTGCCCGTGAGTACGGCGGATATCTGGCAAACCGCTCTTTCGGCGGCGTGCAGGTTAGTCGTACATTCTACGCCCGCGGTCAAACCGGACAGCAGCTGCTGCTTGGCGCTTACGCTGCGCTGAACCGTCAGATTGCCGCAGGAACAGTTAAGAGTTATCCGAGGCATGAGATGCTGGACCTGGTGGTTATTAACGGGGAAGCGAAGGGTATCATCGCCCGTAATCTTACTACCGGCCAGCTGGAAAGGTTCGGTGCTCACGCCGTGATTATAGCTACCGGTGGTTATGGCAATACTTATTTCCTGAGCACGAACGCCATGAATTCCAACGGTTCCGCTGCCATGCAGTGTTACCGTAAGGGTGCTTATTTCGCCAACCCGTGCTTCGCACAGATTCATCCGACCTGTATTCCGGTGCACGGCGAACAGCAGTGTAAACTTACCCTTATGAGTGAGAGTCTTCGTAACGACGGTCGTATCTGGGTTCCGAAGAAACTGGAAGATGTGGCGAAGTTGCGCAAGGGCGAGATTAAGCCTTCGCAGATTCCGGAAGAGGATCGCGATTACTATCTCGAGCGTCGTTATCCGGCCTTCGGTAACCTGGTTCCGCGCGACGTGGCTTCCCGTGCCGCGAAGGAGCGTTGCGATGCCGGCTACGGTGTGAATGAAACCGGTAAGGCTGTGTTCCTCGACTTCTCCGAGGCTATCCAGAGGCTTGGTCATCAGAGGGTTGCAGAACGTTATGGCAACCTGTTCGAGATGTATCAGAAGATTACGGATTCGGATCCGTGGAAGGAACCGATGATGATTTACCCGGCCATCCACTATACGATGGGTGGTATATGGGTAGATTACGATCTTCAGACTACCATCCCCGGTCTGTATGCTATTGGCGAGGCGAACTTCTCCGATCACGGCGGCAACCGTCTCGGCGCTTCCGCCCTCATGCAGGGTCTGGCCGACGGTTACTTCATCGTTCCGGTTACCATAGGTGATTATCTCTCACATAAGTTCGCCGAGCCGAAGACGGACGTGTCGGCTCCCGAGTTCGACGAGGCCGAAAAGGCTGTTCAGGCCCGCATCGACCGTCTCTTCGCAATTAACGGTAAGACCCCTGTGGACGTTATCCATAAGAAACTTGGCAATATTATGTGGGACAATGTGGGTATGGCCCGTGATGAGGCTGGCCTGAAGAAGGCAATTGCTGAGATCAAGGCTCTTCGCGAAGAGTTCTACCGCGACGTCCAGGTTCCGGGAACGCAGTTCGAGTTCAACCAGGAACTGGAGAAGGCCCTGCGACTGGAAGACTTCTTCGACATTGGTGAACTGATGGCTCTCGATGCTCTTAACCGTAAGGAGAGCTGCGGCGGTCACTTCCGTGTTGAAAGTCAGACAGAGGAAGGTGAAGCCAAGCGCGATGACAAGAATTACATGTATGTTGCAGCCTGGGAGTTCAAGGGAGAGGGAGTTGAACCCAAACTCCATAAAGAACCCCTGAAGTATGAGTTCATAGAGGTTAAGACCCGTAACTATAAAGACTAAGATTATGGAATTCAATCTCAAAATATGGCGTCAGAAAAACGCCAAGACCAAGGGTCATTTCGAGACTTATCATATTGCGGGTATAGAAAGCGACGCCTCCTTCCTGGAGATGTTGGATATCCTCAATGAACAACTCATCCGTGAGGGTGTTGATCCGGTGGCTATTGAAAGAGGATGTAAGAGCAGCGGTCCGGTGTCTTTCGATCACGACTGCCGCGAAGGTATCTGCGGAGCCTGCGGTCTGTTTATCAACGGCCGTGCCCATGGTCCGGACGATCGCGTTACGACCTGCCAGCTTTTCATGCGTCACTTCAAGGATGGCTCCACCATTACGGTCGAACCTTTCCGTTCTGCAGCCTTCCCGGTGATTAAGGATTTGGTGGTGGATCGCACTGCTTTCGACAAGATTCTCCAGGCCGGCGGATTCATCTCCGTGCGTACCGGTTCGGCCCAGGATGCAAACGCAATTCTCATCGGCCATGACAAGGCTGAAAAGAGTATGGACGCTGCCTCTTGTATCGGATGCGGAGCTTGTGTTGCAACCTGTAAAAACGGTTCGGCCATGCTCTTCGTCGCGGCGCGTGTTACGTCTCTTGCACTGCTTCCTCAGGGTGCTCCCGAGGCGGCCAAAAGAGCTGCCAATATGGTGGCCAAAATGGACGAACTCGGATTCGGAAATTGCACCAATACAAGGGCCTGTGAAATCGAGTGTCCGAAGGGTGTCAGCATTGAGAATATTGCCCGTCTGAATCGCGAATTCCTGAAGGCTCACTTTAGGGATAAAGCGTAATGATTAGGTAGATAGAAAAAGGCGGCTGATTAGTTTTAGTCGCCTTTTTCTTACTTCCTACCTCCCTACCAGAGGAAGTTGTTGAAGGGGTACCTTCCGGCATGTATTTCCGCCACCATTTTATAGATGTCGTTTCGTAGTTTTGGGATACCTTCTTTGGTGAGAGCACTGATGAAAATACAGGGACTTTTTTCCTGTGCAATCCAGCTGTTTTTCAGCTCGTCAAGAGTGCGGTTTTCGCGGGTCGGAGGGGTGAGTGAAAACTGGTCGTATTCCTTGTAAGTGTAGGCGTCGACTTTGTTGAAAACGACGTATACCGGTTTGTTCCCGGCGCCTATTTCCCGCAGCGTCTTTTCCACTACTTCCATCTGCTCTTCGAAGCCCGGATGTGATATGTCTACGACGTGCATAAGTATGTCTGCTTCGCGCACTTCATCGAGCGTACTTTTGAATGCTTCTATGAGTTGAGTTGGGAGTTTGCGGATGAAGCCGACGGTGTCGCTCAAAAGGAAAGGAACGTTCTCGATGACGACTTTTCGGACAGTAGTGTCGAGTGTTGCGAAGAGTTTGTTCTCGGCGAAAATGTTCGACTTTGCCAGCAGGTTCATCAGGGTGCTTTTACCCACGTTTGTATATCCTACAAGGGCCAGCCTGACCATCTGTCCGCGATGGCCGCGTTGGGTGCTCATCTGTCTGTCTACCTTGGCAAGTTGTTCTTTAAGACGGGTAATTCTCTGCTTTACTATACGGCGGTCTGCCTCTATCTGGGTTTCGCCCATACCGCCGCGGGTACCCCTACCGCCCCTCTGTCTTTCGAGGTGGGTCCACATGCCGGCAAGCCTTGGAAGCATGTAGTTGTATTTGGCCAGTTCTACCTGCATCTTTGCATATGAGGTTTGGGCCCTCTGGGCGAAGATTTCCAGGATAAGGCTGGTTCGGTCTATTACTATACAGTGCTTAAGGAGGCGCTCAATGTTACGCTGCTGCATCCCTGTGAGTTCGTCGTCAAAGATGCAGTAACGGATGCTGTTGGCTTCGCAGTATTCCCCGATTTCTTCTACCTTGCCGCTTCGGATATAGGTGGCACCGTCGGGACGGTCAACCTTCTGGATGAAGGTTTTATCGCCGACTATTCCGGCAGTTTCCGCCAGGAAACGGAGTTCGTCGAGGTATTCACGAATTCGGTCTTCGTCGTCATTCTGTTTAATGATTCCGACGAAGACCGCTTTCTCGGTGAGTATTTCAGTCTGTTCCAGAATTATCTGAGCTGGAAGATCACGGGGAAGGTGTAGGTAACTTTAACTGCACGGTCCCTCTGTTTGCCCGGGCTCCACTTGGGAGACATGGACACGACGCGTACTGCTTCCTTGTCCAGGGTTGGATCCACGCCACGGAGAACCTTTACGTTGGAAACCTTACCGTCGGCTCCTACTGTGAACTGGAGGGTGACACGACCCTGAATACCATTTTCCTTTGCGATTTCGGGATATTCGAGACGTTCGTTAACCCAAGAACGGAAGGTATTGGCGTCGCCTCCCATGAAGGTGGGCTTGGTTTCCACCAACTGGAACGGTATGGCCTCTTCCTCCACAACCTCTTCTTCCACTTCCTCTACGTAGTCCATGATTTCCACGCCGATATTGGCGTCGTCTTCTAGGTTGAGGATGTTGTCGTCTACCTCGATTTCATCGTCCACGATATCGATCTGGTCGGACAGAACGGGGATGTCGGGGGTTGCCGGTGGCGGCGGGGGTGTCTCCTGAGTGATGGGAACCATTTCATCTTCGATGATTTCCTCACTTACGGCCTCCATTACAGATTGCTTCTTTTCCTTGGAGCTGTATTCGAAGGCTCCAAGTACTATCCCGAGAGACACCACGAGACCTATTTCGATGAAGAAGAGTCTCTTGTTCTCCAGGCTTGCCTTCTCTGATTTTTTGATTTCCATAAATGGTATTTGGTTTTGTTTACAATTCTATACTGGTTTTCAAAGGTATTAATTTTTCTTTTGAAATCCAATTTTTTCGAGAATAGAGTTAACTTTGCGCCATGATTAAGTATTTCTCCGAGGGTATTGATTTCGATCTGAAGGGCAAACTTGCCAACAATCGCTGGCTTCGCTTTGTGGCAGAAGCTGAGGCTAAAAGGTTAGGTGATGTTAACATAATCTTTTGCTCTGACCCTTACATTTTAGATGTAAATATCAAGTATCTGGGGCACGATTACTTCACAGACATTATCACTTTCGACTATGTCGAGGGTAATACTCTCTCGGGAGACCTATTCATAAGCGTCGATTCTGTACGCGACAATGCTTCGTTCTATGGAACAGAGTTCCCCGTGGAACTTCGCCGCGTTATGGTTCACGGCTTGCTTCATTTGATCGGTTATGACGACCACACTCCTGAGGAACAGAAGACGATGCGCAGTAAGGAAGATTATTACCTTTCCCTGAGAGAATCCGTTACCGGAGAAAAGTAGATGTTTCCTTTTTACGACATAATCGTTGTCGGAGGAGGCCATGCTGGTTGTGAGGCCGCCGCTGCTGCTGCGAACATGGGTTCGAAGGTTCTTATCGTATCAATGAATCTTCAAGGCTTCGCGCAGATGAGCTGTAATCCCGCCGTCGGCGGAATAGCTAAAGGCCAGATAGTCAGGGAGATAGACGCTCTTGGAGGACAGATGGGCCTGGTTACGGATGCAGCGACTCTTCAGTTTCGCATGCTTAACAGGTCTAAAGGTCCGGCCATGTGGAGCCCTCGTGCTCAGTGCGACAAAATCCAGTATTCGCAACTTTGGCGTAAAATCCTCGAAAGTCATTGTAACATAGATATTTACGCGGATATTGTGATTGAATTTCTCTTCGAGAATTCAAAAATCATAGGAATCCGTACAAATACAGGAGCAATATTTAAGTCTCGGGCGGTTATTCTTACTGCTGGAACCTTCCTTGGTGGCTCTCTCTTTATCGGCCGTCATTCTTTCCCTGGCGGTCGAATAGGCGAGGCTCCTTCACTTGGCTTGACAAAGCAGTTGGTGGAACAAGGGCTTTCGGCCGGTCGCATGAAAACCGGGACTCCCCCGAGGATTGATATTAATACGGTAGACGTTGACCGCCTGAGCGCTCAGCCGGGAGACAGCGAACCCTCTCGTTTTTCTTTCCTTCCTGTTCCGTCTCAGATTCAGTGCGGAGGAGAACAGATGAACTGTTATATTCTTCACACGAATGAGAAAGTTCATGATATTCTCCGAAAGGGCTTTGAGGATTCTCCTTTATTCACCGGAATGATTCAGGGTGTTGGGCCCAGGTATTGCCCGAGCATTGAAGATAAATTAAGAGTGTTCCCCGATAATCCTGCTCATCAGCTCTTCCTCGAACCCGAAGGCAAGAACACAACCGAGTATTATCTTCAGGGCTTCTCTTCATCGCTGCCACTTGAGATTCAGATTGAAGCTCTTCATTCAATCGCAGGACTAGAGAATGCCAAGATATTCAAACCGGCGTATGCTGTTGAATATGACTATTTTGACCCTACCGGACTTCGTCCTACGCTTGAGAGTAAGTTCGTAGAAAACCTCTATCTAGCGGGCCAGGTTAATGGTACGACTGGATATGAGGAGGCTGCTGCACAGGGACTCGTGGCAGGCATTAATGCACACTTGAAACTGTCTGAAAAAGAGCCGTTTATCCTTGGTAGAGAAGAGTCTTATATTGGTGTTTTGATAGATGATTTGCTCTCGAAAGGAGTAGATGAACCATATCGGATGTTTACCTCCAGGGCTGAATATAGAATCCTTCTTAGACAAGATAATGCAGACGAGCGACTAACAGCAAAGGGCTACGAAATTGGCCTTGCGACAAAGGAAAGACTCGATATTTGTGAGTATAAGTATAGGCGCATCCGCGAGCTCTCGGATTACTGTAAAGCAAATAATTACACGCCCGATGAGATCAATGGATATCTTTCCTCGCTAGGGTCGGCCTCTCTTTCTGAGAGTAAGAAAATTTCTGACATCGCACTCCGTCCGGAAGTAAAATTAAGCGAAATGTTGAAAATAGTTCCACGTGGAACGTTTAATAATCTCCCGGAAGAGATTGTTGATTCGGTTGAAATTTCGCTCAAGTATGCTGGTTATATCGAGAAGGAGAAGCAGCAGGCAGAGAAGATCCGCCGGCTGGAGGACCTTATGATCCCTGAGGGCTTTGATTATTCAAAACTCAACGGCCTAACTATAGAGGCTCGTCAGAAACTTACTAGATATCAGCCGGTTACCCTTGCGCAAGCCTCGCGCATATCGGGGGTTTCTCCTGCCGATATCTCCGTGCTTTTGGTGTATTTTGGTAGGTAGATACTACAGCATCTGAAGTGCTGCCTTGATGATTTCTTCGACCTTTGAGTCGGGCTTTTTCTCCAAGATTTTCTGAACAGCCTTTGCAACCGCAGGCTTATTGAATCCAAGCATGACGAGGGCCTGAGTTGCTTCTTCCACTGCCTGATTATCCACCGTGCGGAACAGCTCGGTATGAGCACCCTCGACTCCGCCTTTGGAGATCTTGTCTTTCAGCTCGAGTATTAAGCGCTGGGCCGTCTTAAGGCCGATGCCCTTGACCGACTTGATGCGGTTGATGTCTTCAGCCAGGATTGCGTTCTGGAACTCCACTGAAGTCATTGAAGACAGAACCATGCGAGCAGAAGCTGCGCCCATTCCAGAAACACCCGTAATCAATTGAAACAGAGAGCGTTCTTCCTGTGTGGCGAAGCCATAGTCAATGTCGCTCCCATCGCGTGGGTTAACCTGTTTCTGGATATAGATCGTGCCTTCGCTCTTGTTTTCCATGGCGCTATAGGTTTGTAGCGAGATTTCCATAGCGTAGCCAATGCCTGCGTTTTCGAGCACGATGCGGGTGGGAGTAAGTTCCGAAATTTTTCCTTTTATATAGTCGATCATATCTGCAAAAATAGCGAAATAAATGTTAAATTTGTGCTCCTATGTCATCGATTGAAGAATTGCGCGAATATTTCCCGCAGCTTTCCATGAAAGTATACGGCAAACCGCTTGTCTATCTGGACAATGCGGCCACTTCACTGCGCCCCAGAAACGTTATTGAAAAGTGGGATTGGATGAGCGCCCGTTACAGTGCAAACCTCCATCGCGCCGTTCATTACACGTCAGCAAAAGCCACTGGAGAGTTCGAGGCCGCCCGAGAAGAGGTTGCCGATTTCATCAACGCAAAGTCTCCAAAAGAGGTCGTGTTTACCAGCGGAACAACCCAGTCGATAAACCTGCTGGCCTTCTGTCTTGGAGAACAAAAGGGATTCCTAAAGATAGGTGACGAGATTCTTATCGGCGAAGCAGAGCACCATTCGAATATTCTTCCATGGCAATTCCTTGCAGAGCGTAAGAATTTGAAAATCAAAGTGTTGCCCGTCGATGAGAGGGGCGCTCTCCGTCTTGAGGAACTGCCTCGTTTAATTACCGACCGCACTAAAATTTGCGCCGTTGCCCAGGCGTCGAATGTTCTAGGCCTGGTGAATCCGATAAAGCAAATTGCCGACTATTGTCACGCCCACGGAGTTCTTCTCGTGGTGGATGGTGCCCAAGGAATCGTTCATTGCAAGACCGACGTTCAGGAACTGGGAGCAGATTTCTACGCCTTCTCCGGACATAAAGTCTACGCAGCTCCCGGCACGGGCATTCTGTGGGGTAAAAAGGCCCTCCTGGACGCCATGCCGCCGTATATGGGCGGTGGAGAAATGGTGGGAACCGTAAAGTGGGAAAAGAGCACCTACGCCTCTGTGCCGCACAAATTCGAGGCAGGAACACAGAATCTGGCAGGCGTGCCAACCTTCGGCCACGCTCTTGCCTGGGTATATAAGTTCCGCAATTATCCCGAGCTCGAAGGCGTGAAGCGCTACATGCTCGAGGCTCTTCAGGAAATCCCAGGCCTGCATCTTTACGGCGTGCCACAAACCCCCGAAGAGAAGATTCCCGTTTTCTCGTTCACGGTTGAAGGCGCCCACCACGAAGATCTCGCCCTTATTCTCGATAAAATGGGCATAGCCGTACGTTCCGGACAGATGTGCGCAGAGCCTCTGATGGATCGCTTTGGCGTAACCGGCATGGTCCGCGCCTCCTTCGCGCCATACAACACCCAGGAAGAGGCGGAATACTTCATAAAGAGCCTGAACAAGGCTATCAAAATGTTGAAATGATGAGTTTGGAAGAAGCAAAAGCCGCGGTTGTGGGGGATTTCTCCATGATGGAAGAGTGGCTCGACAAATACGAATATCTGATCGACCTCGGAAAGAACTTAGAGCCCTTCCCTGAGGAGCTGAAAACCGACGACCGCCTCATTAAAGGCTGTCAGTCCCGCGTTTGGCTGGACTGCAGGAGCGAGGGCGGAGTGATTACTTTCCGGGCAGACTCCGACGCTATTATCACAAAGGGTATAATCTCCTTACTGATAAGCGTTTACAATGGTCGTCAGGCTGCTGAAATCGCGGCCGACGACTTCTCTTTCCTCGATCAGATCGGCCTCCGGGAGAACCTTTCGCCAACAAGAGCGAACGGTCTCGTCTCGATGGTAGAAACAATTAAAAGGGAGGCACAGCAATATGTCTGACGTTCTCACAGCCGAAGATGTACGCGAGCTGGCGCCCCTCTACGACGCAGTGGTGCTTGCGCTCAAACAGGTGTACGACCCGGAAATTCCGGTAAATATCTACGACCTTGGGCTCATCTACGAGCTCAACATAAACAAAGAGCACGAAGTCTACATTAAAATGACCTTCACTGCTCCCAACTGCCCCATGGCGGACGAGGTGATGGCGGACGTAAAACGGAGCGTGGAGCTCACTCCAGGAGTGAAGAGTTGTAAGATAGAGCTGGTGTTCGAGCCGGTTTGGGACACGAGCCTGCTCTCAGACGAAGCCCGGATAACCCTTGGTATGGACTAGGAGACATGGCGCTGGTATATCTTCTTTTGGGGACCAATCTTGGAGACCGGACGGCCAATCTGGCGGCCGCACACGGCTTCCTTGAAGAGGCTTTCGGCCCGCGCGAAGGGGCTTCTCCCACCGTGGAGACGGAGGCTCTCGGCTTTGTCGGTCCGGCCTTCCTGAACCGGGTCGAGGCCTACCGCACCCGCCGCAGACCCGCCGCCGTGCTGGCCGCATGCAAGGAGATAGAACGCAGGATGGGCCGCACCGACGCCCCCGAGTACCGTGAAGACGGCAGCCGGGTCTACCACGATCGCGTCATCGATATCGACATACTCGAATACAGGACGGCGGCGGATCCGGATAAGTCGCTGGAAATCAGCACTCCCGACCTCACAATCCCGCATCCCCAGGTAGAGAGCAGGCCGTTCGTAAGGCCCCTCCTGGACGCAGCAATCGAACAAACAACAAAAACAAAGCAATATGCAACACACAAATCCCGCTAATCAGAAAAAGGCCGTGGCCGTGACTCTCATCATCGCCGCCGTCGTCATTTTCATCCTCTCCGGATTCTACAGCGTCTCCTCCACCCAGAGGGGCGTCATCGCAACCTTCGGAAAGATCAAGCCAGAAGTGATAGAGGCCGGTCTGCATATCAAGATCCCCTTTGTGCAGACTATCCACAAAATGAGCATCCAGACCGTCAAGCTCGAGGAGAACGCCCCGTCCTACACCAAGGACATCCAGACCGCCGATGTGCGCTACGTGCTCAACTTCGACCCGGTTCCGGAAAACATGGCTCTGCTCTACAGCAATGTGGGTAACAACTACATCGCAAAGATCATTACCCCGGTGATTGAGGGCGTGCTCAAGGATGTAATCGGCGGCTATAATGCGGCTGATATCGTGGGTAACCGCGACGAGGTGCGCAAATCGGTCGAGCGCGAACTGGACGCCCAGCTGCCCTCTGAGTACGTGCGCAACGTCCGCTTTCAGATGGTGAACATTGAGTACGACGATGCCTTCGAACAGAGTATCGTTGACAAGCAGGTGGCAGAGCAGAAGGCCCTCACCGCCAAGAACAACACCATCCGTATCCAGGAAGAGGCCAACCAGAAGATCATCACAGCAGAAGCGGACGCAAAGGCCATGCAGATCAAGGCATCGGCCCTTACCGCCAACCCCAAACTCACACAGTATGAGGCGGTCCAGAAGTGGGATGGAAAACTCCCGCAGTACATGCTCGGAAATGCCGTTCCGTTTATCGACATTCCGAAGTAAAAAACTATCTTTGTAACATGACACAGGACGAACTTTTCAAAGTACTCGTAGCCCATTGCAAAGAGTACGGATTCATTTTCCCTTCGAGTGAAATCTATGACGGCCTGGCCGCCGTGTATGACTACGGCCAGATGGGCGTCGAGCTCAAGAACAACATAAAGAAATACTGGTGGGACGCCATGAACCGTCTCCACGAGAACATCGTCGGTATCGACGCAGCCGTATTTATGCACCCCAACACCTGGGTTGCGAGCGGCCACGTGGCAGCCTTCAACGACCCTCTCATCGACAATCGCGACAGTAAAAAGCGCTACCGCGCCGACAACCTCATCGAAGACTATCTCGGCAAGATAGAAGAGAAGATCGAGAAAGAGGTTGAGAAGGGCCGCAAGCGTTTTGGCGACTCCTTCGACGAGGCTAAATTCCGCGAGACAAACCCCAACGTGCTCCGCGAGAAAGCCCGCTACGACGAGATCCACGAGCGCTACAAGAAGGCCGAAGAGACCAACAATTTCGACGAATACAAGCAAATCATTCTTGATTGCGGCATCGTCTGCCCGATCTCCGGCACCAAGAACTGGACCGACGTGCGCCAGTTTAACCTCATGTTTAGCACCCAGTTCGGTAGCACTGGCGAGGGCGCGGATAAAGTCTATCTCCGTCCGGAAACCGCCCAGGGCATCTTCGTGGACTACATCAACGTACAGAAAACCGGCCGCATGAAGATCCCGTTCGGTATCTCCCAGATAGGCAAGGCCTTCCGCAACGAGGTTGTGGCCCGTCAGTTCATCTTCCGCATGCGTGAATTCGAGCAGATGGAGATGGAATTCTTCTGCAAGCCCGGCACCGAAATGGAGTGGTTCTCCTACTGGAAAGAGGAGCGCATGAAGTGGCACAAGGCTCTCGGTTTCGGGGACGACAACTACCGTTTCCACGACCACGAGAAGCTGGCTCACTACGCCAACGCCGCCACCGACATCGAGTTCCGCTTCCCCTTTGGATTCAAGGAGCTCGAAGGCATCCATTCCCGCACCGATTTCGACCTGGGCAACCACCAGAAGCTCAGCGGCCGCAATCTCCAGTACTTCGATCCCGAAACGGGCGAGAAATACACTCCCTATTGCGTTGAGACGAGTATCGGCGTGGACCGTATGTTCCTCACCGTGCTTTCGCACGCCTACACCCAGGAAGAGCTCGAAAACGGCGAGAGCCGCGTAGTGCTCAGGATCCCCGCCGCACTGGCTCCCGTGAAGGTCGCCGTGCTGCCGCTCCTCAAGAACGACGAGTGCCTCACCGGCATGGCTCAGGAGATCATGAAAGACCTCCGTTACGACTTCGCCTGCCAGTACGAAGAGAAAGACACCATCGGCCGCCGCTACCGCAGGCAGGATGCCATCGGCACTCCGTTCTGTGTCACTGTGGACCATGATTCTCTGGAAGACGGCTGCGTGACCCTGCGCGACCGTGACTCCATGGCCCAGGAGCGCATCCCCGTAGCTGAGCTCCGCGCCCGCATCGACGCCAAGGTGAACCTGGTTAACCTCCTTCGCAAGCTCTAAACCGTGGAAGAGAAATTCGCAGACCTCGGCCTTCAGGAGGCCCTCAGGCGGCTTTACGACGGAACGCCCTTCAAGCCCTTCGTTCCGGCGGCTCACATCGCCCTGCAGGAAGGGGTAGACTTCAACCTGGTCTACTTCCCCCTCAGGCATCTCGGCTACAAGGCTGTGGTAGAGGCCACCGGCGAACTGCTGGCTGGGCTGCGTCATCCGCAGGCCCTCTCGGTAGTGCTGAGCGTCAGCGCTAAGCTCGATTTCCCGCAAATCAGCGAACTCTGGGAAGGCGTGGTTGCGGCGGCGAAAGAGTTTGGATATCAGGACCTTTCACTCGACCTCAAGCCCTCGCAGAACGGCCTCTGCATCAGCGTTGCGGCCAGCGGAACTCCCTTCGAAAAGGAGATTCCTGCCCCGCAGAGCAAAGACCTTCTCTGCGTGAGCGGCCGTCTCGGAGCGGCCTATCTCGGCCTGCAGGTGCTCGAGCGCGAGCGCGTCCGCTTCGAAGCCGGCACCACCGCCGCCTCCGAAGAGATGGAGAAGAACCGCATGCTCGTGGGGGCCTATCTGCACCCCGAATTGCCGGTAGGAGTGCTTGGCAATCTGGCAGACGCCGGCATCGTCCCGAGCGGCGCCGTCTTCATAAGGCATGGCCTCGCCGACGCCGTGAAAAGGCTCGCAAGGCAGACGGGGCTGGGCGCCAAGGTGTACGCCGAGCGCATCCCCTTCGAAGGCAACTCCTTCCAGCTGGGGAAAGAACTCGATATCGACCCGGTGTCGGCTGCAATGAACGGGGGAGACGACTGCCAGCTGCTGCTCGCCATCCCCATCCTCCAGGCGGAAAAATTCCGCAGGGACTTCCAGACCTTCGATATCGTGGGGCATCTGGCCCTGCCGGAGGTGGGAACCGTGCTTGTGACCCCTGGTGGAGCGGAACTCCCGCTTCGTGCCCAGGGTTGGATAGAAGAAACAGATAATCAATAAGATATGAAAAAGATCATCACTATCATCGCCGCGCTGACCATCAGCGCAAGCGCAGCACTCGCACAGGGCGGCCTCCTCGGAGCCCTCAAGGATGCAGCCACCACTGCACTCGGCAATGCCGCTAACGACGCAACCACAACCGTTACCAACGCCACCGGTTCCGAAGAACTCGGAAGCATCCTCGGCGGCCTTCTCGGCGACCTGCTGAACACCTACACCACCGTTTCCCTCACCGGAACCTGGACCTACAACGGAGTTGCCACCGCCATCAGCAGCGAAAATACCCTCGTCACGCTGGCGTCTTCCGCCTACAAGACCAAGCTCGAGAACAAACTCAACAGCTATCTGGCTAAGGTCGGCATCAAGCAGGGCAGCGCTATCTTCACTTTCACCGAAGACGGTCAGTTCTCCATCTCCAACGGAACCAAGGTCATCACCAGTGGCACCTACACTCTTGATACCAAGACCAACGCAGTGGTGCTCAAGTTCGGCCAGCTGTATAACTACCTCACCATGGAGGGAACCGTAGCCGTGACTCCGGGAGGTTGCCAGATCCTGTGCGACGCCACCAAGTTCCTCGAATTCACCAAGAAGGCCATTGCTGTTGCCGGTAAGTTCGTGAATACCAGCACCGTATCCGCCCTGCTCGCAGACGCGAATGGCCTCCAGCTCGGTTTCAAACTCACCAAGAAGCAGTAGGCGGAATGGCATTCGTACATCTCCACGTCCACACCCAGTACTCCATCCTCGACGGGCTTTCCAACATCGAAAAGCTCTTCAAGAGGGCGGAAGAACTCGGCATGCCCGGCCTGGCCATTACTGACCACGGCAACATGTACGGTGTGAAGGAGTTCTACGACACCGCCAAAAAGCATCCGCTGGTAAAACCGATTTTCGGCTGCGAAGTCTATGTGACGCGTCATTACGACCATACCCTCAAGGACCCGCAGCACCGTAAATACTACCATCTCATCCTCCTGGCCAAGAACGAGACCGGCTATCATAACCTCATGAAGCTGGTGTCTCTTGGCCACATCGAAGGCTTCTACTACAAGCCTCGAATCGACCACGCCCTGCTGGAAAAATACCACGAAGGGCTCATCTGCAGCAGCGCCTGCATCGCCGGCGAGATCCCTCAGGACATCCTTGGGATCGACGGCACGCCGGAAGACGCCGAAAAGGCCATCGAATGGTTCAAGGGCATCTTCGGGGAAGACTACTACCTGGAGGTGATGCTCCACCGCAGCACCGTGGAAGGCCTTCCGCCCAAGGCCCAGGCCGAGATGGAAACCCTATACGAGCGTCAGAAGACCTACAACGAAGCCATCTTCGAATTGGCTGCGAAGCACGGAGTGAAGGTGATTGCCACCAACGACGTGCACTTCATCCGCCGGGAAGACGGCCCCGCGCACGACCGTCTCATCTGCCTCACCACCAACGCCAACGTGTCCGACGTCGACCGTCTCCGTTACACTCAGCAAGAGTACCTCAAGAGCGAAGACGAGATGGCCGCGCTCTTCCCCACCCATCCGGAGGCCCTGGCCAACACGGTGGAGGTGCTGGAAAAGGTGGAGCCGATAGAGATCAACCGCGGCCACGTGCTGCCGCGATTCGAGCTGCCGAAGGATTTTTTGGCAGACATCGACAGCTATCTGGCAAAATACGCAGACGTTATTGAGGAGGGCCGATACGAAGAGGTGCGCGACCACGACGGCAACGTGGTGAGCCGTGAAGAACGTGGCGCCGAGTTCTGCCAGTCCGTGGCTTACCTCTGCCATCTGGTGTACCAGGGCGCCGAAAAGCGCTATGGTTCGCCGCTCCGGGAAGACGTGGCCGAGAAGCTCGACTTCGAGCTCAAGACGATCTCCCGCATGGGCTTCCCGGACTACTTCCTCATCGTCCAGGACTTCATCAACTGGGCTAAGACCCACGGCGTGTCGGTAGGGCCCGGACGAGGCTCCGCCGCCGGAAGCGTGGTGGCCTACTGCCTGCGCATCACCAACCTGGATCCGCTCAAATACGGCCTACTGTTCGAGCGTTTCCTGAACCCGGAACGAATCAGCATGCCCGATATTGACGTGGACTTCGACGATGAAGGCCGCTACCGGGTAATCCAGTACGTGCAGGAGCGCTACGGCACGGATCATATTTCCCATGTGATCACATTTGGCACCATGGCAGCCAAGGGTTCGGTGAAGGACGTGGCCCGAATCAGCGGCCTGCCTCTGGCGGAGTCGGACCGTCTCACCAAGATGATTCCCGACCGCCCGTTCATGGTTCGCGAGAACGGTGCCGAAGTGGAGAAAAAGCCCACGCTGGCTAACTGCGTAAAGTATCTTCCCGAACTCAAAAAGGAATACGAAGAGGGTACGCCCGAGGTGCGCGACGTGCTGGAATACGCCCTCAAGCTTGAAGGTTGCGTGCGCCAGACCGGTATCCACGCCTGCGCCATGATTATCGGCCGAGGCAACCTTACCGACTACATCCCCATCTCCACCGGTGTTGATAAAGGCACGGGACAGGAGGTCTGGGTGAGCCAGTACGAAGGCTCGCAGATCGAGGATGTGGGCATGCTCAAGATGGACTTCCTGGGCCTTAAAACCCTGAGTATCATCAACCGCTGCCTGGCCCTCGTGAAAAAGCGTTTCGGCAAAGATATCGACATAGAAGCCATCCCCATCGACGATCCGGAAGTATACGCACTTTACGGCCGCGGAGACACTAAGAGCGTGTTCCAGTTCGAATCCGGCGGCATGAAGGAATGGCTCATGAAGCTCCGTCCGCAGCGTTTCGAGGATCTCATCGCTATGAACGCCCTTTACCGTCCGGGCCCGATGGACTACATCCCCGACTTCGTTCTCCGTAAGAACGACCCGTCGCAGATACGTTTCGATCTGCCCGAAATGGAAGGCATACTCCAGGAGACCTACGGCGTCACGGTGTACCAGGAGCAGGTGATGCAGATTTCCCGCGAGGTGGCCGGCTTCTCCCGCGGCAAGGCGGACAAGCTCCGCAAGGCCATGGGTAAGAAGAAGAAAGACGTGCTCGACGGCCTGAAGAGCGATTTTATGCGCGGTGCACTCGAACGCGGGCACGACGAGAAGACGCTCGAGAAGATATGGACCGACTGGGAGGCATTCGCAAAGTACGCATTCAACAAGAGCCACGCGGCCTGTTACGCCTGGGTGAGCTACCAGACGGCCTGGCTCAAGGCCCACTATCCCTCGGAGTTCCAGGCGTCGAACCTGACCCAGCAGGCGTCCGACATGGACGAGCTCAAGGAGATCATGGCCGACTGCAAGAAGGCCGGCATCAAGGTGCTGAACCCCGACGTGAACGAGTCCGACCGCGACTTCTCCGTGAACTCGAGCGGCGACATCCGCTTCGGCTTCAGCGGTCTGAAGGGTTTCGGCAGCAACATCACCGACGCGATCATAGCGGAGCGCGAGTCCGGCGGCGCTTTCGCCGACGTGTTCGACTTCATGGAGCGTCTCTCCGGCACCGTGAACCGCAAGGCTCTCGAGACTCTCGTATGCGCGGGCGCGTTCGACTCCTTCGGCTACAGGCGCAGCCAGTTCTTCACCCCCTGCGCATCCGGCGAACTCTTCATCGACGAACTCATCCGCTACGCGGAGCTCTATAAGAACGACACCGTCTCGGCAGCCTCTTCGCTCTTTGGCGACATGGAGGAAATGAAGCCCCAGAGGCCGCAGATGCCGGCGGCTGTAGGCGAGGAAGATGTGCTGGAGATACTCCAGAAGGAGAAGGAGTTCGTGGGAATGTACCTCTCAGCCCATCCGCTGGACAAGTATTCCTTCGAGATAGAGAACTTCACCACCCATAAGCTGGTGGAACTTCAGGCCGCCATCGACGAGGCTACCCAGAAACAGCAGACTTCCAGGGCGGCCATCGCCGGCATCGTTACGGACGTAAAGAAACTGGTCACCAAGACAGGCAAGCCTGGCGCACGTGTGTTGCTGGAAGACTACAGCGGCCCGTACGAACTGGCCCTCTTCGGCACCGAGTACGAGAGCTATCTGCCCTTCATGAGCCTGCATTCGCAGCTCTTCATCGAGGGTGAAATCGCTCCCCGTTACCACCTTAAACGGGACGAGATCGCAGCCGGTAAAACCGCGCCTTTCAACTTCAAAATCAAGAAGATAAGCATGCTCGGCAACATCTCTGAGCAGCTGGTGAAGAGCTTCGCGATTAACCTGGACACATCTTCCCTGTCGAAGGCTTTCCGCTCCCGCCTGGAGAAGGCCCTGGCCGAATTCCCCGGCTCCACCCCTCTCGCCGTGAACCTCTACGACGCAGCCACCGGCTACCGCATCGAGATGAAGAGCAAAAAGTACAGCATCAATGTTTGCGAAGGGCTGCTTCTGGCCCTTGAACATCTGGGGGTAAGTTATTCCGTGCTCAAATGACAAAGCTTTGGAAATGGTCCGGCGCCGGGAACCTGTTCGTTGTGATTGACGGGCGGGACGGTGGCTCCGTTCCCGATATTCAGCGGCTCTGCCGGGAGCACGGCACCGACGGGCTCATGGTCCTGCGGGAATCCGCTTCCGGGCGCGATTTCGCCATGGAGTTCTACAATCCTGACGGCTCTTCCGGCATGATGTGCGGCAACGGCGGCAGGTGCATCGCGGCCTTCGCCGATATGCTTGGCATTAAGCCGGCAGACGGCGGCGTCTTCCATTTTGACGCCCCCGATGGAGTGCATACGGCAGAGATACTTCAGCGGCCAGCGAACCCGGAGACGGGAGAATGGACGGTGCGGCTTGGGATGATAGACGTGAACGGCATTACCGAATACCCCGACGGGCTGTTCCTAAACACCGGCACGCGGCATTTCGTGAAGTTCGTTCCGGACGTTGAGGCTATCGTTATCGAGGCCGAGGCGCTACCTATCAGGCACGATCCCCGCTTCGCCCCGGAAGGAACGAACGTCAACTTTGTGCAGACCTGTCCCGTCGTCAAGATCCGTACTTTCGAAAAAGGTGTGGAGGGTGAAACCGCCGCTTGCGGCACCGGTATCACCGCTTCCGCCATAGCCTGCCGCTACAAAGGCATCACCCCAGCGTCGGAATCTGCCGACGGACGCATCGCCTACCGTCTCCAAGCGCGCGAATCCACCCTTTCCGTGGACTTTATTCAAAAAAAGAAAGACGCCTTTTCAGACGTCTTCCTAACTGGTCCGGCCAGGATTCTGGCCGAATAGAAACCCCGATTACTCTTCTTCCTGAGCCTGGGCGGCGTACTCGTCGAGGAGCTTCTTCTGCACGTCGGCGGGAACCTGCTGGTACTCGGCGAACTTCATGCTGAAGGTGGCGCTACCGGCGCTGAGGGAGCTCAGCACGGTGCTGTAGCGGTAGAGCTCTGCGAGAGGAACGCGAGCGTGGAGGATGGTGAAAGCACCGTCCATCTCCTGGTTGGAGATCATGCCGCGACGGGTGTTGAGGTCGGACATGCAGGGACCCACGTACTCGCTCGGAGTGGTGATGTCGACATCGTAGATGGGCTCGAGGATCTTCGGACCGGCATTGCGGAAGGCCTCGCTGAAGGCGTTACGGCCGGCGATGATGAAGGCGATTTCCTTGGAGTCCACCGGGTGCATCTTACCATCATAAACATACACGCGGATGTCGCGGGCGTAGGAACCGGTGAGAGGACCTTCGGTCATCTTCTGGTTGATACCCTTGAGGATTGCGGGCATGAAGCTGAGGTCGATGGCACCACCGACGACGCAGTTGTTGAATTCCAGCTTACCACCCCACGGAAGGGTCTGGGTTTCGCTGCCCTTGATGTTGAGCAGCGTGTCCTTGCCGTCGATCTTGAAGTTGCGCGGCTGCTCCTGACCCTCTACGTACGGGGTGATGAGCAGGGCCACCTCACCGAACTGACCGGCACCGCCAGACTGCTTCTTGTGACGATAGCGGGCGGTTGCGGTCTTGGTGATGGTCTCGCGGTACGGGATCTTGGGTGCGTAGGTTTCGGCCTCGAGCTTGAACTCGTTCTTTACGCGCCACATTGCATAGTTGATATGCTGCTCGCCCATACCCTGGAGGATGGTCTGACGGAGCTCGTTGGAGAAGTAGCTCTTGAGGGTGGGATCCTGTGCGGTGATCTTGCTCAGGGCCTCGCCAACCTTAACCTCGTCGTTCTTGTCGAGGGCGCGGACTGCGCAGGTGTACTTGAAGTCCGGGAACACCATGTGCGGGATAGCCTCTACGCCGTTGGCGGCGAGGGTGACGTCCGTCTTGCCGTTCTTGAGCTTCATTGCGCAACCGATGTCGCCTGCGTTGATTTTCGCAACCTTATCCTTCTTTGCACCAGCCACTGCGTAGATGGCGGAAAGACGCTCGCCGTTGCCGTTTTCGGGGTTGGTGAGGTCGGCGCCTTCATTGAGGGTGCCGCTCATGACCTTGAAGTAGGAAACTTCACCCACATGCTGCTCCACATCGGTCTTGAAGATGAAGAGGCTGACGGGCTTGCTTGCATCGCACTTGGGGGCGGGAACCGCACCGGCGATAAATTCGAGAAGACGGGCGACGCCCACGTCGTTCTTTGCGGAAGTGCAGAAGACGGGCATGACCTCTCCCTTGGCAAGACCTGCGGACAGACCCTGCATGATTTCCTCGGTGCTGAGCTCCATGGTGTCGAAGAACTTCTCCATGAGGGCGTCGTCACCTTCGGCGGCCTTCTCTACCAGTTCCTGGTGCAGGCTTTCGGCCTCGTCGGCATACTGTGCCGGGATGTCGGAAGCGACTCCCTTGGCGTCGTAGCACTTCATGGTGAGAACGTCTACGAAGCTGTTGAAGGAGGTGCCGGGATTGATGGGGAACTGAACGGGGATGATCTTGCTGCCGAAGCTCTCCTTGAGGGTTTCGAGGGCGTGCTCCCAGTTGGCCTTTTCGTGGTCCAGCTGGTTCACAGCGACGATCATGGGAACGCCATACTGCTTGGCATAGCGGCCGTAGATCTCGGTGCCTACCTCGACGCCCTGCTGGGCGTTCACGGTGAGGATTGCAGCCTCGCAGACCTTGAAGGCAGTGAGGGCACCGCCGCAGAAGTCGTCGGAACCGGGGGCGTCGATGATGTTGATCTTGGTGCCTCCGAACTCGGCGTAAAGCGGAGTTGCGCTGATGGACTTCTGGTTGGCCTGCTCGTAATCGGTGTTGTCGGAAACCGTGTTCTTGTCTTCCACGGAGCCGCGACGGTCGATTACCTTGCCTTCGAAGAGCATGGCTTCGGAGAGGGTGGTTTTACCGGAATGGGTTGCTCCGATGAGAACCACGTTGCGGATGTCTTTGGTTGCGTATTCTTTCATAACTATTTTGGATATTATTACTTGCAAAGTTATTAGCTTGCAAAGTTAACACTTTTGAATAATAATCCAACAATATTTCCCGTATTACACACGCCCGGGCGCCTGTAGGGCGGCGAGAAGCTCCATGCCGGAGCAGCCAAGCTCCTCGTGAAGCAGCTCGTTCAGGTCCATGGGAGAGACGCGAAGGCGGGCGCAGAGTTCTTCATAAGAGAGGGAAAGATTTGCCGGATTTTCCAGCATCGAGCAAAAGGCCACATAGGATTCGAAAAGCGATTTCATTTTACTGCAATTTTTAAAAGTTTACACTGCGAATTTCGCAAATACATAAGATTGCAAGGGAGTAAACTGTGGAGTAAATCGAAATTTTTTCTGTTTTCGTAGGTTAATTATGCAATTATTGCATAGTTATAAGGCGTAAAGCGCTTATATAGAATCCATCGTTGCTTCTTATTTTTGCAGCATGGATGAGCGCAGTCTGAAAAACCATCTCCGTCGCGTCCGGGAAGACCTTGGGATGACCCAGGAGGAATTCGCCCAGGAGCTCGGAATCGACGCCAGTACCTACTGGCGCCTTGAGGAGGGGAAGACCCGTCTCATCTCCCAATATCTCTATAAGATAGCCGATTACGCAAAAATGTCCGTGGCCGATCTGGTCGCTGGACGCGATGTTGAAAGTATTCTCGAAGAGTCGGCTGACATGCGGGAAAAGCTCGACAGCCAGCGCGAATTCTACGAGCAAAAACTGGCGGAGCGCGACGCCACCATCGCAAATCTCAATCGACTTATCGAATCCCTGCAGAAGTAATCGGCTCTGTCAAGCCGGATGCGGATTCGCGTACCCCGTTTCGCCCTCTTCCGTTTCTTCCTTTTTTTTGAGTATATTTGTGGGTTATGAAGAAAATTCTCACTGCCCTTGCGCTCACCATATGCATGGTGGCCAGTGCCGATGAGGGGATGTGGCTTCTGCCCCTCCTCCAAAAGTTCAACGCCGACGCGATGCGCAACATTGGTTGTCGTCTCACCGCCGAGGACATCTATTCCATCAACAATACATCCCTCAAGGACGCAATAGTCCAGTTCGGAGGAGGCTGCACAGCAGAAATTATCTCCGACGAAGGCCTTCTGGTAACCAACCATCACTGTGGCTACTCCAGCATCCAGCGCCTTTCCACCCCGGAGCATAACTATCTGGAAGACGGCTTCTGGGCGCTCTCCAAGGCGGACGAGCTGCCGGTTCCCGGACTTACCGTCACCTTCATGCGCAGCATGCAGGATGTCACCTCTGTCTTCCGCGGGCTGAAGGACAGCAAGGCCGTCGAGGCCAAAATGACCGAACTCGAAAAGGCGGCAGAAGCCGACAATCCACACTGCAAGGCAGAAGTAACCACCTTCTACAACAACAACGTCTACTATCTCATAGTCTACAAGATCTACAAGGACGTCCGCTTTGTGGGGGCTCCGCCCGTGTCCATGGGTAAATTTGGTGGAGAGACCGACAACTGGATGTGGCCCCGTCACACCTGCGACTTCAGTATGTTCCGAGTGTATGCCGGAGCCGACAATGAGCCGGCCGAGTATTCCCCGGAAAACTACCCCCTCAAGCCGGCCCTCAGCCTCAAGGTTTCTCTCGCCGGAGTGAAGGAGGGCGACTATACTATGGTCATGGGTTATCCCGGTCGTACCCAGCGTTTCCAGACCGCCGCACAGCTCCGTCAGATGCTGGCGCAGAACCGTATTAGTATCGACGCCCGAACCGTCCGTCAGGCGGCCATGTGGGAGGAGATGGAGAAGGACCCGGAGGTGCGCCTCAAGTATGCGAACAAATATGCCGGAAGTGCCAACGGTTGGAAGAAGTGGCAGGGCGAAGAACTGGCCTTCGAGAAGCTCGGAATCATCGAGCGTGAAGAGGCTCGCGAAGCTCAGTATGAGTCTTGGGTTGCCGCGAAGAGCAAACGCAAAAAAGCTTACGGCGGAGCTATAGCAGAAGTGGAGGCCGCGGTGAAAAACATCTCCCCACTCATTAACGCTTTCACCCTACTCAACGAAACGGTAGGAAGGATAGAAATCCTCAATTCACGTAGGGTAGAGAAGGATTTCGACCCTACTGTCGATAGAAAGATTGCCAAGGCTGTCATCGCACATTACCTAGCGAACGTAAAGCCCCAAGACAAGGTGGAAGTCTCCGATAGCGAGGAGTATCTCGACCTCCTTTACGGCGAAGATCCTGCCACGCGGGATGCCCTTCGCAATGCGGTTGAAGAGAAGCGTTCCCTATGGCTGCCAGCCCTCCGCACGGGTGGCAACACGCTGGCCGCAGCCTCCCAGAAATTCACCGCTGGACTGCTCGAATGGGAGAAGGGCAAAGCCTCCTATCCGGACGCGAATTTCACCATGCGTCTCACCTACGGAAATGTGCTTCCTTACTCTCCGAAAGACGGCATCAGCTACTGGTACTACACCACCGCCGCCGGCCTCATCCAAAAGGAAGATCCTACCAACTATGAGTTCCGCCTTCCCGCCGCGGCAAAGCAGGCGATCCTGGCAAAGGATTATGGTGCCTGGGCCGACGACGACGGCACCCTTCACACCTGCTTCCTCACCAATAACGACATCACCGGCGGCAACTCCGGAAGCCCGGTGCTCGACGCGGACGGCAACCTCATCGGCCTGGCTTTCGACGGCAACTGGGAGAGCATGAGCTCCGACGTCATGTTCGAGCCCGACCTCCAGCGCTGTATCTGCGTGGACATCCGCTACGTGCTTTGGGTTGTGGATAAACTCGGCGGCGCGAGCAACCTTATAAACGAACTAACATTTGTAAAATGACCGCACAGGAGATTCTGAACGCCCTACAGGAAGTAAAGCATCCGGCGAAAGGGGAGAAGTCGATAGTTGAACTTGACATGGTTCAGAACATCGAGATTCTGGCCGACAAGACCGTGGTCACCCTGGCCTTCGGCCGCAGGCGCGATCCCTTGGCGGAATATCTCATCGGCGCGACGCGTGCGGCCCTTGTCCGCCTCGGCTGCCCAGGCCCCGAAGTGCACACGGTAGTGGTGGACGAGCAGCCTGCAAAGAAACCCCTCGAACTGGGCAAGGAAGGTCTGGCCGAAATCAAACATATCATCGGAATAGCCTCCGGAAAAGGCGGCGTGGGCAAGAGCACCGTGGCGGTGAATCTTGCCGTCGCGCTGGCCCGTCTCGGCTACAAGGTGGGCCTGGTCGACGCTGACGTCTACGGTCCGTCCGTCCCCACAATGACCGGCACCGAAGGTCAGATGCCCCTGGCAGAAAACCGTGACGGCAAAGACATCATGCTTCCGCTGGAGAAGTACGGAGTGAAGTGGATGAGCATAGGCTATTTCGCGGGGCGCGGACAGGCCCTCATCTGGCGTGGGCCCATGGCCACCACCGCACTCAAGCAGCTGGTTCTCCAGGTGGAATGGGGCCCGCTCGACTTCCTTCTGGTAGACATGCCTCCGGGAACCGGGGACATCCATATCTCGCTCATTCAGGAAATAGGGATCGAAGGCGCGATCATGGTAACCACGCCTCAGAACGTGGCCCTGGCCGACGTGGAAAAGGGAGTGGACATGTTTAAGAACGAATCCATAAACAAGCCCATCCTCGGCCTGGTGGAAAACATGGCCTGGTTCACTCCGGCGGAGCACCCCGACGAGAAGTACTACATCTTCGGGAAAGACGGCGGCGCCCGCATGGCAAAAGAACTCGGCCTCGAGCTGCTCGCCCAGATCCCCCTGGTGCAAGGCATACGCGAAAGCGGAGATTCCGGCGAACCATCCGCCCTTGGCACCGGTCCCGACTCCCTGGCCTTCCTCGAACTGGCACAAAAGATAGCACAGATATGATCATTCTCATTACCGGCATCACTTCCGGTTTCGGAAGGGCAATGGCCAAAAAGCTCACACAGGAAGGCCACAAGGTCTACGGTACCTACCGCAAGGACTCCGAACCCCTTGAGGGCGTGACCTATATCAAATGCGAGGTCACCGACGACGCCCAGGCGGAAGCGGCCGTGAAGCAAGTGCTCGACGCCGAGGGCCGCATCGACGTTTTCATCAACAACGCCGGCATGGGCATAGGCGGCCCGCTGGAGTTCAGTTCCCTAGAAGACGCCAAGCGCCAGATGGACGTGAACTGGATGGGAATGGTGCGCTTCCTACACTGGGTCGTGCCCGCAATGCGCAAGCAGGGTTCGGGGCGCATCATCACCTTCAGCTCCATCGGTGGCCTCATGGGTCTTCCGTATCAGGGCCTCTACTCGGCCAGCAAATACGCCATCGAAGGCTACTGCGAGGCCCTGCGGCTCGAACTCCGCGGCACCGGCATCTGCGTAACCGTAATCGAGCCGGGCGACTTCTCCACAAACTTCACCGCCCAGCGCAAGAGCGTCGCCGGCCCCGAGGTGGCGGAGGCCTATCCCACCTACGCCCGCAGCCTCGCCAGCATCGAGCACGACGAAAACAATGGCCTCAAGCCTGAATACCTGGCCGGCAAAATCGCCAAAATCGTCAAGGCCAAACGGCCTCCTTATAAAAAGATAATCGCCAGTCCGCTTCAGAAGCTGTCGGTCTTCGTGAAACACATCGTTCCCCGTCGCACCTTCGCATGGATACTCAGTCTCTACTATAAACTCTAACCGCCACGCAACAGATGAAAAGAACACTACTCCTGATAACCGCCACGATACTCGCCGCCGCCTGCACCCAGTCCAGGGTGGACAGGCTCGTGAAGCAGATGACCGTGGATGAAAAGATAGGCCAGCTTACGATGTTCACCTCCGACTGGAGCGTAACCGGTCCTTCCATGCGTCCCGGATTCGAAAAGGACATCCGCGAAGGCCGCTGCGGCAATCTGCTCAATGCATATACCGCCTCTTATAACCGCAAACTGCAGGAGATAGCCGTAAACGAAACCCGTCTCGGAATCCCCCTGCTGTTCGGATACGACGTTATCCATGGCTTCCGCACCATTTTCCCCATCAATCTGGGAATGGCCGCTTCTTGGGATACGGAACTCATACAGGAAACCGCCCGTGTGGCCGCGGTTGAAGCTTCTGCGGCAGGCATTCACTGGACTTTCTCGCCTATGTGCGACGTCAGCGTCGAGCCCCGCTGGGGACGCGTTTCCGAAGGTTCCGGCGAAGACCCCTTCCTTGGTTCCCGTATCGCGGAAGCAATGACGCGCGGCTATCAGGGCGACGATCTGGCCGACCCCGCCACAATCGCCGCCTGCGTGAAGCACTTCGCTGCTTACGGCGCCCCCCAGGCCGGCCGCGAATACAATACCGTTGACATGAGCGAACGCTGGCTCCGCGAATTCTATCTGCCTCCCTATGAGGCGGCGGTCAGGGCCGGAGCCCGCACGGTGATGGCCTCGTTCAACGAGCTCGACGGCGTACCCGCCACGGCCAACCGTCACCTTCTCACGGAAATCCTCCGCGATGAATGGGGCTTCGACGGCCTTGTGGTGAGCGACTACACGGGCATCATGGAAATGACCTTCCACGGCACGGCGCGCGACACCTGCCAGGCCGGGGTTCAGGCCTTGGAGGCTGGGCTCGACATGGATATGATGAGTGCAGCCTTCTACAACTACCTCAAAGGTTCCATCGAGAGGGGTGAAATCAAGATGAAAACGGTGGATGAAGCCGTTCGCAGGATACTCCGCGTGAAGGAGGAACTGGGCCTGTTTGACGATCCCTACCGCTACTGTGACGAGCAGCGGGAAGCTTCGCAGACAATGACTCCGGAGCATCTTGCCACAGCTCTCAAGATGGCGGAAGAAAGCGCCGTGCTGCTCAAGAACGACGGCGTGCTGCCGCTCTCGAAGGGAACGAAAGTGGCGGTGATAGGAACCCTTGCCGACGATCCCAACCAGTATCTGGGCTCGTGGAGAGCTGCGGGGGACGGTTCATATCCTCAGAGCATCCTTCACGCCATAATGGATTACAACGGAGAAAAGAATGTGGTTTACGCAAAGGGATGCCGCCAGTTCGGAGAAGACCGCAGCGGTTTTGCCGAAGCCCTGAAGGCCGCCCGCAGCGCCGACAAGATTGTGATGGTGATAGGAGAGGACTACTCCTGGAGCGGAGAAGCGGCCAGCCGCGGCGACATCGACGTTCCCGGAGTGCAGACCGAACTGCTCGAGAAGATAGCGGCGCTCGGCAAACCGGTGGCGGTAGTGATTTTGAGCGGGCGTCCCCTCGCCCTCGAACGCGAGAGCAAGGCCGCAGGCGCCATCCTCGAGGCCTGGTTCCCCGGGACCATGGGAGGAAAGGCGGTTACGAACCTGCTCTTCGGCGAAGCCAATCCGCAGGGGCGTCTTCCGGCAACCTTCCCGCTCTGTCTGGGACAGGTCCCGGTATACCACTATATGAAGAATACCGGCCGGCCGTATCTTCATCCTGGATTCAAATACGAAAGCCATTATCTCGACATCCCCAACGAGCCGCTCTACGCCTTCGGCGAGGGTCTGAGCTATACGAACTTCGAATACGGTGATGTTTCCCTCAGCGCCGACTCCTTCGGGCCGAAGGGCAGCATTACCGCCAGCATCGAAGTGCGCAATACCGGCGACCGCGCCGGGGTGGAGACGGTGCAGATGTACATCCATGACCGTCTGGCCAGCGTCACCCGTCCGGTCCGGCAGCTCAAGGGCTTCGAGCAAATAAGCCTGCAGCCCGGAGAGGCCCGCACGGTAAGCTTCACCATCGACCCGGAAACCATCTCCTTCTGGCGCCGCGACATGACTTACGGCCCGGAGGCCGGCGAGTTCGATATCTACATCGGCCACGCATCGAACGAAACCAAAGCAGCGTCTTTCAGTTATGAGGATTAAGGTGCTCTTCGCCGCAGGCCTGCTGCTTGCGGCCTGCACTGCCCCCGGAACGTTCTCCCGGAGGGATGAAGCGCTGCTCGACAAAGTTGAGCGACAGACCCTCGAATACTTCACCACCCTGGCCGAGCCCAACACCGGCATGGCGCGCGAAAGAGCGGAAGACTCCAACGGCAACATCGTCACAACCGGCGGTACCGGATTCGGCATCATGGCCATCATCGCCGGGGCCGAGCGCGGCTGGCTAAGCCGGGAAGACGCCACCCAACGGATAGGCAAGATCGCCCGTAACCTCGAGTTTCTGCCCCGATTCCACGGGGCCTGGGCTCACTGGTACGACGGCGACACCGGCGAGGCTTTCTCCTTCAGCGAGTTCGACGATGGCGGCGACCTGGTGGAGACCGCCTTCCTGGTGCAGGGACTCCTCGCCGCCAGGCAGTGGACCTCCGACAAGGTGCTACGCGAACTCTGCGACCGTCTATATAAAGAGGTCGAATGGGACTGGTATACCCGCGGCACCGACACCCTCTATTGGCACTGGTCGCCCGTCCATGAGTGGAAGATGAACCACGCCATCCGCGGCTACGACGAAACGCTGATCACCTATGTGCTGGCGGCCTCGTCGCCCACCCATCCGATCAGCCGCGAGTGCTACGAAGCCTCCTATAAGACATCATCTTACTACTATAACGGCCGCTCGTATTACGGCATCCCGCTCAAGCTCGGGATGGAACTTTACGGCGGACCGCTGTTCTTCACCCACTACTCCTGGCTTGGGCTCGACCCGCGCGGCCTCTCCGACGGCTATGCCGACTACTTCGAGCAGGGTCGCAATCACGCCCTTATTCAAATGGCGTACGCGCGCGAGAAGGGCCAGCCCCGCGGACTCTGGGGCTTCACCTCTAGTGACGACGCCCTCGTGGGCTATTCAGGCCACTATCCCGGCACGCCCGACGAGAACGGTACGATCAGCCCCACTGCGGCGGTGTCGTCCATAGCCTATGTGCCGAAGGAAAGCGTGAGGTTTATGCGCAGCCTGCTTCGGGACCGTCGCGTCTGGGGCCCGTGCGGCTTCTACGATGCGGTGAATTATAGCCTGAAGGAGCCACGCCAGGTGGTGACGCACTACCTCGCCATCGACCAGGGGCCGCAGGTGGTAATGATAGAAAACGCCCGCAGCGGACTGCTCTGGCGCCTCTTCATGAGCGCTCCGGAAATCCCTGCCGGCCTCGAAAAACTTGGATTCTATTATACTAACAACCAATAACTTATGAAGAAACTAATCTTCTTGTTTTTCCTTTGCGTCGGAGCCTCGCTCTACGGTCAGAACAAGACCGTGACAGGCGTGGTGAACGACGACTCCGGCTATCCTATGCCAGGCGCGTTCATCTTGCAGCAGGGCACGAGTAATGGAGCAATGACCGACATCGACGGTGTCTACGAGATCAAGGTCCCGGAGGGGGCTGTTCTGGTAGTCTCCTGCATGGGATTCCTCGAACAGCAGGTCACGGTCGGAGCATCCAATCGCTACGACTTCACCCTCGCTACTGATGCCCTCATGATGGAGGAGGCTGTGGTGGTAGGTTATGGCACCCAGAAGGCCAAGGACCTCACTGCGCCGATCGTGAACGTGAAGGGCGATGAGCTTAACAAACAGATTTCCGGTAACGCCCTGTCTGCCCTTCAGGGTAAGGCCAGTGGCGTGCGCGTGATCCAGAGCGGCGCGCCGGGAGCGGCCCCGTCGGTGACCATCCGCGGTACAGGCTCCATCGGCTCATACGCAACGCCCCTCTATGTTGTTGATGGTGTATTTGTGGACAACATCTCCTTCATCGCCACATCCGATATCGAAGAGATGACGGTGCTCAAGGATGCATCCGCCGCGGCCATCTATGGTGTCCGCGCCGCCAATGGTGTCATCCTTATCACCACCAAGAAGGGAACCATGGACCATACCGACATTAGTTATGATGGTTACGTGGGCCTTCAGGTACCGGTGAATGTGATGAAGCTGGCGAACCGTGAGCAGTATGTGGAAATCCTCAATGAGGCCTTCGCAGACGACGCTTCATATACTCAGAAGAATGCTGCCGATTATCCGGCTAGTACCGACTGGTATGCCACGCTGCTCCGCAAGGCTCTCACCCATAGCCACTCTCTTGATGTTTCCGGAGCCACGGAGAAGACCAATTATAGTTTTGGTCTTAACTACTTCTATCAGGACGGTATCATGAATGTGGATAACGGTTATGATCGTGTGAACCTCCGCGGTCGCGTGGACCAGAAAGTTAAAGACTGGCTCACTATGGGCATGAATGTCCTGGTGAGTGATTACAACCGCAAGGATCCTAACTCGGGAGCTTTTGAACAGGCATTCGTGAATCCTCCCGTCTATCCGGTTTACAACGATGCCAACACAGACGCATATCCAGTGAACTTCGATTCTCCGCAGCGTTATGGCTTCGGCGGTTCATACGGCAATCCCTTTGCGGCAGTTTATTATTCTGACAACCGCACAAAGGGCCTCAACCTGGTATTCTCCACATATGCTGAGATAAAAATGCTGCGCGACAAACTCAAATTCAAGACAGCATACAATTTCGACTACGAAGGCTACAAGAGCGAGAGTTATACGCCTGAGTTCTGTGTCTACGGCACCCAGGCGCTCAGTACATCTAGCATGAGCAAGACCTTCGGCCTCCGCCGCAAGCAGATACTCGACAATACACTTACTTATGCCGATAGCCGCGGTAAACACAGTTTCAGCGCGCTGTTAGGCCAGAGTACCCGTATTGAGAATCTCACCGGCCTCTGGGGCTCGGCAACCGACGTCCCCGACGTGGATGCACAGAGTCGCTATCTCGGCCTTGGCAGCACAAAGAATATTGCTGTAACCGACCTCACCCCGGGCCCATATACCTATCACGGCCTTTCATTCTTCACCAGAGGCACTTGGAATTATGCCGATCGCTTTCTTGCCACCGCAACCTTCCGTGCCGACGCATCCAGCAAGTACCAGCAAAAATGGGGCTTCTTCCCTTCAGTTGGTGCAGGCTGGGTAATCACTGAAGAAGAGTTTATGAAAGACAAGCCGGCTTTTGAATACCTGAAACTCCGTGCCTCGTGGGGACTGCTCGGTAACGACAATGTGCCAGCCAACTCCGCCAGCATCGTGGGAAGCAGCGGTTACAGCGCCTCGGCGGTGTTCAACGGAGTGTTGGTCGACGGTGTCGGCGCTCAAACGGTCTACCAGAACTACCTCAAATGGGAGGTGGTGAGCGAATGGGATCTCGGTTTGGACTTCGCCTTCCTTCAGAGCCGTCTGTCCGGAACACTTGACTACTACAACCGAACCACTCATAATGTAGTGTTCTACGTTCCTATTGCTACCGGCGGCGGCACAACCGAGCTCCTTGCAAACAACGGCACGGTTCGCAACTCTGGCTTTGAGCTTGATCTTCACTGGAATGATAAGATTTCAGAGGATCTTGGCTATAACATCGGCCTTAATGTTACTACCGTCCGCAATAAGGTGGTAGCACTCGAGGGTCGCGACTACATCCCCGGAGCTGTGGTGCGCGGCAACTACAGCACACGCACCGTTGTCGGCTATCCTATTGGATCTTTCTGGGGATACGAGATCGATGGTGTTTGGGCTTCCAATAAGGATGCTATGCTCGACGATCAGCAGCAGACGGTAAAGGGTGCCGGATACTTCAAATACAAGGATCAGGACGGCAACCAGAAGATCGACGATAAGGATCTTACTTATCTCGGTAGCCCAATTCCGTGGCTGCAGACGGGTCTCGACTTTGGCCTGAACTGGAAGAACATCGACTTCTCCCTTTCCTTCTACGGTCAGTTTGGCAATAAGATACTCAATGCAAAACGTATGAACCGTGGTACCTTCTCCGATGGTAACTACGATCTCGACTTCTATAAGAATCGCTGGACCAAGGAGAACCCATCTGACAAATATCCTTCCTCCGCGGCTTATGGTCAGTCCTATACTCAAAGGGCTAACGATTTCTTTGTGGAGCCAGGCTGGTTCATTCGTATACAGAACATCCAGGCAGGTTACACTTTCACCAAGTTCAGCAAACTTGACTTTGTAAACTCAGCCCGCGTGTACATTGCAGCCCAGCGGCCGTTCAGCTACTTCACCTATAATGGTTTTACCACAGAGATAGGTGGTTCCCCAATCGCCTCTGGCATTGATACGGCAACGCATCCGCTCCAGGCTATTTATACTCTCGGTGTTAAACTTAACTTCAAATAGGCCATGAAAAGGATAATCATAACAGTATCGGCCGTCCTGCTGCTGGCAGGATGCTCGGATTTCCTGAATATCCGTCCCGAAGGCACAACCACTTCGGAGGGTCTCGATTATACCAAGGGCGAGAATATTATCAAGCCTATCAGCGCTGCTTACGCAGAGCTTCGCAGTTATGACTCCTCGTCATTCCCGCTGCTCGGTTGCCTTGGCGTCACTTCCGACGACCAAGACAAGGGTTCTACTCCCGAAGACGGCGCCTCCACCAAAGAGATGGACGAATTCAAGTACGACGCTGCCAACGAGCTTATATCCGCCCAGTGGACAGGCTACTATAATATCGTTTCTGCGGCCAACAACGCCATCTCTCAGATGGGCCTGTTCAAGGAGCAGTTATCAAGCGACGACCTGAAGGCGGAGGCGGAACAGGGAATAGGTGACGCGAAATTCATTCGCGCATTTGCTTACTTCCGCATTGTGACCATGTGGGGCAACGTACCAATCATCGATAAGATAATGACATCAGAAGAACTGGCCGCGGTGCCGCAAAGCACTCCGGATCAGGTTTACGCCTTGATTGTCAGTGATCTGGAAGACGCCATCGCCCGCCTGCCGGAAAAATGGCCCAAGGCCTATACCGGCCGCGTGACCAAGTATTCGGCAATGGCCCTGCTGGCAAAGGTTTATCTCTACCGCCAGAACTGGAACAAGGCGGCGCAACTCTGTGACCAGGTGATCGCCAGCGGACGTTACGGGCTGCTGGAGAACTTCCGTGAACTCTTCTCGGTGGACGGTGAGTTCTGCAAGGAGTCCCTGTTCGAGATAGAGAGTACCGACCTAGGAAAATCCAGCGGCGATGCGGCCTACACCACCTATGCCTATGTTCAGGGGCCGCGCAACAACACCCCCAACAACATGCAGGGCTGGGGCTTCGGCACTCCGAGCCAGAGCCTTATCGACTTCTATACCGCCCGCGGAGAGGTCGTCCGCCCGGCCACCACTCTCCTCTACAGCGGCACCACCACGCCCGAGGGCGACTATATCAGCAACAAGTGCCCCAATCCGGTCTATAACGGCAAGGTCTATACGCCCAAGTCCTACAACGACTGGAGCGGAAACGGTTACGGCTACGACCATAATCTGCGCGTAATCCGCTATGCCGAAGTGCTGCTTATCTATGCCGAGGCCATCTCACGTGGCGCTCCGGTGGGAGCGCTCAGCGGCAAGACGGCCCTGGAGGCCCTGAATGAGGTGCGGGACCGTGCAGGCCTGGCTCCCGAAACCGAAGCCACCACCGCTAAGATTCTTGACGAGCGCCGTGCGGAACTGGCCCTCGAAGAGGACCGCTTCCTGGACCTTGTTCGTACCGGACGTGCAGAAGCCGTGCTCGGCGAACTGGGATACGAGGAAGGCAAGAACAATCTCTTCCCCATCCCCTCCACACAATTGCAATTGAACGAAAACCTAAATCAAAATCCAAACTATTAATCATTCATTATGAAAAAGTATTTTCTTCTCATTGCAGCGGCTGTAGCAGCCCTCGCAATCTCGTCCTGCAAGAAGGACGGCGACGGTGACAAGAAGATCGACACCACCGGCGGCGTGAACGTCGCAGCCGACAACCTTGTCGCTTACTTTCCGCTTAACTCCGAAGAAGATGTCATCACCCTGGGCGAAGGCATCTCCTACCTTGAAATGGGCGGCGAGGCCGAATTCAACGCCAATGGTTTCCGCGGCGGCGCCTACAACAACAAGAGCGCGAACCACGAAACCAAGGCTTATCTCAAGTTCTCTGTTCCGCAGAAGTTCCTTGCGAATATGAGCAGCTTTACCGTCACTGCATGGGTGAATTCTCCCAGCCAGCGCGGCGGTATCGTCACCTTCGACGGTGGCACCGATGCCAACTGGGGCGGTTGGGATATGTTCTATGACGGTGGCGACGACAAGGGAACCACTTTCAAGGGTTACATGTTCAGCACCAAGACCGAATGGGGTGGATTCTTCCCGAACTTCAAATCCGAAGCCATCGTAGCAAACCAGTGGATACAGGTAGGCTTCAGCTATGACGAAAACACCTCCTGGGCAAATCTCTGGGTGAACGGCATCCTCCTTGGCAATATTGACAAGGAAACCAACGAGATTCTTGGTACCAGCACCTGCTGGGCAGGTCCTGAAGATGCAGAAGGCAACCAGGAGAAGGTTGGCAAGATTGTCATGCCCGACGTGTCCCTCATGTATCTTGGCGCCTTTGCTTCCCGCGAAACCGGCAAGTCCGCAGAGTCGTGGCTGAGCTATTTCGCCGGCAAGATCGACGAGGTGCGCATTTTCAACAAGGCTCTCTCCGCAGAAGAGATGCTCGCCCTCTATAAGGCGGAGGTCAAGGTTTCCGACATCGACTAAACTATTGGCAGAGGAGGGATGAAACCCTCCTTTGCTCCGATGAAAAAGATACTATTAATACTGATTGCGGTCGGTCTTCTCGCATCCTGTGGGGAGAAGGTCGAACCGGAAAAAGAACTTCCCGGAGCCGTTGTGATGGACTGCAAAGTAATGCCGGATTTTAGGGGCATTGAAGTGGAGTTCTCGGACAATGTGGATCTCTCGGCAGATTACGAAGAGGCCTTTTTCTTCAGTCCCCGAGTCACCTATACCGTATCTGCCGGTTCCTCTGCTGAAAAGGTGTTGCTTTCCTTCTCTGAACAACTGGGCAATTTCAAGACTTATACTCTCATTATTTCCAAAGGAGAAGCTTTGGGCTTGCGTATAATCAGGCAGTATTCTTTCACATTCACCACGCCCTACGACACTTCCGACAAGTTTCCCCGCATCTCCACGGACGAACTGATGACCCTCGTACAGAAGCGCACGTTCAAATATTTCTGGGACTATGCGCATCCGGACAGCGGACTGGCGCGCGAGAGGTATGGCAGCGGCGATATCGTTACCATCGGCGGCAGCGGCTTCGGCCTGATGGCCATCATCGCGGCGGTGGAGCGTGGTTTTATTTCTCGGGCAGACGCCTACGCGCGGGTGCTCAAAATCGCCAACTTCCTCTCCGTAAAGGCCGACCGTTTCCATGGGGCCTTCTCCCACTGGCTGAACGGTAGTACAGGTGCCGTCTATCCCTTCAGCACCTATGACAACGGGGGCGACCTGGTGGAAACCGGCTTCCTGATGGAGGGCCTGCTGGCCTGCAGGAACTACTTCTCCGCGGCCGGCGAGGCGGAGCTCAGGAACACAATTACCGAGCTCTGGGAGGCGGTTGAATGGGACTGGTTCCTGCGTAATGGGGCCCTTTACTGGCACTGGTCACCCAACTACGACTGGAAGATGAATATGCCCATCAACGGATGGAACGAGGCCCTCATCATCTACGTGCTGTCGGCGTCTTCCCCAACCCACCCGATAACCAAGGCCGACTACGAGTCCGGCTGGGCGAAGAACGGCAAGATACGCAACGGAAAGTCTTTTTACGGCATAACGCTTCCGCTGGGTTCGGACTATTGTGGTCCGCTCTTCTTCGCGCACTACAGCTTCCTTGGACTCGACCCGCGCGGCCTGTCCGACCAGTATGCCAACTACTGGGATCAGAATGTCGCTCATGCCCGCATCAACCACGCCTATTGCGCGGCGAATCCGAGGGGTCATGCAGGTTATTCCGACAAGTGCTGGGGTCTTACCTCCAGCGATATCCCCAGCGGCTACAGCGCCAGTTCGCCGACGAATGACCTTGGCGTGATCGCGCCCACTGCCGCCCTGGCCTCCATGCCTTACACTCCGGAAGAGAGCATCGCCGCCATGGAATATTTCTACTATACCATAGGCGACCGCTTGTTTGACGAATACGGCTTCCACGACGCATTCTCACTCGGTGCCCACTGGTTTGCCGATTCCTACCTTGCCATCGATCAGGGCCCTATCGTGGTAATGATCGAGAACTACCGCTCCGGCGCCATCTGGGACGCCTTCATGAAGGATCCCGATGTGGCTGCGGGTCTGGCCAAACTGGGCTTCAGCAGGCAGTAGGGGAATCTTTTTGAGAACTTTTGCTATCTTTGCGGCGAGATTCGGCGCAGGACCGCTCCGTGCGGCCACCCGAATCAAGTGTAACAGGTACCACTATAAAAACTGCAAAGATGAAAGCAAAAGCCCAGTTTTCCGCAACCTTCGTGTTGCTCGCCGTGCTCTTCACGGTCTGTTTAATCACCAGCAACCTCCTGGCAACCAAGATCTTCGCCATCGGCACGAAGATAGTTCTTCCGTGCGCGGTGCTTATCTTCCCCATTTCGTATATCCTCAACGACTGTTTCACCGAGGTATACGGCTACCGCAAGGCCCGCATGGTCATATGGATGGCCTTCCTCATGAACTTCTTCGTGGTTCTTTTCGGGCAGATAGCGGTGTGGCTTCCGGCTGCCGGCTTCTGGCAGGGAGGCGAACACTTCAACTTCGTGTTCAGCATGGCTCCCCGCGTGGCCGGCGCTTCGCTCCTGGCCTTCCTTGTTGGCAGCACCCTCAATGCACTGGTGCTCAGCAAGATGAAGGTGGCTTCCGGAGGACGTGGCTTCGGCTGGAGGGCCATCGTCAGTTCGCTTGCCGGCGAGTTCTGCGACTCCCTCGTCTTCATGCCCATCGCCTTCTTCGGCACCCCATGGAAGGTGCTGGCCGGAATGATGCTGGTGCAGGTTTCGTTCAAGGTCCTCTACGAGATAGTGATCTTGCCTGTCACCGCACTCGTAGTCCGCTGGCTCAAGACATCCGAAGGTATGGATGTGTTCGACGCCGGTATCTCTTACAATCCCTTTAAAATCAAAGACATAGAATAATATGGAACGCAAGGAAGAAGGTCTGAAGGCCCTTGGCGCCAAGACCGTTTACCACATGGATTACGCTCCCGAAGTGCTCGAGGCCTTCGAGAACCGTCATCAGGAGAACGACTACTGGGTGCGCTTCAACTGCCCGGAGTTCACCACCCTCTGCCCCATCACCGGGCAGCCCGACTTCGCGGAAATCCGCATCAGTTACATCCCCGACAAGCGCATGGTGGAAAGCAAGAGTCTCAAGCTCTATCTGCTGAGTTTCCGCAATCACGGCGACTTCCATGAGGACTGCGTGAACACCATCATGAAGGACCTCATCAAGCTGATGGATCCGCGCTACATAGAGGTCACTGGCCTCTTTACCCCCCGTGGAGGCATCAGCATACACCCGTATGCCAACTACGGCCGCCCCGGCACCAAATACGAAGAGCTTGCATGGAAACGTCTGTCTGAAAGGGAGTAGGGCGATGAAGACGCGCGTTTTTTCTTTCGGCGTGCTGCTTGTGCTGGCGGCCCTTCTGCTTCTTGGCTGCGGGCATAACGGCGGCAGCCTAACCCGCGCCGAGAAGGCCCTGATTAACGGCAGCGACTCATTGATGCGGGTGCTCACCGTGGCCGATTCGGCCGACCTGGCCGTGCTGCGGGCTGAGAGCGTGGACTTTTCCGCCGCCGACATGGCCAGCCCGGAGTTCGAGGCTCTGGTAGCCAAGATGAAATACACCGTTCAAGATCCGTCGCAGGATGGCGTTGGCATCGCCGCTCCGCAGGTCGGCCTTAACCGCCGCCTCATCGTCGTCTGCCGTCTCGACCTGCCCGGAGAGCCCTTCGAAGCCTACGCCAACGTGCAGATCGACTCCCTCTGGGGCGACGACATCGTCGGCCGTGAAGGCTGCCTGTCGATTCCGGGGCTGCGCGGCAACGTCTGCCGGAAAGAGTTCGCTGCCGTCAGCTACACCGATCCCGCCGGCCTTGAAAGGCGCCGCGAAGTCGTCTCCGGCTATGTGGCCCGCATCTTCCAGCACGAAGTCGATCATCTCGCCGGCATTCTCTATACCGATCGCACCGGCGAAGTCTGGGAAGTGGAGGAATAATTCGTTATCTTTGTGGACAACTAGTCTACACGAAAATGAAAAAACTTCTCCTTCTGCTTGCGCCGCTGGCACTTCTCTTCGCAGCTTGCGATGCTTCATCTGACAATAAAATAGACGATACCGTACAGGTCGAATCTTTGGCTATAACGCCGGGACAGGTAGAATTGGAAGTGGGTGAGACGCTGCAACTTGAGGCTGTACTTCGGCCGGATGGAGTGGAAGCAAAGGTCGCTTGGACGGCACTGGTGTCCACCACGTCAGAAGAAGGAGTGGTTTCGGTCGATGCAAATGGCCTTGTAACCGCCCTGAAACCAGGCAATGCCGAGGTTGAGGCGCGCTCAGGACAGGCTTCCGACGTTTGCTATATCTCGGTCCCGAAGCCGATTGTTCCGGTGGAAAGCATAGTGCTCGAATCCAACAGGATGGAAGTTACGGAGGGCGAGCAGATCACGATCGTTGCCACGGTTATGCCGGAAGAGGCCCGGGCAGACAATCCCCTATACTATACCAGCAGAAACACGGGTATTGCAACCGTGAATGAGGCGGGAGTGGTTACCGGTGTTGCCGCCGGAGAAACCAAGATTGATGTCCAGGCAGGTGGCATTGGCGTGGTGTGTAACGTTACTGTAAACGCAGCGAAGCAAATAGGATTCTCCGATGTCGCCACGGCCGACGTCGCTTTCTCCACAGTCACCCTGAGCGGCACGCTGAACGTGAGCGGGCAGACTTTCCAATATGCCACCGCCATGTTTTATTACATGGAGACCGATGGCAATCCCACTGCCTCCGAAATCAAACAGAATGGTTTTCAGTCAACAACTACAAGGATTCAGATCCCGGATAATGAGGCCCTGACACAGCCGTTTACCGCAAAGGTTTCGAATCTGGCGGTGAATACCCGTTACTGCTATGTCGCTGCTGTCGAATTGAGCAGTGAGACTTATTTTGGGGAGGTAGGGAGTTTCAAGACTGCCGACCTGCCGGAGATTCCCGAAAAGGTAGACATGGGCTTCGGCCCCAAGTGGCGTGGCTGGAACGTGGGAGCGAGCAAAGCGGAAGAATATGGAGACTATTTCGCCTGGGGAGAGACGGGAACGAAAGACAATTACACTTGGGAGACTTATAAATTCCGGCAGTCCTACGATAGGATGACAAAATATGTGAGCAACCCTTCGGAAGGTTATCCCGCCAATTTCTCTGATGGCAAGGTGGATCTGGAGAGCATTGACGACGCCGCTACCCAGAATCTCGGATCATCATGGCGCATGCCCACCTATCAGGAAATGATAGCCCTGATGAATAACGTGGATCTGAAGTGGACTCGTTACAAGGATGTCTATGGCATAGTGATGACCAGTAAGATCGAAGGCTACAGCAACGCCGTTCTCTTCTTCCCCGCAGGAGGATACCGTTATGGCTCCGGTTCGGGAGCCGTGAAGGTTGGCGTTTATGGCTCGTATTGGACAGCCTCGGTGAATATCAACAGTGCTAAGCAGGCGGGCTCGCTGGTATTGCAGAAAAATGTTCGCGACTGCACTGTGGGCAACGCCGCTTACCGCTACGAAGGCTACAACGTCCGTCCCGTGGCAGCGGAGTAGTAGGCCTTAATTTGCGGTTCATAAGCACTACATTTGCGGTCAAAATTTTTGACCGCAAATCGTGTAACACATTAATAATCAGAACGCAATTCAACCCTTTTAAGGGTAATGCGAAAGAGAATCGTTTCTTTCGAGGTCACGTTTTGAGACGTCAAGATTTAGTTTGTGGTAATTCTTTTGAACGTCATAGAGACTTCGAGGGAAGGCGAGGCGGAGTAGTCATATAAAGTAAAAGCATCGGACTCGAAGAAGTAGTACGTCCAGGATCCGGAGCGATGAATTACAAAGTACTCTGGTCCGCCGCCGGGAGCATCTGTATAAGAATACTTTATCCTCTGGCTATTCACGACTTCATAAGTCCCGTTTGCGACGAGTTCTCCGCAGATTTCAGTGAAAGATTCGTCTTCCCTGAATTCCATTGTTTTGTAATAATCGTCCTTGTGTTCCAGTCCCGTGAACGCTCCGTGCTTTTCCACGCCGCCTGAGACCATACCCCATTCTCCGATCAGCGATTTTTGGGCAGATTCAGAACCGAAACAAGAACAGAGCAAAACCCCAAAGAAGAGAATCGATAATAAAGAATAACGTTTCATGTTGTAAATATAGTTCTTTTCTCTAAAACAACTATTATCGACATATTTGCGGACGAAATTTTCGTCCGCAAATATCGCAACTCATTGATATCCAATTCGAACGCATAGTGCGACGGAACTTATCCGGGTTGTTTTTAACCGCACCGGCGAAGTCTGGGAAGTGGAGGATTAAAGAAGTTTTATCGAGGTCAGACCGGAGCGTTCTCCCGCGACATAACGGGTCTCGATGTCTGATTCGGCCCGAAGAAAATGATCCATATAAAGGGGCCGTCCTGCCTGGATTTGCAGACACTCGAAACTGTCTCCCGGCTTCAGGCTGGAGTTGAGAGATTTCTCTACGACGAAACGGTTCTGCCCAAGATAGATGACATTGACCAGCCGGTCTGGAAGCCAGCCCAACTGCAGGTGCGCGCCCGGTTGCAGACGGGCAGACACCACTGATTCTCCGGAAAACTCCTCCGACTCTACAGGGCTAAATGTTTTCAGGATTGCGCAGAAGTCTTTCCATGATTCCGCTCCGGCATAGCGTGAAAGAACATTGAGTGTCCGGACCGATACAGCCTCGGCCCCTCGGGTGGAATAGCCCCACAGGCGCTCCAAGGTGCTCTCGGACAAATGCTCCTTAAGGGCAGCGTCAACAGCATCGACCAGGGCGATAAAGGTGTTGTGCGTCTGTAGGGGCTGGCCGAAGACCGACTCCACGCGTGAACGCAGGGCGCTTATTTCCGGAGTGTTAACTGGAATTGACATTGCGTGACAAAGATAAAAACAATATCTTTGTGCAGCAATGTCTTTTTATGTCAGAAATCGTTAGTGAAACACTTCGCGAGGTGACGGGCAGCTTGTCCGGCGACCTCTACTCCATCGTCTCCACTATTAGGGAAGGTCGACTCTATCTGGCCGAGAAGGCCGGCAAGCGTTTCGTGCTCAAGACGGCAGAAGGAGCCAGGGGTCTGGATCTCCTCAAGCGGGAGTATGAGCTCTCGGCGGGCCTTTCACATCCGTCTCTGGCATATGTTTTCACGTGGGAGGAGGACTCTCCGGTAGGACCTTGCATCGTACAGGAATTCATCGACGGCCGCACGCTCGGCGAGTGGCTCGACGGGAAGCCAAGCTTGAAAGAGCGCAGCCGAGTGTTTGAAGAACTCTTGTCGGCGGTAGGATATCTTCACGGCAAAGGGGTGATCCACAACGACCTGAAGCCGGAGAACATCCTTATCTCCAGAAGCGGCAACGCCCTCAAACTGATAGACTTTGGTTTTGCCGACGACGACGGCTGCCTTCAGCGGGGCCTCGGCGGAACACGCAGATACGCTTCCCCGGAACTGCTGGCAGGCGGCAGGTTGGACGTCCGGAGCGACATCTACTCCCTCGGCCGCCTCATGCAGGACCTTTTTCCGGGGCAGTACCGCAAAATCTCCCTAAAATGCCTGAGGCTCGAACCGGACAGGCGCTACCCTTCCGTTGCGACACTCGAAAGGGCCTGGAAAAGGAGGGGTCTGCCATGGAAAGCGGCGCTCACGGTTCTTGCGGCGGTCGTGATTGTCCTGCCATACATATGGATGGCAAGGGCAGCGGAAGAGAAGTCCCGGGAAGCCCGTACGCTAAAGGACGCAAAAGACAGAGTTGAGGCCGTTTATTCCAGCGCAATTCCGGCCTTCCGGCAGGCTCTCCGAGACGCTGGTACCCAGCAGGAGGCCACCGATGCGTGGCTGGGCTTTGTCGAAAGCCAGAAAAAGGTGAACTATGACATCCCTGCCGCTGTGCCGGATGCCGTCCGCCCGGCGCTTCGCGACTACATCCTCCAGCGCAACACCGAAATTCAGGCCGAGCTGAATGCGGAGTTGCAGGAAAAGATGAAGAAACTCTTGGAGGAACTCCAATAATCCTATTCCCAAAAAGACATTAAAAGACTACTTGCCTTCCGGCGGCAGGTGGGTATCTTTGTGGAAGACTAAACAACTGTATTATGAGAGCTATTACTTCTTTTCTGGCCACCGTGGTCATATCATTGGCCTGCGGAGTCATTTCCTTCGGGCAGGAGGTCAAGGATTATTACAAATTTGATGACAACGGTCTGCTTTGTGAGTTTTTGCAAACCACCCCGGACGGCGTAAAAATCACGTATGATGGAGCTAAGGAAATCGGATTGATTATTTATCCCGATGGAACTCAAATCGATTATTCTAAAGCGTTAGCTACTTCCTATGACGGCCCGCGTATTTATCCGGATACTCGGAAATACGATATTAACGGGGCGTTGCCTCTTAAAGACTGGTATAAAGATTTGAGAAAGGCCGAATCCGCCCCAAGGGGAGTTGAGATGATGGATGGTGTCTTCGGAATCCACGAACTGACAATTGTTTTCCCGGACAACTCGCAGGCAAACATCCTGTTTACAAGTGGAGGACCTCGAGTAGAGGAGTATCTTGACGCTGGTGAAGGTGGAGACCTTGTCCGTTTTGACCGTTATTACGTAAAGAGTATTAATATGCACAACCCAAAGATACTCAACCCGGAAACCAATGAAGTATTAAAGGACGGTGTGTTGGTGTCGGGGGTTGTGACAAGGTCTGAGACTAAACTTGAGGGAACTATTGTCACGGCGGATGGAGAAACATTTACCGGACTTTTTGGCATCAAGTACAATGTGGCGGATCGACGCTATGGGGGCGGTTATAACAAAGATGCAGTCCGTAATTACAATCCAAAAAGCAAATATCTTAATTCTCTGTCTGGAGACGGTAAAGAAGATTTCTCTATCTGGCCGCAATATGGTATTGATAACATCTTAGGTGTCTACCCGGAAAAAGGGACCGTGGTTAATAAGGAGAATAAAATCGTGGCGATGTATGAGAATGCCAAGCAATTGGATGAGTTCGACATGGCGTCCGAGATGGCTGCCGAACAAGGAAAAATCGACAGAGCGATTGCTCAGGCAAAAAAGGCGGCAAGCCAGAAAGAATCCATTACATCCAAATATGGAAAGAAATACGCCGATGCATTTTTTGCGGGCAAGGTCATCGTTGGAATGCCATGGAGCCTGGTATCGATAGGGTTGGAAGCACATTCTTTCAATGATTTCTACACAGCCCTTCTGTCAATAGATCGCACCTCCAGCTACGGAAGCAGAAAATGCTATTCTCTGTACGGAGATAATTTGGCATATGTCGGCCACATTTGGGTTGTCAACGGTGCCGTAGAGTCGATAACTCTTTATTAAATAGGTCCGCCTCGCATTTGTAAGTTCTTCAAATAATTGCGATATTTGAATGTTAAAAATGTATCACCATGAAAAGGGTTCTCTCAATTATTGTTATAGCACTAGTTGCTGCTTCATGTTCCTCCCCGGTGAAGAGGTATATTAAAAAAGATTTCAGTAGAACGGTTAGGGAGAATCAACTTGAAAATGAAATTAAGGAGGAGACATCCCGGCTCTCCAAAACTCTCAGCGATATGGCATTGGACGAAAATCCTGATGCCAAACAAGGCCAGGATCTGGTAGCGCAGGCGAAGAAACTTGAGAAGGAGATATACTCCAGGCTTAAGTCATACAAGAGAACAGGAGACTACAGTTACATTTACAATATTGCCGATGATGGAGAAAAGTGCGATGCTATGATGGAAAAAGGAGAAAGGCTTCTTAAAAAGGCAAGGCCGTATATTAATCACAAGGACAAACAGATCAAGGCGCTTATTAGTGCGATAAACGAAGTTGATGCGGAAGAGTTAATGAACATGAAAGATTTGGAAAAGGCCGAAGATTTAACAGAGGAATATATATTCAATCATGTCATCGGCACACCCGAGAATATGGTTACCGCTTCAAGTGATGAGATCAAGAGCATTTCCGAGGATTATTTAACCAATTACTTTATCGCAAATCCTACGCCTACCGTAAAGGGCTGCAAGTACCGTAAGGATGATGATTCTTGGTTCATCTCCCTTTCAGACGGAAAATGTTATACTCTTCATGCGATAAAAGTTGGCGGAGGGGAGTTTTTATACAACTACAGTGAAGCAGAAGGATTAATATCTGGAGCCGGTCGGGATAAGAACAAAAAGGATTGAGACGCCCTCTCTTCCCCTCTCTTCGTTTTTCCCCCGAATCATAACTGCAGCTGACATATTATTTTGGGCCCTTTGTGAGCCCTCTGTGTCTAAGGTCGCAATCCGCGACCTTAGACTTTCTTGTCTTTCCTGATTCGCTTGACGGTATGCTTCACCTTCCCTATGAGGAAGTTGATTTCCAGCGAGGACTCGGTTTCGGCTGTCTCGAGATCCGGCATTACAATATCGGCCAAAACTTCGCCAAAGTGGTTGATCTTTTGAGCCTGCACTGTTTTGTCCGTCTCTTTATGCAGTTCAACCAATTCTCTCTTCAGAGCCCGCACTTTGAAGAACGTTTCAATTATTGCAAAGGTGACAGCTCGTGCACGCTCCCCACTTAATACAGTTGCCAGCATATAAAGGCCACGTTCGGAGAAAACTTTCGTCGAATTGCGGTTCATCAACGATATATTTGTGGAGGAAATTTTGCACCGCAAATCACGCAATTCCTTTTCTTTCAAGACCTTGAACTGTTTATCTGAGGGTTATGGACTTGATGTCGCAAATTACGACTTCAAGAATTAGATTTGGCCTTGCTTTTCAAGAAAACTATTCCTACTTTTGCGCAAAAGGAGAACTCAATATGATTGGGTATAAAAGAACAAAACAGGAGTGCAAGGGCGAGCAAGCTGCAAAAGTCTCAAAAAAACTCACCCTTGACAAAACCAGAAAAAACACTGGTGACGCCGTAAAGATGCCGGAGAAATTCAGCGTTGTCTGGAAATGACAGACAACTTGCTATATTTCGAGAGGGCGTCCGATGTCGGCGCCCTCTCTTCGTTTTTCTGCGGAGAACGCGGAATAGATATCCTTATCCACAAAAAGGAAGGAGGATTGGCTTCGTTTATTGCGGAGCAAATCTGCGAGATGTACATCATCTATTATCAGAACGAAGCGGTAGCTGTAGTTGTTTATAGTAATTCTTCCATAATCATCTATGATGATGAGATTCCTTCCATCGAAATAGACTTCATAGCGGTTCGTAAAGACTACCGCAATAAGGGAATAGGAAGAATAATACTCAATACCATTGAACATAATGCGCGACAAAACATGTTCCCCTTTTTGACCGTCGATGCCTATTACAATAAGCGATATTCAGCAGAAGGGTTTTACCTCAAATGTGGTTTTGAACGAAACGCCATTGTTGGAGATCAGAAAGAGATCATTCCAATGCTAAAGCAGTTGATGTGATTTTTTGTTAAATTTGTAGTCGCAAAAAAATCTAGAATATGTATCGTGACCATACTTGCGGAGAACTCCGCATTTCAGACGCAGGAAAGAAAGTTACATTGGCAGGATGGGTACAGCGCTCGCGCAAGCTGGGCGGCATGACCTTTATCGATCTTCGCGACCGTTACGGCATCACCCAGCTCGTAGTTGAGGCGGACGCGCCGGCGGAGCTCGTCGACGCAGCAAACGGCCTCGGACGCGAGTTCGTGATTCAGGCGGTCGGCACCGTGGTGGAGCGCGCCAGCAAGAATCCCAAGATGCCAACGGGGGATATAGAGATTAAGTTGGACACCATAAAGGTCCTCAACGCCAGCCTCACTCCTCCCTTCACCATCGAGGACAACTCCGACGGCGGTGAAGACCTCCGTGCCAAATACCGCTACCTCGACCTCCGCAGGAACCCTCTCCAGAAGGCCCTCCAGCTGCGTCACCGCATCTGTCACGAGACTCGCGAATACCTCGACAGCAAGGGCTTCCTCGAAATCGAGACCCCCTTCCTTATCAACTCCACGCCTGAAGGCGCGCGCGACTTCGTCGTCCCCTCCCGCATGAACCCCGGCACCTTCTACGCTCTCCCGCAGAGCCCGCAGACCCTCAAGCAGAGCCTCATGGTGGCCGGTATGGACCGCTACTTCCAGATCGTGAAGTGCTTCCGCGACGAAGACCTCCGCGCCGACCGTCAGCCGGAATTCACCCAGATCGACTGCGAGATGTCCTTCGTTGAGCAGGAAGACGTGCTGAACATGTTCGAAGGCATGATGCGCCACCTCTTCAAGACCGTTTTGAACGTGGATATCCCCAACCCGATTCCGCGCATGAGCTGGTTCGACGGCATGGACAAATACGGTTCCGACAAGCCCGATATCCGCTACGGCATGCTTCTGCACGAGGTCACCGAGCTGGCCCATGGCCACGGGTTCAGCGTGTTCGACGGCTCGCCGTACGTAGGCGCCATCGCCGTTCCCGGAGCGGCTGGCTGGTCCCGCAAGCAGACCGACGAACTCACCGAATGGGTGAAGCGTCCTCAGGTGGGTGCGGCCGGCATGGTCACGGTTCGCCTGAATGAAGACGGCAGCGTGAAGAGCTCGGTGGACAAGTTCTTCTCCCCCGAAGACCTTCTCAAGATCGCCGAGGCAACCGAGGCCAAGACCGGCGACCTCGTGCTCATCCTTTGCGGCGACAAGCGCAAGACCCAGACCCGCCTCGGCCAGCTCCGCATAGAGCTCGGCAACCGTCTCGGTCTTCGTAAGCCCGACGTCTTCGCACCCCTCTGGCTCACCGACTTCCCGCTCTTCGAGTGGAACGACGAGGAGAACAAATGGGACGCCCTGCATCACCCGTTCACAGCCCCCAAGCCCGAGCATCTGCAGTATTACTATTCCGATAAGCCGGAAGATATCCTGAAGGTCTGCGCCAACGCCTACGACTTCGTGCTCAACGGCACTGAACTCGGCGGCGGCAGCATCCGTATCCATAACCCCAAGGATCAGGAGCGCATGTTCCAGATCATCGGCATCGGCGCCGAAGAGGCAGAGCGCAAGTTCGGCTTCCTCATCAACGCCTTCCGCTACGGGGCCCCTCCCCACGGAGGCCTCGCCTTCGGTCTGGACCGCGTGTGCGCCCTCTTCGGCGGCACCGACACCATCCGCGACTACATCGCCTTCCCGAAGAACAACCAGGGCAAGGACATCATGCTCGGCGCGCCCGGTATCATCGACCAGAAGCAGCTCGACGAACTTCAGCTGGACCTCCGCAAGCCGGAGTAGCCAGCCCACCTAACCGCTAAAACTAAATACCCGATGACCGTAAAATTCTCCGTCGAATATATCACCCGCTGGGGTGAGAGGCTCTGCCTTGTCTCCCACGACAAGGTGTACCCCATGGCCTGGGGAGCAGGCAACATCTGGAGCGTGAGCATACGCAACTGCCCCGAAGAACTGCTCTCAGACTACACTTACGTGCTCTATCAGGGCGACCTCATCGCCCGCACCGAATGGGACCATCATCACAGGACCGACGTCAAGCTCACCGGCAGGGGACCGCTTGAAATCACCGATTCTTGGTATGACTGCCCCATCCCCGGCTGCCCCTTCCCCCGCAAGCACTCGGCCGGGATCTTCGACCGTCCGGGCTACCGTGGCGCCGGCACAGCTATTCCGGTGTTCTCTCTTCGGGGAGACGACGACTTCGGCGTAGGAGAATTCGTCGACATCAAGGGCTTCGCCGACTGGGCCGCCCGCACAGGGCAGAACATTATCCAGCTGCTGCCCATCAACGATACCACCCGCAATGGCAGTTGGGCCGAGAGTTATCCCTACAATCCCGTCTCCTCCTTCGCCCTCCATCCCATCTACGTGCATCTGCCCGACGTCGGCATCACCCCCGACCCGGCCCTTCAGAAAGAGCTGAACGCCCTGCCGAAGGTGGACTATCCGAGGGTTGTGGAGCTCAAGAACAAATATCTGCAGGAAGCCTTCAAGGACCACGGCAAGAAGGATCTGGCAAAGAAGGCCTTCAAGGACTTCAGCGCCCGTAACGCCTCCTGGCTCGACGCTTACGCCGCCTATTGCAGCAAGCGTGACGGTCTGCCGGAAGACTACTTCCGCTGGGTTCAGTGGCACCTCGACCGTCAGCTCTCCGAAGCAGTGGCCTACGCCCATTCGAAGGGGGTCTACCTCAAGGGCGACCTCCCCATCGGAGTCGGTCGCGACAGTGTGGATGCCACCAGCTTCCCGAAGCTCTACAACCTCGATTCCAGCGCCGGTGCACCGCCCGATTTCTTCAGCGTGGACGGCCAGAACTGGGGTTTCCCCACCTACAACTGGGACGAGATGGCGAAGGACGACTACGCCTGGTGGAAGCGCCGCCTTCGCAAGATGAGCGAATACTTCGACGCCTTCCGCATCGACCATATCCTCGGCTTCTTCCGCATCTGGGAGATTCCTCTGGAGTATAAGGGCGGACTGCTGGGCCACTTCAATCCGGCCCTGCCGTACAGTCGCGACGAGATCGTGGCCATGGGACTTCCCATCATCGGCCTCTTTATCGAAGATCCCCGCAAGCCAGGCTGGTTCCACCCCCTCATCAGCCCGGACACCTCTGGACTCGAACCCTGGCAGAAAGAGCGTTTCGACGCCCTCTACACTGACTTCTTCTATCATCGTCACGACGCCTTCTGGAAGTACAACGCCTTGCGCAAACTCCCGCACCTGCTCTCCGCCACCGGCATGCTCGCATGCGGCGAAGACCTTGGTATGGTGCCAGACTGCGTGGTAGACGTTATGGACAGCCAGAAAATACTCTCGCTCGAGATGGCCCGTATGGACAAGGGACACGAATGGCCGCAGCTGAGCGTGTGCGCCACCTCTTCGCACGATATGACGGGCATCCGCATGTGGGATTCCGACGACAAGACCCCGCAGGAGTGCCGCGACATCCTCTGGAATCACCTCCAGTCGCACAGTATGCTGGCAATCTTCCCCATCCAGGATTGGCTCGCCATGGACGGTAGCCTCCGCGCTCCCGACCCGAAGGAAGAGCGCATCAACGATCCGGCCGATCCGGACAACAAGTGGTGCTGGCGCCTGCATCTCAGCAACAGGCAGCTGCTCGACAGCGCATCATTCTGCACTGCCGTGGCGTCGCTGATCGCTGATAGCGGAAGAAAAGCTTAGAACTCCCAAACCGGGACTTCCATCCCCGGTTCAACTCCCTGACGGCGACATTCGCCTTCCGCGGCGCGGAGCCTTTCGGCCAGCGCCGCTTCCTTTTTGCGCAGGGCTGGCAGAGCCATCTCCATGTGGGAGATCTCTGCTCCAAGGAACTGTTTTTCAGCTCCGGACACTTCGGAATAACGGCGGCGCATGGCGTCCACTTCGCGGGTCACGCGAGACAGAGTGTCCTTGGCGACGGAATGATCGGCCGCGGCCTTGCGATACCATGCGAGAGCCTTCTCCGCTGCGGCCGTCTTAGGCGCATTATCCACCGGCTTAAGTTCGCACAACTCCCTCAAAGGCGCGCCTTCCGCTACATTCTCCCACACCGGCACGGCCTCGCGCACAAGGGCGTATAGACACACGCTGTCGGGGGTGCAGCCACGGTTCGAAGCGAAGAGCGTGAACTGCCCGTCGGAAGTGTTCACCAGAAGGAAATCGTCGGCCGGGGAAGACCAGGGGAAACCGAGGTTTTCCGGCTCGCTCACAAAGCCCCCGAAGAGCTTCTTACAACGGTAGAGATCCAGCCCGCCCATTCCGCGCAACTCTCTGGATGAGAAGTAGATATAGCCGTCGCTCTCGATGGGGAAGCGGGCGGTGAAACGGCTGGAATCGAGGAGCATCAGAGTGTCTACAGGGGCAGTAGAAAGATGCGCCCTCTGCGACACTGAAATCGGCAGATGCCCGAGGAACTGGGAGAGGGGGAAGCGCTTCCGGCCTGCCACTTTTGGGCGGTAGCAAAACTCCGCCATGGCCGAGCCGTTCCGGCAGATGCCGACGAGCGAATCCAGTTCCACCCTTTTCAGTGAATCGGCCGTTAGTTCAAAGGCTTTGCGGTACGATTCCGCCGCCTCCCTGAACTCGTACGCAGCGTGCTGGTCTTCCGCTTCTATACGCAGAATCTCCGCCTCGGAAAGGGGACGGGAAAAGACCGCCACACTGTCCTGCGGGGCCGCGGCCAAGATGGTGAATATGAGCGAAAAAACCAGCATTGGGACTGCAAATTTAAGAAATAATAGTTATCTTTGCCAGCTATTTACGACAAGTAACTAAAAACAATAACTATCATGCAAAGCAAAGGTGCTATCAGATTTGTAGCGATCCTGCTCATCCTGGCCTGCCTGTGGCAGCTTTCCTTCACCCTTGTTTCCGCCCTCCAGGGGGGCAGGGCCAAGAAGGCAGCCGAGAACCAGGTCGCACTCACAGAGCAGAGCGCCGCGTTCGCCCGCGTTCCCGAGGCGGACAAGGCTTATTATCTGGACTCTGTCCGCAAGGATGCCGAGCGTTCCTTCACCGACTCTCTCATGAGCGAGAAGGTCTACTTCGGCTACACCTACAAGGACGTCCGCAGTAAGGAAATCAACCTTGGTCTGGACCTCAAGGGCGGTATGAACGTCATGCTGCAGGTTCAGCTCCAGGACCTCGTAAGGGCCCTTTCCGGGAATAACACCGAGCCCGCTTTCCAGCAGGCTCTCGAGCTCGCCAAGCAGCGCAGTGTGAATTCCCAGAGCGACTACATCACCCTCTTCGCAGAGGCGTGGAAGGAAGTCTCCGGTGGCCAGAGGCTTTCCCAGGTTTTCGGTACCTACGAAATGAGGGACCGCATCAAGCCGGAAAGCACGGACGAGGAAGTTATAGCCGTCATCAAGGAAGAGGCCGAGAGCGCAGTGGCGAACTCCTTCAATGTTCTCCGCAACCGTATCGACCGCTTCGGTGTCACCCAGCCCAGCATCCAGAGGCTTGGCAACACCGGCCGCATCCTGGTGGAACTCCCCGGCGTGAAGGAGCCCGAGCGTGTGCGTAAGCTGCTCCAGGGCACCGCATCCCTCGAGTTCTGGACAACCTTCGACAACAGCGAGATCTATCCGTACCTCGTCGAAGCCAACCAGATGCTCGCCACCCTCGTCGCAGCCGATGAAGAAGCCGCTCCCGCCGCCGCAGAGAAGGATCTCGTGGCAGAGGAGATGGCTGCTCAGGGTGAGGGCGAGGAAGACATGGCCGCCTACCGCAAGGCCAACCCGCTCTTCGCAGTGCTGCAGCCTTCCCAGGCCCGTGGCAGCGCATGCGTGGGTTACGCCGCCATCCGCGACACCGCCCTTGTGAACAGGTATCTTGCCATGCCGCAGGTTCGCGACATCTTCCCGGCAGAGTTCCGCCCCATGTGGAGTGTGAAGCCGGCCGACTATCTGCAGGCCGACAACATCTTCGAGCTCGTCGCCATCAAGGCCGACAGCCGTGACGGACAGGCTCCCCTCGACGGTTCCTCAGTCACCGACGCCCGCGTCTCCTACGACAACGGCCGCGGCGGCTATCCCGGTGTCTCCATGACCATGAACGCCGAAGGCGCCAACATCTGGGCACACCTCACCAAGGACAATATCGGCAAGCAGGTCGCCATCGTGCTCGACGGCACCGTCTACTCCTATCCTACCGTCCAGACCGAGATCAGCGGCGGTTCTTCCTCCATCACCGGACACTTCTCCGTGGAAGAGGCAACCGACCTTACCAACGTTCTCAAGTCCGGTAAGCTTCCCGCCCCTGCAACCATCGTTCAGGAGCAGGTCGTAGGTCCTTCTCTTGGTGCCAAGTCCATCAAGGACGGTATGATTTCGTTCATCATCGGCTTCCTCCTCGTCCTTATCTACATGCTCATATTCTACAAGGGCGCAGGTCTTGCAGCTGATATAGCACTTCTCACCAACGTGGTGCTCCTCTTCGGAACCCTCGCAAGCTTTGGTGCAGTGCTCACCCTCCCGGGTATCGCCGGTCTTGTGCTAACTCTGGGTATGGCAGTGGACGCGAACGTTATCATCTATGAGCGTATCAAGGAAGAAATCAAGGCCGGTAAGGGCCTGAGCAAGGCAGTGGCCGACGGTTACAAGAACGCCTACTCCGCCATTATCGACGGTCAGCTCACCACCCTCATCACCGGTTTCATCCTGTTCTTCTTCGGTTCAGGTCCGGTCAAGGGCTTCGCCACCACGCTCATCATCGGTATCATCACCTCGATGCTCACCGCCATTTTCATCACGAGGCTCATTTTCGAGGCCCGTCTTGCAAAGGGCAAGGACATCACCTTCGAGCGCAAATGGAGTGCAGGCTTCCTCAAGAACACCAAGGTGGACTTCCTTGGAGCACGCAAGTACTCCTACATCATCTCCGGAGCCCTTATCCTCATCGCCGTCGGCAGCATAGCCTTCAAGGGCTTCACCTACGGTGTCGACTTCACCGGTGGCCGTACCTACGTGGTCCGCTTCGACCAGAGCGTCCTCGCCGAGGATGTCCGCGCAAGCGTGAACGACGTGTTCGAGGCTGCAGTTGCCGAGAATCCCGAACTCAAGGCCTCCGTTGAGGTGAAGCAGTTCGGCGGCGACTCCCAGATGAAGATCACCACCTCCTACAAGGTTAATGAAGACGACTCCGCGGTCGACGCCGAAATCGAGGGCATGCTCTATCAGGCCCTGCACGGCTTCTTCGTGGAAGACATGACTCAGGCCGAGTTCACCAGCACCCTGGACAACCCGAACGGTATCATTTCGTCCGACAAGGTGGGCGCCAGCATCGCATCCGACATCCGTCGCGATGCTATCATCGCCGTTATCCTCGCCCTCATCGCAATCTTCGGCTACATCGCCATCAGGTTCCGCGGTTGGACATGGGGTCTCGGCGGCGTGGTCTCCCTGGCGCATACCGCCATCATCATCATCGGCTTCTTCTCGCTGTTCAGCGGAATCCTGCCGTTCAACCTCGATGTTGACCAGACGTTCATTGCGGCAATCCTGACCATCATCGGTTACGCAATCAACGATAACGTGGTTATCTTCGACCGTATCCGTGAGATGCGCACCCTGCATCCCAACGGAGATATCAAGGAAATGACCAACGCGGCACTTAACGCAACCCTCACCCGTACCGTGAACACCTCGGTGTCCACCCTCCTCCCGATGGTCGCAATCGCGTTCTTCGGCGGTGAGAGCATCCGCGGTCTGTCCGTGGCCCTCTGCCTTGGTGTCATCATCGGAACCTACGCATCCATCATGATCGGTACTCCTATCATGTACGACGCAACCCTCGGCGCCCTCAAGAAGAAGGCAGCGAAGAAGTAAATCGGTTCTCGATGGAGATTAAACGGGGTGTCCTTTCCGGATGCCCCGTTTTTTCGTATATTTGTGTTCGATGAAAAGGATTGAGAATTACGACCTGTCCAGCCACAACACCTTCGGAATGAAGGTCCGTTGCGCGCTGTATATAGAATATGACACGGTAGAGGAACTCCAGAACCTGCAGTGGAAAGAACTTCCGCAGCCGATCATGCATATAGGCGCGGGCAGCAATCTTTTGTTCACCGGGGACTTCCCTGGCACCGTGCTGCACTCGGCGGTAAAGTACATGAAGTTCGTGGATATGGGGCTCGACGAGGTGCTCATGACCGTGGGTGCCGGAGTTGTGTTCGACGACTTTGTGGCCCGTTGTTGTGAGGTGGGTCTGTGGGGCGCGGAGAACCTCTCGCTCATCCCAGGCGAGGTGGGCGCCTCGGCTGTGCAGAATATCGGAGCCTACGGCGTTGAGGCGAAAGACATAATCGCCGGCGTGGTCTGCCTGGATACTACCGACTGGAGCAAGACCATCTTCAAGACTCCCGAGCTCGCCTACGGCTATCGCGACTCCATGTTCAAGCACTGCAAGGGCCGCTATATCGTAACGAGCGTGCTCTTCAAGCTCACGCGCAAGTACTCGCCAAAGCTCGACTACGGTGGAGTGCGTGCGGCATTAGAGGCGCAGTATCCCGGCATCACCGCCGCTGCCGCCGCCTCAGTCGTGGCGAATGGCGCTCCGGTCCTGACCCCTCAGATGGTGCGCGACGCCATCATCGGCATACGCCGCACCAAGCTGCCCGATCCGGCCGAGAAGGGGAGCGCCGGTTCATTCTTTAAGAACCCCGTGATTCCGAGGGAGCATTTCGAGCGGATCGAGGCGATAGCGGCCGACCGCGCTGCCGCTGCCTCTTCCAAGGCCGGCTCTGGCTCAGGCGAGACCGCTGGCACCCCCGCACCCGCCGTCCCCCACTTCGACCTTCCCGACGGAACCGTGAAGGTTCCCGCAGCCTGGCTTATCGATAGTCTGGGCTTCCGCGGAGCCGTGCGCGGCGGCGCCAAGGTCTACGACAAACAGCCGCTAGTCATCGTGAACGAGAGCGGCACTGCCTCTCCGGAGGAAATCATGGCCCTGGAGCAGGAAATTATTACCAAAGTCTGGGAAACCTACGACATCGAACTCCACCCGGAGGTCGAGCATGTATAGAGCGTTTTCGATAACCTATTGAGAGTTAATCGATTATAAAAAATGCCCATCTGTTTTAAGATGGGCATTTTTTGTATATCACTGTGAATCAGCCTTTTAAGAAATACGGGAACCGGGGGCGATACGGGCATCGGGGGCGATACGTGCGGCGAGGGCGATGAAGTCGTCCACGCCGAGCTGCTCTGCGCGCTGCTGCAGAACCGGGTCTGCCAGATCATAGTCTGCCGGCAGGATCTGCCTAAGGGCATTGCGCAGGGTCTTGCGCCTCTGCCCGAATGCCGTCTTCACCACCTTGCGGAACAGCGCCTCCTCCACCTGTGGGCCTGCAGCGTCACATGTCGGGGCTAAACCCTCGCACCTGTGAGCCTGTAGCGTCACAGGTCGGGCCAGTAGTTCCGTGCGGCTGTTGCGGCGCAGCCTGATCACGGCGCTGCGCACCTTTGGCGGCGGAGCGAAGGCGCCGGGCTCCACGGTGAAGAGGTACTCTATGTCGTACCAGGCTTGAAGCAGTACGCTCAAAATACCATAAGTCTTGCTTCCCGGCCCTTCAGCGATGCGCTCGGCCACTTCCTTCTGTATCATGCACACCACCTCCGGCACGCGGTCGCGGTCGTCCAGAATCTTGAAAAAGATTTGCGAGGAGATGTTGTAGGGGAAATTCCCTATCACGGAATACTCTCCCGGGAACACCTTGTGCACGTCCAGCTTCAGGTAATCGGCCTGCAGGAGCCTCCCGTCCATGCCGGAGAAATGGCTGCGAAGGAACTGCACGGACTCCCCATCGAGCTCCACCATCTTCAAATTGAGCTCCGGCCTCTGAAGCAGATATCGGGTAAGAACGCCCATGCCTGGGCCTATCTCCAGCACGTCGCCAGGCCTTTCCAGCGCAGCAACTATACGCTGCGCCGCGCCGAGGTCTACCAGAAAATGCTGGCCGAGGGATTTTTTAGCGCGTACTTCCATCAGGCCTCCTCCGAAGGTTTGCCAGCCTTGTCGCTGATCATCATAAACGCAATCGCTCCGGCCGCCAGCAGCAAGGTGAGTATCGAGCAGATAAGCGAAAGCGTCTGCCCCTGTCGATAGCTATCCGGAGCGAAGCGCATCACCAGCTCGTGTTCGCCGGCCGGCAGCACAGCGCTTCGCAGCACCCCGTCGCTCAAAACAATCGGCAGCAGCTCGCCGCTGTCTTCCACCTTCAAAGTCCATCCGCCGGGGTAATAGACCTCGCTGAACACCGCCTTCGCAGCCTCGTCCACCGAATAGTGATAGCGCAGCTCGTTCGGCGAATACGAGGTCATGGCGATGTCGCCCTTGTCGTTCTCAAACCACGCCGCCCCGCGCACGTAAGGATTGCGCACGGGCGCGGCAGAACCGTCGATAATGAAATATTTGCAATTGAGAGCAGTGAGTCCGGGCAGATAAGGCACCGCCTCCTCGGCTTCGGCAACTGTAGATGCGCCCTTCAGCGCCGCCTGCAGCTGCGAGACCTCGCCGTTAAGCGTGCTCTCGATAAACTCCTGATAGAGTTGCAGTTTAGCAGGCGAATAGCCGCCCACGTTCTTGTGCCAGTACGACGGGTGCGAGTCGTTCCAAACGTTTACTGTGAGGTCAAGGACTCGGAACCCCGGGTCGGTGTCTGCCAGAATCGCCTTGTCTACCGGCCGCTGGGCGAACTGCCCCTCGAACGAGCGTGGCGTGGTGAAATGGTCGGCGTTGAGGTAGCGCTTACCCACGATGAACATGTTGCCCAGCACAAGCACGCCTATCGCCACTCCGGCGATGACTCTGCGTCCGGCGACGGCTTTTTCGGACGACGCCTTCGCGCATCCCCACCAAAGCAGTCCCCATGAGGCCGCGATGAGAAGCAGGCTCACCAGCGCGTCGTTCCGTAGCATCGCGGCCCGGTCGGCTGCGACAGCTTCGGCGATGTCCTTCGGAAGCTGCTCTTCGCCGGGGCTGAGGAATCCGCCCGACAGCGACGGGAACAGCGTCATCAGCAGGCAGAAGCCGCCTGCGATGCCGAGCGCCCAGAGCGAGCCGCGCTTGAAGGCAGCCGCGGGGACGTCTCCCCGAACCACTCGGTCGAGCGCCAGGAAACCCAGCAGCGGCACCGTGACCTGCAGGATCACCAGCGCCATCGACACCGTGCGGAACTTATTGTAGAGCGGCAGCACCGCCACCGCCAGCTTGGTAAAGGCCATGAAATGATTGCCCACCGCCAGCAGTATCGCCAGCAGCGTCGCCCCTAGAATCCACCAGCGCTCCTTGCCTTTCAGGCAGAAGAGTCCCAACAGGAACAGGAAGACGCTGACGGCTCCCAGATACATCGGTCCCGCCGTGAAGGGCTGCGGCCCGTAGTAGGCGTCAACTCCGTAGTAATAAGCCAGATGCGCTGGCGTGAGCTTGTACTTCTTCAGCGCTTTCGCGGTTTTTCCGTCAGACGGCAGCGGGGCAGAAGCGCCGCCGTTGTAGTCCGGAATCATCAGGTTCGGCAGTTCCTCCCAGCCGTAGCTCCAGGCGGTGGCGTACGACAGGTCCAGACCCTTGCGCTCTTTGCGGCTGGAGGCTTTGCCGCCGGCTGCATCTCCGGCTCCGTCGTCCGAAGACTTTGCCGTGGTTCCGCCCCTCATCGAATACTGGGTATAATCCCAAGTGGGGATGAGTTTGGTGGCGTTTGTGCCGATGCCGACTAGCCCGAAGGCCACCAGCAGTGCCGACACCAGGAAGAAGCGTCCTACCTTCTGCTTGCGGACCAGCAGGTCGATCAGCGTTCCGAGCGCGTAGGCCACAATGATAAGGGCAAGATAGTAAGATATCTGCGGGTGATTGGCCTTTACCTGGAAGCTCACCGCCAGGGCGAAGAGGGCCGCTCCCAGAAGCGCGGCCGGCCATTTCTTGGAGCGATATGCGTACACCACTGCCGCCAGCGCCCACGGCATGAAGGCGATGGCCTGCATCTTGGTGTTGTGCCCCACCTGAATAATCTGGAAATTGTACGAGCAGAAGGCTATGGCGATGGCGCCGCCTACCGCTATCAGCGGGTGTACCCCGAAGGCCAGCAGCAAGAGGAAGGCTCCAAGCAGAGAGATAAAGATATAGGTGGCCGGGCGCTTGCCTGTCAGCAGTAGGTTATAGAGCTTCTGCGTGAGGTCACCCTTCGTGGGGGAGCTGTACGACACGGTTGGCATGCCGCCGAACATCGAGTCGCTCCAGAGGGCCGGGTCGTCGGGATGGGCGGCGTTCCATGTGCGCGCCTCCTGCGACATTCCCATCCAGCCGCTGATATCGCTCTGGTTCACAATCTTTCCCGTAAGCACCTGCGGCACGAAGGCGTACGACAGCACCAGGAACCCCAGCACTATCGCCACGTATACTATTATCTTTTTCCAATTCATACTACTCAGATATCAGGCTCTCAAACAGTTCCACCATCTTCTCAGCGAGGGCTTGCCTTGAGAAGCCGGCAGAAGCGACTGTTTCGGGGGCGTCGGTTGCATTTTCGGCCGATTTTGCTACACCCCCCAGGTTTTTTTCGAGGGGGTGTCGCGTTTTTGCCCTTTTTTGCGACCGACCCTCGTGCGAAGGGGCCAACCATGCCCCCAGCGACGGCGTCTTATCCCAATCCACCATCGTACCGGCGCCGGTCTCGCGCAGCAGGGTCGCCGCGGCGCTGTCTTCCGGGCCGATTCCGAGCACCGGCCGGCCGGAGGCGATGCATTCGAAGATCTTTCCGGGCAGCACTTTCCGGTATTCGGGACTCTGCCTCAGCGGCAGCAGCACCAGGTCGGCGCTCCTGAGCTCGGACACAGAATCCATATGCGACAGGTACCCCAGCAGTACCAGGTTATCCGAGAGTCCGCGCTCCTGAATGGCCTCCACTATCTCCGGGTCTACCTTTCCGGCGAGACGAATGCGTAGCTTCGAGGCAAAGCCGGCGTCTTCCCGGCAGCGCCGGGCGAGTTCGTCCCATAGAAGCAGTGGGTTGCCGTCCGAGGCGAAGAGACCTGTATGGACGATGCGGAATTCGCCGTCTGCCCGAGGCTCCAGCGGCGAGGCAAAGTCTTCCAGATCGAAGCCATTGGTGATCAGGTGCACCGGCGTGCTCGTGGCGGCGGCGAAATCGTCCCGGACCGGAGGGCTCACGCTCACCACCGCCGAAGCTCCGTACAGAACCTCGCGCTCCAGCCGGAATTGCTTACGACGCACGCAGGGCAACATCGGCAAGTCCTTGAAAAAGAACATCTTCGTCCACGGATCACGGAAATCCGCCACCCAGGGAATGCCTGTGGAGCGGTGAAGCCCGAGTCCGATAAGGTGCATGCTATGCGGAGGGCCGGTTGTAACAATAATGTTAACGGGGTGCTCGCGGAGCCAGTCTTTCAGGAACTTTACGGACGGCTTCACCCAGGAGCGCCGCGGATCCGGAACAAAAAAGTTACTTCGTATCCAGAGCATCAGGCGCTGCTTCCAACTCTTGCGTTGGGAGTTGATGGGGTTGAGCCCCGCTCCCTTTTCGTCGCCTTTTCGCCCAACCAATTTATGATATACGCCGTAAGGCTCTGATATGCGGGTCTTTATAACCTCAACCCCGGCGGGAATTTCCGCCTCCAGCGACTCGTCGCGAACCAGCTGTTCGGGGTTCTCCGGAGTATAGATCACCGGCTGCCAGCCAAGCGAAGGAAGGTACTTTGCGAACTTCACCCAGCGCTGCACCCCCGACCCTCCGGTCGGTGGCCAGTAATAGGTGATGATCAGTACCTTCTTCATGTGCCAAAGCTGTTATTCAAGTCCCCAGTCGGCAGGGTTGAAAGTGTCTTTCGGCGCCTGGGGAACGTTCGCGAAGTAAGTTACGCCCGTTATCTTCTCAAGATCGCTTACGCTCATGAGATCCTTGGCGGTGACAGCCTGGCGCACGTTCACATGGGAGCGCACGAAGGCCACGCACTTGAGTTCGTCCCTGGTGCATTCGCTCAAAGCCTTTTTGCTGTTCCCGGACTTGGTGCGGAGCAGGATGTAGTAGAACATTGTGGGCCGCACCACGTCATTCCTTCCGCCGAAACTGATCGTTACCGGAGTCTGCCTCTGGCCGTATGCGTCGGTATAGGGTTCGAAGTAGCAGCCCAGGGTCTCATAGAGGGTGTCGGCGCACACCTGAGAGTCCACATAGTCTTCCAGCACGTTCCAGCGGCCGCCGCCTGTATTGAAATCGGTGCTGAGCTGGGGCGCGATGTTGGTATAGTAGAACACCTGCACATTCGTAGCCCTGCTGACAAGCCTTTCGGCCGATCCCAGCATGTGTCCCTTGTTGCAGTCGCCTCCGGTGGCCTTGCTTTTGTACTGAACGTCCGCCGGAACATCCGGGTCCACGCCGTAGGCGTCGGTGCGGGAGACGTTCCTAACGGAGTACATGCTGTGCCTGGGGGCGGCCACCCACATCGTGCAATGTCTGTCGGCATCGTAGCAGACAGTATAATTCCTGGCCAGCCTGCCCGGGACGGGTCCGTATACATCCGGGCAGATGTGCATGGCGTAGTAAAGCGAGCTGTTGTCCGCATTGACAAGGTACTTGCCGGATTGCGTCATATCCATCTTCGGGAGTTCATACCAGCCGGGCTGCGGGAGGGTCTGCTGCCCGCCCTGGCCGGGATCGTCTCCCTGCCCGTGCCCGTGGTCGTCCTGCTCCTGCGGATCGTCGGGGTGGCTGGGGCCGTCTTCCTGGCCGTCGTCCGGGTCCTGTGGATCCGTGTTCTCCTCCTGCGGGTCGGTGTCGTCTTCCAGAGTGGCCCCGGGCGTACAGGCGAAGACCGCCAGCGCGGCCATCAAAGCCCAAAATGTGCGTTTCAGTGTCATTGCAGTCCTATTTCTTCCTTCATCTTCCGAAGCAGGTCGAAGGCCTGCATCGGGGTCATATTGTTGAGGTCAGCCTCCTCCAGCGAGGCACGAAGGCTCGAGAGGGTGGGGTCGTCCAGCTGGAATAGACTCAACTGCAGGGAGCCGTCGTCATGCAGCTCGCCCGACTTTTCCACCGCCATCGCGTTCTTCTCGCGGCGTTCCAGCGCCTTCAGGGTGGCCTCCGCCGTCTCCACAATCTCCCGCGGCATTCCGGCCATGCGGGCCACGTGGATACCGAAGCTGTGCGACACTCCGCCCGGTTCGAGCTTACGCAGGAACAGCACGTCGCGCCCCACCTCCTTCACGGCGATATGGTAGTTGTGAACCCTGGGGAAGCGTTCCTCCAGGTCGTTGAGTTCGTGGTAATGAGTGGCGAAGAGAGTCTTGGCGCCCTTGCCGAACTTATGGATGTACTCCACCAGCGCACTGGCGATGGACATGCCGTCATAGGTGGACGTGCCTCGGCCGATCTCGTCGAGCAGTACCAGCGAGCGCGGCGACAGGTTGTGCATAATCATCGCCGTCTCGAGCATCTCCACCATGAAGGTGGACTCGCCGCGAGAGATGTTGTCGGTAGCGCCCACACGGGTGAAGATCTTGTCGAAGTAGCCGAAATGCGCCTCCGTGGCCGGGACGAACGAACCCGCCTGCGCCATCAGCACGATGAGGGCCGTCTGCCTCAGCAGGGCCGACTTACCTGACATGTTAGGCCCTGTGAGTATCATTATCTGCGTGGCCGACGAGTCCATGTGGATGTCGTTCGGCACGTACTCCTCGCCGGGAGGCATGAGCGTCTCTATCACGGCGTGCCGTGCTCCCTTGAGGTCCAGCACGGTGCCATTATCCACCACCGGCCTGCAATAGTGACGGTCGATAGCCTGACGCGCAAAGCCCTGCAGCACATCGAGCCCCGAGAGCACGCGGCAGTTAGTCTGGATATCGCGTATACCCTTCTGCACCTCCGTCACAAGACCGGCGTAAAGCTGGCTTTCGAGGGCCAGGATGGCGTCTTCCGCTCCCAGAATCTTCTCCTCATAGGCCTTCAGTTCCTCGGTTATATAGCGCTCGGCGTTCACCAGAGTCTGCTTGCGATGCCACTCGGGCGGCACCTGTTCGCGCGCGGAGTTGCGCACTTCGAAGTAGTAGCCGAACACGCTGTTGTAGCCTATCTTGAGGCTGCCGATGCCGGTGCGTTCGGCCTCGCGGTTCTGCAGTTCCAGCAGATAATCCTTGCCGCCGGTGGAGATGTCGCGCAGCGAGTCGAGCTCCTTGCTCACCCCGCGTGCGATGACCTCTCCCTTGCCGATCTGTACGGCCGGATTCTCCGAGAGGGTGGCCGATATCTTTTCGAGCAGACGCCGGCAGTCCTTCATTCCCTTCAGCAACTTTGCCAGCGCGGCCGGAGCTTCAGCGTCCTCGAGGCACAGTGCCTTGATCGGCTCCATTTGCTCCAGCGACCGGCGCAGCTGCAGCATTTCCCGGGGCAGTATCTTGCCGGTCGCTGCGCGGGAAATTATCCTTTCGAGGTCGCCGACGTCTTCCAGAAGGCTGCGGAGGGCCGAGAGCGTCTCTTCGTTTTTGGTGAAATGGCCGACGATATCGTAGCGGTCGCTGAGGGCCGCGCGGTCGAGTATTGGCATCGCGAGCCAGCTGCGCAGCAGGCGCGCGCCCATGGGGGAGCTGCAGCGGTCGAGCACGTCTACCAGCGCCACCCCGTCGCGTCCGGAAGCGCTCTGGAAGATCTCCAGATTGCGCACGGTGAAGCGGTCCATCCAGACGAACTTCCCCTCTTCGATTCGCGAGATGCTGCAGATATTGCCGAGTCCGGCGTGTTCCGTCTGCTCGAGGTAGACTAGAAGTGCCCCCGCCGCGCAGAGCGCTAGCGGGTAGACGTCGACGCCGAAGCCCTTGAGGCCGCTGGTACCGAGCTGTTTTTTCAGCCGTTCTTCCGCGGCCTCCTGCACGAACGCCCATTCTTCGATGGGGCTGATGTAGATGCCGGGGAACTGCTCCGCGCAGCTGCGGTGAAGGTCGCGTCGCACCACGAGTTCCTTGGGGGTGAAGGTGCCGATGAGCGTTTTGATATACTCGAGGCTGCCCTGCGCCACCTGGAAGGTACCGGTGGACACGTCCAGGAAGGCCGCGCCCACTGCTCCGTGCGAATCGAACTCGAGGCCACAGAGGAAGTTGTGTTCCTTCTGTTCCAGGATGCCGTCGGAGAAGGCGACGCCCGGGGTGAGGATTTCCGTGATGCCGCGCTTCACCAGTTTACCCTTTGCCAGCTTCGGGTCTTCCAGCTGATCGCAGACGGCGACCTTATAGCCGGCCCGTACCAGCTTGGGAAGATACTGCTGTAGGGCGTGATGCGGCACTCCGGCCATTTCGGTGGAGCCCTTTTCGCCGTTCGAGCGGTGCGTGAGCACCAGGCCTAGCAGCTTACTCACCAGTACGGCGTCGTCGGAATAGGCCTCATAGAAATCCCCCACCCTGTAGAGCAGGATGGCTTCGGGATGCAGCGCCTTCGTCGCGAAGTACTGCTTGAGCATCGGGGTATCTTCCGGGGCCTTTGCCATAAGATTACAAATTTAAGAAAAAAACCTATCTTTGTGACTATGGGAAAAATAATCTATCTCGTCGGTCTCGTACTGTCCGTGCTGGCAGTCATCGACATCATCAAGAAGCCCATCTCGCTGGTGGGAAAAATCATCTGCTGTGTATTGGTGCTTGCTACCAGCTGGATCGGCCTGGCCGTATACTTCCTCTGGGCCAAGAACCATATCACTCAGTGGTTTAAGTAGAAAAAAGCCTCCTTGTTCGGGAGGCTTTTTCGTTGATGTACGGTCCGCTTATTTGATGATCTCGAGTTTGCGGAAGATTTTCTCCACTTTCTCGATACCTTCGTCCAACTGCTCCATGGTGTGAGTGGCCATGAGGGCGAAGCGGATGATAACGCTGTCCTGCGGCACTGCCGGCGGGATGACCGGGGTGATGAACACTCCCTCGTCCAGGGCCATCTTCACAGCGGTGAGAGCCTTCACGGTGTCGCGCACGAAGAGCGGGATGATCGGCGACTGGGTGTGGCCGATATCGAAGCCGCGACGACGGAATTCGTCGTGTGCGTGATGTGTGAGGTCCCAGAGGTGGGTGATGCGCTCAGGCTCGCTCTGCATGATATCGAGAGCCTTCGATACTGCGGCCACGTTTGCCGGCGGCATACTGGCGCTGAAGATAAGGCTGCGCGAATTGTGCTTTAGGAAGTTCATCACGGTGCTGTCGGCTGCGATGAATCCGCCCAGCGAGCCGAAGCTCTTGCTGAAGGTGCCCATGATGAGGTCTACCTTGTCGGTAAGGCCGAAATGGTCGGAAGTTCCGCGTCCGTCACGGCCGATGACTCCCAGTCCGTGGGCGTCGTCCACCAGGATATAGGCGTTGTACTTCTCCGCCAGGGCCACGATCTCCGGCAGCGGGGCGAAGTCGCCTTCCATCGAGTAGACGCCGTCTACCGCGATGAGTTTGGGGGCGTTCTTCGGGGCGATGCGGAGTTTCTTCTCGAGGCCGCGCATGTCGTTGTGCGGGAACTTGAAGGTTTTGCCGAGGCCCAGGCGCGCGCCGTCGATGATGCAGGCGTGATCCAGGGCATCCAGGAAGACGAATCCGTCGCGGAAGCTGAGGCTGCTCACCACTCCCAGATTGGTTTGGAAGCCGGTGCTGTAGGTCACAGCTTCGTCTTTGCCGACGAACTTTGCGAGCTTTTCTTCGAGCTCTAGGTGGATATCCAGCGTGCCGTTCAGGAAACGGGATCCCGAGCAGCTCGTACCGTATTTCTTAATGGCTTTGATTGCGGCCTCCTTAAGCCTCGGGTCGTCCGAAAGGCCAAGGTAGGAATTGCTTCCGAACATCAGAACCCTCTTGCCGTCCATATCGACGACAGGGTCCTGCCCCGATTCGATAGGCCTGTAGTAGGGATAGATTCCCATGGCCTTCACTTCCTGCGGCAGGGTGTACTGACCGCAACGCGCATCTAATGTAGCGTTCATTTTTTCAGGTTTTAGTAGTCCGCAAATATACTACTTTTTCTGAAAATGGTCCGTTTACGGCCGCCTTTGTGGCCTCATGGTATACAACAGAGACGCCCCGTTGTGAGGGGCGTCTCAGGTAAAATGTTTGAAACTAAAGGCTTTCGCGCTTATTCGCACTCCTTCTCGCAAGCGTTCTCGCACTCCGGCTTTTCACCGCATTCGGGCTTGGCCTTGCCACATTCGTGCTTCTTGGGCATGAGGGGCTTCACCTCGCTGGCCTTGACTGCCTTCTTCCATGCGGGAATCACATTGCCTTCCACGTCCTTGAGCTCGGCCACCTGCTTTACGCAGATCTTCGGAACAGCAATCTCCTTGCACTCTTTCTTGCACTCGGGCTTCTCGCCGCATTCTGCCTTCTTCTCACACTCAGGCTTGCCTTCCTTGCAGCAGGGCTTGTCACCCTTCTTGCAGCACTCGGGCTTATCGCAGCACTCTGCACCTTCTTCCTTGCAGGGCTTGGGCTCGGCGCAGCAGTCTTCCTCGCAGCAGGCCTTCTCTTCTTTGCAGCAGGCCTTGGGCTCTTCGCACTTCTTCTCGCAGGGCTTGTCGCAGGCCTTCTCGCATTCCGGCTTCTCTCCGCACTCGGGCTTTGCCTCACCGCACTCGTGCTTCGGGCAGTTACCCTTCAGAATCAGGGTAACGGCTCCGCTCTTGGGGCAAACCTTGGCGCAAACAACCTCGCGGCCTTCCACCTCGAAGGCTTCGGGGCACACGCTTTCGGGGCATACGGGAGCCTCATAGGCAATCTGAAGGGCGATAACATCCTGCTCGGGACCTGCCACGATGGCGGTAACCTTGTTGGCGTTCTTACAACAGGACACGGCGGCCAGGACAGCGAGTCCGGCGGCACAAATCATGAGAATCTTTTTCATATCAGTAATTTTTTGATGATTAATTGTCTTTAAAGGTCTACAAAGATAAAAAAATTGCTCTATTTTCGAAAATAACTGTATCTTTGCAGTCCGATTTGCACGTGAATCAGTTGCACAATCCCCGGTGGGGTGGGTGAGTGGCTGAAACCAGCAGTTTGCTAAACTGCCGTACTCGTAAGGGTACCACGAGTTCGAATCTCGTCCCCACCGCCAAACAAAACAAAAGGTCGCGCCGAGCTTGCTCGAGCGCGATTTTTTTGTTTTGTTTGGCAAAGCCCGCCGCAGGCGGCAGAGATAGCGCAAGCGGCTTTATGCCGCGCAGCGGAACCCCGAAGGGCTATCGGAGGGCTTGCCCCGACGAAATCTCGGTGGGGACAAAGTGCGGTAGCACGGCCTAACGGCAGCAAAGCTGCCAAAGCTGTAATTGGTTGCAACGTCCCCTCCGGGAGGACAGAGATAGCGCAAGCGGCTTTATGCCGCGCAGCGGAACCCCGAAGGGCTATCGGAGGGCTTGCCCCGACGAAATCTCGGTCGAGACGCCGCGGTTTCTAGTCTCTCCACATCCGCCCTCGTCCCCGCCCCCCCCAACTGTTCGTACCCTGCAAAAACGCGACAGGTAACGGGCATTTTTGGCCTTTTTTGCCCGTATCCTGCGCAAAAGAAACAGGTTACGAGCACTTGACTTATTCTAAAGAGAGCCTGTGCTGATGATGATCAACCCTCCGTTTATTGCGATTTGCAGATTTGAGGAACGGCAATGTGCCTCAAAATGCCCTGGGAGGCCTACAGCCGTTCCTTAAGCCGCTTTTTGAAATGGGTTAAGTCATGCTCATATGCCCCAGAGCGGCCTGTAAGCCACATGGCTATTCCCCAAATCTGCAAAAAAAGCCGCACACAAGCGAACTTGAGCGCGGCTGTATTCTGAGCGCGGCCTTATTCGATGCGGAAAATCGTCTATTTATAGTGAATGAGATATTGTTCCGCGACGGTAGTTTCTCCACCCCGTTTTTGGGAAAGGGTTATTTTCTCGATGCGCCCCTTGCTGTCCTTGAAATACTCGTACTTTACTGCGTAATCCCCGCTGCCGGTGGATTGTACCAGATGGGCTGAGTGTTTGCCGAAGAGCCCCGCGGCGTAGAAGTACAGGGGTGACGGATACCATTCGTTCAGGGCGTTGACGGTGACATCAACGGTGCCGGCGAAAGGATTCGGATCGGAGGAATACTGTATCTCGGAGCTTCCTGCCTTCACCAGGTCTCCGTTGCTCCAGCTGATATCCATGCCGGAATAGTCGTCGTGACCCTTGATCTTGGTAAGGTATCCGTTGTTGTATGTGTAGGTGCTCGTGTACTGCTTCTGCTGGCTGAATTCCTTTATGGTGCCGTCGTCGTTCAGAACGAAACTGTCCTCGTAGTCCGATCCTTCGGAATGACGGGAGATGGTGCCGGACTTTCCATTATAGCTGATCGTGAGGGAGGCGGTGCTGTGGGGTTCAGCCTGCTCCCCCGGGTTGAATGCGATGTAATGGGCTTCGGATATACCGGTTACGCGCCCGGAGGCATCGCTGGTAAAATTCAGGACATAGTTGTGATGCACGAAAGCTTCGGCCCCGGATCCGGCCATAATCTGACGTTCGATATAATCGATTTCTCCGGCTACTGCCGTGCCGTCTCCGTTGTCCGGTTTGCAGGCGATGAGCGCCAGGGCTGCCGCCGCGATGGTGAGGATGCATTTTTTCATAGGGTCTTTTTTTTGCAAATATAAAAAAATAGAGAGTCAAATCTTTACTATCTTTGTAATAATATGAATTTTCGTTTCATAAAGATACTCGCGGCAGCAATACTGGCTCTTTCGATCCTGAAACCTCTGCCAGCTGCAGCCCAAACCAGTGCCGCGACCCAGAGCAAAGCCGAAATCTCCCTTTACGGAAAAACTCTCACCAAACCCTCTGTGAAAGCGGCGGACAAGTTCCTGAAAAAGTTCCCGGAATCGGTCTACGCCCCGGAAATCCGACATCTGAAAGATTCTCTGCAAACCGCAGAATTTCAGAAGAAGAACCTGAGCCAAATCTCCAAAGATGAGGCGCTGAAGAAAGCGAACGCATCCGTAGGATCCACCAGCAACTGTCTGGACGCCATCGGTTGGAAGAAAGACGGCGTCGAGCATATTCTCGCCCTCACCGTCCTGCAGGGCGCCGTCGCCCCAACGGAGCTCACTCTTCGCATCCTCTCTCCAGACGGCTCGCCTCAGAACTCACACGCCATCCCCGTCTACACGCTTCAGGACACCCAGAAACCGTTCGAACTGGCACTCCCGCTTCAGGTCGTCAGTCCCCTCGGCCCGAGGCGCAACTATCTGCACTTCGGCTATTACAACGGAAAAGAAGAATACGTTGAGGTGCTTTATCTACCGGAAGAAGACATCCTGCATCAGGCTATGTTCTACGGCAATCCGGTGGGGAAAGACCAGCAGCACATCGAAGGGCAGAGCCCGGAAATGATGGAGGGGCTGCAACTCACTCCGGAAACATCCTGGCTGGTAGACCGCCTAAAAAACAACCCGTCGCTCATCCCCATCAGCAAGGCCGACTATCTCACCGACGCCGCCATACGCTGGTGGCTCGAGAAGAACCCCGGCGCCGGCAGCAAATCGACCCGAATCAGCTTTGGCCGGCTCGATCAGGAATCCTCTATCGTTCAGGCATATAGCAAACAAGCTAAGGAAAAAGGCAAGAACTGCAACGCCGCTCTGTTCGACATTCGCGGCTATACGGTAGTTTGTGTCCGTTCCCGGACAGACGGTGAGTACAGCCTCGCCTGGTGCGAACCGGTGTGCCGCAACAGGAACCGCGACAAACTCCTCAATACTATATATTTCGAGAGCGACGGGGTAACTCTGGTGCTATACTATTACAAGGGTAAAACCACCTTCAAGTACAGGCTCTCCACGGCTTCGCATACCCTGCGAATCTAGATGATTATTATCTTTGCATTATGACATACAGACAAAAAGGCAGTCCCGCTTATCTGTTCGGAATCGTCCTCGTGGCGGTCCTCGGCGGGCTTTTGTTCGGTTACGACACCGCAGTGATTTCCGGAGCGGAAAGGGGCCTGCAGGCCTTCTTCCAGGGTGCGGCAGACTTTAATTACACCGCCGCCCTCCACGGCTTCACCACCTCCAGCGCCCTCATCGGCTGCATCATCGGAGCCCTTATCTCCGGATTGCTGGCTTCCAAGCTGGGGCGTAAACGCTCCCTATTTATAGCCGGCATACTTTTCCTCCTGTCGGCCCTGGGTTCCTATTATCCGGAATTCCTATTCTTCCCGAAGGGAGTTGCCAGTCGCGGACTGCTGGTAGCGTTTAACCTCTACCGTGTGCTTGGAGGTATAGGCGTGGGTATGGCTTCCGCCCTCTGCCCTATGTATATCGCCGAAGTAGCTCCTGCAAACAAACGCGGAACGCTCGTTTCATGGAACCAGTTCGCCATCATCTTCGGTCAGCTGGTGGTTTATTTCGTGAACTTCCTCATCATCCGCAGCCATGCGTCCGATCCGAACGTAGTGGCCTGGACCAACGCCATAGGCTGGAGGGTGATGTTCGTGTCCGAGGCGGTGCCGGCCGGTCTCTTCGCCCTGCTCATCCTCCTCGTGCCGGAGACCCCGCGCTACCTGGCCCTTAACGGACAGGACGAGAAGGCTCTTACGGTGCTCAGCAACATCAACGGCGAAGCCAGGGCCCGTGAGATTCTGGCGGAAATCAAGGCGACTGCAGTAGAGAAGACCGAAAAACTCTTCAGCTACGGCTTTCTCGTAATCTTCATAGGCTGCATGCTCAGCGTGTTCCAGCAGATTATCGGCATCAATGCTGTGCTCTACTTCGCACCGCGCATATTCGAGAGTATGGGTGTAAGCAACAACATGCTCTTCACTGTTATCATGGGCGTAATCAACATCAGCTTCACCCTTGTGGCTGTGTTCACCGTGGAGAAGCTAGGCCGTAAACCCCTGCTCATCACCGGTTCGCTGGGTATGGCTCTCGGTGCCCTGGGAGTGGCCCTCTCGAACGTAATCACCATGCCGGCGCTCATTCCGGTGCTCAGCATCATGCTCTACAGCGCTTGCTTCATGTTCAGCTGGGGCCCCATCTGCTGGGTCTACATATCCGAACTCTTCCCCAATACCATACGCAGCCAGGCAACGGCCATAGCAGTGGCGTTCCAGTGGATCTTCAACTTCATAGTGTCCAGCACATTCGTGCCGATGTATACGTGGAGCCCATTCTTCGCCTACGCCCTGTACGGCGTGATCTGCATCATCGCAGCGGTCTTTGTCTGGCGCCTCGTGCCCGAGACCAAGGGCAAGACCCTGGAAGACATGACCGCTCTCTGGAAACAACACAGCAAAAAATGAAACACATAAAACTTAGCCTTCTGGCATGCCTCGCCCTTTGCGCGGCGTGCTCACCGTACAAGAACATCGACCTTCAGGCTCATCGCGGCGGAGCCGGACTCATGCCCGAAAACACCGTCAGCGCCATGCTGAACGCCATCGACCTGGGAGTGAACACCCTTGAATTCGACCTGCATCTTTCGGCAGACAAGCAGGTCGTCGTCTCCCATGACCCGTATTTCCATCCCCGCTATTCCACGCGTCCCGATGGTTCGCTCATTCAGGAAGACGACCCCAAGGAGTACCTCTATACCATGCCGTACGACAGCATCGTCAAGTACGACGTCGGCCTCCGTCCGGTAGAGCGCTGGCCGGAGCAGAAAAAGCTGGCGGAGGTGAAGCCTCTTGCAGGCGAGCTCATAGACGCGGCCGAGGCCTATGCCGCCGAAAAGGGCTGCAAACCTCTGAACTACAACATCGAAATCAAATCATGGCCTGGCGAGGGCGAAGGCACCCTTTGGCCCGAATACCATGAGTTCTGCGACATCTGCATCCCCATGCTGCTCTCCAAGAACCTGGGCGAGCGCCTCATAGTGCAGTGTTTCGACGTCCGCGCGCTCAACTACATTCGCGCAAAATGGCCAGAAGTCACCCTTTCCTATCTTACCGAAGAGGATCCTGACATCGAGACCCAGCTTGGTCTTTTGGACTTCACCCCGGAGTGGTGGTCGCCCAATTATGCGGGAGTCACCCCGGACAACGTAGCCTGGTGCCACGAGCGCGGTATCAAGGTGGTTCCGTGGACAGTGGACGATCCGGACGAAATTCTCCGCTGCGCGAAGTGCGGCGCCGATGCCATCATCTCCAATTATCCCGACAGACTTATCAAAATACTCAGATAAATGAAAAAGTTCCTCTCCATCGCTGCGGCCTTGCTATTCGCATGCTTCAGCCTCTCCGCCCAGAATGACAAGGCGGACAACATCATCGGCAAGTACTCTTCGGTACAGGGCGAAGACGGCTACAAGGTCAACTTCTTCAAGGCGGCCGACGGCACCTACACCGCCCAGATCTACTGGCTGGCCAATCCCTACAACAAGGACGGAAGCATCTCCTACGACACCAAGAACCCCGACAAGAGTCTGCGAAACACCCCGTCGGACCGTATCGTCCTCATCAAGGGCCTCAAGTACAACGCCGAGAAGAAGCGCTGGGACGGAGCCAAGATCTATGACCCGCAGCGCGGCATCAAGGTTAACGTGGACTGCCACTTCGAAGGCGCCAAGTCGCTCAAGCTCCACGCCACTGTGCTGGGCATAGGCGAGACCGTAACCTGGACCAGGATAGCGGAGTAAGCGACTCCTCCTGGAATTAATCCTCTTTACATATCCCCACTGATTCTCCCGGAATCAGTTGGGGAAGCAACGAAAGCCGGGTGACGTGCTCGGGATTCGTGCCGTTCATCTTTTCGAAAAGAAGGCGCGAAGCCAGCCGGGCCATATCCTCCACGGGCTGGCTGATCCGCGTGATGGGCGGCACTAAATAGTCGAGGAACTTGTTGTTGTCGAACGAGATGATCGATATGTCGTCCGGAATACTGAGACCTGCCTCGCGTATAGCCTTGATGGCTCCGAGAAGGATGGTGTTGCTCAGAGCGAAGATGGCTGTCGGTCTCTGCACGCTTCCAAGCAGCATCTTTGTTTCCAGATAGCCGTTCTGGATGGAGAATTCGTTACCCACGATAATCTCGCTGCTACCCAATCCGGCTTCATCCATTGCCTGACAGTAGCCTTTGACCCTCATTCGGTTAGGCATGGTTTCGGGGTCTCCCTGGATGCAGGCTATGCTGCGGTGTCTGTTGGACAGGAGTAGCCTTGTGGCCATGAGCCCTCCGTCATAGTTGTTGGTGGTTACGTAGGACAGTTGTGAGTTTTCGTAATAGCGGTCTACCAGTACGACGGGGATCACGTTCTTGTTTATCTCTTCCATCAGGGTGGAATTGGCTGCGCAGGGGATAACGATAATGCCGTCTACCTGGCGCGCAAGCACAGTGGCTATTGCTTCGTCCTGATTTGAGCCGTCTTCCATCATATCCACCACGATGGTGGTGAAATGGCGGGAGTGCGCTTCGCTTATGATGACGCTGGCCATATCGGCGAAAAAAGGATTGGCTACGGAGGGGATGAGCAGGCCTATGGTTTCGGTCTTGTTTTTGCGCAAACTTTGCGCAATCAGGCCGGGGGAATAATTGCAACGTTGGGCTTCAGCCAGGACCTTCTTCACCGTTTCGTTACTGATTCGGTATCTTTCGCTTTGCCCGTTTAAAACGCGGGAAATGGTGGTTTGTGAGCATCCGAGTCTGCTCGCCATGGTAGCCAGGGTTTCCTTCATATCGCGGAATGGTTTGCGCAACAAATTTAGAAATTTGCGCTATTTTTTGCAAAAAACGCCCCATTTTTTCAATTCAAAATGCAGCGAAACCGCCGCTTTATACCTTTATTTGTATAGAACCACACGCGCTATGAGTAATAAGAGAATAGTAGTCATAGGCAGCAGTAACACTGACATGACCATCAAGGGCGACAAACTCCCCGCTCCCGGGGAAACGGTTGCCGGCGGAATCTTTTACATGGGCCCCGGTGGAAAGGGGGCCAATCAGGCAGTGGCGGCCAGCCGTCTCGGCGGCGACGTAACCCTTGTGTGCAAGGTGGGCCGCGATCTATTCGGAGACAACGCGATCAAAGGCTACGAAAGGGAGGGAATCGACACCTCCCGCATCCTTCGCAGCGGCGAGGCATCCGGCACGGCTCTCATCCTTGTCGACGCCGGCGGCGAGAATTGCATCTCCGTAGCCTCCGGAGCCAACGGCGACTTCACAGAGGCCGACGTGGACTCGGTGGCCGACGTTCTCCGGGGGGCCGACTACGTGCTGCTTCAGCTCGAAATCCCCATCCCCTCGGTGCTCAGGGCGGCAAAGATTGCCCACGAGGCCGGCGCCGTCGTGCTTCTCAACCCGGCTCCCGCAACCGCGCTGCCGGAAGAGCTGTTTCGCTACGTCGACATCTTCATACCCAACGAAACCGAACTCTCCGCTTTCAGCGGCGTGCAGATTGAATCTACGGACGACGCCGTCCGCGCTGCCGCCGCAATGGCAGGCAAGGGGGTGGGCCGCGTAATCGTCACCCTGGGAAGCAAAGGCTCGCTCATTACCGACGGCACCGGTGGAACATTTGTCCCCGCCAAAAAGGTTCAGGCCGTCGACGCCACTGCCGCGGGCGACACCTATTGCGGTGCCCTCTGCGTGGCGCTTTCGGAAGGCAAGTCCATGGAAGACGCCGCCCGTTTCGCCACGGCGGCATCGGCCATCACGGTGCAGAGGGTCGGGGCGCAGAACTCCATCCCTCACCGCAGCGAACTGGAGCCCGTTCAGTCTCAGGCGGTGTCTTTCAATACCGAATCAACAATATTTGCAACAGTATAATTTATGTTTATCGTCAACAGTTACGCTCTTGCAGTTGTTTTCTGCATGATTACCATGCTCTGCTGGGGCTCTTGGGGCAACACCCAGAAGCTTGCGGCAAAGAGCTGGAGGTATGAACTTTTCTATTGGGACTACGTGATCGGTATGGTCCTGTTCTCGCTGGTTCTGGCCTTCACCGCCGGCAGCATCGGAGCGGAAGGCCGTCCGTTCCTTCAGGACGTGGCCCAGGCCAGTTGGGGCAGCATCGGTTGGGTGCTCCTCGGAGCCGTTGTCTTCAACGTATCCAACATCCTTCTGTCGGCCTCAGTGTCCATCGCCGGTCTGGCGGTGGCGTTCCCGCTCGGCGTCGGCATCGCCCTTGTAATGGGCGTGCTCAACAACCTGCTGCTGCACCCAGTGGAAGGGCAGAACAACCTTCTGCTCTGGATAGGCGTGGCCCTTGTGGTTGCTGCCGTAGTCTGCAACGGCGTGGCTTCCGGAAAGGTCTCCAACGAAGAAAGGGATCCCAAGCAGAACCGCAAGGGTATCATCCTCGCTGTGCTGGCCGGCCTCATCATGTCGTTCTTCTCGGCATTCGTATACAACGGAGTGGATCTGGCGAACTTCGCCGCTCCGGCAGCAGGCAAGCTCACTCCCTACACCGCAATGGTGTTCTTCTCCCTTGGCGTGTTCCTGAGCAACTTCATCGTGAACACCATAGTGATGAAGAAGCCCTTCGTCGGCGAGCCTGTCACCTACAAGCAGTACTTCGCCGGTGACTTCAAGACCCACCTGGTGGGCGTGCTCGGCGGCTGCATCTGGGCCCTCGGCACTTCGCTCAACTACATCTCCGCCGGCACCGCAGGAGCAGCTGTCTCCTACGCTCTCGGCCAGGGCGCTCCCATGGTGGCCGCCATCTGGGGCGTGTTCATCTGGAAGGAATTCCGCGGCGCACCCAGGAAGGTGTACTGGCTACTGGGAATGATGTTCTTCCTCTTCATCGCAGGCCTCGCTTCCATAGTGGTGGCGGGAATGTAAAAAACTCGAACAACACAATTATCAACCAATTCATATTCATTTTGCTATGAAAGAGTTTTTCAAGTATTTTTGCGTAGCTATGCTTGGCGTAGCAGCAATTGTCGGCTGTAAGAAAGACGACAACACGGATGACGGCAAGAAAGACGAAGCCGTTGCTCCTATCATTATGAATGTCGTGATGCCCTCCGAGGCCAATGCGCTTCCTGGCACCGACGTTACCATTCAGGGTGTCGGCTTCATGGATGGCGATGTCATCGACTGCCTCGGCCAGGACGGCCAGGGCGACTTCAAGCCCGTCGTTAAGAGCGTCAGCAAGAGCGGCATCACCATCGCCGTTCCGGAAGACGCCAAGGGTCACTACAAGGTAAAGGTAACCCGTAATGGCAAGTCCACCGAACTCACCGAGATCCTTTTCATCCCGGCAGTTATTAAGCTGGACAATGTTGTTGTTCCGACCGCTGTCGTTCATTGGGGCGAAACCCTCACCATCACCGCAACCGGAATCAAGGCTACCGACAAGGTGGTTATCGAGTCCGAGAACTACGAGGATGTTGAACTCGACAATGTTGCTGCCGAGAATAAGATTGAATTCACCGTTCCCAACACTCTCTATGGCGCCAACACCTTCAAGATCAAGAGGGACGGCGATCTTGCTGTGCTTGGAACCGTTAAAATCGGTGCAGTTACTTTCACTGCCGCTCTTGGTGGTGTTGTGTTCTACGTTTCCGACGATGGCCTGCACGGACTTGTTGTTCATCCGGAGTGCATAGTTCCTGCTGCAACGGCATGGGGCCCCTCCATCCCGATGGATCCTTTCTACGCTGGCACAGAGGATGGTATCTACAAAGGTGCCTCCAACACTGAAAAGCTTGTTAAGCAGTTCAATGATGCTGAAGAGACCGGTAATTATCCATATTCCGGACTGGATCAGACCAAGACAAACGGAAAGTCTCCCGCTGTTATTGCTTCTGAACTCGTAGCTGGTGGATATGATGACTGGTTCATTCCTTCCAAGGCTGAACTGATTGAACTCTTCAAGGTTAAGGCTACCCTTGCTGAAAAGGAACTCTTCGTGATTCCCGCAAACAACTATTGGACTTCCCTTGAATTCACTGAAGAAGCTCCTTCTTGGGACTGGGCAATGTGGTATGTGAACTTCTACGAAGCAACAGACATCGTAACCTGGTGCGCACCGAAGGACACTTGGTACATCGGTGCCATAGCAATGCGCATGTTCTAAAACCTGAACTCTCTTTATGAAGAAAGTCATCACCATAATTCTGGCGGTACTTTTTGCACAGTTATTCGCTTTTGGTCAGAACACGGTCACTGGTACCGTGTTCGACCAAAACGCGGAACCCCTTCCGGGTGTTACCGTGCAAATCAAAGGTACCATGACGGGAACCCTGACCGATGCCCAGGGAAAGTATTCCATTTCCGTTGCCAAGGGTGAGACGCTTGTGTTCAACTGCCTTGGAATGATCGAAACCGAGGTTTCGGTCTCCAAGGCGGTCCACAACGTCAAGCTCCTTGCAGACAGCTATTCGCTGGACGACGCCGTAGTTATCGGTTACGGCTCGGTCCGCAAGAGCGATCTCACCGGTTCGGTGGCTTCCGTAAAGGCATCGGACCTTAAAAATTCCAAAGTGGGTATGGTATCCGGCGCCCTGCAGGGCACTGCGGCCGGCGTGCAGGTGACTCAGGGTAACCTGAAGCCTGGCGCGGACGCAGGCATCGTAGTCCGCGGCATCGGTTCCGTGAATGCCGGCACTTCCCCGCTTTATGTCGTGGACGGTGTGCCTATGGATGGCCTTCAGAGCCTTTCCGCAGGTGATATCCAGTCCATTGAAGTCCTCAAGGACGCATCTTCTGCGGCCATCTACGGTTCCCGTGGTTCCAACGGTGTCGTGCTCATCACGACCCGTCGCGGCGAATCCGGCAAGGGCCGCGTAACCTTCCTCGCCCAGTACGGCGTGCAGAAGATGCTTAACAAGCAGGACATGATGAACGCAGCCCAGTACTACGAACTGGTGCAGACCTCCGGTCAGCCCTACACCTGGACGGCCGAGGAACTTCAGCTCATCAGCGAAGGCGGTTCCACCGACTGGCAGGACGCCGTTACGCGTACTGGCGTGTTCAAGAACTATAACCTTTCCGTATCTGGTGGTTCTAAGGACGTAACCCACTACATGGGCGTCGACTGGTACGACCAGGAAGGTATCATCAAGAACTCTTCGTTCAACAAATTCACCTTCCGCTACAACATGGACGCGAAGGTGAAAGAAAATGTTCGTGCGGGAGCGCGCGTGAACATCGTCAACTCCCTGCTCCGAAACATCAATGAGGAGAAGGACTCCGGCTACGGCACCATGTTCAGTGCCTTCTGCTCCCAGCCTACCGCTCCCATCTATAATGCCGACGGATCGTATTTCGACGGCTTCCTCAACACCAGGGCCAACCCCGTGGCCATGGTGGAACTGCTCGACAAAAGCACCCGTTCTATAATGGCGGTCGGCTCCGGCTATCTGGAATGGGAACCCATCCCCAATCTCGTTCTCAAGAGCGACAACTCGGTGCGTTATACCACTTCCCGCACCAATGAGTATGAAGACGGCCGCATGGGTCAGCACTATCCTGTAGAAGGTAGGGCCTACATCACCAACGGCATGAACCAGTATTGGCAGAGTGAAAACACCATTACCTACAATCTGGAAAAAGGCTCCCACAAGGGTTCCGTCATGGCCGGTTTCTCCGCTTCCAAGACCCAGTATCAGACCAACTTTACCCAGGGGCTAGGCATTGATCCCACGATGAAGTACAACAACATCGGCACTTCGACCACCTTCGGCCCGGAAACATCCTATGCTTCCGCCTCCACCCTGGCCTCGTTCTTCACCCGTGCCACCTACAGCCTCAAGGACCGCTACCTGCTCACGTTCACAATGCGAGCCGACGGTTCTTCCAAGTTCGCCCCCGGCCATAAGTGGGGCTTCTTCCCCAGTGCGGCTTTCGCCTGGAAGATTTCGGAAGAATCCTTCCTGAAGGGCACCAAGGTCAATAACCTCAAACTCCGTCTCAGTATTGGTCGTCTCGGCAATCAGAACATCGGTGATTACACCTTCATGCCTCAGGTTGCCCAGGGCTCCGAATTCGACAACTACGTATTCGGCGGCATCCGCACCATAGGCGCCCAGTATTCTTCGATTGCAAATACCAACCTGACCTGGGAAAAGGCCAATCAGCTGGACCTCGGTCTCGACTTCGGTCTGTTCAAGAACCGTATCAACGGTACAATCGAGACTTACTACAAGCGCACCAACGACCTCCTCTGGACGGTTAACCTCCCCAAGGAATCCGGCTACATCACCACCCTCACCAATATCGGTGTCCTCGACAACAAGGGTATAGAGTTCACGCTCAATACCGTGATTGTTAACACTCAGTTCTTCCAGTGGACCACCAACTTCAACTTCACCTATAACCGAAATGAAGTTGTTGAGCTCTACGATGGCAAGAAGGATATCGACAAGAGCGTGTTCGTAGGCCATTCCCTCGGAGAAATCTACATCCTGCACTCCGATGGAATCTGGCAGCTTAACGAAGCTGGCGAAGCGGCCACCTATGGCTGCGTCCCCGGAGACCGTAAGGTCGCGGACCTCAAGAAAGACGGTGTGATCAATGGTGACGACCGCGCATTCGCCGGTCAGAGCACTCCTACCACATATGGTGGTATGACCAACACCTTCACTATCGGTAACGAGAACATGGGCCACTTCGACTTCGTAGTATTCATCAACTACGCGGCCGGTCACATGATCAACAATGCCCTTCTCCGTTACGAAAACGCCTACAATACCTGGGGCAACATGAGCAAGGACTACTACCGCAACTACTGGACTATGGACCGTCCGAGCAACAAGTATCCGGCACCCCGTATCGGGGCTCCGTATGCCAACGGCGACGGCACCGACGCCAACCTCCAGAAGGGCGATTATCTCCGCGTGAAGAACCTCGAAGTGGGTTATACCCTTCCGTACCGCATCATGGAGAAACTGAATCTGAGCAGCCTCCGTGTAAGCTTCTCCGTTCAGAACGTAGCGACTCTCACCGCCTTCACCGGCTACGACGTTGAGGCGTGGGACAAGATGAACACCTATCCCGGCGCCCGCGCCTTCATCGGTGGAGTAACTTTGAACTTCTAAAAAAGACTGATCATGAAAAAGATATTTGCAACCATAGCTTCTGTGCTTCTTCTTCTCAGTCTTTCCGGCTGTGAAAAGTTCCTCACCGAACTGCCCAAGAGCACCCTTGTAGCGGAAAACTCCTTCACCACCGAAGCCGACTGGCAGAAGGCCCTTACCGGAGCATACGCCATGCTTCAGAAGGTTTTCATGGAGAAGTACACCATAGTGCTCAATGAGTTCGGCACAGACGAGGTTGAACCCTTCGACCTCAGCTGGGCCCTGTATGTGCAGCTCAAGTACTACACCTTCGATGCGCAGCACGAATTCTTCCGCTGCCATTATATCTGGGCCTACGACGGCATCAAGCGCTGCAACACGGTGCTCGACATGCCCGAAGCGGCGCCCATTTCCGCGGAAACCCGCAAGCTTATGGAAGCCCAGGCTAAGTTCCTGAGAGCTATCTTCTACTTCGATCTGGTTACCTACTACGGCGGCGTGCCAATCTGGACGTCTTCCGCCATCGACCCGGCCCAGATCAACAAGCCCCGTTCTTCAGAAGATGACGTTTACAAGCTTCTGCTGAAGGACATGGAAGACGCCGCCAAGGATCTGCCTGAAAAGTGGACCGCTCCGGCCGATGCCGGCCGCGCGACCTCTCTGGCTGCCTACGCATTCCTCGGCAGGTTCTACCTCCAGCATCATGAGCCCGCCAAGGCTCTCACCGCCCTGAATCATCTCGACGGCAAGTTCAGCCTCTATACCAACCTGAACGATATCTTCCTTCCCGCACACAAAAACGAGATGAAGGAGAATATCTTTGAGGTTCAGTTCAGCCATAGCGGCAACTGGGGTATCGAAGGAAGTCTGCAGTCGAGTTACTGGGGCCCGCGCGGCGGTGGCGGCCCCACCAACAACGGTTTCGGTTGGGGAGGTTTCGGTCCCACGCAATATGTATACGACCAGTATGAAACTACGGACAAACGCCGTGCTGCATGGTTCGCCACGAGCTATAACGGTGTTGCCCAGAATCCTCCATGCTGCATGAAGTTCCGCGATCCCGACTACAACAACGTAATCGAGGACGACGACCTCAACTACGTGATGATGCGTTATGCTGACGTTCTGCTCATGAAGGCTGAGGCCCTCAATGAGACGGACGACGCCACCAATGCCAAGTACGACTGCATCAACGAGGTGCGCCATCGTGCCGGTGTCGGTAACCTGAGTGGCCTCACGAAGGATCAGTTCCGTGATGCGGTGCTTAAAGAAAGGCTCCTCGAGCTCAACTGTGAGCATCATCGCCGTACCGACCTCATCCGCTTTGGCAAACTCAGTGAGCAGGTACACGCGGCATTCCCGGACATCACGCTTGACAATCATTGCAACCTGTATCCTATTCCTCAGCAGGCTCTCGATAGCAACACCGCTATGGATCAGTCTGACCAGAATCCCGGATATTAATCTTTTGGAAGTATGCGAAACCTTGTTAGATTCCTGTTAACTGCAACAGCAGCCTCTCTGCTTCTCTTCTCATGCAAACCGGCAGAAGAGGATAATCCAATGGCCAATCTCGATACCGCCACGGTAGAAAATGGTATCGTAACCATCAAGCCGTTTGAGTATTATAAGGCCTTCCGCAACCCAATGAAGGGTTGGCGTGAGTTCTTCGGCCCCGGTGTGGACGCCAAACGCAAGGAGTATCCATATCCTTTTGGCACCATCATCAAGGAGTATATGCAGTGGAACATGATGGAGAACGTGGAGAGCGACGGGGTCGACAAGGTTATCGCCTACTCCGACCATCGATGGAAGGGGATGCCCGAGCAGAATATCAAGGTCATCCCCAGGCCTTTTATAGTCTGGATGGAGGAGTACGAGGGTGGTAAACCCAAGAACACCTACACCTCCAATCCGGACGATCTGAACGGTTGGCACTGGCCGTCCGACTTCCCGCCGGAAGTACGTTCCAAGGACAACAACACCCCGTCCACCGGAGGTTACTTCGACCCAACCTTCCAGGACCGTATGAAGAAACTCATCAAGAAGCTTGGTGAAGCCTGGGACAACGACCCCCGCGTGGCCTACGTCGAGATGGGTCTCATTGGCGAGTGGGGAGAGCACCACGATCCCAGTATCCGTGGCGATATGTGGGCTCCCCACACTCAGCCCAATCACGTGGCCGGCCGCACCTGGATTCCCGGAATCGAGGAGACTCTGGGTGACGCCTTCACGGAAGCTTTCAAGAACAAGAAGGTCATGGTGCGTTATGCCTACGATTTCCAGGACTACAATTTCGGCTACTATTGGGACTCCTTTGCATACGAGGAAGAGCAGGAACGCGGCTACAACTGGTACATGCGCCGCGGAGACTTCTGGAAGGATCAGGTCATGGGTGGCGAAATCACCTGGAACTACGGCAGTTTCTACAACGAAGGCTGCCGTAGCCTGGAGGACGTGCTAGCCAACAACAAGCGCCGCCAGACCGTCATAGACCAGGTGCGTGCCCTGCACGTTAACCATCTTGGCGGTGTTACATGGGCAAAATGGGACAATCAGAACTTCTACAACAACGCCAGTACCATCCAGAAAATTATGGGATACCACTACGTGATAAAGGAGTTCAAGTATCCTGAAAGAGTTGAGAAAGGTGAGAACTTTACGGTTTCGTTCAGCGTTCTCAATACCGGTTCAGGTCCTTTCTATTACGACTGGCCGATAGAGATTTCCCTCATCACGGCGGATTCCCATATCGTGGTCTGGAGGACGACGCTTTCGTCGCCCCGTATCTCCCAGTGGATGCCAGGCGACAACTGGGACGCCTCCACGCAGAGTTACAAGGTGCCGGCGGAACTGAATACCGTTACGGAAACCATTAAAATTGACCAGGATATCCCTGCTGGCCAGTATGCCATAGCCATTGCTGTGCTCGACCCGGCCGGAATGGTTCCCTCGCTTCGTTTTGCAAACTTCAACTACTGGAATGGCGGGCGGCATCCGATGGGCCTCATCGGAGTGGGTGCCGACTGCCCCACGCACGGCCTTGCATTAAGCAGCTTCGACGATATCCAGGAAGACCAGAGCCTGTATTATGTATATGAAAAGAACTAGTCTCCTTCTCATAATTGTAATGTGTAGCTGCACCTCCCACCTTCGGGAAGTGCAGCTTCATGAATTTGAACCGGCCTTCCGTAATCCCATGAAGGGCCTGCGTGAATATTTCGACCCGGACCAGGACAAGGTGCGCGATGAATATCCCGAACCCTTCGGCTCCATGATCAAGGAATACATGCAGTGGAACAAGATGGAGAACGTGGAGAGCGACGGGGTGGATAAGGTGATCGCCTATTCAAACCATCGCTGGCAGGGCGTTGAGGATATCAACGTAAAAGTTATCCCCCGTCCCTACATCATCTGGCTCGAGCCGTGGCACGGCGGCAAGCCGGCCGACCCGCGTTTTCCGGACGACATGGACGGCTGGCACTGGCCTTCCGACATCCCCGGGGAAGAGGGGCCGTACAAGCAGATTCCCGGCAGCGTGGGCGCCTATGTGGAGCCTCAGGATTCCCTGACTCCCATCACCGGCGGCTACTTCGACCCATGCTTCCCGGACCGCGTAGAGAAACTGGTAAAGAAGCTTGGCGAGGCCTGGGACAACGATCCCCGCGTGGCCTACGTGGAGATGGGCATAATCGGTGAGTGGGGCGAGCATCACGATCCCGACATCACCACTTTCTGGCCCCCGCACGATGAGCCGGTGCACGTTGCTAACCGCACCTGGCTTCCCGGAATCGATAATGTCCTGGGCGATGCCTTCACCAAATACTTCAAGAACAAGAAGGTGATGGTGCGTTACGCATACGACTTCCCCGACTACGAGTTCGGCATCTACTGGGACAGCTGGTCCATCGATCAGGAGATCGAGCGCGGCTACAACCAGATGCGCGCCCTCGGCGACCGCTGGAAGACCCAGGTAATCGGCGGAGAGATAACTTGGGGCTGGGGGAGCCTGGCCTTCAAGAAACTCAAAGGCTTCGCCGGCTGCATAGCCGATCCCGAGACTCATGAGCTGATGATAGAGCAGATCCGCAACTTGCACTGCAACCATCTCGGCGGAGTAACCTGGACCAATTTCCAGGATCCCAAGGTGATGAAAGACGTACAGGATATCCAGAAGGCGCTGGGCTACCGTTACGTAATTGGCAAGGCCCGCTATGGCGAGCGTATCGGTGCCGGCAAACCCTGGAGACTCGAGTTCGATGTGGTCAACACGGGTTCCAGCCCGTTCTATTATTCCTGGCCCGTTCAGGTAGCGCTTCTCGATCAGGTAACCCACGCTCCGGTGTGGACATCGATTCTCGAGAGAGTGGATATTCGGAACTGGCTGCCTGGTGACGACTACGACACCTCAGTCGGCCGCTACCTCAAGGCGCCGAAGACCAATAAGGTCCGTGCTTCTCTCAGGCCCGAAGGCATTCCCGAAGGGGAATACATCGTGGCGCTTGCCATCCTCGATCCCGCCGGCATGCTACCTTCCGTGCGCTTTGCGAACGTCGAGGCATTCGAAGGCGGCTATACCGTCCTTGGCTCCGTGGGTGTCGGCTGTGATGCTGCTCCCATGGAAGAGCAGGAATGGTTCGATCTGCGCGACGAGCGCACTCTTCACTATGTAATTAATTGATTATGAAAAGATTCCTTCTCGTTTTAGGAGCCGCCCTGATGTTCGCGGCCTGCGCCCAGAAGCCCATCCCGGTCATCTTCGACACCGACATGGGCAACGATATCGACGATGCCCTCGCCTTGCAGATGCTGTTCAATTACGACCACCAGGGCCTCATCGACCTGAAGGGCGTAACCATCTCCAAGTGCAACCCGCACAGCGTGGAGTTCGTGGACGGCATATGCCGCTGGAACGGCTTCCCCGACATGCCGCTCGGATTCTCCTACGACGGCCCGAACCCTGAGGACAATACCTATCTGCTGCCCACGCTGGCTGCAAAGATGGCCGACGGTTCGCCCCTGATAGAACCGCAGCGCAATCTCGAAACCGGTATCGACGAAGGCCATGTGGCCCTTCGCAAGCTGCTGGTAAAAGAGAAGGACGGCAGCGTCGTGCTCATCGCTACCGGTCCGCTCACCAATATCGCCAGCCTACTTGATTCGCAGCCGGATGAGATTTCTCCGCTTGACGGCGTGGACCTTATGGCCAAGAAGGTGAAGAGCCTGCATATAATGAACGGCAACTTCGCCGTGGACGTCCCGGAGTGGAATACACTCCAGGATCTGGAGGCGTCGAAGACAGTGTACGATAAATGCCCGGTCCCTCTGGTGACCAGCGGTTGGGAAATCGGCAATGCGGTACATTATCCGCACGAGAGCATACTGAACGACTTCGGCAATCCCGCCGAAAACCCGCTTTGCGTGGCATACATGAGCTATCAGCCCATGCCTTACGACCGCGAGACCTGGGACCTCACTTCCGTGTTCGACGCGCTTGATCCCGACCGTAGCGTCTTCCAGCGCTCCGAGCCCGGCCGCATCGAGGTGCGCGCAGACGGCGCCACCATCTTCACTCCCGATCCGGAAGGCAAACAACAGTATCTCGTCGTCCCGAATCCCGACAAGGCCGTCCAAGCCCTCGTAGACCGTGTCGCCGGCACGTCGTACACCGGCCAGGGGTTGGAGGTCTATTCCCCTGACGCTCGCAACCGTTTCGAGGCTTCCTACGAAGACGGACGCCTCAGTTTCAAGCTCTTCCACGACCGTCGGGAAATCCTTTCCACCGCTCCGGCTTCTATGAAATGCGGAGAGTGGAACTGGGCTGCCGGCGATCCGCTGGTAACTGTAATCCGTGGCGGGAAGGACGAAACCGTCGTCTTCCCGGTACGGCGCAAATATGCCTCCGCGCAGGATGATTTCAATAGCCTCATCCTCGATTTCGGGGCCTACGAAGTGGAAATGCGCGCCTACGATTCCGGCGTGGCATACCGTTTTGTAGGCAAGACCCCCGGCAGCGCCGCCGTTAATGAAATAGGCGGCTGGCGTTTCCCGGAAGACAGCCCGTCGTATACGCTTCTGCTCGACAAGCAGCAGAACTGGTTCGAGGAGAACTATACCGAGTTGCCGCTTTCCGCCCTGCCTAAGGATAAGTTTAGCATGGTGCCGGTGCTGGTCAAGAGCCGCGGCGTGAACGTGCTTCTTTCCGAGGCCGACACCCGCGCCTACTCCCAACCTTATCTTCGTCCGACCGGGGATGGTTTCGACGCCGAATATCCCCTCTACCCCTCGAAGGAAGAGATGGCCGAATGGAACAACAAGCGCCTTGCCGTCGAGCGCTATCCCTACATAGTGGAGACCTCGCTCGACCGCACTTTCCCGTGGAAGGTGGCCGGAGTCTTCGATACCGACGCAGCCATTCTGGGAGACGAGCTCGTCTACCTTCTGAGCGAAAAGAGTACCGACGATTGGTCGTGGATCAAGCCCGGCAAGGTACTCTGGGACTGGTGGAACGACCGCAACATCAGCGGCGTGCCATTTGAATCCGGCATCAACACAGACACCTACATGTATCTGGTCGATTATGCGGCAGAGCATGGATTCGAATATGTGCTACTGGATGAAGGCTGGTCGAACCACGACGACATCTTCACCCTCAACCCGGCAACCGACATCCCGGCCGTCTGCGCGTATGCCGCAAAGAAGAAGGTCGGCATAGTGCTTTGGGCTAAATGGGTCGACCTTGACGGCCAGATCGACGAGGTGCTGGACATGATGGTGCCATGGGGCGTGAAAGGCGTAAAGATCGACTTCATGGACCGCAGCGACGCGGCTATGGTGGACTTCTATGAAAGGGTGGCCGTGGCTGCCGCGGAGCGCCATATGCTGGTTGACTTCCATGGAGCGTACCCGAATGAGGGCATGCGAGCCCTGTATCCCAACCTCATGACCCGAGAGGGCGTGGTGGGCCTGGAGTACAACAAGATGCGCGCGAACATGGACACCCCGCATCATGAACTGCTCATCCCGTACATCCGCCAGTGGGCCGGTCCAATGGACTTCACCCCGGGCTCCATGCTCAACGTTCAGCCGGAAAAGCATGTCGTGAACCATCACGAGCCCATGAGCCAGGGAACGCGCTGCCACCAGATGGCCATGTATGTGGTGTATGAGAGCCCGCTTCAGATGCTCTCCGACAGTCCTACCAAGTATGATTCCGCTCCCGAATGGTTCCCCTTCCTGGAGGCGGTTCCTACCGTTTGGGACGAAACCATTCCGCTTCAGGGAGAACTCGGCGAATACGTGGCTGTGGCCCGTCGCAGCGGCCGTCGCTGGTATCTCGGAGCAATGGGTTCCGGCGAGCCCCGCGACCTTTACATCCCGCTGTGCTTCCTCGGAAAGAAGGCGGCGAAAGCTGTGATATACAAGGACGGTCCGGATGCTGATACCGAGGCCATGTCGGCCGAAATCAGCACCTGCAAACTGAGCTCCAAGGATACGCTTCACGTGCACCTCGCCCGTAACGGCGGCTTTGTAGCTTCCTTTGAGAAATGAAACGAATCGCTTTTCTAGCACTGCTTATTTGCGCGTCTTGCCTTAAACCGCAGGACCGGTTGATTGGCACGCTTTCCGATCCAAGCGTGGAGCTGATGGCCCATTGTTTCAGGTATGTGGGCGAATATGACGGGTGGAGATACGGCTTGTATAATGCCGGTTACGAAACCACAGTCGAACATCCGAAAAATCTCGACATCGACCTTAAGCTGTGCCGCTGGAAGACAGGTGACGTAGAGAATCGCGAAGTATGCCAGATCTGGCGCACGGCACAAGGAATATGCGATAATTTCAGGCCTCCATATGATGCTACCGGAATAATTGACGGTTCGACATTGCACATTTTGGTATGTCCCGGGGTGGATGGACGCAGTACGTATATCCATGTCCCATACAACCTGGACACGGAAGAATTGGGCAAAGAAGAGGTGATGACAATTGACGGAGCCCAGATAACAGTTACCAACGTTCTTGACGATTACACAGCGCTAACAGGGGTGAAGATTCCCTGGTTTACGGACGGAGGTCCGGAGTCTGCGTTCGGTATTGGAATGAACGTGGAAATTGCGCGTTACGGAGGATACTATTACAGTGTAATCAGCGCCTGCGCAGGCGGATTCACATCAATGATTGTCCGGACAACGGATCTCATTCATTGGGAAACAGTAGCTATACCGAGCTTCTCGTCCGTTACTTCTGCCAGTACTTTTTGGGAAGGAGTGGTCCGTCCCCTTCACGATGATATTTTTGCCTTTAGTGCCAGATTGCAGAGTGAAGACGGCGTGATATATGGCACCTGGAATTCGTCCACAGGAGAACTTTCAAACCTTCAGTTGATAGAAGGAGGCATTACGGCCCGTCCGGAATTCTTTGAGTACAAAGGCCGCACCTATCTGTATTGTAATACATATGGGCCTTCAAATGTGGAGGGCTATGGCTCTGTATATCGCTCAACGGCATCTTTCTATAAAATCAGCAAAGACGGAGCCTCGCTGGAATTTGTTCGCAAAAAGATCGTGCCGGAAGGGATTCATTATCCTACATTTTATGTTGATCGGGGCCTGTATATTATTTACAGCACAGATTCGCGGCATCTGAATCCAAATGAAGGCCGGAGCAACATAGCAATCGAACGGATAGTATTATGAAGCCTCTGTCACTATTGTTCTTGTCTTCGCTGCTCCTGACCTCTGCTTGTGGGAGTCCTTCAAGAGACGGCGGCAAGGTTCCGGTTATCCTGATTTCGGACTTGTATTATCCGGCTCAGGACATAGGCGACAACGTCGACCTGCTTACCCCTTATTCTCTGGAGCAGATAGATTTGAGGGCGATAGTGATGGACATCACCCGTTCCCACCTCAGGGAAGACGGGATTCTTCGTGATCCCGGTTTCATCCCGGTGAGGCAGCTGAACTACATTTTCGGCAGGGATGTTCCCTGCGCCGCCGCCCCTTACGACCCGATATGCTGCCCCGAGGACCGCAAGGATGACGCTCCGGCGTTCGAACAGAAGGGTATCGAACTGCTGCTGCGCACCATAGAAGAGGCGGAAAAACCGGTGCACATTGTGTCTACCGGATCGCTAAGACCGCTTGCCATAGCCTTCAACCGCCGTCCCGACCTGATGCTTTCCGACAAGGTGGCCGCTGTCCATATCTCCGCCGGAAGCAGCTCGGAAGATTTCCTCGAATGGAACATAGCCCTCGACACGCTTGCCGCGGCAAGGGTGCTGCGGAGCGGGATGAAGATTATCCTTTACCCCTGCGCAACCGAAAACGGCCCCTTCGACAAGGGCGTTAACAACGCCTTTTGGGCACTTTGGGATCTGGACTGGATATTGGACATGTCGGACGCACGCTTACGGAACTATTTGGTCTATAACATATTGCGCAAGTCCGACCGCCCCGATTTCCTGAGTTATCTGGAAGATCCTTTGCCGGAATCAGACGCCGCTGCTCTCCGTGCTTTCCGTTCCGACCGTTTCTACGGATCGGGCGGCCGTCATTATGTCTGGGAGACGGCGGTTTGGATGCAGGTGGCATCGCTCGTGCTGGTGGAACGGGAAGGCGTCGGCCGAATCGTGCCGGAAGGTGAGGTTCGGGACGACGACCTCGTCTGCCCGGAACAACTCTGGCCCGTGCGTCTGGAGGTGGCCGATAACGGGCTGTTCCGTTTTGAAAGGTGCGACGGCGATTCGTCGGTCCGAATGTATTTCCGCATGGAACCTTGGAAGCAGGAAAGGCTGCTGAACGAAGCGTTTCCGGTTTGGTATTGGTCTTTCCGAAGTGTGCGATGAAACGCTTCTGGCCCATTCTCCTGCTTCTGGCAGCCACCTCCTGTGTGCACGACCGCATGCAGGACCTCCTACCGGATGCAGATACGGTGAATGTGGCTCCAGGCGCCGACTCCGCTCTAGCCTATATCTTCGATGAAAGCGTACTGCCGGAGATTCATATCAAAGTTCTCGAGAGCGAGTGGAACCGTCTGCTCGCGGCCTTCGACGCTGATGTCAACACGGAAGAATATGTCTACTGTACGGCCACATATATTAAGGGGGCAGACACCACCGTCGTCCCGTGGTCTGGCCTGAAGCTGCGCGGCAACAGTTCCCGCCGTCGTCCGGAAGGCTCCTACGGAAAGGAGCACGACCGCGAGCATCCGGACTGGCATCACGCACATTTCGGGGTGAATTTCCACAAATACGTGAAGGACGAGGACCACAAGGTGCACGGCATGCAGAAGCTGTTGCTCAAATGGTTCAAGGACGACCCTCTCTATGTGCGGGAGATCTACTGCTTTGACCTCTTCCGCCGCTACGGCGTGTGGACCGCAGTAAATGACGTGCACTGCAGGGTCTTTTTGCAGGTGGGGAACGAAAAGGAGGCGTACTTCGGCGTCTACCAGATGATGGAACCGGTGGACGAGCACTATCTGAAGCGGAGGAAGGAGCTGTTCAGGTACTACGGCGGTCACGAAAACGGCTATCTGTGGAAGTGCCGTTGGGGCTCCGGCCTAAGGGCGGTGGACAATATGGTGGACGATAATTTCAATAATGACGACGATACCCAGAACCATCCGTACACGCTCAAGACGCACAACGACATGTTCCCCCAGGCAAAGGAGATGCTTCAGGATTTCATCGAGAAGGTTAACATGAGGGACGACACCGAGTTCGCCGCATGGGTAGCGAGTGCGTGCGACGTGCAGCTGCTGCTCCGCACTATTGCCGTAACGGTTGCCGTGGGCTCCTGGGATGACTACTGGAACAATCACAACAACTGGTATCTCTACTTCGACAGCCTCGGGCCCGACTATCGATTCTGGTATATTCCCTATGATTTCGACTATACTCTGGGGACTTCCGGAGATACGTATTTCCAGAAGGATGCTGCGCTGAAGGATCCCCTCAAATGGGGCACGTCTGCTTATCCGCTTATTGCCAGGATTCTGAAAACTCCGGAATGGCGCGACTACTATGTGGCCTGCCTGAAAGAACTATGCGACCCGGCAAAGGATTACCTCTACTACCATTACAGCATAGAGCGCATCAATGCCTGGCATCACAAGATAGCTCCTTATGTGATGAACGAAACCTTCGAAGACTGCGAAATCCGGGACGAACCCGCCACCTTCGGTACCACTCCCTGGTATCGCCTTCTCGATACCGACCCATCCGTTAACTTCTTCCGGGTCAAGACCCGGGTAATAAATGAATTGCAATAATGAAAAAACTGTGTTTCGCGGCCATGGTGCTGCTTCTCTCAATCTCTTTTTCGGCAAGCGCACAGCGGAGTTTAGCCTCAATATTCCGCAGTTGGGGCTTTATTGGAGACAGCCTGTGCAGCGGGGAAATGGAATGTTTCGAACCCGGCAATCCAACGGTTCGTTATGTCGACCTGTATGAATACTCCTGGGGGCAGCAGATGTGCCGTTTGCTCGGAAGTGAGGGCTGGAATTTCTCGCACGGAGGCCAGACGGCACGCGGCTGGCTGGCAGAACTCGATGGCGAGCGCGGGTGGGGATATGCCAAAACCCACCCCAAGCAGGCTTATATCATCGCCCTTGGGTACAATGATTATTATTCCTCGTTGAGGGGTGTGAAAGGCTTTTCACTTGAAGAGTTCCGTGCAGACATCCGGACTTTGATTTCAAACGTCAAGAGTGTCGCGCCCGATGCCCGCTTCTTTGTGCTCACACGTCCGGTCGAAACCGACCGCGAACTCGGCTATGACGCGTGGAACGATGTAATCCGCGAGTTGCCGGGCATCTTCACAAATCTTTATGTGATAGACCTTTTCCGCGAAGCTCCTGCCTACGACGAGAGCTTTAAGGATAGCAACTATCTCAACGGACATATGTCTGCCCAGGGATACCTATGGACCGCATGGTACCTAATGGACGCCATCGACGGGATAATCCGTGCAAATCCCGAGGACTTCCGCGATGTCGCCCTCATCGGCACTCCCTGGCAGGCTGCGCCATAGTTCAATTTCAAGCCGCGCTGGTGGTCACCGAACTATTCGGTAATCACGCATAACAACGTGGCCTGGTACCATGCTCAGGGTATTAAGGTGGTGCCGTGGACCGTGGACGATCCCGAAGAGATGCGCCGCATGGCCGAGTGCCGCGTCGACGCCACCATAGCCAAACAAAATACAAAGAGAGCCTTGCGCATAACCATCTATAAAGATAGGCTTTTTCCGCAAAGCAAATAATAATATTAAAACTTGTACAAGTTAAAAAATGTTATTATCTTTGCACTATGACGTTCGATGATATAACTGGAGATGGCCGTTTGTGGGCTGTTAGATACGATGAAATGCAGCACACAATCATGGAATTGCAAAAGATGGAAAACGTCTGAAATTTTCTGCTGGCGAAGGGTGTTTCGGATCTGGATGGAATGTATGATTTAAAGAATAGTTAAATGGCAAAGGCAACAGAAGTCTTACGTGCTCATCAGAGCACCGAGAAGTCGCACTGGAGAGAGCAGGCTCAGTGGAACGTAGATAACTGGGGATGGATACGGCATTCTGCTCAAATCGCGCTCAAGGCGCGCAGCCGTATGAGAGAGCTAGGGATAACCCAAAAGGTTCTGGCTGAGCGTATGGGGTGCTCCCAACAGTATGTGTCGCTCATCCTTCAGGGAAAGGAGAATCTCACTCTGGAAACAATATCCAAACTTGAAAAGGCCATTGATATGGATATTCTGGCATACACTTCTTCTCAATCCATAGTAGATGGCTATTCATTCCCAATCCGCAATCGCGCCCAGTACTTGAACGAAGCGGAGTCGCCGGAATACGGAGATTAAATCTTCCCAGCCCTCAACTGCTCCACGTACTTGGCGATGCGCGATAGCTCGCCCGGGATGCGTATGCTCTGCGGGCAGTGACTCATGCACTGACGGCAGTGGATGCAGTGGTCGGCCTGGCGCACCGTTTCGATGGCGCGGTCGTAGCTCACAAGATACTTGCGGCGCAGGCGGCGATAATCGTCCTGATTGGCGGTGGTGACCATCGAACCCGTTCGCACCATCTCGTTGTAGTGCCGGAAGATGCCCGGTATGTCGATGCCATAGGGACAGGGCATGCAGTACTGACAGCCCGTGCAGGGCACCGTCGGGAATGAATCCAGCAGGTCGGCAACGCCCATGAGGAACTCCTTCTCCTCGTCGGTCAGAGCCTTGAATCCGCTGAAGGTCTGCAAGTTATCCTGAAGCACCTCGGCGTTCGTCATGCCGCTCAGGCAGCACAGAACTCCGGGATAGCTTCCCACGAATCGGAAGGCCCAGCTCGCAACGGAGCTGCCGGGTTCGCGCTGAAGCAGCTTCCCGGTCGCAGCATCCGGCAGTTTCGCCAGCCGTCCACCCAGCAGCGGCTCCATTATCACCATGGGTATACCTCTCTTTTCCAGCTCGTTATACAGATATTCGGCGTTGGTGTTAAAGGGGGCCTTGGCATGCCTCCAATCGAGATAGTTCATCTCAATCTGAACGAAATCCCAGTGGTACTTCTCGTGCAGGGCGATCAGTTCGTCGAAGTCCGACTTGGCTCCGTGGAACGAGAACCCCAGATTGCGGATTCGTCCGGCCTTGCGTTCCGCCAGCACAAAATCCATCAGTCCATTGTCCTCATAGCGCTCCTTGAAAGCGGCGTATCCACCCCTGCCGATGCTATGCAGCAGGTAATAGTCGAAGTAGTCGGTTCGCAGCGCCTTGAACGAATTCTGGTACATCTTGATGCTCGCCGCCCTTCCATGGTTGCTGAAGTTCGACAGCTTCGTAGCAAGGTAGTAAGATTCTCTGGGATAGCGGCTTAGGGCGATTCCGGCGGCCTCCTCCGACTGCCCCTGAAGGTACACGGGCGACGTGTCGTAATAATTCACGCCCCCCGCCATCGCCTGGTCTACCAGCGCGTTCACCGTCTCCTGATCGATCACATCCGCGCCCAGCGGCCCCTTTATCATCGGCCAGCGCATGCATCCGAATCCCAGCAGCGACACGCGGTCCCCGTTTGCCGGGTTCGTGCGTATTTCCATTTGGGAAGAGTTTGCGGTATCCATGTTGGCGGCGTTGCTGCCGGCGCCGTCCGTCTTGCGCTCCCGGACCGCGCCCGAGGAGCAGCCTGCCAGCGCGAGCGCTCCTGCCCCGATGGCGGCGTCTTTCAAAAATTCCCTTCTTTTCATGACTCGCTGCTGTTTATGTGTTTTTCGCGGCCGTTCACGCGTATGGCGCTGTGGGGCCTGGACGGACAGAGATATTCGCAGGTTCCGCAGCCTATGCATAGGCTCGAATCCACGCTCGGGATGCGGAATTCCGATCCCTCCCTCGCCACCATATGGATGGCGTGGGTGGGGCAGTGACGCGCGCAGTTGCCGCAGTTCACTCCGTCGCGGTTCACCACACAGAGGTCGTAATTCACTTCGGCTATGCCGATGCTGATGTCGGTCTTCTCTTCCGGAGTTATCGGGAGGATGGCGCCGGCGGGACACACCTGCGAGCACTCGGTGCATTCGGGACGACAATAGCCGCGCTCGAAGCTCATGTGCGGCTGCATCAGGTGCTCAAGGTCGTTCGACGGCCGCAGCACTCCGTTCGGGCACGCCGCGATGCAGAGTCCACAGGCGGTGCATTTTTCGTAGAAGTGTTTCGGGCTCAGCGCTCCCGGAGGCACAAGCGCTCCAGTCCGCTTCGGCTCCTTCTTCTCGATTACCCTCGCAAAGCCGCCGTCGAACTTCGTCTTCTGCGCCTCCACCGTCGCCGTCCCGACCAGCATCGCCGCTCCTGTGAGGAATGCGCGGCGCCCCGGGTCTTTCGGGGTCTCAGCCGGGGCGGCGGCCTTCTTGGCAGCGTCCGTCTTCTTCCATCCGAACTCATAGTGCAACGCGTCGAACTTGCAGGCGTCGAGGCAGTTCAGGCAATCCACGCAGCGGCTGTAGTCTATCTTGTGGTTCGCTATATCTATACAGGACGACTTGCAACCCTTTTCACACATGTGGCAATCCTTGCACTTTTCGGTGTCGATCACCGGGCGGAACATCGCAAAACGCGAAATCAGTCCCAGGGCCGATCCCACCGGGCATATACTATTGCAGTACTCGCGCCCGTTCCACCATGCAAGCACGCTCAGAACCACGAAGGTCACCGCCGCCACGATGAGCGTCGGCAGGCTCTTAAGCCAAACGTCGCGGGTGTAGAACGCGTAGCTGTCGTAATGCTCGGCAATTTTCGCCAGAAGGTTGTTCCCCCACAGCCAGAACGGCTGAAGCAGGTTCCCGACCATGCGCCCATAGGCGCTGTAAGGAGCTAGCACCGCCACCAGCACATGGATACCAAAGATCAGTGCCAGCACGAACACGGTAAACACCCCGTAGCGTAGCCACATCCGCTCGGGCTTCCAGCCGAAACGGAACTTTTTGGAGCCATGGCCCCGCAGGCCGCTCAGGTGCGACACCCCGTCCTGGAATATCCCCAACGGGCAAATAATAGAACAGTAGATGCGGCCGAATAGCAGCGTCACAACCGCTATCCCCACAATCACTGCAAAGTTCGCGGCCATTATCGCCGGAAGGAGTTGCAGTTTCGCCAGCCATCCCAGCCAGCCATGCAGCGCCCCGGACAGATCCAGGAACAGCGCCGTTATAGCCAGCAGTGACAGCCCGGCCAGGATTCGCCGAATCCTTGCCCAGCCGTTCCGGCGGGTAGCCCTTGCGTTATCCATTACCTAGCCTCCAGAATTTTTCCGTGCGGGCCGTTCGCCACTCCTTCCTTCCAGAACTCGGTATATCCCGGCTGGGTGAGTCCGGAGGGGATGCCCTCCGAGTACTCGGTGTGCAGGAACTCTCCGTCTTCGCCCTGGGCCTTCACGTTTCCGTCGATAAATTTAACGAGCAGCAGCTCTTCGAGCTTGGTCCACGCTGCGAACTGCTTCATGGCAGTACGCACCGTGTGCTTGGTCATCATCCTGCGGGCCTTGCATTTTCCGATGCGCCCGAAAAGCCCTCCGCGCCCAAGAACCTTCGCCAGCTTGCCGTCCAGTTCCGGCACGACGCTGAACATCTGCTCCTGTTCGAAGGCGTCGGCCGCGCAGCGTGCCACAGGCGCCATGTAATTGTACATCTTGTAGCAGGCGTTTGTCACGCGATTGCACATCCAGAACTGCGAGGTAGCGCTATAGTGAAGCAGGTCGCCGTTGCCTTCGCGGAGGCACTCCGGAACCTTGGTAGTGCTTACATATATCGGTGTTAGATAGGATGTTGCGGCGTCGTCGCAGCCAAACCAGACAAGGGCGCCGGCAGCGTCTGGCAGCCAGGGACGGGCCTGGGCCACGAACCAGAAACCGGTCTGCTGGGTAGCGATCGCGCGCTCATTCAGATATTCCTTTCCGTTCCATTTGAATCCCATCGGCCTCCAACGGTAGGGCAGTGCGTTACCACCCGCGCCGATGTCGACACTCATATCCATGGGCGTGCCCTCATAATGGTCGCGCATCACGTCGGCCACGTCCTTCGGGGTAATCTTATGCTCCGGCTTGATCCACAGCGGCAGTTCGCCGGCCAGATCGTAACCCATCGCATAGTTCAGGTAGGCGTCGGCGTCGAACTCGCTGCCGCCGAGGATGCGGAACATGCTCCACACGCGGGCGTCGCAACCGCGGACGGTGCCGAAGTCGAGCGGGCAGTAGGCCTCACGGAATGAGAAGTCCTCGTCCGCCCCAGTGAAATACCCCTTCTCGCGTGCGAAAGAAATCACGTCGGGCGCATAGAGCGTCTCCGGGTCGTCCAGCGGGAAACGGGTGATGCGGGCCTGGTTGGCGTGTCCGCAGATGTAGCCGTCGGGGATGCGACGGGCCACCCACACGATGCCGCGGCCCCCCGGCCCCTTGCCGATGAGATCCATCACCCACGCCTCCGTCTTGTCGATGATGCTGAAGGTCTCGCCCTCCGACGCGTAGCCGTATTCGTTTGCCAGGGAGACGATGACGTCGATCGCTTCCCGGGCCGTGCGTGCGCGTTCGAGCGCCACGTAGATAAGGGAGCCGTAGTCCATTATGCCGGTGGAGTCCATCAGCTCCAGTCTTCCTCCCCAGGTGGTCTCGCCTATCGCGACCTGGTTCACGTTCATATTGCCGACCCTCTGGTAGGTGAGCGGCGCCTCCGGAATCTGTCCGAGAGGCTTGGCGGTATCCCATTCGATGATGGAGCGCATCGCGCCCTTGGGATGCCTGCCTCCCTTAAGGAAGTACAGCTCGCCGAAGAGCCAGTGGGAGTCCGCCGCGTAGGAGACCATAGCGCTGCCGTCGGCGCTGGCTCCCGGGGTGACAATAACGTTGGTGCATGCGTTTGCGGGGGTGCTGAAAATCAGCGCTGCGGTGAGGGCCGCAATCCCGGCGGCCAACTTCGCCGCCAGCCCTGCCGCAAGGGAAAGGAAGATATTGCGTTTCATATAGCGCAAATATAATAAAAATTGGTTCGCGGGCTGCCGTTGTTCCTATCTCGTAATTTGGAGCTATGGGTTGTGCACGTTTTTGGCCTTTTTCGTGCACGACCCTACCTTCCACACCCTGGGTTATGCACGTTTTAGGCTCTTTTCGTGCACGACCCCTTAGAATGCTGATAGATTATCTGTATGGACTGTCCCTGGTTTCTGACTATTCATCGGTGGAATTCGCGCTGTGCGCGGGCCATGTCGCGACGGAATTCGCGGGAGGTCTGCAGGCGCGCGTAGCCGATGGAAGCGACCGGGCGGCTGGCATCCACGTCGCTCTGCCAGTGGCATCCGGCAATTACGCGGCTCTCCCCGGCTGCCCACGCTCGGGCGTATATTGCCTCGGCGTTTTCAGGATTAATTTCGGCCATCAGCAACGCGCAGGCCCAGGCGCGGATGGTGTGGCCCGAGGGATACGAGCCTTCAGTGGCGAGCCAGTCGTCATCTTCCGGAAAAATAGAAGGCTCCTTGAAGTAGGCGAACGGCCGGATGCGGAAGTAGTAGGCCTTGGGGCGGAAGCGGATGATTTCGATGGTGGTGATGCCGCGGGTGAGCACATTGTAGATCTCCGGTGTTTTTTCGGGAGAGACTTCCTTGCCGAACGGCACGCTCATGATGGCCAGCGTGGTGTCGAGGCTCCAGATGGCGTCTCTCACGGCTTCGGCCAGCCTTTCAGGATTGGCGCGCTGAGCCTTTCCCCACTCGTAGCGGATGGAGTCGTACTCGAATTCCGGACTGTTGAACGCGGGCGGAGCCGGAACGCACTGCACCACATCCGGGAGTAATTCCTCGGCAATATAGGGTTGAGGGGATTCGGAAGACTGAACTTTAGGGGAGTTTTGGGCGCAGCCGGCCAGAAGTGAGAAAGAGGCGACTACCGCAAAAGCCAAAAGGGACAAACGTGCTTTCATATTGATACAAAAGTAACGATTTCCCATGATTTTTTCTTTCGATTATACGAAAACATAAAAATCTGCGGGCAAAACGATTTACTCCGTTGACAACACCGAAGTGGCTCCTTATCTTGCCGCCATGAAACAATTCTATCATTGCTGCTCAAAAGGCCTGAAGAACGATCTGCTCTTTGCCGATGCCATAGAATTAGCCGCCGGAATAAACCGAATTGCGGTATCATATCTGTATTGTCTCAGCTTGGGGATGTCAATTAGAATAGTCGCCTTCTGTCTGTTAAATAATCACTTCCATTTTGTACTGTACGGAGAAGAAGATGAGGTCGCGGCATTTATGGATCACTATAAATTACTCACGTTAAAGTGGATACAAATCCATCGAGGCGAGCGCCTACATGGTGATATTGAGCTCGGGAGATGGAAAGCGGAATCTCGTGATAGGGCACGAGATAAGGTGATTTACACTCTACGTCAGACACTTGAGACCGGAATGCAAGTTACCCCTCAAGGATATCCATGGTGTTCCGCCAGATTTATGTTTTGTGATAATGCCTCTCTGCTTAAAAATAGTATTGATATATCACAATATGGAATCCGTTCTGCGAGAAGGGATTTTCATACAGGCAGACCGTTTCCTAAAGAATGGAAGGTGATTCTTCCAGAGAAACTGATTTGGCCAGGTAACTATACTGATTTAGGACTAGCCCAGAACCTGTTTTCCGGAGTGAAAGATTTCATGTTTTGTCTTAACAATGGGAATATAGACAGGTCTGTCAATGCCGAAATAATGACGGAGTCTCCATCCATCCCGGATACGGAGGTAAAAGATAGGGCAGACTCTTTGGCGAAAGGACTTTTCGGACGAAAAGGCGTTGGGGCTTGTTCTGCCGATGAGAGATTGACAATCGCCCGTTACATGCGAAAGGAAATGCGCTGCGGATATAAACAATTGGCCCGGGTGGTTAAAATGTTGGAAGAGGATCTCCGAAAGACTATTTAGACCCCCAATCATTCTGAGGGTTGTGCACGTTTTTGCCCTTTTTTGTGCACGACCCCACCTTCGCGACCCGGGGTTATGCACGTTTTCAGCCTTTTTTGTGCACGACCCTTAGCCACGCGGCCACCCGCTACTGATACTGAATATAAATGGGTTTCGGCTGCAATTGCAGCACCTCGGAGGGAGTCATCATGCGATGCGGCTCCTGCTTGAGGTCATTTTTGTAGAAGAGTTTGAAGCCGGTGAACTGAACCGGCTCGCGGTAGATGCACCAATTATAGGTGCTCCGCTTCAGCTTCGGCGCGCCCCATCCGTCCATATCCATAATGATTTGCACTTCCGGCAGCGGCTCAATCGCTGAAGAATTCTTCACCATGGCCGACGTGAACCGATGGATCACCAGCATCTTCGGCGGCAATCCGTTCTCCTTCACGATGCGCTGCAAATACTTCGCGCACCAGTTGATCTGGGCCGCATCCATCGAACCGATCACGCTTCCGGGACGCTTGCCGTTATGCATCATAAACTCGGGGTCGATTGCCAGATGCACGTGCGGCAGCTTCAGGTACTCCTCGATCACCGGCACCTCAGCCTGCACGTTAGAAAGTCCCACCTGGATATCCAGGAAGACGATGGCGTCGCCCATGGCGGCAATTGCGAGAGCCGAATCGATCTGTTTGCGCGGCATGCGGAGCCTCCAGAGCGAATCCCTTCCCGGCCAGCCCTGAGCGGTGGTGACGATATAGTGGATAGCTGGCATTACCGGGGTCGACGGGTCCGCGGCCTGCCAGGCGGCCATCTCCCTGCGGAGCTTCATCCAGAGGGTGTCCGGCGGATACTCGCCCAGCACGCCCATCTGCTTGGAATAGAGGTTTCCGTAGTACGCGACCACACGATGGTACGGCAGGATGGCCCCGCGGTACGGGTAGGGGGCGCGGGCGGGCCAGCGGCCTGAGGTGTCGCCATTCGCCAGAGAATCCATGAGCGCGCGGTACTCGACGGTGTCGACCAGACGCTTGCGCAGAGCCTCCAGGCGCTCAGCCTCAAGACGCGCGGCCTTCAGGCTGTCGCGGTAGGCTTCCGGCATGCGCCGCAGTGCCCGCACGCTGTCGCGATGAGCCTTATGGACGATGCGGATGCTGTCCCGCTGCGACAGGGGGCGGCTGCTAACAGGAGCGCGCCCGCCGCAAGCTGCCGCCAGCAGTGCCAGCAGCGCCGATGCGATAAGGAGGGATTTGGGTGCTTTCATGCCGAGTCCGCAGAGCTAAACCTCAACTGCGGTGTCGAACTCGTGCAGGAATCGCAGGTCGTTCTCGAAATAGTGGCGCAGGTCATTCACCTGCCATTTGAGCATAGCGATACGCTCGATACCCATTCCGAAAGCGAAGCCGCTGTATTTCTTGGAATCTATTCCGTTGGCTTCCAGAACGTTGGGGTCTACCATACCACAGCCGAGAATCTCCAGCCAACCGGTACCCTTGCAGATATTGCAGCCCTTGCCGTGGCAGATGTTGCAGGAAACGTCGACCTCGCTCGAAGGCTCGGTGAACGGGAAATAGCTGGGACGCATGCGGATCTGCGCGTCTTCTCCGAACATTTCACGGGCGAACAGAAGGATGGCCTGCTTGAGGTCGGCGAAGGTCACGCCTTCGTCGATATACAGACCCTCTACCTGATGGAAGATGCAGTGCGCGCGGGCGCTGATGGCCTCGTTACGGAACACGCGACCCGGGCAGATGACGCGGATAGGCAACGGCATCTTTTCCATGGCGCGAACCTGCACACTCGAGGTGTGGGTGCGCAGCAGCACGGGATTGTCGTGGCCGGCGCTCACAAAGAACGTGTCCTGCATATCGCGGGCAGGGTGGTTCGGCGGGAAGTTGAGGGCCTCGAACACGTGCCAGTCGTCCTCGATCTCCGGCCCCTCGGCCACGTCGTATCCGAATTTCCGGAAGATGTCGACGATCTCCTGACGCACGATGCTCACCGGATGACGGCTGCCCATCTCGAAGCCTTCGCCCGGAAGGGAAAGGTCTTCCATGGAGCCGCCCGCGGCGATGTCGGCCTCAGCTATCTCCTTGAGTTCGTTGATCTTGGCGATAGCCTCCTGCTTAAGCACGTTGAGGGCCTTGCCATAGAGTTTCTTGTACTCCGGAGCGATCTCGCGGAACTCCTCGAAGAGCGCGGTGATGGTGCCCTTCTTGCCCAGGAAGCGCACGCGCGCCTCCTCCACTTCCTTTGCGGTTTTTACATTCAGAGCCCTGAGCTCGTCAACCACCTGCTGTATCTGTTCGTTTGTCATAGCTATTTTGCACGTTTGGCCGCACGCTTGTCGCGGGCCTTCTTGTCGCGGGCGGCGCCTGTTTTGAGGTACTTGGCCCACTGCTGTTCGTTAAGGATTGCGCGGAAGGCGTTGTAGTTCTTTTCCATGCAGGCGTCCTGCAGACGGGAATACACTTCAAGGTCCGACACCCGGTTCTTCCCGAGCTCTTCGAACTCCTTAGCCAGCGCCCCGAAGTTGGTGGTGAGGATGGAATCGGCATAGAAGATCTGCCAATCCTCGAGGTCCAGGCTCGAGGCCATGTCATCCACCTGCTTCTGGATATTCTCGTACATCTGCTTCTCCCGCTGCTCCGGGGTCTGGGGCTCCTGCTGCTGCGCGAAAGCTACGCCCGGCACCAGCAGCATTAAAAACAACAATGCAGTCCTACATTTCATAAGACTGCAAAGTTAATAATAATCCTTGAAAACTATTTATTCCTCAGCACCGTCTTCCCATCTGCCCAGTCCACCTCGATGGTGGAGTTCTTGTTCACCTTGCCTTCCAGGATTTCGCGGGCCAGCAGGTTCACCAGCTCTCGCTGGATGAGCCGCTTCACCGGACGGGCGCCGAAGGCCGGGTCATAACCGTCGCGCACCATGGCGTCTTCGAAAGCCTGGGTGTAGCTCAGGGCCACGTTCTCAGCTTCCAATTTACTCTTCAGAATGCCCATCTGGATGCGCACGATCTCCCGGATGTTGTCCGGCGTGAGCGCGTCGAACACCACGGTTTCGTCGATACGGTTGAGGAACTCCGGACGCATGCGCAGCCGCAGTTCGTCTTCCTTCAGGTTCGACGTCATGATTAGGATGGTGTTCTTGAAATCCACCGTGCGGCCCTTGTTGTCGGTCAGACGGCCGTCGTCCAGCACCTGAAGAAGGATATTGAACACGTCGGCATGCGCCTTTTCAATCTCGTCCAGCAGTACCACGGAGTATGGTTTGCGGCGCACCGCCTCGGTCAGCTGGCCGCCTTCATCGTAGCCCACATATCCCGGAGGCGCGCCGATCAGACGGCTCACGGTGTGCGATTCCTGGTATTCCGACATATCGATTCGGGTCATCATGCTCTCGTCGTTGAAGAGGAACTCTGCCAGCGCCTTGGCCAGCTCGGTTTTGCCCACGCCGGTGCTGCCAAGGAAGAGGAACGACCCAATCGGCCGGTGCTCGTTCGAAAGGCCTGCACGGCTGCGCCGGACGGCGTCGGACACTGCGGCCACGGCCTTGTCCTGCCCGACGACGCGTTTGTGAAGGGCCTCTTCCATGTGCAGCAGCTTCTCCTTTTCGCTCTCCAGCATGCGGTTCACGGGGATGCCGGTCCAGCGGGCCACCACTTCGGCGATGTCTTCAGCGGTAACGGCCTCCGACATGATGGGGTTCTTCACGGCGGCCTGCTTGGCCTCGAGTTCGGTGATGCGTGCACGTGCCTGGGCGATGCGGCCGTACCTCAGTTCGGCAACCTTTCCATAGTCGCCGGAGCGCTCGGCGATGCGGGCCTCGTTCTCGGCCTGCTCAATGGCCAGACGCTCGTCCTGGAGCTGCTTGAGGGTGTCTTTCTCCGCATTCCAGCGTGCCTCGAGGGCGTCCCTTTCAGAGCGGGCGGCAGCGAGTTCGGAGGCGATCTTTTCCGATTTTAGGGAGACGCCTTCGCGCTTCACGGCCTCCTTCTCGATCTCCAGCTCGCGTATGCGCGAGTTCAGTATGTCGATAGGCTCGGGCACGCTGTTCATCTCCAGACGGAGTTTGCTTGCGGCCTCGTCTACCAGGTCGATGGCCTTGTCCGGCAGGAAACGGCTGGTAATGTAACGGTGGCTGAGGTTCACTGCGGCGATGAGGGCGTCGTCCTCGATGCGCACCTTGTGGTGGTTTTCGTATTTCTCCTTGAGGCCACGGAGTATGGCGATGCTTTCGGCGGGCGAAGGCTCGTCTATCATCACCTTCTGGAAACGGCGCTCAAGGGCCTTGTCCTGCTCGAAGTATTTCTGATATTCGTCCAGGGTGGTGCTGCCAATGGTGCGCAGTTCGCCTCGGGCCAGCGCCGGCTTAAGAATATTACTGGCGTCCATGGCCCCGGAGCTGCGGCCGGCGCCCACGAGGGTGTGGATTTCATCGATGAAGAGAATGATTTCGCCCTCGCTCTCAACGACTTCCTTTACCACGCCCTTGAGGCGCTCCTCGAATTCGCCCTGGTATTTCGCGCCTGCGATGAGGGCACCCATGTCCAGGGAGAAGAGCCGCTTGCTCTTGAGGTTTTCCGGAACCTGTCCGTTCACTATCTTGGTGGCGAGGCCCTCTGCGATGGCGGTCTTACCCACGCCGGGTTCGCCCACCAGGATGGGGTTGTTCTTCGTGCGCCTGCTCAGGATCTGGAGAACGCGGCGGATCTCGTCGTCACGGCCTATCACCGGGTCCAGCTTCCCCTGGGATGCCGATCCAGTGAGGTCTATGGCGTATTTGCTTAAGAATTCGTATTTATTTTCACTCATAATTTAACCTCCTTTTCCCGCCTTTCAGCGGTCGGAAAAGAGGAGGTCAAATTACATTCCACTGACAAAATGTCAGGAAAACCCGTGGCAATATTTTGGATTTATTGCCAAAAATAATTATATTTGCGGAGTATGAAATATCAAGTGGAAATAACAGATAAAATGCGGGCCGTTCACGAATTGATGCTGGAAAGATTCGTGGGTATGGGCTACTGTATCTCGGAACACGGGGAGAACCTTATTCTGGAAGTCCCCCGCGGAGACATGGAGGCCGTTGTTGCTTCTCTCAAAGAGAATTACCGGGATGTGGTGCTCATTCGCAAGGCATATGAAATGATCGACGACCTGCACGATTTCATTCTTGTAAAGCCCCTCGTTTCTGAGGCGCCGCTCGAGGTAATGTCCGGTCTGGAATGCCCGTCTCTCGAAAAACAGCTGGTCGATATGGCTTCGGATAAAGAGTTCAGCAGCCTTTCCGAAATGCAGATAAAGCGGGCCTTCCAGCACGCCTTTGAAGTATACGACCTCAACACCAGCAGGATGCTGCGTTATGCCGGACGCAAGGGCGAGAAGGCAGAAATTTCCTCTCTAATCGAGGCGGTGGATGACGACCGCATTCGCACGGTAAGGCAAATACAGGATTATCTTTCCGGTCAGCCGGTGGACAGAGCCTGGATGTTTGGATCTTTCTCCAGAATGGAAGAGCGGCCAGATAGCGATATCGATCTTCTGATAACCCTTCGGCGAGGCTCCGGAATGGGGCTGCTTGGGTATTCCTCAATGGCCCTTGAACTTGAAGGTCTCCTCTCCAGGAAAGTAGACCTTGTAACCGAAGGCTCACTCAAGCCCTTCGCCCTGGAAAGCGTTAACAAAGATAAAGTCCTGATTTATGAGAGAGCCTGAGAGAGACAACGGAAGAATTCAGGACATGCTCGAGCACACTCAAAACATTATGGATTTTGTAGAGGGCGTGGCATTCGAGGACTTCGTGAAGGACAAGATTCTGTATTTTGCCCTGGTTAAGAATTTGGAGATTATCGGAGAGGCGGCATACATGCTAACACCGGCATTCAAGCAGGCTCATCCTGAAATTGCGTGGGAACCATGCGTCAAAATGCGGCATATCCTTGTCCATGGATATGCATCGGTAGAACCGGAGATAGTTTGGGATACGGCAGTGAATGATATTCCCAAGTTGAAGGGGCAACTCGAGGTGCTCCGGAACCGCTAACGCAAAGATGGGTGAACTCCTATTGTTAGGCGTTTTCTATAAGTAATTGATTATCTGTATTTTATGAATAATGCCTCCCGAAAAAACGGAGGCATTATTTGTAAATTACTGAAGGATAATGAATTATGTTTTACACCCCGCCCTGCTTTTGTTGCGTTTTATGCTGCCTTCTACAGCAGATCCGCCAGCACGATGGCGGTCATGGCCTCGACGATGACCGGGGTGCGGAGGGCGAAGCAGACGTCGTGCTTGCCGCGGATCTGGAGGATTTCCGGCCGGCCGGTTGCGAAGTTCCAGGTGTTCTGGGGCGCGGCGATACTCGATGTGGGCTTCACGGCCACCCGGAAGATGATTGGGCCGCCATTGGAGATGCCGCCGTTGATGCCGCCGGCACCGTTCTTCGTCGGGCCTTCCGGTCCCCAGGGGTCGTTGTGCTGCGAGCCGCGCATGCGTGAAGCGGCGAAGCCGTCGCCAAACTCAATTCCACGGATTCCGGGGATGGCGAAGATGGCGTGCGAAAGCAGCCCTTCCAGACTGTCCCAGAACGGTTCGCCGTAGCCCAGTGGCAGCCCGTCTACCCGGCACTCGATGATGCCGCCTAGCGAATCTCCTGCCTTGGCGGTGCTGTCGAGTAGGGCATCCCATTTCGAACGATCCCGCTCTCCGCCGATTTCCAGCAGTTCCGCATGAATCTCTATGTCGTGGGGGATGTAGCCGGGATCGGCCGCTGGCACAGGGGCTGCCGCCGGAGTCGCAGGTGCGCTGCCGCCAGCGCTGGAAACGCCGTCTGCCGGAGACGCTCCTTCCTCCTCAAACCTGTCGTCCGGATCGGGATTGAAGCGCGCATGCAGGGCCTTTTTGGCAATCACTCCCGCCGCCACGATGGGCAGGGTAAGACGGCCGCTGAAGTGCCCTCCGCCGCGGGGATCGTTGGCGAAATTGTACTTCACGTTGGCCACCATGTCGGCATGGCCGGGACGCGGCACGTCGTCGAACTTCAGGTAGTCCTGACTCTCGAAATTGCTGTTCCAGAATATGATGGTGAGCGGCGAACCGGTTGTGTAACCGTTGTACGTGCCGCTGATGATCTTGGGCCTGTCCGCCTCTTTGCGGGGGGTCGTGCCCTTGCGGCCTGGTGACCTGCGGGCGATGTCGGCTGCGAAATCCTCCTCGTCGATGGGAAGATTCTCAGGAACTCCGTCGATGGTGACGCCAATCGCCGGGCCATGCGATTCTCCGAATATGGTAACCTTGAAAAACTGTCCGAAACTGTCCATGTGCGCTCGTTCTAAACGTCTGCGAAGATAGTAAAAATTAGTATATTTGTAGTCCTTATGGATGAACAGCAGTTACTGAAAGATATAGCCTCCAGGGAATACGGTGAAGGTTTCGAAACCAAGATCCAGCAGGAATTCATTCCAAAGGGTCTCACGGAGAGCACCATACGGCTCATCTCTTCAAAAAAGGGTGAACCGCAGTGGCTGCTGGACTTCCGTCTGGACGCCTTCCGCAAGTGGCAGCGCATGACCCCTCCGCGCTGGGGCCACCTGAGCCGTCTTCCCGAGATAGATTTCCAGGATATCATCTACTACGCCGCTCCGGTGCGGGACGAAGACCGTCCTACCGAAATCGACCCGGAGCTCGAGAAGACTTTCGACAAGCTCGGCATCCCGCTTCGGGAACGTGAGGCGCTTGCCGGCGTGAAACCAAAGAGCAGTGTTGCGGTCGACGCCGTCTTCGACTCCGTTTCCGTCAGCACCACCTTCCGGGAGCATCTGGCCGAAAAGGGCATCATCTTCTGCAGCTTCGGCGAAGCAGTGCAGCAGCACCCCGACCTTGTGCGCAAGTACCTCGCTACCGTGGTGCCGTCGGGCGACAACTTCTACGCCGCACTCAACTCCGCCGTCTTCTCCGACGGATCGTTCTGCTACATCCCCAAAGGCGTCAAGTGTCCCATGGACCTCAGCAGCTACTTCCGCATCAACGCGGCCGGCACCGGGCAGTTCGAGCGCACGCTCATCGTGGCCGACGAAGGCTCGTCGCTCAGCTACATGGAAGGCTGCACCGCCCCCATGCGCGACACCAACCAGCTGCACGCGGCGGTAGTGGAAATTATTGCGGAGAAAGACGCCGACGTGCGCTACTCCACCGTCCAGAACTGGTATCCCGGCGACAAAGAGGGCCGCGGCGGCATCCTCAACCTCGTTACCAAGAGGGGCCTCTGCAAGGAGGGCGCGCACCTTAGCTGGACGCAGGTGGAAACGGGGTCGGCCATCACCTGGAAATACCCCTCTACCATACTTCAGGGAGACAACAGCACCTCTGAATTCTACTCGGTCGCCCTCACCAACAATTGGCAGCAGGCCGACACGGGCACCAAAATGATACACGTGGGCCGGAACACCCGCAGCCGCATCGTCTCCAAAGGCATCTCCGCCGGCCACTCGGAAAACTCCTACCGTGGCCTCGTGCGCATCATGCCGGGGGCCGAAAACGCCCGCAACTACAGCGAATGCGACTCCCTGCTGCTCGGCAGCAACTGTGGCGCCCACACCTTTCCGATAATTCGTAGCCAGAACGCTACGGCTCAGGTCGAACACGAGGCCACCACCTCCAAAATCAGCGAAGACCAGCTCTTCTACTGCAACCAGAGGGGCATCTCCCCGGAAGAGGCCACCGCCCTCATCGTCGGCGGCTACGCCAAAGAGGTGCTCTCCCGTCTGCCCATGGAGTTCGCGGTGGAGGCCAAAAAATTACTTTCTGTCAATCTTGAAGGAGCAATAGGATGAACATACTGGAAATCAAAAATCTGCACGCAAGCGTCGAAGGAAAGGAAATCCTTCGCGGCGTAAATATCACCGTTCCCGAAGGGGAAGTTCACGCCCTCATGGGGCCTAACGGCGCCGGCAAGAGCACCCTCTCAGCCGTGCTGACGGGTCGCCCCGGCTACACCGTAACCGAAGGCAGCATTCTCTTCCGCGGCCAGAACCTTCTGGAAATGAAGCCCGAAGAGCGCTCCTGGGCCGGGATGTTCCTGAGTTTCCAGTATCCTATCGAGATCCCCGGCGTGAGCATCAGCGCCTTCATGAAGGCCGCGGTGGATGCACGTCGCAAAGCCGCAGGCAAGGCCCCCCTCACCGCAGCGGAGTTCCTTCGTCTCATGAACGAAAAAATGGCATTCGTGGGCATGAAGCCGGAATTCGCGAAACGCGAAGTGAACGTGGGCTTCAGTGGAGGCGAAAAGAAGCGCTGCGAGATCTTCCAGATGGCTATGCTGGACCCGGTCTTCAGTATCCTTGACGAGACCGACAGCGGCCTGGACGTGGACGCCCTCAAGACCGTGGCCGACGGGGTTAACGCCCTGCGCAGCCCGGAAAAATCCGCCCTTGTGATCACCCACTACAAGCGTCTGCTCGAGATGGTGGTGCCCGACCGCGTGCACGTGCTCAAGGCCGGCAGCATCGTCGCCGAAGGCGGCTTCGAGCTGGTGGAACAGATAGAAAACGAAGGCTACGACAGTATCAGATGAACAGGATCTACATAGCAGGCATTGACGAGATTCCGCAGCGTTGCACCCTCGAGGACAACGACCTGCTGAAGGTTACCATCGTCTGTCCTCCCGGCTATAGCAGCGATATTAATTTCGCGATCGACCTGCTGCGCCCGGGGGTCCAGCTGGACCTTGCCGGCCTGTACTTCTGCACCCGCGGCGAGCGTCAGAACTTCAATATCACCGTCCGCCATCTGGTCGGCGGCGCCACTTCCCACCAGCTCTTCAAGGGCATCCTCGGCCAGGGCGGAAGCGCTGTCTTCAACGGCCTCATCCACGTTGCGCCCGGAGCCGGGCAGACGGTAGCGACCCAGCAGAACCACAGCATCCTGCTGGATTCGACCAGCTCCTCGGAAACGCACCCGCAGCTGGAGATTTATGCCGACGACGTCGAGTGCAGCCATGGTGCCACCGTGGGTGCGCTGAATGCCGACGAGCTCTTCTACCTCCGCAGCCGCGGTATCCCGGAAGACGAAGCCCGCCGTATGCAGATACTGTCGTTCCTCTCGCCTGTGCTGAGCCGTCTTCCGGAAGACAAACAGAAGTTCCTCCTCGACCGCCTATGACCCTCTATCCGAACGTCAAGCTGAATCTCGGTCTCCGGGTGCTGGGAAAGCGTCCGGATGGCTTCCATGAGCTTCAGACGGCGTTCGTGCCCTGCTACGCCTTTTCTGACTGTCTGGAGATAGTGCCGACTGCGAGTTTCGAGGTCGATGTCTTCGGGCCGGAATATACGGGTTGGGATCCTTCGGAAGACCTCACCGCCCGCGCCTGGAGGCTGCTTCGGGCCGATTTCGGCATCCCGCCGGTTCGGATTTCCCTGGAGAAGCGTTCGCCGGTTGGAGCCGGCCTCGGAGGCGGTAGCGCCGATGGCGCCTTCACGCTGGTTGCCCTCAACGAGATGTTCTCGCTCGGTCTTTCGAAAGAGGCGCTGGCGGATTACGCCGCCGGACTCGGTTCGGACTGCGCGTTCTTCGTATACAACTTCCCCATGTTCGGCAGCGGTCGCGGCGAGGTGCTGGAGCCCCTTCGCCTTCCGCTCGACGACTACCGTTTCGAGGTGGCGGTCCCGGAAGGGGTCCACGTCTCCACCCGCGAGGCCTACGAAGGACTGAAGCTGGCAGCCCCTGCCCCGTCGGAAGGACTGCGGTGTCAAAATGGGGCGAAAATGCTCCACCCCCCCGGCGAAAAGGGAGGGGGGTGTGACGAAAACGGCCAAAAATGCGACCGCCCCCCGGTTGATCTGCGGACGATTTTGACCGAAACCCCGGTCGAACGCTGGAAAGATGTGGTGGTGAACGACTTCGAGGCCTCCGTCTTCAAGAAATATCCGGCCATCGCGGAGCTGAAGGAAGAATTCTACCGTAAAGGCGCCGTGTACGCCGCCATGTCGGGCTCCGGCTCGGCCGTCTTCGGCATCTTCAAGGAGGACGCCCGATGAGACCCGCGGCAACATTCAAACGCCTAGCGCTGGCAGTGTTGCTTCTTCTGGCTGCCACGTCGCTGTCGGCCCAGACCACCAAAGTCCGCGGCCGGGTGACCGACGAATCGGGGGAGGGCGTTCCGTTCGTTGCCGTCTTCTTTGAAGGCACTACCGTTGGCATCACCACGGACCTCGAAGGTTGGTACAGCCTCGAAAACCGCAACCTCTCCAATACCCGTCTCACCGCCCAGCTGCTGGGCTACGATACTGTCACCAAAACAGTAAAGCCCGGGCAGTTCTCCACGGTCAATTTCACGCTGCATCTGTCGGACAACCGTCTGGCCGAAGCGCACGTGAAGGCCGACAACAAGAAGGCCCGCGAGCTGCTGGACAACATCAACGCCCGTCGCAGCCGCAACAATCCCGACTCCCACGAGAAGTATAAGGTTAAGGTCTACAACAAGATGGAACTGGACCTCACCAACCCCGAAACGCAGCTCCAGGGGGCGCTTCTAAGGAAAAAGTTCGGCTTTGTGTTCGATTATGTGGACACCTCGTCGGTGAGCGGTATTCCCTATCTGCCGGTGATGATCTCCGAAACCGTGTCGGAGAAGGAGCACACTTCGAACCCGGAAGTGAACTCCGAACGCATCGAGGCGAACCAGATCAGCGGTGTGAATCCGGACATGAACCTGCTCAGCCAGTTCACCGGAAGCATGCACCTGAAGGTGAACTTCTACAAAGACTTCATCAACGCCTTCGACGTGCAGTTCCCGTCGCCCATCATGCCGTCGGCCCTCCTTTACTACAACTACTATATCATTGATACCGTGCAGGTTGAGGGCCGTAAGACGCTGGTGGTGCGCTACCATCCAAAGCCGCTGGTGTCTACCCCGACCTTCGACGGTGAGATGCGTATCGACGCCGAAGATTTCGCCCTGCGGAGCATCCACGCCACCATGCAGAACGCGGTGAACGTTAACTGGCTGCGCGACTTCGTGGTGGACGCGTCCTACCAGCGCATGCCGGACTCCACCTGGTTCTACAAGTCCGACGGCTTCTACGCCGATTTCAGCATGACGATGCGCGACTCGTCCAAGATCCTCTCGTTCATCGGAAAACGTTCGATGAACTATGACGCACCGGTGTTCGACTTCGTGCCCACGGTGCGCAGTTCCGACGCCCCCGTGAAGGTAGCTCTCGACGCCGGGCATATGGACGACGCCTACTGGCAGGGTGTGCGGCCGTCGCCCCTTACTGAAAAGGAGAAAGACGTGTACAAGATGGTGGAAGAGGTGAAGGACCTGCCCATCTACCGCGACCTGTATTCGATAATCTGGATGTTCGCCACCGACTACTGGGACTTCGGTAAGGTCGGCCTCGGCCCGTTCTTTAAGATAATCAGTTACAACGACCTTGAAGGATGGCGGCCGCAGCTCGGATTGCGCACCTCGTCCAAAGAGTTCAGCCAGAAGGACCGCTTCACGGTTTATGCGGCCTACGGTAGCACGGATAACCATTTCAAGGGTGGCGTCACCTGGGAGCATCTGTTCAGCCGCGAGCCGTGGATAAAGATCGACTTCAGGGTGAAGCACGACGTCTTCCAGATCGGCGCGGGCGACAACGCGCTCACAGAGGGCAACATGTTCGCCAGCATGTTCGGCGGTTCGCACGGCACGCGTCCCTGCTACCAGACGGAATACCGCACCTGCCTCGACCGCGAGGTCACGCCTTCGTTCAGCTACGGGGTATTGGCGCGCGCGGTGCGTTATTATAATACGGGAGATTTATTCGTTCCGATGACGGCGCCCGACGGGACCATCATCCCGAGCGTGGCAGTGAACCAGATCAAGCTGTCGGCCCGTTTCTCGAAGGAGGAGACCTGGAACAAGGGGTATTTCCTCCGCCGCAGCATCCACACCAAGTGGCCGGCGGTAGAATTGAGCCTCACCGGAGGTATTCCCGGGCTGCGGAAAGGCGACGTGGGCTATCTGGAGCCGGCCATCGCCTTCCACTGGAAGCTCCGCACTCCGCCATTCGGCATGAGTAATATCTGGGCAGACGCCGGCACCATCATCGGCCAGGTGCCGTACCCGCTGCTGCACGTGCACGAGGGAAACAGCACCCAGCTCATCAACAAGCAGAGCTTCAGCTGTCTGGACTTCTTCGAGTTCGCCTCCGACACCTGGGCCAGCCTCTTCTGGTACCACACCCTGGGCGGGTATATATTCGGAAAGATTCCTCTGATTCGCAAGCTCGGCCTTCGCGAGGAGCTCTCGCTGCGCGCCACATGGGGCCAGCTTTCAGAAAAGAATGACGGCAATCCGGCGCACTTCGGCGGCAATCCGGCCGCAGTGCCGGCGCCGATGATTTTCCCGAAGGTGTACGGGTCGGAGAATTACATGAGTTCGTTCGGCCGTACGCCCTACGTCGAGGCCGGCATAGGCGTAAGCAACATCCTCCGATTCCTGCGTTTCGACTGCTTCTGGCGCCTCACTTATCGTGATGATCCGTCCCGCAACTTCGCCTGGAATATCGGAGCGGAGTTCCGGTTCTAGCATCACTGCGCTCTGCCAGAACCGGAACTCCGTTCCGGAGTGTCTCCCCCTGCTGCTTCGCAGCTGCCCCCCAGGGGGCATGCACCGGCTGCGTCTACGTCTCCGCCGGGCGGCTCCCGGTCGTCACAATGCTCCTCCCTCCCGCCGCGGCGCTGAAGCGCCGTCGCTACGCTCCGAGTCCGCTTTTCAGATTTTCACCGTTACCCGCACATTAGTCCGAAGGGGCGAGCCGTCGAGCTTCGAGGGTTTCCATTTGGGCGAACTCTTCACGATATTCATAACTTGCTCGTTGAGGGATGGGACGCTGCTGCGGAGGATCTGCACCTCCTGCACCCCGCCGTTGCGGCCCACCACGAACCCCACCTGAATCTTTCCGGACACGCCTTCCGGGGCGACGACCTGCGCCTCCACCCATTCGCGGAAGGCGTCGATGGCCTCGTTGCCCGCTTTTCCCTTGAACGACATCGGCTTGTCTATCCTTTCGGCAAAGGGAATGTCGTGGTCGGGGCCGTTGGACTTGCTGAGCAGCCGACCGTCCTTCATCTCCTTGGTCGTCTCATTGTAGATGGTGAAGCGGCCGAGCACCGAGACGGTATCTCCCGGAACTATGTCCATCTGCCGGAAACTGCGCGACGCATCCGCCGGATCCTTGATGCCATAGACGTACAGGGTGCCGGTGCGGTCCTTCAGGTAAAAGCTTCCCCGCGAACTGCTCCCGGTCTTCGTCACCACCCCGCTCACCACATAGCTCGTGGTGTCCTTGGTGGAGAGCTTCAGGAATTCCTTTACGGTAAGATGCTTCGGCTGGGCAAAAGCCACGGGACCGAGCAGCAGCAATAAATATAGAATGTGTTTCATAATCGGGTTCTTCTTACTTCAGAGATGATGGCGTTGATTTCTTCCAGTGGGATAGGAAGATATAACGGCGGTTCCGCTTCGCTAAGGGTGTCGTTGCGGAGTTCCCCGAAGGCGATGATTTCCAGCATGTCTTTTGGGGAGACGACTCGGCCGTTTTTGGGGAAATGTTTCAGATTCCCCGTTACAAGATACGAGTCGTCTCGTGACAAGGCAACCTCGTAGAAAACGATGTCATCGGGATCCGTGAAAACCTCAGCAACGGAGACCTTATCGCAATTAATACCGTTTTGGGTGATTAAAGAGAGTGTCTTTTCAATAAGGTCTTTGTTGAATGCAAATCTCTCCCTGTGCAAAACCTCAATGTATTCCGCCATGATATCGGCGTTATACATCGGAATCAAATGGTCGCTCCTAATAACATCAAAGATTTTAACAACCGGGGAATCAGGATTGTTTGTAAGCATTGACGATACTAGGACATTCGTATCGAGTACTGCGTAGTATTTCATTTCTCGCCCTCCATTCTTTTTCTTCTTTCTTCGCGTACTTCCCTGATAACCTCGTTAATTTCTTCTAAACTCATTTCGGGAATTCCACGTCTTTGGACATCCGCCCTGATTTTGTCAAAGGTTTCTCCGAGTTCGCGCGCTCGTTTGAGGCGCTCTTTTTCTCCTTCAGATTCCACTTCGAAAGGAATCCGTTCCTGCTTGACGACGGTGCGGGCGAATACGTTGAAGGCCGTGTTTGCGCTCATTCCGAAGTCTTTGCAGAGTTCGTCAAATCTCTTTTTTGTTTCCGAGTCCATACGGACTGTAAATGCAGTCTGTGCCATGATACTTATCTTTGGTTGCAAATATAATCAATATGATACCAATTTGCAACCAAATTTTGCGGCTGGGGCCACAAAAAAACGCCCCACATTTCTGTGAGGCGCTTTGGAGCGGAAAACGGGACTCGGACCCGCGACCTCGACCTTGGCAAGGTCGCGCTCTACCAACTGAGCTATTTCCGCGTCGGGGCTGCAAATATAAAGCGAATTTTTTAATCCGCAAAATTTTTTTCAATACTTCTGTTCAATCTCATCCAGTATCCCGAACAGTTCGGCGCGGTCGAGGGTGGTGACCATGCGCATGCGGGTCTCCTTGAAATCGGGCAGGCCCTTGAAGTAGCTGGAAAGATGCCGGCGCATCTCGTAGATTCCGCGAGGCTCGCCCTTCACGTCGAGGGATAACTGAAGATGCCGACGTGCGAGCGTGACCTTCTCGGCCACAGTGGGTTCCGGCATCGGCTCGCCATGCTCAAGGAAATACTTTATCTCCCTGAATATCCACGGCCTGCCGAAGCTGGCGCGGCCTATCATGATGCCGTCTACCCCGTACTCCTCGAACGCCAGCTTCGCTGAAGGCCCGTCGATAATGTCGCCGTTGCCGATAATCGGAATGTGCATACGCGGATTGCGTTTCACTTCGCCAATGAGAGTCCAGTCGGCCTCGCCCCTATACAGCTGGCAGCGTGTGCGGCCGTGAATGGTAAGCGCCTGTATGCCAACGTCTTGCAGGCGCTCGGCCAGCTCCACGATGATTCTGGAATTATCGTCCCAGCCGAGGCGGGTCTTCACCGTCACCGGCTTGTCCGGCACAGCCTCGACCACCGCCTTCGTGATGGCCACCATCTTGTCGGGATAACGCATCATGCCGCTGCCGGCCCCGCGCCCCGCTATCTTGGTGACCGGGCAGCCGAAGTTGATGTCGATCACGTCGGCCCCGTGCCCTCCGGCCAGCTCCGCGGCCTTATCGGCCATGCGGGCGGCGTCTACCATATTCTCAAGGATGTGCCCGTAAATCTGGATGCCCACCGGCGCTTCTTCGTCGATGGTGTGCATCTTGGCGATAGCCTTGGCGACGTCGCGCACCAGTCCTTCGGACGGCACGAACTCGGTGTATACCATATCGGCCCCCTGCTCCCGGCAGATGCGGCGGAAGCTGAGGTCCGTCACATCTTCCATCGGCGCCAGCAGCAGCGGCCGCGGCCCAAGGTCCAAATCGCCAATCTTCATAGTAGGGTTAGTCGAAATACTCCATCTCCCGCTGGATTGTGGTGTTTCCCTGCTGGCCGGTCCAGCTGGCGACTACTCTTTCCACCCGGGTAACCCAGTTGCCGTACTTGTCGTAGGTATACTCGGTCCAGGTATCGGTATAGGAGGGTTCGGCACCGGGAGTATAATCTTCATCACCGTAATCTTCCTCGTTCTTTACGATGTCGAAGTGGGCGTCGTAAGTCTTCCTCATCCACTTCGGGACCAGACCCGAGATCGAAGCTTTGCCTTCCAGATCGAAAGTCTCCACGGCGAGATAACGGGGGTTGTCCAGCATCCTGTATGTGTGGGTGTCCCAGCCGGTATCGAAGTTATAGGCGTTCTCCTCTTTGTAGACGAAGTCCTTGTACATTCCGTTAGGATACCAGGTGATATCCACAATTTCGAAACGGAGTTTGTCGCTGGCAAGACTCTTGGGATAGCCATTCTCATAGATGAAAGTGAATTCGGAAGACTCCTCGTTCTCCTTTTCTTCAGATCCCTGATAGATCTCGTACGAAGACTGCCTCACAACCAGATTGCCGTCGGAGTTGAAAGTGTAGGTAACTTCCTGATATTGTTTCGAGAACGGCTGCTCGATTACACGCAGCGAACGTGAAAGATCCTTCTGGATACCGTTCTCAGCTCCGGAAACCTCCGGCCCCATCATAAACCAGTTGAGGGCCACGTATTTACCGGTGTTATTGTATTCGTAAATGGTGTAATCTGGTGCTTCATCCCCAGAAACGACGTATTCCTTTTTGGTGCAGTGCCCATTGGCGTCGTAGGTGTAGATACACGTGGTGTTGCTCTCGGGGCTCTGGGTATTAACATAAGACTCCTTGATGAGGCGACCTTCGCGGTCGTACTCATACTCGTCGTATGTGGTGAAATTGCTGATGTGCCATTTCTTCACGGGTCCGCGCAGTCCAGCTCTCTCACGGTCTGTTCGGTCCCAGAAATTGGTGGCATACCAGGCCGGGTCGCTCCAGTCTGTCTCGACGGTCGCAGGGTTGTCGGTTTTGCCCTTTTCGTTTCCAGTGTTGAGGCTGTCCAGAAAATTGCATGAAGACAGGCCGCAGGCGCAGATTGCCGCAGCGAACAGGGATATCAAAGATGCGTGCTTCATATTGCTTTTGTTTTTTCGCGCAGCCACTCCGCCACCGGGCCGGGAAGCTCGGGTGCGAGTGACGCGTAAACCATTGAATTATAGGAATTCAGCCAATCGCGCTCGGAGGGCTCGAGCATCTCGGGGATGATGGCGCCCGTGTCGAGGTGGCAGAGAGTGAGCGGCTCGAATGCGCACCAGTGGGCGAACTCGTCCGTGCCGGCATCCACGCAGAGCAGCAGGTTTTCGTGCCGCACACCGTGGGCTCCTTCCCGGTAGATGCCGGGCTCGTCCGAGATAATCATTCCCGGCACCAGCCCTTGCGGGTTGAGGTTCTGCCGCACGTCCTGCGGACCTTCATGTACCCCCAGGAACCAGCCGACTCCGTGTCCTGTGCCGTGACCGAAACTGCGGTGCGCCTTCCAGAGCGGTTCGCGAGCGAGCACGTCTACCCGGCATCCCGGCGTGCCGATGGGGAAGACCGCCATCGCCAGCTGGATGTGGCCTTTCAGCACCAGGGTGTAGTCTTCCATTTCGAGACGACTGCAGGGTCCGAGCGGCACTGTGCGGGTGATGTCGGTAGTGCCGCCGAAGCCGGAGCTGCGGCCGTTCGAAGAGCTGCCGCCGGCGTCTTCCAAATCCCCCCAATACTGTCCGCCAGAATCGCAGAGGTAGAGCCCTCGAGGCTCGAGTACCGGGGCCCCGGAATGAGGGGTTATGTAATGCGGAAGCGCTGCCCCGGGGCCCCATGCAGAGATGGTCTCGAAGCTGTCGCCACGATATTCTGGGATCTCCGCACGGAGCTGGCCGAGCTTCACCGCCGCGTCCCATTCGCTCACCACCCGGTCGCCCGCCAGGCTCTTTTCGAGCCAATAGAGGAACTGCTCCATCGCCAGCCCGTCGGCAAAATGAGCGCGGCGCATCCCGGCGATCTCGTCGGCGTTCTTCACGGCCTTCCAGAGCTGGACGGGAGTCGACGTCGCCTTCAGCCTTGCCGGGCCGAGCAACGACGTGAGATGGTAGTTCAGCCCGCTGGCCGCCACGGTGCCGTCGAGGTCGCTCAGGGCGATTTCGATCTCCTCGTAATAGCGGAGAGTCACGCCGTCGTCTGCCAGAGAGGCGAAGCTCTCCTCGGTTTGCGGATCCTCCACCGGCTCTTTCAGCACAAACCAGTCTGCCGTGTCGCGGCCGACCAGCAGGAAGGAAATCACCAGCGGATTGTATTCAATGTCCGACGCGCGCACGTTCAGCGTCCAGGCCACCTCGTCCAGCGCGCTCAGAAGGATGTAATCGGTGCGGTTGTCCCTGAGCCATTCGCGCAGCCGTTCGAGCCTTTGCGGACAACTCTCTCCGGGATCGACCCGGAAGACGGGTGTCTGCGGAATCTGCGGCCGGTCTTCCCAGATGGCGTCGATAAGGTTGGGGATACTGACGATGTGGACATTTCCCCCCGCCTTGATCTCCGCCGCGAAATCGCTGCTCACACAGAGTCCGTCAAGGGCGACGAAAACTTCGTCCTCGTCGGCAAAGTTCTGCGCCAACCACTGCGGGATGGGCACCTGCTCCGGCACGCGCATCTTGTGGAGCTCCACCCCCGTGCCCTGGAGCTGCTGCACCGCCTGGATGAAATAGCGGGTGTCGGTCCAGAGGCCGGCGTGGTCCAGAGTGACGACAACGTCGCCCGCCTCGCCTGTGAAGCCGGTTAGCCACTGCACGCATTTCCACCTTTCGGCGGGGTATTCACTTCCATGGGGATCGCTGCCTGTGAGCACCACGGCATCCCAGCCGCGGCTGCGCATCATCGCGCGAAGTTCTTCGATTCTCTCGGCGTAAGTCATATCTCGACAAATATACCAAAATCATTGGCTCGAAGTGCGGGAGACGTCCCAAATTCCGGGACGTCTCCCGCATTTTAGGCCATTTTTGCTGGAGACGTCCCAAAAACTAGGACGTCTCCAGCACCTGTGCGCCTGTAGCATCACAGGTCAGGGGTGGCGGCTAAAGGATATGTTGTGCGGCGGCGGACAGGGCCTCGTAGAACTCGGGCCCGAAGCGGCGCTCCAGCGGGCCGCGCAGGAACTCATACGCGCGAACCCCTTCCCGGCGGCCCTTCTCGAAGGCGGCCCGGCAGATGTCCCAGCAGTGGAGGTTCAACGCCAGCCCTCCGCCCGGCATCTTCGTGATGCGTATCGGATACAGCGCGCACGACACCGGTTTCTCCCGCCCTGCCATCTCAATCGCGCATAAAGCCCCGTCCCCAAAGTGGCAGAACGCGCAGGCCCCGCTCGCGGAAGCCAGCCCGCTCGCCGCCTCGCCTCTCGCCCCAGCCCTGGAGCCATCCCGCGCCACGCACGGCGTCACCAGGTCGCCGTCGCGGTCGACCTCGAAAAATCCCACCTCGGAAACCCGCGCCCGTCCGGCGTCGCTCATCAGCCCCGAATACGCCTCATACCCCTCCTCCAGGCCATCCAGCTCGGACTCTTCCAGGGGTGCGCCGCTCTCGCCCTCCACGCAGCAGGCCCCGCCACACGCAGCATAGTCGCACGCGAAGAACTCGCACACGACATCCTCGGAGACCAGTACGTCCCCTATCTGAATGATTGTTCCGAAACCGCTTGAATTCATAATATCAAACCGCAGCCTCGACGCGAACGCCCGGGCAAACCCGAGGCTCGCCGGCTGCTACCTCACGATATACTCCATCTTGCTGCCGAAGTCCAGATCGTGAATAATGGTATTCACATCCGCCGGAGTCACCGAGGCTATGGCCGTCTTATAGTCACTCACCACATCCTTGCATTCCGAGTTGCGCATCATCACGGCGCGGATCAGATAGTCAGGCTGCGAAATCCAGCTCTCCATTTCATTGGTGAGCGCCACCTTCAAGACCGACAAACGCGCAGGCGTCACCGACCCGCGAGAAGCCTTACTTATCCCTCGTCTAAGCGCACGCAGTACCTCGAAGTTCTCGGCCGGAAGCACTCCAGCCGGCAATCCGTCTTCCGCGCAGGGTTTGCAGGTGATATACAACGCCAGCCTCTCAGACGGGAACACCTGCGCGTCCACCGTCGTCTCTGCATACATTCCCACCGGGGCCAGCGCCTCGGTGACGGAATTCTGAATCGCAAGCACGGCAATCAGGAACGCGCAGTAAGAACGTATCGTAAAGCTCTGTCTGGTGGCCATTCCCACGTTAACGCACACCTCGCCGCTACCCACGCTGCTGTGCAAGGCCTCCACGGTATAGGTGCTCCAGCCCGGCTTCAACTCATACTCCACTTTCGGCCGTATGCTGAACGACGGACTCACGGTAAACGCCCCCAAATATTCGCAGAGCAGCTTTTGCAGGCGCGCCTCGGACACGTCGCCCATAATCACCAGCAGACCGTCGTTAAACTTCGCGAACTCCGAATTCAGGTAAGCGTCAACCCGAAGCGGGAGGTCGTCTCCCAGCAGGTCCACGTTCTTCGTCGAAGGATAGTAGTACCCGGGACTCATGGTGCTGTCGATGGCTGCGATAATGCCACGTCGGCTCATCCGGAAGCGCTCCTGACGCAGCCGTTCGCAGACCTTGTAATACTGGAACGCCAGGGTGTCGGGCCGCCTGTCACGCGAATACGACAGCATCGCCCGCAGCAGCAGTTCCAGCTTTTCGGAAGGCGCCTGCCCGGTGACTCGCAGATCCGTCATCGAAGAGAGGCAGGACATGTCGATTCCGTTCGCCGCCAGCATATCGAAAAACTCTGCCGAGCTCATTCCGGAGATGCGGCAAAGGCTGGCCACGTCGCCCACGAAAGCGCTCTCTCCGGGGCCGAGCGACGGCACATAGGTATAGCCGCCCTTCAGCAGCAGGCCGTAGTCGATAACGCCCTTGCGCGCGGTCTTCTTGTACACCACGCGCGTGCCGTTCGAGAAGGTCCAGATGCTGCCGCCGGTCACCGGGTCCTTGGTGGTGGAGCTGAGCTTCACCTTCGTCTTTCCGGGCCGCAGCAGGCTCACGGTATCGGCGTAACTGCTCCGGTAGACGCCGGCGTCGGCAGGGTTCTGCACCGCGGCTGCCCAGGCGTCGAGGAAGCTCTGCACGAACGCGCCGCCGTCCAGTTGACCCTGGGGGGTATCGCAACGGAGCTCGAGTGCGCGACGGGGATCCAGCAGCGCCGACGTGAAACCGTTGAACAGCTTCAGATCCCTTTCGGCCGACATCTGCCTGCGGGAGAAGAAGCTCCGGACGGTCTCCGGAGAGACGATGCGGGTGCCGTAGAGGAAGGCGGACACGCACTGATCGGCCACTGAAGAGTTGTCCTGCGGGAGCGAAAGTTCGCGACTTGCGGCCGTTAGCATCTCCATTCGGGCGTCTGTGAGTTCGGGAATCGTGGCTCCGCCGGCGTCGAGACTTGCGAACGCTTCGGCAATGGCAGCGGTAGCTTCCGAAAGGTTCGCCATGCCGAAGTTCACCGTAAACTCATAGCGTTCGTCTCCGGACGACGCGGCACTGTCCAGATAGCGGAAGGCGAAGTCCGCCAGCGGGATGCCTTTGGCCGCGAAGCTGCGCCGGATGCGCTTTTCCACCATTTTCGACAGCTGGGCGGCGTACATGTACGACACCAGCGGCTGCGCCGACTGAAGGCGGTCGTCCGGGGTTCGGGGGGAGCTCCACGAAAGGGAGATGCCTGCCGTGAGCGAGCTGTTGTTCTCGGTGTGGATGAAGACGGGACCGACAGTCGGATTCCAGCTGTAGGCCTTTCTGGAAAAGCTCGAACGTCTGGGGGTTATCGTGAGTGAGAAGAGGTTCAGCTTCGATTCGATGAGGGCCTGGTCGAAGTCGCCCGCAATCACAATGGCCTGATCGCCGTGGAACGAGCGTACCAGGTCGAAGATCAGCAGTATGGTGCTGTCGGTAACGCTCTTGTCGAAGGTTGGAACCTCCCGGAAATTATAGACAGTGTTGCCGTCGGGATAGGACACGTAGCCTTCCGGTCCGTAACCTATGCCTTTCGAGGCCAGATACTCGTAGGGGGCCTTTTTTGTGAAGTGTTCGAGCTTCAGGAGATTGCCCCTCGCGGCGTCGGCCGAGGCGATGTTTTTCTGCACCAGCACAAAGTTGGCATAACCTTTGGAAGTAGTACCCGGGGCGAGGTAATAGCGCACGTTGCTCGGAAGCGTTCCGGTGGTAACGGAAGCGGATGCCCCGAACACCGAAAGCGCGAACAAAACCAGCGCTGATATATATAACCTGACCCGACGCATACTTTAACCTGCCGCAAAATTACGAAAATTAAACTAATTTATTATTTTTGCATTTTGCAAAAGGAAACCAAAGAGTAAGATTATGAAAAAGTTGTTCATTACCATTGCAGCCGTCCTCCTCGGAGCAGCATTTGCCTCCGCACAGGATCTTGCTTCAGTAACTGAAACCTTCAATAATGGGGCCATAGCCCTTCAGGCCGACAACAAGACCGAGGCCCTCCAGTCCTTCCGCGAGGCTCTGGCCGGAGCCGAGCTTCTCGGAGCCGAAGGCGAAGAAATCGCAACCAAGTGCAAATCATACATCCCCGTGCTGGAGTTTGCCATCGCCAAGGAGATGGTCAACAACCAGGACTACGATAACGCAGTAGCCGCCCTCAAGACCACTATCGACCTTGCCAAGGAATATGGCGATGAAGGAACCGCGGAATCCGCAGCGGACCTTATCCCGCAGGTGCTCATGCAGAAGGCCAACGCCTTCCTCTCCGCCAAGGATTATGTCGGCGCAGTGGCAGGCTACAAGGCCGTCCTCGAGGCAGACCCGAACAACGGCGTGGCAGCACTCCGTCTGGGTTCCGCCCTCAACTCCGCCGGCGACAAGGATGCCGCTATCGAGGCCTTCAAGCTCGCAGCAGCCAATGGCCAGGAGAAGCAGGCAGTGAAGCAGATTTCCAACATCTACCTCAAGAACGCCGCGGCCGCCCTCAAGGCAAAGGACTATGCCGGTGCAGTGTCCGAAGCCCTCAAGGTGAACGAATACGGCGAGAACGCCAAGGCTTATCAGATCGCCGCCCAGGCATCCCAGAGCCTCAAGAAGAACAACGACGCCATCAACTACTTCGAGAAGTATCTCGAGCTCGCCCCCAATGCAGGCAACGCCACCCAGATCGCTTACACCGTGGCGGCCCTCTACCAGCAGCAGGGCAACAAGGCAAAGGCTATAGAGTTCTACCAGAAGGCCATCACCGATCCTAAGTTCGGCGCTGAGGCCCAGAAGCAGATTAACGTTCTCAAGTAGTGTATCTGGAACTCTTATCCCCCGCCAGAAATCTGGAAATCGGCATCGCGGCCATCGACAGCGGTGCCGATGCCGTTTATATAGGCGGCCCGTTCTTCGGCGCCCGCAAGGATGCCGGCAATTCGGTGGAGGATATCGCCGCTCTGTGCTCGTATGCACACAAGTTCGGCGCGCGCGTTTTCGTCACTTTCAATATCAGCGTTTCCGAGGACGAGCTCCCGGAAATGCACCGCATGATGCTCGCCTGCCAGGAGGCCGGAGCCGACGCCTTCATCGTCCGCGACGAGCGCATCTTCAGCTGGAAAGACATCACGGTCCCGCTTCACGCCTCCACCCAGTGTGCCATCCGCACCGTTGAAGACGCGTTGAGGTATGAGGCCCTCGGCGCCGGCCGGCTGGTGCTCGAAAGGGAGCTCTCGCTGGACGACATCCGGGCGATACGGGCGGCCGTGAAGTGCGAGCTGGAGTTCTTCGTGCACGGCGCCCTCTGCGTCTGCTACAGCGGCGACTGCCGGCTCTCGGAATATCTCGACGGCCGTTCAGCCGACCGCGGCGAGTGCATCCAGGCCTGCCGGTCGATGTATGATTTGGTCGACGCCAGCGGCCGGGTGCTGGTTCGCGACAAGGCCCTGCTCTCTCTGAAGGATTTCAACTTGATATCGCGGCTTGGCGATCTGGTCGACGCCGGCGTCTGCTCGTTCAAGATCGAGGGCCGCCTCAAGAGCGCCGCCTACGTCCGCAACGTCACTCGAGCGTATTCCCAGGCGCTCGATGCGCTTGGGGTCGTGCACGAAAACCGCCAAAATCGTGTACAACCCCACGTATCGGAGGGTGGGTCGTGCACGGAAACGGCCCAAAGCGTGCACGACCCTACCGCCTCGATGGCGCTTCGCCGCTCGTCGTTCGGTCGGGTGACGGGCGGGTTTACCCCGGACCTATCCAAGACCTTCAACCGCGGCTACACAGAACTCTACCTCGACGGCAGGCGCGGCCCGGAGTGGTCGTCCATGGACGCCCCCGCGAACCTTGGCGTCTTCGTCGGCACGGTTCGCCGCCTCCGTCGGGACCGGGCCGCCCTGGAAATCACCCTCGAGCGGCCGGGCTCCTCACCCGCGCGCAAGCCTCACAAATCGGGCCCGAACCCCGGCCCGAATTCCGGCTCGAACTCTGCCGTCGAACTCCATAACGGCGACGGCTTCGCCTTCATCAAGGGCTCGTCCATAGTCGGTTTCCGGGGCGACGTCTGCGAGGGCTCGACCATCCGTTGCCAGAGCGCCGACGGCCTCCGCGAGGGGATGCGCCTCTACCGCAACATCGACGCCGCGTTCACCCGCGAGCTTGAAAAGAACCTCCCGAAACGCGAGATCCCCGTGTCGCTGGAGGTCTCAGTGAGCGGCGGCGGCGCTGGAAAATGGGAGATCGTGCTCCGCGCCTCTTCGGAAGACGGCCGCCTCGTGGAGAGCTCCTTCAAGGCCGACGTGGACACCGCGGAAAACCGCGCCCGCGCCGCCGCCATGTTCCGCGAACAGCTCAACAAGCGCAGCGGTCACTACGTCTTCTCGCTGGACCGTCTCGATGCCCGCGAACTCCCGCTTCTGGCCGCCGGAACGCTCAACTCCATGCGTCGCCTCCTCGCCGAAGACCTCGACGCCCAGCCCTGCGGTAGGATTCCGATGTATGCCGGAGAGGCCACTGCCTCCGATCCGGTTCGCGGCTCCGCCGCTCATCCCTCCAAACCTGGCGGTTGGGCCCCTCGAAGCGAAGGAAACCGGGGTCCCCGAAAATCTGCTGATTTTTGGGGTGCTCACGCGGGTGGCACGCCTCTCGGAGGCAGTACCTCTCCGGCTCTCGCCGTCCGCGCACCCCTTATGCGCACGCGCTACTGCATCCGCTACGAACTCGGCCTTTGCCCAGTTCATCAGGGCGCCAAGGACACCGGCCCACTGTTCCTGGTGAACAACGGTCGCCGCCTCTCCCTCGGCTTCGACTGCGCCCGCTGCGAAATGACCGTTTCCGCCCAGGAGAACTAGCGAAGATTATTGCTATCCTTGTAAAGAATATCGCAAAGTTGAATAACTATGAAATACCTTAAACTGCTTGCACTGGCCGTTCTGGCCGTATTTGCTTTTTCGTGCGAGAAACCCGATAATACCGAGGTCCCCGATGAAAAAACAGAAGAAAAACCCGTAACCGAGGAGAAGAGCCTGGAGAAGATTGTGATCAGCCCCGCTTCCACAACCCTTGAGGCTGGGAAGACAGTAACCCTTACACTCACTCTCACTCCTGCGGATTTCCCGAAGGACGGACTCGTTTGGGACTCTGATAAAAAGGCTGTGGCAACAGTTGAAAATGGTGTCGTCACTGCGGTCGCCAAGGGTGAAGCCAATATCACCGCAACCCTGTCCGGCAAAACAGCCAGCTGCAAGATAACAGTTACCGAAAAGGAAGATACTTCCGATGAATGGGATGGCAAGACCTTCGTAGACCGTTCGGCAGACTGGAGCCTTGCCTTTACCGATAAAGGCGGCTGGTGGGCCTTCGAACTGCTCACCTGCACTGCTCCATATCACCTTATCAAATACGCGCAGGAAGGCGACGACTGGTTCATGCCATCGACAATCTGCCACAGTCCGGTAGATGTGGCCCGTGCGTATCAGTACTTCTGCGTAGACGTCGACGACTCTTACCTTAAGGAAGCTGTCGTCTCCACCCTTCCCGACATGGAAGAACTCGTCTGGCCCACCGGCAACGGTGTCGCTACCGGCTACGTTTTCGGCTTCAACGAGAAAAAGAAGTTCACCGGCGAATACGCCATCCTGCAATCGCAGGCATTTTAAACTGAAAGCCGGCCTATAAAGGTCGGCTTTTTTTGTGCCCGAGGTGGGAATCGAACCCACACGTCTTTAAGGGACACAGGATTTTGAGTCCAGCGCGTCTACCATTCCGCCACTCGGGCCCTGTGGGGAGGGATGCCGTCGATCGGCAGCTCTCTGGAGCGGGGGCAAAGGTACGAAAATTTTGTAACTTTGCACTTATGGATTTACGCAAGACTCTGGATTCGTATCCGCAGGTATTCGTGGTGTGCGACCGCACCGTCGAAGCCTTCGCGCGCCTGCTTGGCGATTACCCAACCCTCACGCTCTATGCCAGCGAGTCCACCAAGACTCCGGAAACGGCCGTGGAGATTTGCCGCTGGCTGCTTGAGCACGGGGCCGACCGCGACGCTCTGGTGATCGCCGTCGGCGGAGGGGTCACTACCGACCTCGTCGGCTTCGCGGCCTCCATCTACAAAAGGGGCATACGCTACGCGAACGTGCCCACCACGCTTCTGGCCATGGTCGACGCCGGCCTCGGCGGCAAAACGGGCGTAAATCTGGACGACTACAAAAACATGCTCGGCAGCTTCCGTCAGCCCGAATTCACATGGCTCCTGCCGGACGTGCTGAGGTCCCTCCCCCGTCGCGAATTCCTTTCCGGCGCGGCCGAAATGCTCAAAACCTTCATCATCGAGAATCGGGAAGACGGCTACGCGCGCACCGTGAAACTCCTGTCTGCCTTCGCCTCCACCGGCGTTTCTCCGGTCGACACCGCCGCGGGCCTCGAAGAACTCTCGGCCCTCATCAGCGCCGCCTCAGCGGTGAAGCAGGATATCGTCAGCCGCGACCCGCTCGAACGGGGAGAGAGGCGCGTGCTCAACCTCGGCCACACCTGGGCGCACGCCATCGAATGGTGGCAGCACCAGCCCGCTGAGGCCCCCGCCGCGTCGGCCGGCGAACCCCGTCGCACATACACCCATGGCGAAGCCGTCGCCATCGGCATAATCGCCGCCGCCCGCAAGGCTGAAGAACTCGGCATCGCAGAAGCAGTGCCGGCCGGAGCGCCCCGTCTCTCCGAAAAACTCGCCGCCGACTTTGCAGCCTGCGGCCTGCCCACCGAGCTCCCATGCAGCGAAGACGAGCTCGCCGCCGCCGTCGCCCGGGACAAAAAAGCCGAAGCCTCTAAGGGCTCCGGCTCAAAATCCGTGAACTACGTGCTGCCGGTTCGAATCGGCAAAGTGGTAGTTAAAGCTATTACTGTCTAGAGTTAAACGATTCTTCGTCTTCCTTGTCAATACCGCTATTATAGGTATTTTTCAATAAGATAGCGAACTTCTTTCTCCAGACCGGCGCCGCGGGCCTTTGAGCGGAAACGCCCGCGCATCTCCTTCCACCAGTCTGCCTCGAAGTCGCAAACCTCCTCGTTGTAGCGTGCAGCATCCTCGGCAGAGAACTCTCCGTCGCCGTCCAATTCGGATTCCACGGCCTTGAAGAACATCTCCCAGCGGGGTTTGTAAAATGCGGATACGAGGCCGTTGATGCTCCTTTCGGCATAGTCGCAAAGATCGCTTCCGCGGTCGCCCCAGGTAGTGATGAGATTGCGCGCATTTCGCTCGAAATAGTCGGCCTCGGCGCGGTCAGCTCCCCAGGCGCGAGCGTCGGCAATCCATTTGCCAAGAAGAAAATACGGTTCATATGCGAGCACCGCGTCCAGGTCGTCCATGACCTCAAGGAAGAGGGTCGATGCCTTCTGCATCGCCGTGCGCGCCTCGGCCGCCTCGCTCTCCGCCCCAGCTGCGCAACACGCCCGATATGCATCCCGGTACTCCAGATACAGATTGCTGCATATGTTGGTGAGCCATTGGCGGCTGATGTTCACAAGGTCGAACTCGTAAGCCCTTCCGCTGCCGCCTGAATCGAGCAGCGCCTGGAGCATGTCGGAGAGCACTGCATTGTCGTACTGCGCATCGGGGGTCGAATCGAAACGCCCACGGGCCACGTTCACGCCCGGCCTCTGGTTGAGCACACCGTCGCGCTTGCCGTAGGGGATGTTGCCGTAAACCTTTGCAAACAGCTGCCGCCAGGCATCGGCCAGGCTGTTTTCGCCCTTAACCCCGCTCCGGCACTCCGCCAGAGATGCGGCGAACTCTTCCGGCCCCCAGGAATTCCAAACCTTGGAAAGCACGTATTCGTACGAGTATGGATTGCAGTCGAGCGCCTCCAGGGTGCAGCCGATGCCGCAGAGGTTGTCTCCTCCGCTCACCAAGGCCTCCTCTATGCGAGAGTCGGAAGCGTACAGGTCCCCTCCGAGCATGGTGTTGCCGCCGAAGTTGCCGAGGTAGCACCAGACATAAGGCACGCCGAAGAAGTTGTCGGTGCGATGCCGCACTTCCTGCACTTCGCAGTAGTAGTCCAGCAGAATCTGGCTCTCGGCCGGTGATGCCGTGAGGTAGGCCTTCACGCGCTCCGGAGTCCAGTCGCGGCTCTGGTACCAGAACAGCCAGCCCATCTGCAGCCACACTGCCTCGGGATCCACAGCGGCCAGTGCCTCGTACGCCGTGCGCCCCACTCTGGCCAGATACTCCGGCTCCCAGCTCGGCGGCACCATTTCGTTGAACAGGTCGATTCCGTACACGTGCGAGCTGCCATACATGGCGTCCTGCTTCTCCATGAAAGACTTCTGTATTTGCGGGAAGAGCGGGTCCATCGGATCCAGGAACGACGGCACGTACTCTCCCTTGAAGCCTGCCCATTCGCTCAGAGGAGAAATCTTCGCCTCCGGATGCAGACGCGCCAGTTCGGCGGGAACGTGCCCCGCAAACGCCGGCAGCACCGGTCGCATCGAGAGTTCACGCTCGCGCGCCACAATCTTCTTTTGCAACTCCGCCTGTCCGGCGAGCCAGCTCTTTGGAAGCGGTCCGCCCCAACGGTCGATGTTGAGCATACGGTGCCACGGTAGATGTCCCGGGCCCGTGAAGTAGCCGCGCACCTCTTCATCTGTGAGCCCCATCTCCGTCCAGACCTCGTACCAGATAGCCTCCTGCCCAGTCATCGCCAGCGGCAGATTAACCCCGTTCAGCGCCATCCAGTCGATGAACCACTCCCAGTCTTCCCATTTCCACCACGGCAGCGTGTAGCCGGAAGTGCAGTAGTTGAGGAAGAAGCGCTGCGGCACCCTTGCGCTCGCGGCTATTGGTTCTTCCGGAAGCGGCAGACGTTTCGGTAGACGCACCCGGTCTTCCTTGAACCAGCCGACGCTAACCCGGCAGCAGCGACGCAGGTACTGGTTCAGGCCGACTGCCATGCTGCCGGCGCTGTTGCCCCAGATGACGGTGCGGCCGTCCAGCGCTTCCACCCGGAAGGTGTCGGCGAGAGCTTCATTGCCCTCCAGGCCGGGCACCTCGTCGATGAGCCGGAACTCCACCTGCGCGGCCGCCTTGGGGCCCATTACGCGCCCAGCCAGAGCCTTTGCGGTGGCGATTTCAGGATTATTCGGACTGGCAGAAGAGCCGGAATTGCCGGTTTTCGCGCACCCGGCAAGCATCACCGCCGCCAGTGCGCAGAGGAAATATACAGTGCGTTTCATTGATCCAAAAATACGCATTTTCAGGAACAACTCAAACACCCAGTTGTGGAAGGTCCCGGGTTTTTTCGAGGACCTTCCACGTTTTAGGCCGTTTTCGTGGAAGGTCCCCTTTATTTTCCGTGACCTTCCACGCATGGCAAGCGGTCGGCTGCGATGCGATAGGTTCCGTAACCGTAGGGAGAATGGACGGATAGAGACAACACCGTTTCTTCCCACGACCTAGGATCCTTGGGCCAGAAGTCTACCGCCCGCTTCAATCGGTTTTCGGAATAGCGCTAGAGGAACCGGTAAGACAGCTTGAAAGCAAATGGCAAGTAGGGCCTTCCGAAGCCGACGTCAATAATAAAGCTGAACTTCGTGCCCATGGAGACGCAAACAGGGGAGAATTGAAAAGTGGGAATGAATGATCCGTAACCTGCCGTATCTCCACGAAACACTTCATTAAAACGTCTATATCTGGCACCGACCCCGATGCTCAAATATACGCGCAAGGTCTGTTCCGATAAATAATAATACCTGAATTCAGGCATCAAATGGACAATAAACTCCCTTTCATCAAGCGGATACGGCCCGCCGTTTAATGTGCGTTGTGAGTAATTGCTGAAAGTGGAGAAAAAGACGGCGATATCTTTATTCGAAAATACATATCCTGCTCCAAATAAGAATGTTGGGGTGGTAAATCCGTCGTTCTCGGTATCGATTTCTTTTACAACCGGATTCCCCTTTAAAACAGAAAGAGTCGAGCTCTTGTGATCATATGTGTTGATCACACACATGCCGGCTTCCATTTCCCAATGTGGCTTTTCGGGTTGTGCAAAAGCCGATCTTGTACCCGCGATAAGAAGCAGCAGAAATATGAGGTCACGACGTTTCATTGCTGGTACTCCTCCTCTGGATCATTCTCGTTGCTTTTCCCGTATTCTTCCAAACGGAAATAGCCGTGCTTAACCACGTAGGACTCTTTTAAATTACCCCCGGTAAGCTCGAACAGGGCTTCTATATCCAGACTCATGGGATTCAGCGTGACGATTTCAGCGAATCCTTCGAGAGAAACGCCATCCTGGTCACTGCCGATTCTGGCCTTGGCTGGATATGTATAGCCCTGGATAAGAGTATCAGGGTCGGAAATCCTCAGTCGAAAAGCAAACTGGGTGTCCTGCCATCCCATCTTCGCACTGAAAGAGAGCGTCTGCCCATACCCGTCTTTATTGTTGTATACATAGACTTGGCGATCGCTTCGGGCGACCATGACACATTTCTTCCCATTCATGTTCATACGGACGCCCTTTCCGCCCTCAAAGGGGTCATACGCGTGCTCGCAGGACGCAAATAGCAGCAATAAGAAGACAAGTAAAAGACTTCGGTTCATCACATTTATACGATGCGAACTCCTATTCAACTGCTGCATCCACCCACACCTTCATGCGGCCGGGGGTGCGGTTGTCCCAGGCGTAGTAGGGAATGAAGACGGCGCCGTCGGAAGAGGTGATGGTGGCGACTCCGCCGAGCAGGTCGGGCTGCCAGACGTCGGTGAAGGTGGTGCCTTCGGAAAGCGTGAAACCGTCGATTCCGCCCGGATTGTCGGCCGCCTCTAGGCAGTACACCAGCGGACCGCGGCAGACGGTCCTCTTGCCCACATCCGCCTTCACGTTCGGGTCGGCGGCATCCATGCGCACCGGCATGTCTAGCGTGAGCACGATCTCGTCGCCCGCCTTCCAGCCGCATCCGGCGGAAAGGTAGAACGCATCACCGAAGGATTCGGTGTAAGTCTGTTCGGTATCCGAGCTGCCTTCTTCGACCAGCTCTCCATTGACCGTCAGGCTCCAGTTGCCACACCAGCCGGGGATGCGAAGCAGCAGTTCTGCGCGGGAATCGCTGCATACGGTCATCTTCACGGTGCCGTCCCAAGGATAGGCGGTCTCCTGCTTCAATGTGAGCTCGCGGCCTGCCGCCTTGAAGCTGGCGGTGCTGCCAATGTAAAGATTGGTATAGACCTTATCGCCCTGCACTCCGTAGATATACCCGCCGAGCGACGGCAGGAAACGGCAGATATTGCTGGGGCAGCAGGCGCAGCCGAACCAGGCGCGACGGTGATGATTTCCCTTGGATTCTAGGGGGTTCACGTAGAAGAAACGGTCCCCGGAGAGGGAGACACCGGCAAGGGCAGCATTGTAGAGGCTGCGCTCCATGACGTCGGCATACTTCGCATCGCCCGTCATCCGATTCATTCTGGAATTCCAGAGCACCATGCCGATGGAGGCGCAGGTCTCGCAGTAGGCTTCGAGGTTGGGCAGGTCGTAGTCTTCCGTGACTCCCTCATTGGCATAGGAGGAGCCGATGCCGCCGGTGATGTACATGTTGCGAAGCACCACGTCGTCCCACACGCGGTCTAGGGCTGCATCATAACCGTCGTCGCCGGTAAAAGAAGCTACGTCAGCCATTCCGCAATAAAGGTACATCGCACGGACGGCATGTCCGACGATGTCGGTAATCTCCCGCACCGGAACGTTATCCTGATAGTAGAGACGGGTGCCGTCGTCAACGGGCTCCAGCGGGTCGCCGTAAACACCATAGCCGTGGCCGCGCTGATCCAGCAGCCAGTCGGCAAAATCCAGATACTTCTTCTTTCCGGTTTCGCGGTAGAGCTTCACCAGGGCCAGTTCTATCTCTTCGTGCCCGGGAACCCAGTGGCGCTTCCCCGGGCCCATTATTGTCATCGCATGATCAACCATACGCTGCGCCACGTCCAGAAGCGTACGCTTGCCGGTTGCGTGATAATAGGCGATGGCAGCCTCTATCATATGGCCTGTGCAGTAGAGCTCATGTTTGTCCATGTCGGTCCAGCGCTCGATGGGGCAGGGCAGGGTGAAGAAGGTGTTGATGTAACCATCGGGTTGCTGGGCGCCCGCAATCTTGGAAATCCACTCGTCGCACTTGGCCTCCAGTTCCGAGTCGGGATGCTGTATGAGCGAGTAGGCCAGACCTTCAAGGGCCTTGTATACATCTGAATCGTCGAAGAAATAGCCTTCGTGTTCGCCTTCGCCGGCTGCGGCCTTTTCGAAGTTGCGCATGCGGCCGGTTTCCTTCTCTATCTGGTCTATGCAGATGGGAATGGTGGCCGTCTTGTGGAGGTCGAGTCTGGGGGCCCAGAAGCCGTCTTCAATGAGAACCTTGGAGAAATCTACCGGTTCGATGGTCTTTTCGGCGCTGCATGCGCAGGCGGCGAGAGCCAAAAGGAAGAGAATGCTTTTCTTCATATTCAGAGTTCGTTTATATTTTCGTCGAGCCATTTCAAGCGCTGGATGCAGAAGTTGCGGAGCAGTTCCACTTCAGCGTCGTAGCTGGTGGGAAGGTCCTCTTCCGGCCACGAGTTCGGCCAGATGTTGGTGCCTATCACCGGCCAGCGTTCGAAGTTCCTGTCAAAGGAACGACGATGCTTCATCTGCAACTTGTCGATGTAATCCGGCAGGCCGGCCAGGTCGCCCTTCACCTCGTTCCAGCGGGCCTTCACGGCGGCGCAGAATTGCGGGTCTTCGAAGAGGCGCAGATACCAGCCCGTCTTCATCCTCCAAGGGGCGATAGTCTTCACCCACCATCCTTCCGGACCGTCTTCCGCACCCGGGTCAGCATGCAGGTAGGAACAGTTTCCGAGCGCCAGGTCGAAGTCCCACACGTGGCAGAAGGCGAGCTTGCCGCCGCGCGTCTTGGTTAGGAAGGTACTCTTGCGCAGCACATCCACAGGCTTGCAGAATTCCTGCACAATATAATGATTTACGAATGAATCCAAATCAATGTAGTTCAGATATTCGCGGGGTGCATCTCCCGAGAAGTCCCCGTCGCGCAGGGCCTTTTCGAACGCGGTGAAGTATTCCCGGCAATAGTCTATCTGTTCTTGCACAGGCTCTTCCGGGTCGCGGAACATCACGGGCTCTCTGTAAACCGGCGTCCAGAAACCGGCGGGCTGGTCCATGTCGGACTCTATCTCGAAATAGTAGTCTCCGGTGAGCGCCTCGCCCTCGATATCTTTCGGGCCGGCCGGATGGATGTTCACCTTGTTGTCGTTAACCTCCTTATGCTCGCTGAGCATGTAGTTGCCCAGGAAATCACCGTTGAACCAGACTTCCACCGGTTTCATCTTCGGGGTCCAGCCCATTCCGCATATCTTGGAAATGCGCATCGCCACCATATTGCGCATCAGAGTCTTGTCGGGATGATTGGCCAGCAGATACCAGTCCCGGTCGGAATTCATGTCCAGAAGGCGGTGCTTCTCATCCAGCTTGATGCGATACGACTTCTTTTCGCAGGTGAGCGTCGAGTGACCTCTCCATCGGATGAGCAGTGTGGCCTCTACCAGGGCCGAATCGGAATAGAAGCCGTCGGGGTCGTTCACCAGCATTCGACCGGGAACGTAATAGGAAGACTTGTCCACATCCTTGCCGTGGGAGGTCGGGCCGACGATTTCGCCGGTGGTCGTAAGGGAGATATAAGGGTAGGTCTTCGCAGCCCACCAGGCGGAGTCTCTGACCTCTTCGTCCTTCTCGGGCGATGACATCCTTTCCGTTCCGGCGTCCTTGCGGCATGCCCCCGCCGTCAGCAGAACCGCCAGCAGGACCGCCGGAATTATCGAAAGGCGAGTTTTCATTGTTTTAGGATTTGGCAGACGGCGTCCCGGTCAGGGGGCGCCGCCCAAAAGGAGGGGCCACTAAAGTGCCGAGAATGTGAGATTTACATTGAGCACATCTCCACGATAGATATGGCCGTCTGTTACGATTTCGTTGCTCTGAGGCTTGCTTGAAGTCTTGGTGCCCCATATCGAGGTGTAGCATTCCGCCTTGAAACCCCAGCTTGGTGTAGCATAATCACCTGCCAGGATCGGGATATCGACTACCAATTGAGCAATGTCACCTGTGTGCTCCGGAACGGCAATCCATGCGTTTTCACCCGTTGAAGTGCCGGTGAGGACGGGAGTTGCTGCCGACAGGTCGGCAGTGGCGTTTTTGTAGAAGAACTGCCTGCCGCCGCATTCCAGGAAAATATAATTTGTGGCGGCCGGAATATTGTTCAGGGTCAGATGCACCGTCGCGCCAAGATGTTTCATGGCATAATTCCCGGATGCGTCAGGCGTACCATAAAGCGCATAATTGGTAGGATAATTGTCACCGTTGTTCGTTATGGTAAGGGTCGAGCCGGCTACGGAAATTCCCGTGCTTCCTGTCGATGACACTCCGAAAGCCGGGTTCACCGGAGCAGCTCCGAAAAGCATTCCTTCAGTATTCCCGACATAGGAGCCGTCAAGAGTCATCGCGGCTGATGTCGTACCACGGAAGAGATTCATCGTCATCCCGCTCTTCCACGCAAGATCTCCTTCGATTGATGCCTGGACTCCGTAGATAAGGTCGGGCACTACCAATAGCTGACCGCGACTGAGGGTGGAAATATCGGTGAACTTTCCCGTCCTGCGCAGAGAGTTATCTACGTCACTAAAGGTATTCAGAGTCTTCTGTGGCTTAAACTTGAACAGAACGTTGGAACTATAACTGTCCCCAGGAAGGAGAGGGAGATAAAAATCAACCACATCAGGATACCCTCCAAGATCAGGGAGCACCACAGGCCAATCGCCTTTATTCGTACCCGAAATGGTTGGGAAGGCATCGGTGGTTTGGGCTGTCGCAGTCTCCGCAGGGAATATACTGAAGGGAGCAGTGCCGTAATTTTCAAAATAAATCCACTTCCAATCGGAAGGTCTGTTGCGGAGGGTGAATTTCACTACTGCGCTCAACATCTTGAAGGAGAAGCCAGTCGTGTGTCCGGTGCCTGCTTTTGCGAACATCGGCACAAAGCGTCGCGGAGCAGACCAGTCTGTGCGTCCAGTATTGACAGTGATATTGGTACCCTCAACGGTTACGCTGCCATAAGGATACACAGCATAGGAATTCTCATCCACTGTCTCAGATCCCGTTAGAGTAGCAGAGAACTGCGCTTTAGCAGAACCGGCGCCCGAAGATAGAGTGAACTTCGTAATCTGGGAGCCCGTCCATACGCCAATGGCATCGTCGGCTTCCCAAGTGAAGTTTCCGTCATTGTCTGAAGCAACCTTTGTATCAGAACGAAGAATGAAGCTATCGGCGCTCACACCTACCGTGACAACGCGTGCTTCAGCATCAGTTTCAACACTCTGATTAGGATCAATCTTGGCGCATCCTGCAGCGGCCATTCCAGCCACGGCAAGCATAAGGAAAAAGTATTTTTTCATAATGCTATCCATTTTTAACCGCCAATTGTCCAGAAGTCATCACCATATTCAGTAGGATCGGCCTTTTCAATGGTGTTGGAAACAACTTGAAGATACGCTCCGGTTATAATTGAAACAACCTCACACTGGGGAGGGTAGTACATTTTAGTCATAAGGAATAATAATAAGAGTTTTCCCGACGGAAGATTCCGCCGGGAAAACCGAAAGAATCAGCATTAAAGGGCTTCGAACGTAAGATTCACATTGAACACGTCACCGCGCTTGATACCGTCTGTAATCTGAATCTCGTTGCTCTGGGGTTTGGATGAAACCTTGGATCCCCAGTTCCATATTTCCGTGTAGCATTCGCCTTTGAAACCCCAACTCGGAGTGCTGTAGGCACCGGTGAGGATGGGAACGTCAACAGTCCAGGACGCGATGTCTCCAGTGTGTGCGGGAACTTTAAGCCAGCAGTTTTCTCCGTGCCCGGTATCCGTGATGACCGGTTCTTCGGCAGAGAGGTCAACTGTGCCGCCCCAGTAGAAGAACTGTTGTCCGCCACATTCAAGGAATACATATTCCGTCGCTGCCGGAATATTCTTTAATGTTACGCGTACGACTGCTCCAAGGTGCTTGAGGTTGACGCTCTTCAGGTATGCCGGAGAAGTGGGCTCACCAATGGTTCCGTAGAGAGCCGCAGTGGTGGGATAATTCTCGGAGTTGTTAGTAATGGTAAGTGTATTACCTTCAATACTCACATTTCCAACCGGGCTCACGGCTGCGGTTGCGCCTGCGGGGATGTCTCCCTCGAACTCACCAACGGCAACGCCGCCGCTGGCAACGGTCTTTTCGGTGAATGAGCTGCCGTCCCAGAGACCAATCTTGGCTCCGCTGAGCCAGCTGAGGCCACCCTCGATTGTTGCGCTCATGCCGCTGGCAGCACCGCCTTCGAACACGATTTCGGGAAGGACCACGATCTCACCGCGGTTGATAACGCCGCCGGTGACGAGAGCTCCAACCTGGTTGAGAACAGGTTCGTCGGCAAGGTCGCCCTTACCATATTCCTTTGGCCAGTCCTGATCCTGGAAGAATTTCACTTTGAAAGCCTTGCCATCGGGCCATTCGCCGGAAATGATAGGAATGTAGAGAACGATCTTTGAATGGTCTTCGGGGAGCTTTACGAAGCACTGCTCGGCAGCCTCTCCGGTGAGCTTGGGCCATTCGGCGGTAAGATCTGCGCTCTCTCCGCCCTGGATGAACATGGATCCGCCGGGGGATTCGAGATAAACATACTTGCAGTCTGCACGAACGTTCTTGATGGTTACAAGAACATAAGCGCAGAGGTGCTGGAATTTATACTCGTTGGCGGTTCCAGCCTTGGGGGCATAGAGATGAACGGCGTTCTTGTAATCCCACCAGTCATCGCTGTAATTGGATGTATACTTTCCGTCGGCATAGGTGTCTTTCTCGCAATATGGATATACTGCGAAATCGATTTCCTTGCCATCCGGAACGGTGCCGGTGAACTTGCCGGCCACTGCACCGACGGTGCTTTCGTCAAGGGTGAACGGAACGAATGCATCGCCTACCCACACACCGATCTGGTCTCCGGATTCCCATGCGAACTTGCCGACCTGGGAGCCCGTGGTTACCTTGGTCGCCGGGGCTTTTTCGAGCGCAGCCGTGATGGTTACGACCCTGCCGCCGGCGGGAGCCTTGACAGCCTCCTGCTTTTCGCATCCTGCAAAAGCAAGAGCAACTCCTGCTATAAGGATAGAAAATAATATCTTTTTCATAAGGCAATCGTATTAGTTAAGCTTGTTTTCCCAGAAGCCGTTGGGATCCTGGACATTGACGTCGGAATCCTCGATACCGTCGTTGATTCCGGTGCCGGAATCATCGGTAGCCTTTGCGTTTGCGCAAATGATGTCGGGGAAGATGTAGTAGTCGCCAGCGGCGAGAGTGATACCGGTGCCTTCGCCAAGGTAGCCGGCTGCATCGTCGAACTTGGTGCTCCACCAGTTGGGCTCGCTGTAGCAGGCAATGCGGAACTTAAGACCGCCCTTGCCCCCTGTCTGGGCATATTCACCTGCCATCATGGGGATGATCAGAGTGACCTCGGTCGTGGCAGTGTGCTCGGGAACGGCATAGATGATATTCTCGTCAGCTGCGGGATAGGTAATGGCAGGAGCCTCACCGGAGAAGTCTACGCTTGCACCAAGGGCAAAGCACTGACCTGCGGATTCGATGAAGAGACCGCCGCATGCGGGGCGGATGTTCTTGACCGTTACGCGGAAATATGCGGTAGTATGATGGAAGGTGAAGTTTGCTACCTTGCCGTCAGTGGCGGCTCCGCCCTTGCCGTAGAGCATATAGTTACTCGTGGGGATTCCCCATTTGCTTGCTGCGGGGAAGGTATAGGAGGTTGCAGTGGCTTCTGCGCCTTCTGCATACGGATAAACCGCGTAGGAGTTTTCGTTGATGACTCCTCCTTCGGGGAGTTCGCCTACGAATTCACCGTAGCCGAAGCCGTCCCATTCAGGGTCGAGAGTGAATTTGGTAATGCCTGCGCCGGTCCAAACGCCGATGGCGTCGTCCTTCTGCCATGTGAAGCGACCGGTTTTGCTGCTGGCCACCATGGTGGTGGGATCAGCACTTGCAGACACGCGTACGATACGGCTGCCGTTTGCGGGAGCCTCTACGTTCTTGCTGCAACCTGCAAAGAGCAGAGCGGCTGCGGCAAGGGATGCAATCAATATCTTTTTCATATCATTAATCCTTTAGTGTCCACAAATTACTGAATGGTCCAGAAGTCATTGTCGACTGTAGTAACGGTACCCTTGTCGATATTGTCTTCGTGCTGCTCGACAACTACGCCGAACTGCGACATATCGATGGGGGTCCCTGCATCGTGGGCGGCCTTTGCTGCGGCAGTGAACGCGTCAGCAACGCTCTGATCCCAATCGAGCATTTCGGGATTGATACGTGTCCTGTAGTTGACATCCTGTCCTTCATTGGGTGTACGGCTCCAACCGAAGTTGGTGTAGTAGTATGCCCAGGTATTGGTGTCATCGCCGTCGACAATCTTACCGATGAGCAGGCGCCAGTCGCTCCAGACGGTCTTGTCGCCCTTTACTGCATCGGGATCGAAGAGTTCGTAACGCACCTGGCCCCAGCCTTTTTCGAAGCCAAGCCAGTGGCCTTCCTTAACACCGCCGACCTTCATCTGGGTCCTGTCGCCCTGAGCGGTGCGCTCGGTGTTGAGGATAACGTCAAGTGATGCAGGAATCATATAACCCATATACGGGCTGTGGGTATCTCCTTCGTAGGGGTTTTCGCCGGTGAAGGTGCCGTTGCGGCCTTCTGCAAGAAGGGCAACTTCCAGTTTCTTCGACGCCCAGTCATGCGGAAGGGCTCCGTAGAAATCGCAGTTGTCGCAGAAGATAATCTGCAGCTCGGGGCTTTCAGCTATCCACTTCGGGAAGGGACCCGTTACATAGGTGGCGGCGAGGCAGATATACTGCAGCTTCGGGGTGCTTCCGCTTTGAGGAAGAATCTTTCCGCGCAGGCGCTCATTGCCTCTCTGCTCGATCCTCCTGATGTTGGGGAGATTGATTTCTTCCGGCCATCCGACAAGAGGAGCGCCGTCAATCTGGACGATAGTGATCTTGCCATCATCATAGTCAAAGGTAAATCCCGGAAATGCTGTGAGTTCTTCGTCGGGTGTGGTTACCCAATCAGTGATGTTAGGCGTGTCCTCGCCGAGGAGCTTGCCCGCTACGATGGCCTGAAGGAACTGGAGGTCGCCGTCATGCACATGGGATTCGGGACTGGCCTGAACCACGGCGATGTCGTAGATGCAGGCGTTACCCTGGAATACCGCGAAGGTTGCGGTACGCTCCTTGGCGTTTTCGGCGTTGTTGGCATCCACCACGAAGGTAAGGGTGCTCTTGCCTTTGCTGCCGGAAGAGGGGCTTACGGAAATCCAACTGTAGTTCTCGTCTGCCGAGACGGTCCAGTCGGCATAGGCCTCAATGTCCTGGGTAAGACTGGTCGAGCCTGCTGGGCCGACCTGAAGGGTTACTTCCTGTTTGTCAGGTACGGTAACCTCTTCCTGTTTGTTGTCATCGGGTTTGTCCTTCTTCGGATCATCCTGCTTCTTGCAGGCGAAAAGCGAAAGGGCAATGGCCAATACACCAAACCATTTGAGATTGAGTTTCATAAGCTTGATGGTTTTTAAATGGTTGATAGATATAGTGTTCGAGTTTTCTATTTAGCCGTGGTGAACGGCACGGTTATCACTAATTCATAGGTTCCCGGATCGTAGATGCGAATCCTTGTGCGGAGACGTGTATACCAGGCCTTGAAAGTTCCGTCCGCAAAGATCGAAGTGTTCCATGCGGCCGAAGCCTTTGTGGAATTGGCCAGGTAGTAGCTGCGAAGAGCAGCGGTGTCCAGATTCGAAAGATCGGTGTAGTAGGGACCGCGGATGTAGGAGTACATATCGTTGACCGGCCATGGAGTCATCGGGAACGACACGCCCAGACCCTTTTCAGGATCGTTCACCCTCTCGATACCTACGTCGATATAGCTCGTGGTGGTGAGGTAAGTGGCATAGGTGGACGGGTCGAACATCTTGCCGTTCTTGTCAAGCATCTTGACCCAGAGGGTAATGCCGGCTGCCGGGGTGTCGGCTATCTTATGGAACACCATCCCGGGCTCCTTACCGTTGTCGGCGATAACGTTGCCGCGACGGGTCTCGAAATCGCCCTGGCTGTCGTTGATCTGGTCGTAGTACGGGAAGATGGTACGGGTTTCGTTGCCTTCATCCAGATACTCTACGCAAATGCCGTTCACGAAGTCCAGAAGCTGGAACTTGTCCACCGAGGAGCCCGTGGTGAACTTGAGCACGGCGTAGTCCTTGATGTCCACTGAGCCCTTGGAGTTGCTCACGCGCACGTCGACATTGAAGATGTCGCCGGCACTAAGCCCGCAGTTCGCGGTTGTGCTCATGGTGTAGAGCTGTCCGTTTACCTCGTTGATCATGATTGGCGTCACCTCAGCTACTCCAAGTTTTTGCTCAATCAGGGTGCGGGTGGTGTCGGTCAGATAATCATAAGGTCCGTTCCAAACCTGGATATTGCTCTTCTTGAAGAACTCCTCCTTGCGCTCGCCGAACTTGTCGCGGATGTTGGTTATCTCGAACTTGACGGGTTTGGTGGAGTTGTCGAGCCATGCCTTCTGGGTAGACACCTGCTGCCCGATCGGAATGGTGAGCGTGTCAGCACCCTGAAGGTAGATGTTGGTGCCGAGGTAGCCCTGGGTCTGGGCCTCCTTGAAGCAGGAGCTCAGGCAGAGCAGGGCAAGTATCGCTATCGGAAATAACTTTTTCATAATCTGCTAATAATCGTCGTTTCTCGTTCCGTAGAAGAACAGGGTGTGATAATGATAGCGTTCGGCGTAGGCGGTATTGCCCATCACCACGATGTGAACTATGCCGTTCTTTGTGCGAACGTCGGACAGATACATGCGGTAGGCCTGGTCGGTCTCGGCCGATGTGAGTCCGAGCGTGTAACGCGCATAGTAAGAGGGAAGACCGGTCTTGTCGTCCACTTCCCAGTTCACGCCGCGCTTGAACACCACGTACACGAGCATGGGGTTGGACATCATGAAGTTACCGTACTGGTAACCCACTCCCGGGTTGCCTTCTCCGTTCCAGGCAGCGCCTGGGTCGGCGGAAGCCTTTTCAAGAGAGAGGTAAATCTCCTGAGAACCGTCCAGGGAGGTGAGATACTGCGCTCCCTGTTCGGCCAGGGCCTTGGAATCCCATTTGCCCGGGAATACATACATTCCCATCTGGGCGAGTTCGGCGGGAGTGAGGTCTTCGAGCTTGAACTCGGTCGCTCCGGCCACTCCGTCGCGGTAGGGTTTATTGCGACGGCGGATGTAACGCTGTACCGACCATTTGCTGGGGCCGACTATGGTTACTTCTCCGTTGATGTCGTCTACCATTCCGGCCATCTCGAACAACTGGGCTACCACAGCGGTCTCGTCGGTTTGAGACATCCACTCGAAGGTGGTGAGGTCCATTGCATCCGTGCTGTTCACGGTGCCGCCTATGGAGTCGTCCTTATGGCAGGCGACCGCCAGCATGGAAGTGAGGGCAATAAGTATAATCGTTCTTTTCATAATCATCACTTTTTACCACATGCATTTGCCGTTCCAGTAGGGAGTCTGGTCGATGAGCGTGTTCGTGGAGAGCACGTTAGAGGAGACGGGCCAGTAATAACCCTTCTGCCTGTATTTCACAGATCCCATCAGATGTTCGTTCGGCCAGTAGTTGTTGCGAACGAAGTCGAAGTAGAGATGCCCTTCGCCGAAGAGCTCGCTGATGCGTTCCTGCAGCACCTCGGTGATGAGATCGGCTCCGGTGTAGTCGCCCAGGCCTGCGCGGTGACGGATATCGTTCACGATGGGCAGGGCCTTGGCCTGTTCGGAGTTCTTGCAGTACGCTTCGGCGAGGAGGAGCATGGCGTCGGTGTAGCGGAAAACCGGGATGTTGCACTCCGCGAAGTAGGCGATATAGGCGTCCTGCTTGCGCTCGGTATCCTCGGTGAACTGCGCCCACTTGGTGAGCCAGGTAACCTTGCTACGGTCGTTGGTGGTAGAACCCTGGGTGTCGTTGCAGGGTTCGTTGTAAGTGGAATCCCATGCGCCGAAGAAGAGATGCGGACGGATGTCCGGGCCTCCGGTGGCGAAGTTGTATTCCGGATAGAGGTTGGGCTTCTGGTTGTAAGGAATCCAGTCGATGTTGGTGGCCCTGTCGTGGGTGGGGTCTCCGTCGAACGGAACCAGCTTGCAGGTGTAGCTCTGCACACCGCTCTGGTCGGCCCTGTAGGACTCGTTGTTTTCACTGCCCACATAGAGCTCGAACACAGCTTCGGTGGACTGGCCGTTGAACATGGCCTTCACCGCATCGGCATTGGAATAGTCGACATAAGAATATCCACCGTTGTCGCGCAGGTCTTCGAGAGCCGAAATTGCGTTCTGAACGTATTTCAGCGGCTCGGGCAGACGGTCGCGTTTGGCGAGGAAGTTCATCCACATGTTCACGTGTGCGTAGAGCTCGAGTGCGGAACCCTTGTTGGCACGAATGCCCCAGTTGGCGGTTCCGTAGGTGCCGTAGTCGAGCAGCGCAATCGCCTGTTCCACGTCGTCGAAGACCTGGCTGGCGATTTCGAAGTCGGAAGAACGGCCGATGAGCAGCGGGGAGTGGTCCTTGTCGATCACCTGGCTCGAGGACTCGATGGCGTCGGTGATGAGCGGAGCGTTGCCCCAGATGCGCAGCACGTTGAAGTAGGTGAGGGCCCTCATGAAGTAGGCTTCGCCAAGCAGACGGTTGTAGTCGGCCGTGCTGTTGAACTCGGCCTTGTCCATCGCCAGGATCTTGCTTATCACAAGGTTGGCCTCTGCAATCACCTTATAGAAGCGTCCCCAGTCGGCCTCGCTGTCGAGCGACCCCCACATCTTGTTGGTGGAGGAGATGTCGGTATAGTTGCCAATGGTGTAGTAGTTGCTGGACGATCCGCCGGACCATCCCGCCTTCACGAAGCCGCAGGTCACGTCGCCCCTCTGATACCAGTTGGTGCCCGAGGACATGAGTCCGCGATAGAGGGAGTAGATGCCGGTCACGCCCACTTCGGCGTCGGCCTGGGATTCCCAGAACGCTTCGTTGTAGATGAGGTCGATCTGGGTGGGCTCAAGGAAATCTTTGCAGGAAACTGCCGAGAATATTGCCGCGGCCGCTGCGAGAATGACAAATAACTTTTTCATTTCACTTTTCCTTTAAGCGTTAGAACTGAATCTGTGCACCGAGCACGAAAGTCTGCGACAGGGGATAACCCTCGCCGTTGTAGAAGCCGGTACGAGATACCCTGCGTGGGTCGAGCACTGAAGAGCGCTTCCACATCGCGAGGTTGTTGATGTTGAGGTAGACGTTGATACCGCGGATTCCCATGGCGCCCATCCACTTGTCAGGCAGGTTATAGGAAATGTTCACGTTATCTACGCTCCAATAGTCTCCCCTTTCCAGGTACATGCTGGATTTGCGATACATGCGCGATCCGCCACCTTCCCAGTAGTTCACATAGAGCATCGGATAGTACGATCCGTCGCCCGGCTCTTTCCAGAACTTGGACTCGTCGAACTTGTACAGCGCGTACTGATAGAAGTCCTGGGCTGAGTCAAAGCGGCTCAGCTGCTGGTAGAGGGTGGTGTTGAATATCCAGTGCCCGAAAGCGAAGGAGGTATTCACGCGCACCGAGAGGTTCTTCCAGCGGAAGCCGGTGGAGAGACCGCCGGTAACCTTGGGTTCCGCGGTTTTACCTGCGATAATCTTCATGTCGTCTTCGCCTTCGGAGAGGTAGTAGTCGCCGTCCACGTCGGTGAACACCGCGCAGCCCGGGAAGATACGGCCCTGGAGGTTGCGTGCCAGACCCATATCGGCCCATTTGTACTGAAGGGCTTCACCGGTGAGGGGATTCACGGGAAGATCGTTGTAGTAGTCGAGAGCGCCCAGGTATTCGTGCATATAGTACTGGAATGCCGGGGCTCCCTGGATAAATGCGTAGTTCTCGTCCACGTTGATGTAGTCCTTACCGCCGTCACCCATCTTTGCAATCATCATGTGGTTGTTGCCAAGATTGAGGGTCCAGTCCCACTGTACCTTGCTGGTACGAGGGAAGAGGTAGGCGGTAATGGAAGCCTCGAAGCCGTGTCCCACCATATCCACCAGGTTGGAGGAGATACGGTTGAAGCCCACATAAGCCGGAAGGCTGGAGGTGTACACCAGGTTGGACATATACCTCGAATAGATATCGAAGGTCATGTTGAGTCTGCGACCGAAGAGTTCGAGGTCGAGACCGTAGTCGACTTCCTTCGACCAGCTCCAGGTGAGGTCCTTGTTTGCGATCTTGTCGAAGTCCGACACGAGCGAAAGGTTGCCGCCGTAGGTCTTCACGTCCATCTCGTTACTGGAAATCCAGTACACTCCGCTACCGAAGCCGCTCGGGGCGATGAGGGAGTTGTACTGAAGCAGCGGGTCGTAGTAGATTTCACCTGAAGTACCGAACGACGCACGGAGTTTACCGAAGTCGAGCCAACCGGCGGTGACGGGCTTGAGCCAGGGCTCTTCGGAGAATGCCCACTGACCCTTTACCGACGGGAAGTTCGCCCAGCGGGTGTTGGCGCCGAATCGGGAAGAACCGTCCCGGCGGAACACGCCTTCGATCTTGTAACGGTTGCCTGCAAAGCCGTAGGAAAGCAGTCCGAAGAACGAGAGCATCCTGGAGGTTACGATGTCGGAGTATGCCAGTGTGTTTTCCTTGGTATAACCCTGGATAACCTTCAGGTGGTCGCTCATGCCGGACTGGGCTTCGGCCCTGAGGCTGTTGAGGTCGTTCATATTCATTTCCGTACCGAGCAGGGCCACAATCGCGTGCTTGCCTTCGGGGCCGAAAGACTTATTGAAGTTGAGCACCGAGTTCATGTTGTAAGTGGTGGTCATGTTCGCGTAGGAGTGCGCGATGCTCTTATTGTCGGTACGGGCGATGGAAGGCACGGAGTAGTCACGCTTGCCGAAGTCGAGCACCATCGACACCTGATTGTCCATCGTGAGCCATTCCGCGAACTTGAGCCTCAGGGTTTCGCCGACGGTGAGGTCGTGCGAGATGTTCTTGTTGTAGGCATCTCCAAGTCCGCCTGACATCTGGTTCAGTTCGGTTTCGGTGCGGTAGAAGAGCGAGGACGGCAGGTTGGTGGGCGACGTAGGCATAGCCTTCATCACGTCGTTCATACCGCCCTGACGGTCCATGTAGGTGTAACGCATCACCACTTCGTTATGAATCCACTTGTTCACGTCGGTAACCAGCGACATTGCCAGGTTCGTCCTCGACAGGCCATAACCTACCAGAACACCGGTCTCATCGTAATGGGCAAGTGATACACGGTACGAGTTGTTCTCGGTACCGCCTTCCATCGACAGGTCGTAGTTGGCCGTTTCGCCGGTCTGGTAGAACATGTTCTGGAAGTCGTATGCGTTGTTGAAGTAGGGATTGTACTTGTCGCTCAGCACTGAAGGATAGGCGATAGCCTCGACGTACACGCCGCCGTTGCCAGAGGTGCGCTGGTCGAACCATTCGGCCCCCTGGAAGAGGTTGTTCCAGGTCTGCTTGAGCAGGGCGATCTTGGCTTCGCGCTCTTCTTGACCCACATAGACGGGAATCTTGTTGGGCTTGAGCGTGAAACCATGACTCACGCGGGCGGTAATTCGGGCCGCACCCGACGTTCCCTTGCGCGTTGTGATGATGATAACGCCGTTGGCGCCGCGTGAACCGTAGATTGCGGTTGCAGCAGCATCCTTAAGGATGTCGATGGACTGGATGTCCTGCGGGTTGAGCGACGACAGGAAGTCATTATCGGTTACGTTGTAACCAGCGAAATCCTGAAGCGACATCGGCACGCCGTCGATGATGTAAAGGGGGTTGGAGATACCGGTGATGTCGTTGGCGCTCGAAAGCGAGCTGTTGCCTCGGATAACCAGACCGGTGTTGGACGCTCCCGGCACGCCGCTTCGGGTAATGGTCTGCAGACCTGCAGCCTGGCCGGCGAGCATCGAAGCGATGGAGACCGACTGGTTGTTTTCGAGTGCCTGCATGTCCACCCTCTGCACGGCCGCGGAGATGTTCCTGAGGTTCTCCTTCGTGTAGCCGACGACCACGAGTTCGTCCAGCATCTGGTCCTCCGTCTTCATTTCGACGATCATGTTGGCCGATGCCGTCTGCTCCACGTCGGCAAAGCCGATGCAGGTGAAGACCAGAGTAGCACCCCTGGCGACGGTGGTGCTGAACGTACCGTCGGCGCGGGCCATGCCGCCCTGACTCTCCTGCCCCTTGACATAGAATACGGCTCCGGGGATCGGATCGCCGTTCTTGTCGATCACCGTTCCCTTTACCGCGACCGTCTTCTGGGCATATGTGCTCAGGCCCGAGGCCGTGAGCAGCAGAAGCGCCAGCAGTGCGGTTGTGATTCTGTGAAGTTTGGTTGACATAATTTATGTGGTTTATAACAATTCTCTCTGGAGACGGGTTTCATAATCCTTGGCCCCGTAATAGTCGAACAGGTAATACCACCAGTTGTTCAGGTGAAGGTCGTTGGAGTCGTAGGTGTTGATTCCCTTAAAGTGCGGGATATGGCCCAGGAACCACTTCATGTAGCCGTATTGAGTTCCGTTCCATTCACTGCATGTAACCTTGCGGGCCTTGTCCTTGTCGTCCTTTATTATCGGGTAGTTCTCCCATTCGTCTGCAAAGGTGTAAATGGAACTGTACTCGCCGTAACCGTAGTTTACGTCGGTGTTGCACGGCGAGTGGCAGGTGCCGATGTGGGCATAGCCCTTGTCGTTCACCTTTTCGTAGGCGGAACCGTGGCTGAAGAACTTGTCGTAGGTGCGAAGATCCTTCTTGAGCCCGGAGAAACTGGCATCGCTCGGGAACCAGTAGAACATTTGGTTATAATACAGGTGGCTCATGATGGATTCCACCCTGTGGCCGAAGCTGTGCAGTGCAAGATCCACGGTACGCTCGTAGTTGCAGAACATTACGCAGACCAGTTTCCTGTTGTGGGCATGGTAGCGGTCGGTACCGTAGTCTATGGGGCCGCTATTGCACCAGAATCCGCCCTGGCCCATGAAACGGCTTTCATTCATGTGGCAGGAAGGATGGTTGTATACCCACACTTCGTTAACCTCTCCGTTGTCCACCATCTCCGATATCCCAAAGTAGTCGAGCACACCGGGATAGTCGTACTCCAACCCCACTCCGTCGATATTCTTATGATCCTTGATGAAGTCGTTGCAGATCTCGTAAGGAGTGACGTATCGGCGCTCTGAGGTCTCGGTCTCGTCTTCCGCATAGTAGCAGAACAGACGGTCGGTCAAATCGAATTCATGAACGATTTGGATGTCAACCGCTCCGTGCGAAACTTCCTCGAAAGCGGCAGCATATTCCGTCATCTGCGCGTGCGGATTGTTGTACCCGAAGATCTCGTGGATGCGCTTGCCGTTCCACGGATCGGAACCGTTGGCTTTATTGGTATAATAGGGGTCTTCATAAATCACCGCTACCTTTACCGCAATGGGTTCATCCACAGGGCCCCAGTCGGGCTTGACCTCTTCCATGCGGGTGATGGTGAGTTTGCGCACGAAGGTGTTGTAGTTGATGTGGGCCACTTCTTTGTATGGCGCCACACTCCACCAGATGTCGGCAGTGGCTTCGGACTCCACTCCCAACTCCTGCATGTAGCCGTCCAGGCTGGCACCAGAGACTCTCTGGCTGGTGCCCCTGACACTTACCGCATAAGGCTTGCTCATATCGGCGCTGCGGCTGAGAAGGAGCTTGTAATTGCTCTGGTCTTCGGCTTCTGACCAGGAGAAAATATAAGTCTCGTCTGCTTTCAGCGTCCATTTGGTGTTTTCCGGCGGATCGGAGAGCTCTATGTCCACGGTTTTGTCCTCGATAACCACCTCTTCCTCCTCCTTTATCTGCGGTCCGGCGCAGGAAAGAAGCAAGAGGCAAGGCAAAGAGTATAAGATGAATCGTTTCATATGGTCTGTGTTTATTTGCCGATTTCAGCGCGGAGCTCTGCCTCGCGGTCGAGCGCTCCGTAGTAGTCGAACAGGTAGTGCCACCAGTTGTTGAGGTGAAGGTCCCTTTCGTCGTATGTGTTGATTCCCTTGAAGTGCGGAATATGGCGGTAGAACCACTTCATGTAGCCATACTGATAACCCTTCGGATCTTCCCATTCGGAGCAGCTGACCTTGCGGGCCTTGTCCTTGTTGCAGTGCAGATAAGGATAGTTCTCCCATTCGTCAGCGAAGGTGAAGATGCCGGTGCGCTGGTCGTATCCGTAGTCCACGTCGGTGTTGCAGGGGGAGTGACACGTGCCGATATGGGCGTATCCTGACTCATTCAGGGCGTCGTACGCGCTGCCGTGACTGAAGAACATGTCGAATGGAATGAGGTCGGCCTGGCTTCCGGTGATGCCTTTCTTCTTCCAGTAATCGTAGATGTACGTGAACACTCCGTACTTGGAATAGGTGTTGTTCGAGAATCCCCAGTAGTTGTTGTAGTTCAGCTGGCTCATTATGGATTCGGTACGATGGGCGAAGCTGTGCAGCGCCAGATCCACGGTGCGCTCATAGTTGCAGAACATCACGCATACGAGTTTCTTATTATGCGCCTTGTCCCTGCCCGAGCCGTATTCGATGGGGCCGCTGTTGCACCAGAAGCCTCCCTTGCCCATGAATCGGCTCTCGTTCATCTTGCAGGCAGGATGGTTGTATACCCACACTTCGTTGATGGTGCCGGCGTCCACCTTGGCGGAGAGGCCGAACTCATCCATCATGGCCACATAGTCATAGGTGAGTGTTTTGCCGTCGATGTCGATGTGGGCCTTACCTGTCTCCGGATCGGGATTGAGGTAGCGTTCGTAGAGCAGTTCTGGAGTCATGTACTCGCGGTTGGTGCTGTTTGCCGTGCTTGTGGTGTAGCAGAACATCCTCGGGGAATCGTGCACCTCCACGATCTCGATGTCCACTGCACCGTGGGAGATCTCCTCCCAGTCGGCGGCATATTCTTCCATCTGCTTCCACGGGTCGTTCCAGTGCTCTATTTCGTGAATGCGCTTGCCGTTGTAATACGGGTCCTCGACAACTACCGCGACCTTCACCTTCACGGTGCCGATTTCAGGTTCCGACACGCCGTCTTCCGTGAGACTGGTAACCTTGAGCCTGCGAACCTGCGGGGTGTAGTTGAAGTTCTCATCCCATGGGCCTATGCTCCAGAAAACGATTGCCGTCTCTGCCGAGCCGAATCCTATCGCTTTGAGGGCCTCGTTTAATTCCGAACCCTTTACCGTGTGATTGCCGTTCTTGACCACCAGGAAAGACTTCTCGGCGAAATCCTGGGTGCGGCTGAGGTTAAGACGGTAGAAGTTCTGCCCTTCGAGCGGCTCCCATTCGAAGGTATACTCCCCGTTTTCGGTGAGTGTTATCGAGAAACCGTCGGTGGGAGCAATCAGTGCTATCTCCGGGCCCGGCTCCGCCGGGGTGACGTTTTCCTTTCCGTCGCCCTTATCGTCCGGGGTGGTCTTGTCGGTGCAGGAGCCGTTCAGTAGGAACGGGCAGCAGAGCAGCATAACTATAAGCTTCTTTCTCATAATCAATAGGTTACCGGGAATTCTGTGATTCTTAAAGTAGTGCAGCCGTAGGGGATGAGGGTGATTTCTTCGATCTCCCCAAGGTCGGCCTGGTACTGGTTGCTGTACGGCAGGGGACCGGTCATACCCTCGTACATTTTCCAATTCTTAATCACGCGTGCGCGAGCCTTTATCTCAATGGGGGCGTTCTCTACATTCCAGGGGTAGTTGTCGGTAGGAGTGTCCTTCACGGAGAAGCGCTCCGCCACGTCTTCCGCTTCTACGTCTTCCCGCAGGAGAGCGTAGTTCCATGCGTCGGGGCTTTGTACTTCGTAGTACCAGTCACCATAACGGGTGCCGAATTTACCATCGTTCGCAACTTTCTTCCAGTTCTCCTTCATGCGGAGGGCGAACACGAGCGGGCCGCGCTCAACTGCGGCGGATTGCTCGTACCAGCGGCCTACCGTCACCTTCAGGGGTAGGGAGAGCTCGATTTCGTCGCCCTCGTTCCATTTTTCGTTCACGACGAGGGTTTCGCCGCCCTTGCCGGAAGCGAGCTCGCGTCCGTTAAGCTTGAGCGTGCCGGTCTCGCACCAACCGGGAACACGGAAATGCATGGGGAAGGCAGTGGGAGATTCCAGCTGGGCGATTTTGAAGACCACGCTTTCGCTGAAAGGATAGCCGCCGGATTCAGCGATGGTAACGGGAACCTTGCCGGCCACCAGGGCATTCACGGTGCAGGGGCCGTAGTACATAGCCGCAAGGCCGCAGTCGTCGGACGCGTACCAGAGGTCGCGCACGAACTTTGGCCAGCCCTGATGCATATTGGCCGTGCAGCACGGGAAGCCAGTGAGCGGGCCGAAAGTGCCTTCGGTGCCGTTGTAGCTCGTCATGAAGTTACGCATCCTGCGAGAGACCTCCACCTGGTTGAGCTGCTGGTAGTACTGACGGGCGTCGAAGGCGTCGGTTGCCTGGGTGGGCAGCGCATTGTAGGCCACTTTCTCCAGCCAGTCGGCGAGATCCGTGCGGCCGGTGATCTCTATCATCCTCTCAAGGGAGAACATGAGCTCGACTGCGGAGCAGAACTCGGAGCCCTGAGTAGGATTGGCGCTGTGGAGCATTTCGTCTGAACCATACATACCATTGGGCCAGCCGAGAGATTTCATGAGGTCGGCGTAGCCCGTTATGACTGCATCCACAAAAGCCTTGTCCTTGTTGCCCTGATACTCGATCACCGGAGCCTTGAAGCCCTGTGCGAGATTAACGCAGTGAAGGGCGTAACGGGTGTAGAGGGTGCTATGGTCGGAGAGGCGGTCTTTCCAGGGAGCCGTCTGTTCCGCCAAAAGCTTGCCGAGGTCGAGAAGGAACCCGTCTCCCGTGATGTTGTAGAGCCAGTAGACGACCATGATGTTGTCGGCTCCGCGCTCGACCGCCCAGTAACTCCATTCTCCGAGCGGCTGCTTTGGGAGGGTTTCCAGCTGGAAGCGGAAGTACTTGGTCATAAACTCGATTACCCTTTCGTCTCCGGTGGCGTCGTAATACTGCTGCATAAATTTGAGCACCACGATGCGGGGCCACCAGTCATGGGTGCGGTCGCGCTGCAGGCCGTCCACGTTCGGAAGGTCTTCCGACGGGCCGAAGAAACCGTTCTCCTGCTGGCTGGCCAGCGTCCACTCGATCCAGCGCTGTGCCTTTGCCTTGAGGACGTCATCGTCCAGAATGTACGCCAGCGGCACCAGACCATCGATCCAGTAGGGACCGCGCTCCCATTTGTCGCCGTCGCCGCCGAGCCAGCCGTTGCGGTCGCCCATGATGTTGGGCACGGCTTCGTCGAGATGGCCGGTGAGTCCGGTCGCCTGACGGTTAAGTTGGTCGCGCAGCCATCCGTCGGGGCGCACCGCTCCGAGAGGCAGTTCCATATAGGGCTTGTGGACCAGAGGCTTACGGTTGTTCCGGTACGGGCCTTCGTTCGTGCACGGCTTTGCGCACGAGAACAGTACGGCTGCTGTAAGGCACATGAGGATAAGACGTTTCATCGGTTAATGGTAAGTTTGGTTTCAGTGTTCACGCTAAGGGTCTGCGTATCGAGTCCTTCTCCCGGGGAGAAGATGAGATTTATCGGGCCGCCTGTTGCATGGAAGACATAGGTTTCGGAGTCGCTATCCCTGGTCATTTCGAAGTCCAGGAAGCGGTCTCCTATGCGTAAGTTTTTCACGTTGAGGTAGTTCCAGTCTTCAGGTAGACGGGGCGCCAGAACTGCGGTGCCTTCGAGGGCGTTGCAGCGCCAGCCGAGCATTCCTGCGATGGCAGGACCTGTCACGCCCGTTTCCGACCAGCACTGGAAAGCGGTGATGCCGCCGCTGCGGTAGGCGTTGCCGCGGAGCACTTCAGGCACGCGGCCATGGGTGGATCCGCTATAGCAATTGAGGTTGCCCATCAAGTGATAGAACGCCGGCTCATAAAGACCGGTGCAGTATTCCGCCAGGGCCACGGAACCGGTGAGCAGCGGCCATATATTGCTTTCGTCGTACGGGCCCACATTGTCTTCATCGCGCGGATCGCCGCTCTGACGCACACCCCAAGGCTTGGTGAAGTTCGCACCAGAATACCATTCGCATGTGAGGCGCGCCTTTTCAGGGTCGGTAACTCCGAGCCAGATGGGGAAGGTCTCAAGGGTGAGAAGTGAAGACGTGTAGCTACCGTTGGAATAGAGGCCGTAGTTGTAGTAGCCCTTCGGGTTCCAGAAACGGTCGAGCGCTGCCTTCACGGTTTCGGATTCTGTGGCGAAGGCCTGGGAAAGCTCGCGCTCGCCGTCGAGTTCAGCCATCCAGGCGGCGTCTTCAAGAGCCTTCGCCCAGATGCCGTTGAGGTAGAACTCCGTATTGTCGGCGAAATAGTCTCCACCTTCCAGCCAGCCGTGCCCGACGTGCTGAATCTCGATAAACGAGTCGCCGTCGGTGTCAGTGGAGAAGCAGAAATCCATGGCCTTATACACGCAGGGCATGTGCTCCTTCACGAACTGCCAGTCCCCGCTCGCGCGCAGGTATGCGGCCATGAGCACGACATACAGAGGAGTGGCGTCGGAGGCGTCGAAGTGATCGGAGCCGCTGGTGGTGAGTTCATGGAAGATGGGGCCGTCCTCGCCCTGGAAACGGGAAAGCACGTCCAGAGTGGCCTTTACCGTAGCGAAGTCGCCCATGCCGAGGTATGCGAGGCCGGCGATTTCGGAATCGCGGCCGAAATACCATGCGTATCCGGGCCGTCCGCTCACGCGGTGTCCGCCGCCCCATCCGCGGAGCGACGATGAATAACCAGCCATAAGTGCCGAGCCGATTCCGGGAGTTTCCGCGAGGAACTGACCCGCGCTCACAGTGGCCCATCTGTAGCCTTCATTGAAAACGGGATCCGGGCTTTCGATGCTCACGGTTCCGGAAAGATAATCCGCCCAATGTTTCGCGCTTCCCGTGTAAACGGCCTTAGGATCTGCGAGCGCAGCGCGAAGAGACCTTGCCGCCTTGCCCAGGCCTTCGTTCCCGGCGGTGAAGACGAGGTCGCAAGCTGGACTGCCGGCCGTGGCAAGTGAAATAGCTGCCTTAACCTGAAGAAGTTCTCCCACACGGCTCTCTGTGAGGAGCCTACCCGGTGCGTTGGAACTGAACAGCGATGCGAATTCACCCTGACCGGCAGTAACACAGTAAATACTGGTTTTAGGAGACCAACCGCATTCGAGCGAGCCCAGGGCATTCGAGTCATAAGGCCACATGAAGCGCATATTGGAGGAGAACTCCACAATTAGACTGTCCACCTGGCCGTCCCATTCGTAGTGAACCACCACGGCGGGACTGTTCACGGAAGCGGTAACGATTTCACTTACGCTGCATTCGCCTGCGGCATATGTGCGGCGGATTGAGTTGGACTTGAGAGTAACGTTTTCGGCAGGCTGGAGCGGATAGAACTTTCCTCCCACGGCGGCAGTTACACGGAGATCTTTGAGCGACATCACCGGATGTGTCCAAATCTCCTTGATTCCACCGCGTTCGTCGCACACGGTCATGCAGCGCGGGGTCGCCACCGTAACCTCCTGTGCGGCGGGGGTAAACACAAGACTGTCGCAGGTTTCACGCAGTCCCCAGCGCTTTGCGGCAGGCGCCCTCATAATGGGCAGTCTGGTCTCCACGCCAGTGAGCACCTCTGCCTTTTCGTACTGCCAGTATCTTTCAGGGCTTTCAGTCTTGCCGCCGGTGAGCCAGTTAACCACATTGGCAGTGAAACGGTTCAGGATCTTAGTATTGTAATTCGGACGGTCGTAATAGAGGAAACAGCCAATCGAAAGGAGGCTGCCCTTTCCGACTTTCTGCTCCCATATGACCTTGTAATCGGGATGATAGAAGATGAGCTCCCAGAGAGTTGCCGCGATGCGAGTGCCTTCCCTTGCCGGAGCATTCTCACCGCTATAACCAAGCACCCGGCAGAGGTTGTCTTCATGGCCGTGCCACACATACGCGCCGCCGTGCATACCGTCAAATAGTGGATGACTGCGGAAGGAATGATAGCCGACCTTGCGGCCGAAGCCATCGTCGGCCGCCTCCCAGGAATTCTCCTCCACGGGATTCGGCTCTATTCCCCAGGCGTTTGCGAGGCGCACCGCATCCATCGACAGAACCAGCTTGCCTCCCTTTTCCATGAAGCGTACGAAAGCCGGACCGACCGCCACTTCCTCGGGAGTGATGGCGGTGGTGTCGCTACGATGCCACCATACCAAATCGTATGTATCGAGAGGAGAATCCGCCGAGATGGCGGTGCAGGAATAACCACGTTCTTCGAGCATAGCCTGTAAGCCTTCTTCAGAAGAAATCACGCCGATTGACGGCCCGGAAGAGCAGGCGGACAGGAAAACAGTCGCCAGGACAGTGCCAAAAACTATGCGGTTAACCATAGGTTATTACTTTGGTTAATGCAAAGTTAATGAAACGAAATTACAACTATTGGTTAAAAATGTTTCATTTTTTTTAACTCTCGTGCCATTTTCCTATATTTGCATTATAATGACACGCTTTAAGTCAATTGCCATCGCGGCCCTTCTGCTATTCGCTCTCTTTCCGCTTTCCGCGCAAACCTATGCTTTTCGGAGCATAGAAGTGGAAGACGGTCTGTCGCAGAACATGGTTTACTGCGTGCTCCAGGACAGCGACGGTTTCATATGGATAGGCACTCAAAACGGGCTCAACCGCTACGACGGCAGCTCCTTCCGCATCTTCAAGACTGAGCCGGGTGGGCTCACGAACGATGGTATCTGTTCGCTCGCCGAAGATTCCTCAGGCAATATCTGGGTCGGCACTCTCTTTGGCCTCCAGATATACAATCCCGTGGGCGAGTCGTTCCGTCCGGTTCCAATCCGCGACGCCTCCGGCCATCCCGTCGAGGGACTGGTGCGCGACATTGAGTTCGATGCAAACGGAAGCGCTTTCGTGGCAATAGCCGACACCTGTCTTGTCCGCATCGACCAGAACCTCGCAGTAGAGCAGATCAGCCTTGGAGACCTCGGCCCCGGCATACGCATGCGCGACCTTCATATGGATGGGGAGGGCAACCTCTGGATCGCCTCCTATGTGGGTGGACTTTACGAGTTGCCGGCCGGGTCCGACAGGCTCCGCTCTTTCCCATTCGGCAGCCGCGCAGATCGCATGTTCACAAAGGTCGCGGCGAAAGACAACGAGACCCTTCTTGTCGGCACCATGGATCACGGAGTGCTGGAGTTCAACCTCCGCACCAAATCCTATTCAAATGCAAAAGGGCTGGAGAGAAAGAGCGTGCGTTTCGTCCACGACATCATGGTGGATTCCCAGGGAAGCATATGGGTAGGAGCGGAAAACGGCCTGCATATCTCAACTCCAGAAGGCCTCACGCGTCTCACCCATTCCGTGAACAGTTCCGACTCCATCTCCGACAATGCGGTTTTCTGCATCTGTGAAGATGACGACGGCGGCGTCTGGGTGGGCACCTACTTCGGCGGAGTAAACTACTACTCAAAATATTCTTCCCAGTTCCGCAAGTTCTACCCCATCCCCGGCGTCAATGCGCTCAAGGGCAAGAATATCAGCGAATTCCTCGACGCTCCCGACGGCAGCATCTGGATAGGCACGGAAGACGCCGGCCTGCACCGCTTCAATCCGGCGGACGGCAGTTTCTCGTCGGGCTACCTTCCGGCCGGCAACATCCACGCACTGGCCTTCATCGACGGCGCCCTATGGGCCGGCTCCTACAGTGACGGACTCTTCATCATGGACGCCGCCGGCGGCAACCCCCGCCGGGTCCGTCTTTCCGGAGACAAAGGCACTCCGGGCGACGACAGCATCTACTCCATCCTTCAGGACGTCTCCGGGAAAATCTGGCTGGGGACGGAAAGCGGCCTCTTCGCCGGAAGCAGCTCCAGGGGCCCGTTCGTCCGCACCGCAGAAGAATTCATCTCCCGACAGGTGAACGACATTCTCCAGGACTTCGAAGGCAATATCTGGTTCGCCACCATGGGTCAGGGGCTCCTCCGTTTCGACCCGTCCACCGGTATATGGCACAATCTGGCGCTGCCCGACACCTATATCACCTGTATCCTCGAGGACTCGCAGCATGACCTCTGGCTTGGAACCGAGAACGCCGGCGTGTGCTGGTATAACCACCGCACCAAGGCTTTCGAGCGGCAGTGGACGGAGAGCGAGGGGCTGCCCAACAATATGATTTACAAGCTTCTGGAAGACAATTCCGGCGGCATCTGGGGCAGCACCAACCATGGCCTCTTCCACCTTGCCCCGTATCGCGACAGGGTATTCTGTTTCGACCACAGCAGTGGCCTGGTTTGCGACCAGTTCAATTACAAGTCCGGCCTCAAGGCCCGCGACGGAACCTTCTACTTTGGCGGAGTAAAGGGTTTCACCAGTTTCGTTCCGACTGGATTCAACCTCCCCGCCCGCAAGTCCAGAATCGTCTTCAACCGTTTCCTTCTATTCAACCGGGAAGTGCTTCCCGGGCAGAAGGGATCGCCTCTCTCCAAGTCTATAATTTATCAGGACGATATTACGCTCAACGCCTCCCAGGGGATGTTTAGCGTGGGCTTTGCGGATCTTGACTATTCATCTTCGGGTATAAAGACCTATCAATACAGGCTCGTTGGGCACGACCGGCAATGGATCGATATAGAGAACACACATCTTCTCAGTTTCTCTAACCTGGCGCCTGGCCGCTATCGCCTGGAGGTGAGGGCGAATCCGCTTAATTCATATCCCGGAGATGACGTGAAGTCGCTGGATATCCATATTATGCCGCCATGGTACCGTTCATCTGTTGCCTTTGCCGTAATGACGCTTGCTGTTCTTGCGTCGTTGTTCTTTGCGGTAAGTGCAGTTGTGCGCCGGGCCAAGCAGCGCAGTCGTGAGGAGGTGCTAAGGGAGATTTCCGAGGCGTCTAAGGCGGACCTCCAGTTCCGAGATCACCTCGACAAGACAATCGAAGAGAATCTATCCAATCCCGATTTTGGTATAGACGCCCTCTGCGAAGAGCTCCACATGAGCCGATCGACACTCTATCGAAAAATGAAGGGGATAACCAACCTTTCCGGGTCAGACTACATAAAGCAGTACCGCTTGAATCAGGCTGCGGAACTTATCTCCAAGGACGGCCTTCAGATTTCCGAAGTTGCCGGAATGGTGGGATTCAATTCGGTTTCGTATTTCTCGCGATGCTTCCGTGCACACTACGGGGTTTCGCCCAAGGCGTACAGCGCTACTTCCCAATCGGGTCGCAGGTAAGGCCCACGCCGAGCTTCTTAAACATCTTCTTGTCCACCTCGCTCAGCATCACGGTGCTGTGCACCTGGCAGCCGCGCAGGAGCGGCAGGGCCTCGATGGCCTTGCGGCAGTTTTCGTCGAAGAGGCTGAGCATCGAAATCGCCACCAGCACTTCGTCGGAATGCAGACGGGGATTGTGTCCGTGCAAATAGGTTACCTTCGTGCGCTGGATGGGCTCGATCATGTTCTGCGGGATGAGTTTCACGCTGTGCGGGATGCCGGCCAGATGCTTGGTGGCGTTGAGGATAAGTGCGGCACAGGGGCCGAGCAGCGGGCTGGTTTCGGCCGAAATGAGGGTGCCGTCTTCCAGCTCGATGGCGGCGGAAGCCACTCCGGATTTCTCCTTGCGCTCTCGGGCTGCGGCGATGCATTTGCGATAGCCTGTGTCGATGCCGGCCTGCTGGAGTAGCAGCGAGATCTTGTTCACCTCGGCATCGGAACCGTGGGCGGTGGCGAGGTCGCAGAGGGCGGAATAGTAGCGGCGGATCACCTCGTTCAGGGCGGAGTTGCAGCACACCTCGTCGTCGCTGATGCAATAGCCCACCATGTTCACCCCCATGTCGGTGGGCGACTTGTACGGATTCTCCCCGTAGATGCCCTTGAAGATGGCGTCCATCACCGGGAAGATCTCGATGTCGCGGTTGTAGTTCACCGCCGTGGTGCCGTAGGCCTCCAGATGGAAGGGGTCGATCATGTTCACGTCGTCCAGGTCGGCCGTGGCGGCTTCATAGGCGATGTTCACGGGGTGCTTAAGGGGCAGATTCCACACGGGGAAGGTCTCGAACTTCGCGTATCCGGCCTTCACCCCGCGCTGGTTCTCCTGGTACAGCTGGCTCAGGCAGACGGCCATCTTTCCGCTGCCCGGACCAGGGGCGGTAACCACCACGAGCGGCTTCGTCGTCTCCACGAAATCGTTCTTGCCGAAGCCTTCGTCCGAGTCGATGAGGGCGACGTTCTGCGGATAGCCGGGGATGGTATGATGGTAGTAGACCCTGATGCCGAGGTGCTCCAGGCGCTGCCTGTAGATGTCGGCGCCAGTCTGCCCGTTGTAGTGGGTGATGACGACGGCGCTCACCTGCATATCCCGCTGGAGAAACTCCTGGCGCAGGCGCAGCACATCCATATCGTAGGTGATACCCAGGTCGCTGCGGATCTTGTTTTTCTCGATATCCACTGCGCTCACGACTATCACCACCTCGAGGTCGTCCTTGAGCTGCATCAGCATCTGGAGCTTGATGTCCGGCTCGAATCCGGGCAGAACCCGGCTGGCGTGGAGGTCGTCGAAAAGCTTGCCGCCCACCTCCATGTAAAGCTTGTCGCCGAAACGGGCGATGCGCTCACGGATGTGTTCGCTCTGGATCTTAAGGTATTTCTGGCTATCGAACCCGTACTTCATAGAATCTTGTTTTTTGTACGGGATACAAAGGTACGAATTTTTTCCGTTCCTACAGTAGGTCGGCGATGAGGTCGTCGGCGACAAACCAGTCGCGCTCCGGGATGGGACCGCGGTCGGTGCGGGCCAGCAGCATCACGGTCTCTTCGTGGATTTCCTCGGCGGAGAGCACCTCGCGGCCCTCTTCCTTCCAGCCGATGGTCTGCTTCGAGTTCCATTTGCGGATCTGCAGCCCGGTTTCGGGTGCCCCCGCAATTTTGGCCGTTTTTGACGGACCCCCCACTTTTTTTGCCGGGGGGTCTGACGTTTTCGGCCCTTTTTGCTGGGGCAGTTTCTCCAGCGAATGCGCTCCGGGACCAAGGCCGACGTATGGCTGGCGGGTCCAATAGGCGGAGTTGTGTACGGCTTCGTGCCTCGGCAGGGCCCAGTTGGAGATTTCGTAATGATGATATCCTGCGGCCCCGAGTTTCTGGCAGACGAGTTCGTACTGCGCCCGGCACTCTTCGTCCGGCAGCTCGGCGACGCGCCCATCGGCAATCATCCGCGCCAGGGCGCTGCCCTCTTCCACGCTCAACTGGTACGCCGAGATATGTTCTGGCCGCCACTCCAGCACCTCGTTCAGCGTGCGCCCCAGCATTGCACAGTCCATTCCCGGAACTCCGGAGATAAGGTCGATACTGAGAGATAAATCTTTTTGAAGGTTGGCTCGGACGGAAGACAGAATCCGCCAGGCCTCGCGGGCACCGTCGGCGGAGTGGCGGCGGTTCATCCAGCGGAGCATTCCTGGATCAAGGCTTTGCACCCCCATCGAGATGCGGTCCACGCCCAGTTCCAGCAAGCCGCGCACATACTCCGGCCCGCGCTCCACTATGTCTTCCGGATTCACTTCCACGGTGAATTCTTCCCAGTCCCCGGCCGAGGCTCCGCCCGCCAGTGCTGTCGCCTCGACTTCCCTCAACTTCTCCACTATCCTCCGCAAACACTCCAGCGGCAGCACGGACGGAGTTCCGCCGCCGATGTAGAGCGTCCGCACTCCAGCGGCCGCAACTATCTCCTCTCGCCTCGCCTGTATCTCCGCGCTCAGGTCGTCGGTATACCGCTCGAATACCTCATCCGAAAGACCAGCGGCACACCCTGCCGTCTTCCCGGCGTCGAGCGCGGCACACTCTGCCGTCTTCCCTACGATTTGCGAATAGAAATCGCAGTAAGTGCAGAAACTGCGGCAGAATGGAACGTGAATATAAATCACTCCCCCTTGAACCTATATTCCAGCGAAGAAATCACGCGCACGGAGTCGCGGATGCGGCCCTCGACGTCGAACCCGCCCATGCAGCGGGTGAAAATGAGGCGGTCTTCATACATATGAAGCAGGCGCTGCACATTGCTGCGGAGGCGGAACGAAAGGTTCTCGCCCTCCTCCTCCTCCAGCTCATAGCCACGCTCGGCCATAGCTGAAACGATGCCGTCGCGGATCTCGGAAAAGGCGCCCGGAGTCATCAGCCGGCGTCGTCCATAACCAAGAGCAGGGTAGGCCGCCGCGAATATCGCCACTATCCCCACGATCTTCCAGATGCTGTCGGTGCCGCCCTTGAAAATCTGGTCCACGCTGCTGCCCACGAGGCCGAACAGCGAAAGGGCGAACACGAAGACTACCAGAATCAGGCTGAGGTAAACGAAGTATTTTAATGCGCGAACAATGTATTTCATACCGCAAATTTATTATTTTTGCCCTTTGAAAGCAAATCTGTAACAAGCAGGCCTGAACGGCCTCCAAAAAGAATAAAAACTATGGCAGACGAAATCAAGAGGGAAGACCCCCTCGAAAGGCTTGAAAGGGAAGCAGCAGAACGCAAAGCCCGCGGCGGTAGCCTCCGCACTGCGGCAATCATCCTCGCAGCAGTAGCGGCTGTGCTGGCAGTCGCCCTTGCATACGTATACATTCAGAAATCCACTCTCGTGAGCGAACTGGAAGACGAAAAGGCCGACCTCACCGAACAGATCGAGGCCCTTCAGGCCGACTACGAAAATCTCTCCAGCGACTACGAGATCATCAACTCGCAGCTCGACTCCTCACGCGAAGAGGTGGCCCAGCTGGTGGACCGCATCAAGCGCACCCAGGCCGTGGACCGCGCCAAGATCCGTCAGTACGAAAAGGAACTCGGTACCCTCCGCAGCATCATGCGCAGCTATGTCGTGCAGATAGACTCGCTCAACACCCTCAACCATAAGCTCACGGTCGAAGCCGCCAACGCCCGCAAGGAAGCCGCCGAGGCAGGCCGTCGCAACGAAGAGCTCACGGCCGAAGTGGCTGGATATAAAGAGCAGGTCGCGGTGGGTTCCAAGCTTAAGGCGCGTAACATCACCCTCCAGGCCTACAACGGCTCCGACAAGGTCACCGACCGTAGCAGCCGTATCGTCCGCATGATGGTCAGCCTCACTCTGAGCGAGAACGACCTCACCCCGAAGGGCCCGGTCCGCGTGTACGTAAGGGTTAAGGATCCCGATGGCAACCTGCTGCTCGACGGCACAGGAGCCAGCTTCACCGTGGCAGGCGAGGCCCTCGCGGCCACGGCTTCCCGCGAAGTCGACTACACCGGCGCCGACGTGGAGATGTCTATCTACGTGAACAACATCCCCGAGTACCACAAGGGCGTCTACAGCGCCGAGGTCTACACGGTCCAGGGCCTTCTGGGCAAGGCGGACGTGCTGCTGAGGTAAAGACGTGCTGCCCCGCTAAATGCTCATCCAGCGTCTCATACTTTCCCGTGCGGCGAAGGCCTGGCGCAATGCCCCCGGTGCCGCCGTTCCCACCGTCTGCGTGGGTAATATCACCGTGGGCGGCACCGGCAAAACGCCCCACACCGAACTCATACTCCGCATGCTTCTGGAAAGCAATCGCTGGGGTAACGCTGGTTTGGCGGTTCTGTCCCGCGGATACAAACGGAAGAGCAAAGGGTTCCAGATCGTGAGCCCCGATTCCACCGCCTCTTTCGGCGGCGACGAGCCCCTTCAGATAGCGCGCAAGTTCCCCACGGTCACGGTTGCGGTCGACAAAAACCGCGTCGAGGGGTGCGAGAAATTAGCCTCCGACCTCATCGTTCTGGACGACGCCTTCCAGTACAAGCGCCTCCACGCCACCCTCAACATCGTCCTGGTGAATTACCGCCGTCCCATATTTGAAGACCGCCTGCTGCCGTTCGGTCGGCTGCGCGACCTTCCCTCCCGCATCAAAGAGGCCGACGCCGTCATCGTCACGAAGTGCCCGTCGGTGCTGGAAGACGGCGAGCGCGAAGCGTGGAGGGAGCGTTTGCGTCTACCCGAAAACATGCCGCTCTGGTTCACTACGGTCGAATACTGCGAGCCCGTGGCCGTCTTCCCGGATCAGGCCGACACCCGCTACAACTATTCCAAGACGGCTGTGCTTTTCAGTGGCATCGCCGACGACACCCCGCTTCGGGCGCACATCAGCGACACTTATAAAATCGTCGAGGTGCTGAAGTTCCCCGACCACCACGCGTTCTCGAAAGGAGACATCGGGCAGATAGCGGCGGCGGTGCGCAAACATCCCACCGCGGCGCTGCTCACAACAGAAAAGGACGCTGTGCGAGTCCTCGACCTTGATGTTCCCCAGGAAATCCGGGAGCGTCTTTTCGCAGTGCCCGTGCGAGCGACGTTCCTGGACCCCGCCGACCAGCAGGCGCTGGAGCAGAGGCTGGAGCAACTGGCTGTAATAGGGTTGGGTGGAGTGTAAAATGCGCTCCACCCATCTTCTCGATGGGAGAGAAACGGGCGCCAGTGTGATCGGCCTTACACTGTGAGGATTTCCTTTTCCTTGGCGGCCACGATATCGTCGATGGCCTTGATGTTCTTGTCCGTGATCTTCTGGACCTCGCCTTCGGCTTCCTTCTCGGTGTCTTCGCTCATGCCCTCGTTCTTCTGGGCCTTCTTGAGAAGCTCCATGGCGTCGCGGCGCTCGTTGCGCACGACCACCTTGGCGTTCTCGCCGGTGGCCTTGGCCTTCTTCACGAGCTCGCGGCGGCGATCCTCGGTGAGGGCGGGCACCACGCAGCGGATGACCTCGCCGTTGTTCTGCGGGGTGAGTCCGAGATTGGCGTCCATGATGGCCTTTTCGATCTTGCCAATCATACCTTTGTCCCACGGCTGGATGACCAGAGTCTTGGCGTCGGTTGCGGAGACGGACGACATCTGCGGAAGGGGAGTGCGGGTGCCGTAATAGTCGACCAGAACGCTGTTGAAGATGGTGGGGTTGGCCTTTCCGAGACGGTAGGTCTTGAGGTCTTCCTCCAGGAACATGACGGCTTCCTGCATCTTCTCGTCGGCGCCGTCGAGGATCTGTTTTGCTCTTTCGTCTAACATATTGATTGTCTTTTACTTTCTAGTCCAGTAGGGGCCGCTTTATGCGTGAACAAGGGTGCCGATCTTTTCGCCTTCGAGGAGCCTCAGGAGCGCTCCGGCTTCGTTGATGTCGAACACCACGATGGGTACGGGACCCTGCTCGCAGAGCGCGAAGGCGGTCTGGTCCATTACGTGCAGACGGTTCACCAGGCACTCGTGGAAGGTGATTTCGTCGTACTTGCGGGCGTCGGGGTCTTTTTCTGGGTCGGCTGTGTAGACGCCGTCGACACGGGTGCCTTTCAAGAGGGCGTCGGCTCCGATCTCGAGGGCCCTGAGGGCGGCGCCGCTGTCCGTGCTGAAGAACGGATTGCCGGTGCCTCCGGCGATGAGGGCCACTCCGCCTTCGTCCAGCACTTTGGCGGCAGATTCGCGGACGTACCCCTTGGCGATGGGCTCCATGGGCGTGGCCGTGAAGACTTCGGCGTTTATGCCTTCGCTGCGGAGGGCAGATGCCAGCGCGAGCGAGTTGATCACCGTGGCCAGCATGCCCATGCGGTCGCCGGTGACGCGGTCGTAGCCCTTGCCTATGCCCTGGATGCCGCGGAAGATGTTGCCGCCGCCGTTCACGATGGCTATCTGGTAGCCTGCGCGCACCGCCGCGGCGATTTCGGCCGCGAACTTTTTGAGGCTCGCTTCGTCTATTCCTTTGCCGGCCGGGCCGCCGAGGCTCTCGCCGCTGAGTTTGAGTAATACCCTTTTGTACATTTTCTTGGTTTTAGCAGGGACAAAAATATCGGAAAATTCGCAAACTTGCAAGAATTGGAGTATATTTGCAACTACAAACTGAACCAAAACTCTCCGAATATGTTCATGCTCACCTCTTCCATCGGGAAGAAATTCGTCCAGGCCGTCTCCGGCGCGTTCCTCATTGTGTTTCTCCTGCTTCACGGAACCATCAACTTCTTCTCCGTGATCGACAGCTTCACCGGAAGCTTCGGCGCGGCCGACGGTCTCTTCATGAAAGGCTGCGAATTCATGGCCCTGCCCATCGTGGACATCATGGTCCCGATCCTGGCTCTCGGCTTCGTGATCCATATCGGTTTCGGTATCTGGCTCACCGTGGAGAACGTCCGTGCCCGCGGCGGAGTGAAGCGTTACGAGGTTGCGTCCAAGGGAGCGGCCGACAGCTGGAGCGCCCGCAATATGGCGGTGCTCGGCGTTATGGTTCTCGGTTTCCTGTTCTTCCATCTCGCCCACTTCTGGGCAAAGATGCAGCTTCAGGACTTCACCGGCGGAGAGGCTGAGAACCCCTATATGCTCCTGCTCCAGACCTTCGGCAATCCCTGGATCCTGGGCGGATACATCGTCTGGTTCGTGGCAATCTTCCTCCACCTCACCCACGGTTTCTGGAGCATGTTCCAGACAATAGGCTGGAACGGAGGCAAGTGGTTCGGCCGCCTCAAGGTCATCAGCGTCATCGTGGCCGCCCTCATAGTGCTGCTCTTCGTGGCGTCTGCTGCAAACGCCTTCCTGCAGGCCAACTTCATCCAGCCCGATCTGCTCGATACCCTCAAGGCTGCTGCAGTCCCGGCGGTTTAAAGCTGCCCGGCGGCAGGCCCAGAAAGGCAAAGCCGGCGCCGTTTTTTTTGATTTTTATAAATAAATTTATACCTTTGCGGTCCCTATTTTGCGTAGGGATCGCATATTTTTGGTATAACTAATTAAAAATCAAGACAGTGGACACACTTAGCTACAAAACGGTATCGTTGAACGACGCAACCGTGAACAAGCAGTGGGTTGTCATCGATGCAACCGGTCTCACCCTTGGTCGTCTGGCCTCCAGGGTTGCTCTTGTCCTTCGCGGCAAGAACAAGCCCGGCTTCACCCCCAACGTCGACTGCGGCGACAATGTCATCGTAGTCAACGCCGAGAAGGTGGTGCTCAAAGGCAACAAGATGACCGATCGCGTGTACACCCGCTACACCGGATATCCCGGTGGACAGCGCTTCACCACGCCCAAGGAGATCCTCGCATCCAGCCATCCCGAAAGGCTTGTAGAGAAAGCAGTCAGGGGTATGCTTCCCAAAACCCGTCTTGGTGCAAAGCAGTTCGGTAACCTTCACGTATATGTAGGTCCCGAGCACCCGCACAAGGCACAGAACCCCAAAGAAATTACTTTAAAGGAACTTTAAACAGAGCAAATGGAACAGACACACGCCCTTGGAAGACGTAAAGCAGCTGTCGCTCGCGTTTATCTCACCGCCGGCAAAGGCAACGTGACCATCAACGATCGCCCGCTGGAAGACTACTTCAAAGAAGAAGCCCTCCGCTACATCGTAAATCAGCCGTTCGCAGTCACCGGTACGGAAGGCCAGTTCGATACCAAGATCACCCTCGACGGTGGTGGTATCAAGGGACAGGCCGAGGCAGTAAGGCTGGGCATCGCCCGCGCCCTCTGCGAGATAGACAAGGAAGCATATCGTCCTGCTCTCAAGGCCGCCGGATTCCTCACCCGCGATGCACGCGAGGTCGAGCGCAAGAAACCCGGTCAGCCCGGAGCACGCCGCCGCTTCCAGTTCAGCAAACGTTAGTATCGCTTTACTCAATTTTGTCGTTGCGGTTTAAACCCTTCAGAGGATAGTTGCCGCACCGCAAGCAAAGGTCCGGAGACCGGCCAGGTCCGCTACTCCGCCTTGAACAAAAACATTAACATTAATTAAAATGTCAAGAACAAATTTCCAGGAACTGCTTGATGCAGGCGTACACTTCGGACATCTCGCCCGCAAGTGGAACCCTAAGATGGCGCCCTATATCTTCGATCAGAAGAACGGCATCCACATCATCGACCTGCACAAGACCGTCGTCAAGATAGACGAGGCCGCCGAAGAGATGAAAGCCCTCGCAAAGTCGGGCCGCAAGATCCTCTTCGTCGCCACCAAGAAACAGGCAAAGGACATCGTCGCCGAGAAGGCCACCGAGGTCGGAATGCCTTATGTAACTGAACGTTGGGCGGGCGGTATGCTCACCAACTTCCCCACCATCCGCAAGGCCGTCAAGAAGATGGCAACCATCGACAAGATGCATGAGGATGGAACTTTCGACAAGCTTGCAAAGCGTGAGCGCCTTCAGGTTACCCGTCAGAGGGAGAAGCTCGAGAAGAACCTCGGCAGCATCCGCGACATGAGCCGCCTTCCCGCAGCCCTGTTCGTGATCGATGTCCAGAAGGAAGCCAACGCCGTGAAGGAGGCCAACCGCCTCAACATCCCGGTATTCGCAATGGTTGATACCTGCTGCGATCCCACCACTGTCGATTACGTGATACCGGCAAATGACGATGCCACCAAGAGTATCGCCATGATTCTCGACGCCCTCTGCGCCGCCATTAAGGAAGGCCTCGAGGAGCGTAAGCTCGAGAAAGACAAGGAAGCCGCTGAAGAAGAGGCTACCGCAGTAGAAGAGAAGCCCGCAGGAAAGACTCTCCGCGGACGTCGTGCCTCCAAGCCCGCAAAGGCTGAGGAGGATGGCGCCGAGAAGGTCGCCGAGGCCGCTCCCGCAGAGGAAGCTCCCAAGGCTGAAGAGGCTCCTGCCGCTGAACCCGAAAAGAAGGAGGAATAATTATGGCAAACATTACTGCAGCTGATGTAATGAAGCTCCGCAAGATGACCTCTGCGGGCATGATGGATTGCAAGAACGCTCTCATCGAGGCGGACGGCGATTTCCAGAAGGCCGTGGACATCATCCGCGAGAAGGGTAAGATGGTCGCCGCCAAGCGCGCCGATCGCGAAACTTCCGAAGGTCTGGTCCTTTCCCGCATCGAGGGTAACAAGGCTATCCTTGTGGCTCTTGGTTGCGAGACCGACTTCGTTGCACGCACCGAAGGCTTCCAGGCTCTGGCCGAGGCCCTCGCCGACGTTGCCATGAAGAACTTCCCCGCCGATGTCGAGGCTCTCAAGGCCTGCAAGATGGCAGACGGCGAAACCGTAGAGAAGGAGATCGAGGTTTTCACCGGCAAGACCGGCGAGAAGCTCTCCATCGTTTACTACGGTAAGGTTGAGGCTCCCTACATCTACGCCTACATCCACAAGCTCACCGGTAAGCTCGGCGCTCTCGCCGGCTTCAACAAGGTCGTTGACGAGTCCCTTGCAAAGGGTATCGCAATGCAGGTGGCATCCATGAACCCCGTCGCCATCTCCCCGGAGCAGGTCTCCCAGGAAATGCTCGACAGCGAGTTCAAGGTCGCCGTGCAGAAGACCAAGGACGAGCTCGTGCAGAAGGCCATCAACGCTGCCCTCGAGAAGGCTGGTATCAACCCGGCCCACGTGGACAGCGAAGCTCACATCGAGTCCAACACCGCCAAGGGTTGGCTCACTCCCGAGCAGGCGAACCAGGCTCGCGAGATCATCAAGACCGTAGGCGAACAGAAGGCTGCAAGCCTTCCCGCCCAGATGGTTGAGGGTATCGCAAAGGGCCGCGTCCAGAAGTTCCTCAAGGAGAGCACCCTCTCCGAGCAGGACTACCAGATGTCCGATGAGAAGATATCTGTGAAGGACGCTATCGCCAAGGTCGACAAGGAGGCACAGGTAGTCGACTTCAAGCGTGTCAGCCTGAGCGACTAAGCTTAGGTTGCAGCAAAACGCAGGAGGTGTCCCAGTTTTTGGGACACCTCCTTCATTTTTGGGCACTGTGTTACAGCAATCCGAGTTCTTTCGCCCGGAAGATGAGTTCGGCGGAGTTGGCCGCATCGAACTTCAGCAGGAGGTTCTTGCGGTACCACTTCACCGTTTCCGGACTCAGGAAGATCTGCTCGGCGATTTGGCTGTTGGTGCAGCCCTGCGCCAGCAGCTTCAGGATGGCGATTTCGCGGTCGTTGAGTTTGGGAATGTCGGCAAGGCGGCCAGGCCCTGTCGGAACTCCGCTCGCTTCGCTCGCTCCGGCCCCTCCCGGCGTATCCTTCGTCCCTGCTCCGCAGGAACTTGTCTCCGCTGGGCCCCTCCCCCTGCCGCCTTGCCTCTTAGAGCGATTCGCCAGCGTTATCACCGCTCCGGCAACCAGCAGCGCTAGCACTACCGCCAGGCCTATGATGAGCCGGGTGCGCTGCTGCCGCAGGGCCTGGGCGCTGTAGTCCATCGTCTCCTCGCGGAATACGATTTCTTCCTTCTTGTGATTTTTAAAATAGGAGTCGGCCTTTTTGAGGTAGCGCAGCGCCTTTACAGTGCGGCCCTGACTCTGGTAGAGGTTGCCGAAGCCCTTGTACGCCTGTGCTATCATCAGCGAATCGCCGGCGGCGAGGGCATACTCCAGTGCCTTCTTGTAGGCCGGTTCGGCCTTCTTGGGGGCGCCGGCGTCGACCAAAGTCTCACCTATATTATACCATAGGATGGAGTTGCTCTCGTTCCAGCCCCATTTCTCGAAGATTTCGCCGGCCTTCGCGTAGTACTCCATGGCCTGGTCCAGCGAATCCTGCATGTTGTACAGATTGCCGATGGTGCCGTAGAGGGCTGATTTGGCGTCGTCGATTTCGCGCTCCGTGTATCCATCCGGGTTGGTGAAGGAGGTGGCTCCGGTCTCTATCTTCGAGACGCATTCGAGCGCTTTGCCGTAGTAGAAGCGGGCGCTGTCGTACTGCTCGGTGGCGTAGAGGTGAAGGCCGATGTAACGGTACGCGTCCTGACTGGCGTAGTGCCACCCCTGGCTGGTGCTGATCTCCAGGGCTTTATGGGCGTAATAGTCACTCTTTGTCCGGTTGATCTGGCTGTAGCCCAGCATCAGGTTGCGGTAGTTGTTGTTGAGCTCAACGAGCTCCGCTTGCGAGGCGCGTGCGACCTTTTCAGGAGTCCATTTTGCCACCACCCTTTCGAGGGAATCCACGTTGTGGCCCCTGTAGTCGTTGTATTTGCCACTTGCCGGAAGGACGGCGAGCAGCAGCGCGGTACTTATGACCAACAGTCTTTTCATCTCCGCTAATTTACGAAAAAGAGCCTTTAGTTGCCACCATCTGCCCCCTGCTTGCGCTCATTTCCCCCCATTTGGGGGGCGTTTTTGTGCGGTGTAAAGGCGAAATTTGCGACCGTATGAAAAGCAGCGAGAAATCAACCACGTCTCCCGGCACTAAATCCGACCGCTCCCTTAACGACCGCGAAGTCGCCATACTCCGCCTTCTGGCCGAAGGCTACACTTCTTCGCGAATCGCGTCGGAGCTGTCGCTCAGCACCGAAACCATACGCTGGTACCGCAAAAAGCTGCTCCTCAAATTCGACGCCGACAATGCCGTGGCGCTTGTTCGGAAAGCTAGTGATTCTGGAATAATCTGAAATATTTAATCAATCCTAAATATGAAAACACTGAAACGGGAATACCTCGTCCCTGAAACAGAGGTGATTAACATGAAGCTGGAAGGCGTGATCGCCGCATCCGGCGGGAACGAAGGACTTGGTAGTTCTGGCTTCAACTATGGCGATTCTGATTTCGATTAATGGAGGATGTAGCTATGAAAAAGTATTTACCTATTCTTGCAGTAATCGCTGCACTTGTTGCATGTTCCAAGGAAATTGTTTCAGATGAGATCCAGGCCACACCGGAAGAGTCGTTAACATTCACGGCCAGCATGGATAATGCATTGACCAGAACCACGCTAAGCGCTCTCGGTGGCGGGAGTTATGACATTGTTTGGCAAACGTCGGATCAAATTTGCGTTACCGACGGCTCAAACAATGCTGTGTATAAACCGACAACAGCAGCAACCCAGAGCCCGTTATCAAAGTATTCCGGAACGGAACCAACCGGGCCTACGTTCTATGCATACTATCCTAATGGATACTATAACACGTCAACCGGAGTCTTTACTTTGCCCGAAATTAGGTCTTCCTACTCTACTGGCACTTTTGTTGGTTTCCCCATGTATGCACAGTCTGACAATACAGACTTGCATTTCAAGAATGTGTGCGGTCTGCTGGAACTCACTTTAAGCGGGGCTAGCGAATCGGATAGATTTGGAAAAGTAGTTCTCATGGCCAACGAATATCTTTCTGGCCCCATGAGCATTGTGGCAGATGGCGGCGCTTACAAGGCGGAAATTACATCCGGGTCAAAGAGTGTAACAGTGGGTATGTCAACCACCAAAAAACTCTCCGAAGGAATTGTTGTCTATCTGCCCTTGCCTGAAGGCACCTATACGGATTTCACGATTGAAGTCTATCCGTCTGCTGCTGGAGATCACTTTGCAAGAAAGATTGCGAACAAAAATATCGTTATTGTTCGCAGTCAGGTGACCCCCATCACCATTTCTTCCATTGCATTCAACGTTACGCCCCTGTCTAAAGGTACAGGCACCTCTGAAAATCCTTATCAGATTGAAAGTGAGGATGATATTATAGCCCTCAGTGAAGCCTGTAGAAATGGTGTCTCGTTCACAGGCAAGTATCTCAAAGTAATGAATAACATTACTCTGACTGCTGCGCACAAGCCCTTCAAACTGGTTTGCACGGAGTTGGACGGTAATAACAAAACCATTACCCTTAACAGCGGATATGACCTGTCTGTGGTACAGTCAAGTGAACGTTATGCCGGTTTCATCTCATCTCTGACTGGAACTGTCAAGAATCTAACCTTGGCTGGTTCGGATGTCTCTATTACGGCCGTTGAATCCGCTAATGTCCGCAGTTTCGGCGCGCTTGTGGGATACGGTGGAACTGTTAGAGGATGCCACAACACAATCAATATTGAATGGACTTCCTCCAGAACGGAGAGCGTTGCCGCTGCTCCTCTTGCAATGGGTGGTATATCCGGAACGTATACACATGTCTATGACTCCGAGAATACCGGAAATCTGACATTCACTCTCACAAATGTGGCGAACCCCGTTTCTGCATTGGGAGGAATAATCGGCGTGAGCGGAGGCACTATCTCGGGATGCACTAATTCCGGAGCCATTTATGGTGACGGTGTCCGTTACACAGGTGGTCTCCTCGGTGGTACAGACAGTTCATCGTATCCTGTTACACTAGACAGAAGCTCCAACTCTGGTGCAGTGACAGGTATTTATAAGTATAGCAATTCGTCTTACTGTATAGGAATGGCCGGAGGAATTGCTGGTTCCGTGGTTAAAGGCACCATAACAAACTGCGCGAATACCGGAGCAGTTATCGGACAGCACAATACAACCGGATATAGCGGACCCATTTTCCAGGCTGGCGGAATAGTCGGAAAAGCCGCTCTGACCAATTCCGTCCTTTGCATCATAAAGAATTGCTATAACACAGCAGATATTATTGCAAGGACAGAGTATGACAATGTTGGCTTCAAGCCTTTCGCTGCAGGTATCAGCGGTAGTGGCGGTGAGATCTCTAACTGTTATACAGGAGGAACCATCTATACAAAGGCTTACAGTGGTGGCTCTTATGACAATAAAGCCTATGGCGGAGGTATTATTGGCTACATGTGGCATGATGGTTCTTATGACCCGGCCTATCAGGGAGGTGTTTCATATAGTTACTTCCCGTCCCAGGTTCTTGGTGGCACAACGTCCAATATGAGGACTATAGGATATGCCTCAAAGGATGCAAAGGAAACCACAAACGTAACGACATTCTACAAGGGAGAAGATACCGGCGGAACAAAGTTTAATCCATCGACCTTGGTGTCTGTCGCTGCCACTACTATTGATGCAGTAGAATATGCCTCGGGAACTGATCTTGTGACACTTCTCAATGCCGGTGTGGCTTACATTGGTGGTGACCTCCTCACCTGGAAAGCCGGCACGGGAGATCCTGCATACCCGGTTTTTAATTAACAAGTTTAATCAATCATCTCTAGCATATGAAAAAGTTATTCCTTTCACTTTTAGCGGCCGGCGCAGTTCTGTTTGCGCTGCCGGCATGCGAGGGCCTGGGCGACCTGCTTAACCAAGGCGACGACGAGGAGAACGTGGACGATAACGGCAACGGCACGTCCGACGAAAACCTCCCGCCGTACTACAACTTCAAGACTGAAGACAACGGCGGCAACACCATAGCCTACTCCTTCAGTTTTAGAGCTGGAAACGAGCACTACTACGACGTGAAGTACGAGTGGACCTTCAGAGAGGACGTCTGCACGAAGTGCATCGAGACCTTCAATTGCAAGAGCAATGAAGTCGCGCTGCTCGTGGCTGCTGAGTACAGTGACGATCCGAACATCACCGTCTCCGGAAAGAATATCCTCATCGATGTGACCGAGGACTTCAACGAGTTCACGAAGGAAGAGGTCCGCACCTGGATCAAGCAGCTCGAGGCTGCGATGGAAATCGTCAACGCTCAAGCAACCAATCCCGGCGAATAGCGCCCTTGCGTTTTCGGCCTGAAATGACAGACCCCCCAGGTAATTCTCCCGGGGGGGTCTTTCGTTTTTGCCCGTTTTTGACAGGGCGGTCTGCTCGGCCGCCTGGTCGGTGCCTATTCGTGCACCTTAACGGTGATTATCTTCACCGGATTCACCGGACGATCACGGCCGTCGGTCTGCACCGAGGCGATCTTGTCGATTACCGGAAGGCCCTCGATAACCTCGCCGAACACGGTGTAGGCTCCGTCGAGCTGGGCGCATGCGCGCTCATCCTGGACGATGTAGAACTGGCTGCCCGACGATTCCTTGTACGGGTTGGCGGCGTCTCCGCGGCGGGCAGCCGCGAGTGCTCCCTTCTTATGCCTATACTCCTTTACGAACTCTGCCGGAATGGTGTATCCCGGGCCACCGGTTCCCCAGGCCGCCTTCTGGGCTTCGTCCTTGCTGAGCGGGTCGCCGGCCTGGATCATGAAGCCGTTGATCACGCGGTGGAACAGTACTCCGTTGTAGAATCCGGAAAGGGCGAGCTTTACGAAATTGTCGCGGTGCTTCGGGGTGCCGGAGTAGAGCTTTACGGTCATGGTGCCGAGGTTCGTGATGATGTCCAGCACGGGTTCCTCGCTGAGTTCGGAGATAGTCTTTTCCATTTTGAGGGAGTCTTGGATTGCCTGTGCCGCAGCGATTGAATCCGCCTGTGCCTGGGCTGCGGCCGCCTCGGCTTCGGCTTTTTTCTTATTTCCGCAACCGGCTATCAGAAGCGCGGCCACGCAAACGAGAGTGAAGTAAAGATATCTTTTCATAATGCACAAATTTAGTTAAATTTGCAGATATATGAATCTCAAATCGCTGGCAAAGGACACCGCACTCTACGGACTCAGCTCAATAGTAGGCCGTTTCCTCAATTATCTGCTCGTCCCCGTCTACACGTATTATATAGCGGCGGAGAGCGGCGGCTACGGCATCGTCACGAACCTCTACGCCTACACGGCGCTGCTGCTGGCCCTCCTCACCTTCGGCATGGAGACCACCCTCTTCCGTTTCGGGGGCAAGGCAGAGGAAGACGGCAGCATGGTCTACAGCACCACCCTCCGCATGGTGGGCCTTGTGGCGCTGGTGTTCGTGGCCGCGGTGCTGGGATTCCTTCGCCCGATCGCCGGCGGCCTCGGCTACGCGGCGCACCCGGAGTACGTCGGCTGTATGGCCCTCATCGTCGCCCAGGACGCCTTCCAGGCCATCATGTTCAGCCGTCTCCGTCAGCTCGGCAGGCCGCTGCGATTCCTGGCGCTCAAGTTCGCCTTCATCATCCCGAATGTCCTGCTCACCCTCTTCCTGTTCATCGGCCTGCCAAAGTTCTTCCCGGCCCATCCCGGCCTGGAGGCCCTCTGGCAGCAGTATAATTACGGTGTGGGCTTCATCTTCTTCCTGAATCTCTTCTGCACTACGCTGGTGTCGCTCCTCTTCATCCCGGAGATCCGCGGCATATTCTACGGCTGGGACAGCAAGCTTGCCGGTCGCATGCTTCGCTACACCTGGCCGCTCCTGCTTCTCGGCGTGGTTGGCATCCTGAATCAGGTGGCCGACAAAATCCTCTTCCCCAAACTCATTCCGGGCGAAGAGGGCATGGTGCAGCTAGGCATCTACGGCGCCTGCGTGAAGATAGCGCTGCTGCTGTCGGTGCTCACCCAGGCCTTCCGTTATGCCTACGAGCCCATAGTGTTCGCGGGCGGCCGCGGCAAAGATAATCCCGAGACCCTTCGCGACGGCATGAAGTATTTCGTGATCTTTGCCCTGCTGGCCTTCCTCGGGGTGATGTTCTACATGCCGCTGCTGCGCTACCTGGTTACCAACAGCGCCTACTGGGCCGGCCTGAAGGTGGTTCCCATCGTGATGATGGCGGAAGTTTTCATGGGCATTTACTTCAACCTTTCGTTCTGGTACAAACTCACTGACCAGACCATCTGGGGCGCGATCATGAGCGCAGTGAGCGTCGCCGTGATGATAGGGGTGAACGTGGCTTTCGTGCCGCGCTTCGGCTACATGGCCTGCGCCTGGGGCGGTTTCGCCGGCTACGGCGTGGCGATGTTGCTGAGCTACTTCCTCGGTCAGAAGAAGGCACCGGTAGCATATGATCTTCGGTCGTTCTTTACGGCCTTCGGCCTGACGTTAGCGTTGTACGCGGTTTCGGTGTTGCTGCGTCGCCTGCTGGGTCTTTCATATGATTCGCCCCTCGGCTGGAAGACGGTAGCGTTCATGGCTGGAAATACCGTCCTGCTCGCGGTGTATGTTTTGTGGGTTTGGCGCGGCCTGCGCCGGCGTCCTGCCGCTCCGGCCGACTCTTCCTCCGAACGCTAGCGCCATGCTGTCCCCGATGATTCCGGTGCTCATTCTCCTTTCCTGGCTCCGCGACGTGGGCGCGTCCGGCGAGCTGTGCAACGTAACCGGCCGCCTTCCCGGCGAAAAGGTCGAGCTCGACTTCCCCGGCCGCCGGCTCGGAGGCATTGATGCGGACGTCGCCCGAGCCTGCTGCGCTCCGGACGGCACCCCGGCCTGCTGCGCTCCGGACGGCACCCCTTCCGGCGACAGCAAACTCCGCCTCCTCGCCATCTCCTCCCTTCCCGGACTCTTCGCCCCGGCCTCCAACCCCGCCACCGCCTCCAACCCCGCCACCGCCTCCAATCCTGCCACCGCCTCCAACCCCGCCACCGCCTCCAACCCCTCCGGCGCTGGTGTCGCCCCGGCCACATCTCCCGCCACCACCCCCGCGGCCATCATCCCGGGCGACCTCATCCTCATCATCGGCCGGAGCGGCGAACTCCTTCACGCCGGCACCGTCACCTCCGACGGCCGCCTGGCGCATATTCCGCTGAAGGTCTTTTCGTCTTACATGTCCGCCGAAACTGTCGGAGACGTCCCAAAAACAGGGACGTCTCGGTCAAAAATGGCCAAAAATGTCGGCAACGTCCCAAAAAACGGGACGTCTCGGACACTTGCAAGTGTTGCCGCTTGGAGCCAGACACCCCGCCGTGTTTCCGCCCGGAGCGTCGCCGCATATTGCTCGCGCTGGCGTCGGGCCGCAGGAGTGATGGTCTTGCGCCAGCCCTGGCTGCCATATCACTACACCAAGCGCGAGGTCCTCATCCCGATGCGCGACGGGGTGCGCCTCTACACCGCCATCTACGAACCGCGCGAACTCGCCGCGGCCGCAAGCCCCGCCGGCAGCACCGCCCCCGCCGCAAGCCCCGCCGGCATCTCCCCGAAACCCATCGTACTTGTACGCAACCCCTATCCCGTGGGAACTTACGGCTACGGCGGTCCCGGGGACCTGTCCGACAAGATCCGCTGCTTCACCGAACGCGGCTACATTATTGTCGAGCAGAACGTCCGCGGCACATATATGTCGGAGGGGATCTTTGAGGATTGCCGCCCGCTCGGAGGAGCATCGCCGGCCACGACCCCCGCACCCACCGACGAATCCACCGACGCCTACGACACCATCGACTGGCTCATCGCGAACACCCGCAACAACGGCGCCGTCGGCATATATGGGGTGTCCTACCCCGGCTTCTACGCCACCTGTGCGGCGATCTGCGGTCATCCGGCCCTCAAAATCGTCTCGCCGCAAGCACCCGTCACCGACTGGTGGATGGGGGACGACGCCCACCACAACGGCGCCCTCATGCTGTGCGACATGTACGGTTTCGGCGCGAGCTTCTTCCGTCCGAAGGGCAACCCCACCCCCGATTCGGCCGAATCGCTTTCGGAGATTCCGGAAGACGCCGACCTCTACACCTGGTTCCGCGGTAGGCCGGTTGCAGACCTGCTGGCTCCGTTCGTCGGAGGCTCCGACGGTGGCGCCAAATCTGCCGGTTCCACTGGCGCAGCCGTCGCCCCACTCAAAGGCTTCGCCGATATCGTCGCCCATCCGGATTACGACGCCTTCTGGCAGGAGCGCAACCCGCTGCGGCATCTGAAAGGCGTGCGTCCGGCGATGCTGGTGGTTGGCGGACTGTACGACGCCGAAGACGCCTGGGGCCCCGAGCATACCCTGGCGGCACTCCGGCAGCAGAATCCCAAAACCGACGTGTACGGCGTCTTCGGCCCGTGGACTCATGGCGGCTGGCGGAAGGATCCCGACTTCCTCGAAAGGATAGAGCTCCCGCTTTTCGAGTATTATCTCGAAGGCAAGGGCGAGAAGCCGGCCTGGCGAGATTTGCTGATTCCAACGGAAGAGCCTGGCGAGAATCTGACGCCCGGAAAGGAATTCCTGACGGAACAGAGCCTCGGGCAGACGAAGACGGGAGGGCAGATGCGGGCCGGCAGGCAGAGCTTCGCCATCGCCCCTGGCCAATACATTTCCGACCCGGCGAATCCGGTTCCGTATATGGAAGGGGAGTCTCCGTGGCGAGATAAAGCGTATATGTGGGGAGATCAACGTTTTGCCGCAGCCCGTCCGGATGTTCTCATGCAGGTGCTCGAGGGGGATTTGAAGGAAGACTACCTGGCTGTGGGGCCGGTACATGTCGAGCTTAAGTTCTCGGTCGCACCGGTTCAAGATTCCACCTCCGCCCTCGACCTAGACCTAGTCGTGAAACTCATCGACGTCGCGCCCGACGGCACCCAGACCCTGGTGCGCGGCGACGTCTGTCCGGCCCGCTGGCGGAACGCGCCTCCCGCCATCGCCCCGGCCCTCGCCTCCACGGACCCCTCGACTCCCGCCTCTTCCTCCCCGGCTCCCGCCACGAACAACGGCTCGGCCCCCGCCGCCGCCCCGGTCGCCTCCTCAGCCCCCGCGACGAGCCCTGGCACGGCCCCCTCTACCGCTCCAGCTCCCCTCGCTCCAGACATCCCGGCCACCCTCTCCTTCGACATGGCCGCCGTCTGCCACCGCTTTGCCGCGGGCCATTCCATCGCCCTGCAAATCCAGAGCTCCTGGTTCCCGCTGGTGGCGATGAATCCGCAGACCTTCCTGCCGAATCCCTACACCGCCACCGCAAAAGACTATCGCCCCGTGGAAGTGTCCATACTGGCCGGATCTAGCATCGTATTAGGCTGGAGCGGAACTCGCTGATACATAGCTACTTACTGAAAATGCCCTGGCGATTTTGGCCAGGGCATTTTCAGCAATAATCTGATATTCAATTAGTTCCGCTCCACCCGAAGCATTAGTGCGCTGCCGCTCCACCCAAAGCGTTAGTGCGTTGCCGCTCCGCCCAAAGCCTCCAACGAAGCCTCCCGCTGCTTACGCGTCACTCCCGCGGACTCTACTAGAACGTATACCTCGCTCCAATCTGGAGAGTGGTGAAGCCGACGCGCATGCCGTCGACCTTGTAGTCCTTGGCCTGGAGGTCGTTCAATCCGATGCAGGCACGCACGCCAAGGGAGACCTGACCGAGGTTGAAGCCCCAGCCGAGATCGAAGGCAAAATGCCCCTTCTTGAAATGATCCGAGTCCTCGGACGTGCCATCAGTGTCGGTGGTGTTGGAGTAGCCCGCGGCGATTGTGGTGACTTTACTTCTGGTATAAGTATCTACCTTGCCCACGAGGAATCCAAGCTGCGGACCTGCTTCCACATATAGAATATCGTCCAGGAAATTCACCCTGGCAAGGATAGGAATGCGCAGATAGTTGAGGGGGTACTTTGTCCAAGTCTGAGAAAGAATCTGTGCTGAAATACCTCCAACGGTTTCTACCGCCATGCTTTTGGACTCGTCTGAGATCGAGGTATGTTCAAAATCCATTTCCACCACAAGGTTCACGGCTCTCCAAACGGGCAATTCCGCATAAGCACCCACGGAATATAGGAAACCGCTCTGGAAAGTATTATCGTCGTCGTACGATATAGTCACGGAGCCAAGGCCGATGCCGGCGCGTGCGCCGAACTTGAGCTCGCTGAAATCGGGCTGGGCCGCCAACTGCCACACGCCGCACAGAAGCAGCGCAAAAACAAATGCTATCTTTTTCATAATCGATTACTTTTTTGCAAACTGTCCGCCATAAGACCAGTCGGCCTCCCATTTGTTGTTATCCTTATCCACGCCGTAGCCGACAAATGATATCGTGTACATGTCCTTGAGCGGGCCATTGGCAACCATCACGCGACCGTAGTCGAAGACATAATTGTTCGTGCCGCCCTGGTAGCCATACTTGCCTTGGAAGCACATTCCATTGCCGGGAAACCAGCGGACGGACACCGGACACTCGGCATTCACGTATGCGGGGTCATTTATATCGAGGGCATTCGATATATCCGCCACGGCCGTGACATCGCTCAGTATTGCGAAATACATGATGTTGATTTCGATATGGGGCTTCGATTGCGCTTCTTTCCAATTTTTAGCATCACCCTCGCATAGGAGGAAGTGATAAAGAGAGCTGGATTTGTACATAAATGCAGAACCTCCCGTGAAGATACCGTTGATACTGGTACCAATAGCCCCGGCCGTGCCCTTGATGGCCGTTCTTTCGCTAGTGCCGCTTCCTTTGGAGCCGCCGTCGGCGCTGTCGCCTTTGCAGGAAACGAAGGAGATAAGCAGGCACATAATCAGCGCGAACGCTGAAATGGTTTTGAATCTGTTCATATTATCATCGATAATTTGTGTGTTCTTGCTATTAGTTTCCGCAAATATAGCTAGGGGGCAAAACATCTTTGTGGTGAAATTCGCTACAAATCGAAGATGTTAAACCCGAAAAGAACTTTGGCACGCACCTTGCATTAAAGAAAAATCGAATAGTTTTTTCATAGGTTAAATTTAGGTTAGAATTGTGAATCGGCCACCGACGGGAGTCAGGGGCCGATTTTCATTTATTTCAGTATTCTCACTATATTTGTGAAAATCGAAGCAACCTATGAAAGTCAGACTATTCCTCGCTACAGCCCTGGCGCTGGTACTATCAGCTCAGACGAGCTTTGCTCAGATGCCCCTGGATCTTTTCGTCAAAGGCACCATTGGTTGGGCGCATTACGACGACTGGATCTACGGCGCCGTAGCACCCCAGGTTGGTGTATATACGGATATCGCCCTGATGGATCCGCTGGTCATCCAAGCCGGCGCCGAAGTTAAACTAAGCGGTTTTGGTAATAAAACCGTATTTAGCGGGCTAAGCGGCTCGTCGTCCGACTTCTATGAGATATACCACTATCGCATGAACTATCTGGCGATTCCGGTTCATATCAAATATAACGACACCAGCAATCCGGACAGTTTCCTGAATGGCCTGTATGCCGGATTCGGGGTCAATCTTCCGTTCATGGCCAGTTATAATTGGAAGCGTTATAAGACCGGTCTCAAAAGTAAGGAGGTCGACGCCTCCGGCGGAGGGAAGCTGGATCTGGACAAGCTCACATCTCCTGCTTTCAGCATCTGCCTTGGCGTAGACCAGCCGCTGAACGAACACTGGGGATATAATATTCAGATTGAGAGGATTCTCAATACACGAGCCAGTACGAGCGGCTACTACATCGCTTCGTTCAGAATCGGTGTAGTCTACTATCTCTAGCGCATCCTGGCGTTTTTTTCTGGCGTTTAAGACCCTAATACACAGCGAATTAACGAAAATGCTACCCCCTATACGGAGGGGTAGCATTTTGTGTAATCAATTGATTGATAGCGACTTAAGCGCCAGTCTTTCGGTCCTCGCCAGCCTTTCGGCTCGCCCCAGCCGATATGCCTCCCAGCCGGGCTACTCTTCCGGAGCGCCCTGCTCGATGGGAGCGGTGGGGAATGCGGGCTGTTCGGCCTGCTGGACGTTCTCGATATCGTTGGTGATGTCGATTCCGCCGGAGGCACCGCCGCGCACCACGAATGCGGTGATGACGGAAAGCACCAGGATGAAGGCCACGAGACCCCAGGTCACCTTCTCGAGAAGGTCTGCGGTCTGACGTACGCCGAAGGTCTGGTTGCCTGCCACGAAGTTGCTGGCGAGTCCGCCACCCTTTCCGTTCTGGAGAAGCACCGCTATGATGAGCAGGATAGCTGCCAGAATGATGAGTACTGTAAGGATAGTAAATACTGCGGTCATATCTATAATTGTTTTATTTTTTCGATTTGGGCTGCAAAGTAAGCACTTTTTTCTGGGAATCGCAAACTTAACTTCGAATAAATAGCGCACGCCTGCTCGTAATAGCCCTGCTCCATGTAAATCTGCGCCAGTGTCTCGGTTGCGAAATCGGTGAAATCGTCTTCCGGAATCTCCACGTAGCCCTCGTCCTTGGCCTTGCGGGCGAAGTTTGAAAAGACGCGGTCGCCCGGCTGCTGCACGCGTTCGTACTGGTCGCGCGAGAAGAAGTCTCCGCCCAGCACCACGACGCGCCTGCCGTAGCCGCCGGCCGGAGCACCCTCGGAACCGGTAGAAGCGCCGGCGTCGTCCGAAGCCGCCTCGGAGCCGGAGCCAGCCCCCTCCACAGCCATCTTCACCGCCTCGTCGGAGAAATCCCCGGCCACCGGCTCATGCGCAACCCTTGCCACCAACGCGCGAGAAGCAACATACAGGGCGGCGTCGGCATAACGCTCGTCGCTCCAGGCACCTTCGCCCAGCGCAGCCATGCGACGGCAAAGTTCCATGCGGGCGCCTCCGAACCATGGGTACAGCGAAATCACTCCGCTCAGTTCCTCAAGGTTCAAAGACTTCAGATCTATGGAATCGTTTACCATTGCGCTACGGTTGCGTTGAAAATATCCTCCACCAGCTTGTCGATAATCTCCTCGCAAAGTGAATGCTCCACGGCGTCGAGCGAATTGGTGGAATCGTAGTCGGCGTAGGCCGAAAAGTTCTTGTTCTCGAAATTGTCTTCCGGGTACTTGCGGTTGTTGAAACTCACCTTCACGGTGACGGTAAGCCTGTTCTGTGCCGCCACTTCATTGGCCGTAACTGCCTGTGCGCGAACGTCGTAGCCGCTGATCTCGCCGGTGATCTCAAGGTCGCCGTCCATGTCCACCTGTTCCAGGCGCGTCATCTGGCGGAAGCGCGTGCGAATGGCTTCGGAAAGACTGTTGGCCAGCGTGGGGTTCACCTTGAGCGCCTTGTACTCGAACTCGTTCAGGGTGATGGTTTTCACGTCCGGCTGGATGGAAGTGCCCGAGAATGAATAGTTTATGATGTTGCAGCTGGAGAACGCGAGAGCGCAGACCAGGCAGAAGAACCATTTTCTCATTTGCCTTCCTCCTTCTGTTTTGCGAGTTTACGGTAGATCGTCCGCTCGGAAATTCCCAGCTCCGCTGCCGCCTCCTTGATATTGCCACCGTGCCGCTCGAGCGCCTTCTGAATGAGGTTATCACTGGCTTTTTTAAGAGAGATTTCGGGCGACACCTGCTCCTGCCATTCTGCCTCGTCCGGCTGGGGCGCCTCCGAATGGGCGGGGATTGAAGACGGGCTGCCAGCGAGACCGTTAACCCTCTCCTCAAGGCGTTCCACCTTCTGGCCGAGGTCGACCAGCGCCTGCACGAACGCGCGCTTCTCGTCGTCGCTCATTCCTCCTGCAGGCGCGGAAGGGGCTGTCATGGGCAGCAGGGTATCCTGCTCGTCCGGCACGTACGGTGCCAGCTGTTCGCGGGTGAGTTCCACACGGTCGGTAGCTCCAGGCAGGGCCCTGGACGACTCCAACGCGGTCACGGTTTCGGCTATGTTCTTGAGCTGGCGAACGTTGCCCGGCCAGCGGTAGCTCTTCAGCAGCGATATCGCCTCGTGCGAAAGAATCACCTTACGGGAGTTGTTCTTCTCGGCGAAGTCCGACGAGAATTTGCGGAACAGCAGATAAATGTCTTCCGGCCTCTCTCGGAGCGACGGCACCATGATCTGCACGGCGTTCAGACGGTAGTAGAGGTCTTCGCGGAACTGGCCCCTCTGCAGGGCGGTGCGGAGGCTGATGTTGGTGGCGGCGATCACTCGCACGTCCGTCTTTTGCACCTTCGAAGAGCCCACCTTGATGAACTCGCCGTTCTGCAGAACGCGGAGCAGCATCGCCTGCGTCTCCTTGGGCAGCTCGCCTATCTCGTCGAGGAAGAGGGTGCCGCCGTCGGCCATCTCGAAATAGCCCTTGCGGTCCTCCACGGCGCCTGTGAACGAACCCTTCACGTGGCCGAAAAGCTCCGAGTTGATGGTGCCTTCCGGAATGGCTCCGCAGTTGATGGCCAGATACTTGCCCGTCTTGCGGCGGGAATGCTGATGTATTATCTGGGGAATGACGTCCTTGCCCGCTCCGCTCTCGCCCGTGATGAGCACGGTGAGGTCGGTGGGCGCCACTGCCAGCGCCGTTTCAATGGCGTGGTTCAGCGCGGCGTCGTTTCCTACGATGTCGTATTTGTTCTTGATCCTTTGAAGTTCCTGAGAATCCATAGTTTGCAAAGTTACGTAAAAAACCTGTATATTTGCATTTCCTGAAAATAAGCAACATGAAAAAGATAGCAATAATCGCGCTTGCGGTCCTTTCTCTGGCCGCCTGCAACAAGAAATCGGCAAACTCCCTCGCGGAAGCCGTGAAGAACGTCAGCCTCACCTGCACTCCCGAGGTGCTGGAGGTTGTGAACGACACCGTCCGCGCCCAGGTCGAGGTCACCTATCCGGCCGGCTATTTCAGCAAGGACGCCCAGGTGATCGTGGCCCCCTACGTGGTTTGGGAAGGCGGCGAAATGCCCCTCAGGCCCTTCCTCTATCAGGGCGAAGCCGTGAAAGACAACAACAAGGTGGTTCCTTCCTCCGGCGGCACCGTCCGTGAAACCGTAGTGTTCCCGTTCCGCAGCGCCATGTCACGCTGCCGTCTCGAACTCCGCAGCACCGCCTTCATCGGCGGCAAGCAGGTCGAGGTGCCCGTCATCAAGGTGGCCGACGGCTGCGTGAACCTCGCCAAATGGGCCTCGCGCGATGGCGTCTACACATACAAGGCCGACGGCTATCAGGAAAAGGTCGTCACAACGGCCGAAGGGCAGATTCTGTACGACGTGAACTCGTCTGCCGTGAAGGGCAGTCAGCTCGGCAACGCCAGCATCAAGAAGCTCCAGGGTGCAATCGCCGAAGGTGCTGAGAGTGAGCGCATTACCGTCAAGGGTACGAAGATCATCTCCTACGCCTCTCCGGAAGGCGGCGAAGAGCTCAACGACAAGCTCTCCCAGGAGCGTTCCGAGGCCGCGCAGAAGGCTTGGAAGCAGATAGGCAAGGGCGCCGAAGCCGGCAGCACCGAAATCAAGAGCGTCGGTCAGGACTGGGAAGGCTTCCAGGAGGCCATCAAGGCTTCGAACCTGGAAGACAAGGACCTGATTCTCCGCGTGCTTAGCATGTACTCCGACCCGGCCGTGCGCGAAAGCGAAATCAAGAACCTTTCACAGGTGTACACCGAGATCAAGGAGCAGGTGTTCCCTGAGCTCAGGCGCAGCCGCTTCATCACCGAACTCGAGTATCAGAACTACTCCGAGGCCGACCTCAAGAGGCTTCTGGAGCACAAGCGTCTCTATCTGCTCGACGAGGAGGCCATCCTGCATCTCGCCGCCCTCACCGACTCGCTCGAAATGAAGCAGACCCTCTACAGGGCGGCTTCCGAGCGCATGGGTTCGCAGAAAGGACTGTACAACCTTGGCGTCACGCTGCTTGAAAAGGATTCCTACTCGGCCGCCGAAGTCTACTTCGACAAGCTGAAGGATCAGGCAGACGCCGACCTTCTGAACGCCCGCGGCGTCATCGCCCTGCATGGCGGAAAGGTGGCCGAGGCGACGAAGCTCTTCGAGCAGTCCGGCACCCCCGAGGCGAAGCAAAATCTCGGCCTTGTCGCTCTGCTGAAGGGTGATTCCCAGGCTGCTGCGTCCCAGCTGGAAGGCGCTGGCAGCCGTAACGAAGCCATCGTCAAGATATCCAAAAAGGACTACGACGGAGCGATTAAGATCCTTGAAAAGGAGGACTCCGCCGAGGCCCTTTACCTTGCTGCCATCGCCTCTGCGCGCAAGGGCGACAAGGCCGGAGTGGACAAGTATCTGAAGGCCGCTTGCGAGAAAGATCCGTCTCTGAGGGATACGGCCCTGAAAGATATTGAGTTTGCAGGCTTTGAGATTTAATTTTTTTACTTATCTTTGCAGCCCCAAATTTTTGGGGCTTTTTTAAACAATATTTTATGCCAACTATTCAACAGTTAGTCCGCAAAGGACGTGAGACCATTGCCTACAAGAGCAAGTCTCGCGCACTGGATGCTTGTCCTCAGAAGCGTGGCGTATGCGTCAGGGTGTACACAACCACCCCGAAGAAACCTAACTCAGCAATGCGTAAGGTTGCCCGTGTGCGTCTTTCCAACGCCAAGGAGGTCAATGCCTACATCCCGGGCGAAGGCCACAACCTCCAGGAACACAGCATCGTGCTGGTTCGCGGCGGTCGTGTAAAGGACCTCCCCGGTGTACGCTACCACATCCTTCGTGGAGCTTTGGATACCGCCGGTGTGGAAGGCAGGACCCAGTCCCGCTCTCTCTACGGTGCAAAACGTCCGAAGAAGTAACGAAGGCACACCACCAATTAATTTTTCCAAATTATGAGAAAAGCAAAGCCTAAGAAGAGGATTCTACTTCCTGATCCCAAGTTCCACGACATCGAGGTAACCCGTTTCGTGAACAACCTGATGTTACAGGGGAAGAAGAGTATCGCGTATGCTATTTTCTACGATGCGATCGACATTGTAGGCGAGAAGATGAAAGATTCCGATCAGGCTCCATTAGATATTTGGAAGAAAGCGCTCGAGAACGTCACCCCGCAGATCGAGGTGAAGTCCCGCCGTATCGGCGGCGCCAACTTCCAGGTGCCTACGGAGTTGCGTCCGGAAAGGAAAGTCTCGCTTTCGATGAAGAACATGATTTCCTTCGCCCGCAAGCGTTCCGGCCACTCCATGGCAGAAAAGCTCGCAGCTGAAATTCTCGCTGCTTACAACAACGAGGGCGGCGCATTCAAGCGCAAGGAAGACATGCATCGCATGGCAGAGGCCAACAAGGCCTTCGCGCACTTCCGTTTCTAGCCCTTAATTAGATGGCAAGCAGGGATTTACATTTCACCCGTAACATCGGCATCATGGCTCACATCGATGCCGGTAAGACCACCACGTCTGAGCGTATCCTGTTCTACACAGGTAAGACGCACAAGATAGGGGAGGTCCACGACGGTCAGGCCACCATGGACTGGATGGTGCAGGAGCAGGAGCGTGGTATCACCATCACTTCTGCCGCCACCACCTGTTTCTGGCCCTACGCAGGCAAGCAGTATCACATCAACCTGATCGATACTCCGGGCCACGTGGACTTTACTGTAGAGGTGGAAAGGTCTCTGCGCGTTCTGGACGGCACCGTCGCAACCTTCGACGCCGTCGGCAAAGTACAGCCTCAGTCAGAGACAGTATGGCGCCAGGCCGACAAGTACGGCGTGCCGAAGATAGCGTATGTGAACAAGATGGACAGGGTGGGCGCCGATTTCCTTGGATGTTGTGAGGATATCGCGCTCAAGCTCGGTGCCACCGCAGTCCCCATCTCCCTTCCTATCGGAAGCGAAGAGGACTTCCAGGGCATCGTGGACCTCATCTCCCGCAAGGCAATCTATTATCGCGACAGCGACGAGCTCGTCAATTACGACGTGCGCGAGGTGCCCGAGGATATGAAGGAAGAGGTCGAGCTGTGGAGGGGTAAGCTCCTGGAGGCCGCCGCCGAGTGCGACGAAGCCTTCATGGACAAGTACTTCTCCGACCCCGACTCCATCACGGAGGAAGAAATCATCGCAGCTCTCCGGGCCGGTACCATTTCAATGGCCATCGTTCCGGCAACCTGCGGCTCTTCCTATAAAAATAAAGGTGTGCAGTTCCTGCTCGACGCCATCGTGAGGTATCTGCCGTCGCCGCTGGACATTCCCGCCGTTGAGGCTGAGAATACCCACAACGGTCGCACGGAAGTACTCCCCGCCACGGCGGACGGCCCGTTCTGCGCCCTTGTGTTCAAGATCGCTACCGATCCGTACGTAGGCCGTCTGGCTTACATGAGGGCCTATTCCGGCAAGCTCGATTCCGGTTCGTACGTGGTGAATTCCCGTACGGGCAAGAAAGAGCGTGTCGCGCGCCTCTACCAGATGCACTCCAACAAGCAGAACCCCATCGACTTCGTCGAGGCCGGGGACATCTGCGCGGCGGTCGGCTTCAAAGACCTCCGTACCGGAGACACCGTTTGCGACGAAAGCCACCACTACGCTCTCGAGAGCATGGAGTTCCCCGATCCCGTTATCGGCATCGCCATTGAACCCAAGACCCAGCAGGACCTCGACAAGCTCGGAGTCGCTCTGGGCAAACTCGCAGAGGAAGACCCGACGTTCACTGTCAAGAGTGACAACGAAACGGGCCAGACCATCATCAGTGGCATGGGAGAACTCCACCTCGATATCATAGTGGACAGGCTCCGTCGCGAATTCGGTGTGGAAATCAACCAGGGCGCCCCTCAGGTAAACTACAAGGAAGCCGTAACTACAAGCGTCCAGCACCGCGAGCTGTTCAAGAAGCAGACCGGTGGACGTGGAAAATTCGCAGATATCATCGTCGAAATCGGACCGGCCGACGCCGGAGTCTCCGGACTTCAGTTCGAAAGCCAGGTCAAGGGTGGAAACGTTCCCAAGGAGTTCATCCCTGCCGTGCAGAAGGGCTTCGAGAGCGCACTCGTGAACGGCGTACTCGCCGGCTACGAGATGCAGAGCCTTAAGGTCACCCTGCTCGACGGTTCGTACCACCCGGTCGATTCCGACCAGCTCTCATTCGAACTTGCAGCCCGCATGGCGTTCCGTCACGCCTGCCCGAAGTGCCACCCGGTGCTTCTGGAGCCCATCATGAGCCTGGAGGTAGTAACTCCGGACGAGTACATGGGCGACATCGTCGGCGACCTCAACCGCCGCCGCGGTCAGATAGTCGCGATGGATTCCACCGGGAGCGGCGCAAGGATTATCAAGGCACACGTTCCGCTCGCGGAGCAGTTCGGTTATGTGACCGTGCTGCGTACGCTCTCCAGCGGCCGCGCCACCAGCACGATGAGCTTCGACCATTACGACGAAGTACCTCCGCAGCTGGCCCGCGACATCGTGGAGAAGAGCGGCTACCGGATGCCTTCAGATGAAGAATAATTATTATATTTGCACGCAATATGAGCCAGAAAATCAGAATTAAACTCAAGTCGTTCGACCACATGCTGGTAGACAAGTCTGCCGCCAAGATCGTCGAGACCGTCAAGAGCACCGGTGCCAAGGTGAATGGTCCCATTCCTCTTCCCACCAACAAGAAGATCTTCACGGTGAACCGCTCAACCTTCGTCAACAAGAAGGCCCGCGAGCAGTTCGAGCTCGATTCTTACCGCAGGCTTCTCGACATCGAGGACAGCAACGCCAAGACCGTTGATGCCCTCATGAAGCTCGAGCTGCCCTCCGGCGTAGACGTCGAAATAAAGGTCTGAGTGTAGTGCGCCCTTCGCGGCGCGCTGTCAGCGAGCCCCGGCCGGGGGCTTTCAGCCGGCCAATGGTCCCATAGCTCAGTTGGTTAGAGCATCTGACTCATAATCAGGGGGTCGTAGGATCATGCCCTACTGGGACCACGCGAGCGCCACCCATCCCGGGTGGCGCTTTCGCGTGGCCCCAGGGACTCTTTGCCCTGCAGTGCTCGTACCCTGCTTTTTTCTGGCAGGTTACGAGCATTTAAGGCCTTTTTTGCTCGTACCCTGCGCGATTTTTACAGGTTACGAGCAGTTGCGACGGCGCTGCCTCGCCATCGCTCCTCTCTTCGCCGCGGCGCTGTCTCGCCATCGCTCCTCTCTTCGCCGCGGCGCTGTCTCGCCATCGCTCCACTCCGAGCCATTTCGTCTGGCCTTTGTGCTCCTACCCGCAGTCTTGGCCCCAAAGTGTAGCTAACGTGCAGAAAAGCTTGTACGTTAGCCGCAAAAAAGGGACAAAACGCTCCCAACGTGCACTGGAAACTGCACGTTAGCCGCACTACCTATAGGAATATCGCTCGGGAATAATTACGCCGCTTTCTTCACGCGTGACTTGCGCTGCACGGTGTCCACGCTCTTACCGTAGACCACGTAGCGTTGGAAGGTGTATTCGGTGACGAGGTTGAACACCAGGTTGATCACGGTCACCAGATACTCGTTCCAGCCCAGACCCACGTACTGGACACCTCTCCATTTGATACCGTCGGTGAGCCACTGACCGAGCAGTGACGAGGTGGGGGTGAACACCAGGTAATACAGGAACACCTGGGTCATGGCCCAGGCCACGTTGTTGGCCGAGTGGAAGGTGAAGTGGCGGTTGAGGGTGAAGTTCCACAGAACCGACAGCACGAGGGCTATGAGGTAGCAGGGCCAGTAGGTCCAGCCGGTGGTTTCGTTGAGGAGGGCGAAGACGCCGAATTCGATGAGTCCTGCGCTGGCGGAAAGCAGGGAGTATTTAACGAAGCGCCAGAACTCAGAAGGTTTTTTGGTTTCAGTCACTTTGGTTTAGGTTTCTAGATTGCGTATTTGATTATTTGCCAGAGCATTATGCCCGAGCAGATAAGTTTCATTCCGGTTCCGGAGATAAAGCCGAGGAAGGCGCCGATGCTGGCCTTGAAGGAATCCCACACCCCGCGGTCGGCGAAGAGCAACTCTCCGAGGAATGCTCCCAGGAGTGACCCGGCTATTATTCCCACGGGCGGCAGCAGCATGCCCACGAACAGCCCTATGATGGCCCCGGTGCTGGCCTGCTTGTGACCTCCGGTAACTTTGGTGAACCATGCGGGCACCACGTAGTCGAGAACAGTAACGAGGGTAACCACTGCCAGCCATATGAGCAGGGCCTTGAGCGACAGTGGGTCTGCCCCGCCCTTGGTGCCGGAGATATAAATCAGAAGCATGCCGACCCAGCTGAGCGGCGGACCGGGAAGTCCCGGAACGATGCTGCCCACTATGCCGATAAGGCCAAGCAGTATTGCGAAAATGCACCAGACATCCATAAGCTAGATCTTTGCGGCGAAAGCCTTTCCGTATTCTTCACATTCCTTGAGGGCGGCGGCATCGGGCACCCAGACCATGCGTATGCCTTCGTCCACCACCTCGAATCCCGCCTCTGTGAGCAGGGCGCTGAGCTGCTTGGCGGCCTCGCCGCTCCAGCCGTAGGAGCCGAAAGCCGCACCCTTCTTGCCCTTGAGCCTCAGGCCCTTGAGCATCTCCATGATGCCGGCCATCGCGTAGGAGTGGCCGTAGTTGATGGTGGGCGAGCCGACCAACACCGCTTTGGAGGAGAAGATTTCCGTGAGGATATCGTTCTTGTCTTCCTTTGAGGCGTTGAAGAGCTTCACGGTCGTAGCCGGAGAAGCCTCGCGAATGCCGCGGGCGATGGCCTCCGCCATCAGACGGGTGCTGTTCCACATGGTGTCGTACACTATGGTAACCTGATTCTCCGCATAAGCCTGATCGGACCACTCGAGATACTTTTCGATAATCTTGCCGGGGTTCTTGCGCCAGACGATACCGTGGCTGGGGCAGATGATGGCCAGCGGCAGGTTCTTCCCAAGAATCTCCTTAACCTTACGGGCAACCATGGGGCTGTAAGTGGCAAGGATGTTGGCGTAGTATTTCTTTGCCTCCGCTAGCACTTCGCACTCGGGCACCTCGTCGTCGAACAGAGATTCGGAGGCATAGTGCTGGCCGAAGCCGTCGTTGCTGAAAAGCACTCCGCCGCAGCCGTCGTAATAGCTGAACATCGTGTCGGGCCAGTGGCACATGGGGGCCTCAATGAAAGTGAGGGTCTCGCCTCCGCCAAGCTCCAGCTGATCGCCGGACTTGACGTTGATGAAGTTCCAGTCCTGATGATAATGGCCGCGAAGTATCGCTTCTCCCCTGGCGGTACAGTAGACCGGAGTGTCGGGGATCTCACGGAGCAACTCGGCGAGGGCGCCGGAGTGGTCGGTCTCGTTGTGCTGCATCACTATCGCGTCTATCTGGTCGAGCGGGAGCTCCTCCTTTAGACGGGCGACGAACTCGCTGTCGTAGGGGCCCCATACCGTGTCGAGCAGAACCGTTTTGCTCTGCCCGCGAAGCAGGTAGGCGTTATAGCTGGAGCCGCGAGTGGTACTGAGCTCGTTGCCGTGGAAGGATGTGAGTTCCCAGTCGGTCTTGCCGACCCAGGAAATGTTGTCTGTAATCTTCTTTGCCATATCTCTACAAAGATAATCATTTCCCCGGAATTGTGTCTTTAGGGAGAAAAGTAGGAAGAAAATCATTATATTTGCGCCGGTATGGAGAAAATTTTCGAGATAGTGCAGGCCTCTGCGGCCCTGGAAGGGAGCACCCTCAGCCAGGCCGAATGCGAGCGCCTTCTCGCCGAAGGAATCAGTTCGGAAGGCAAGACTATAGCGGAACAGCTGCTCTGCCTCAACCTCCGTTCCGCCTACGAGAAGTGCTTCCGCATGGCGGTCGACCACGAGTTCTGGAGCGTCTATCGTCTGAAGAGCCTCGCGGCCGTAGCCCTGCGCGACTCCGGAGCCGCCGTGGAAATCGTGTCGAACGAAAGGGTGCTGCAGAAAATCTGCGACATCGCCAACGGCATGCGTCTCCATATCGGGGGCGACGACGCCATGGACCAATACAAGGCCTCGTTCATGATTCACTACCTGGTCTCTGCATACAAGCCCTGGGAGACCGGCAACGACTACATCGGCCGTCTGCTCATGAACTACCTGCAGCACGAGTGCCGTCTGCAGCCCACCATCATCAGGCCCTCGAAGCGCACCGAATATCTCCGCATCCTGGAGACCGCCAAGCGCGAAGAAATCAGCGAAGTGTTCGTGAGCTATATGCTGGAGCACTGCCACGACAGGGCGGAGAAGGAAGACGTGGTTGAGCCGATAGGAGCGGGAATGGCAGTACGCCAGCAACCTGCAAGCGGCGACTCAACGTCCTCTGAGCGCAACCGTGCTGTCAGTCGCCGCAGCACCGACGGCCCCCGCCCGGCCCGTCATTCCGCTCAGGCCCCCGCGCCAGCCAGAGTGTCCAGCCGCGACGCCATCCTCAAGCTCCTCCGCAAAAACCCCTACATGAGCACGCGCGACCTCGCCGAAGGAATCGGCATCAGCGCCAAGGGTGTGGAGAAGCAGCTCGGCATCCTCAAAGCCACCGGCCGCCTCCGCCGTATAGGACCCGACAAAGGCGGCAAGTGGGAAGTGGCAGTGTAAGTCTTACCTATACTCCTCAAACTCAGGACGTTTCATCTCGCGGCTGGTGTCGCGAAGCGTCTCCTCATCCTTGGGGCAGATAACCAGAACGTCGCCGGTATCTATCACCAGGAAATCCTTAAGGCCGCGCACAATCATGAGTTTGCGGGGATTATCGCAGTAGAGCATGTTGCCGGTGGAGTCCTTTACGAAGAGCTTGCCGCTCACGCCCTCGATCACATTGCCGTCGGCGTCTTTCGCGGGCGTGTAATCGTAATAGGCTGAATACGAACCGATATCGGCCCAGTCGAAGTCGCAGGGCAGGACAGTCAAACGATTACTCTTCTCCAGCACCGCATAATCGATGGAGTTGTTGGGGCTGTCCGAGTAGACCCTCTCGATAAACCGGGCCTCGTGGGCTGATCCCAACGCTTTCTCCCATCCCTTCCAGAGTTTGGTGATTTCCGGGCAGCAGTCGTGCATCTCCTCGCGTATGGCCGAAGCCTTCCAGACGAAGATACCGGAGTTCCAGAGGAATTCGCCGCTGTCTACAAATATGCGTGCGAGCTCCTCGGAGGGCTTTTCGGTGAATGTCTTCGCGGAGACGGGGACACCAGTGTGCCAAGCCTTGCGTCCGCCTTCCACCTGCACGTAACCGAAGTTGGGGTTCGGTTCAGTGGGGACGATTCCCAGGGCGATGAGGGCGTCGTTGCTGGCTGCATAGTCAAGAGCCTTGTTGATGGCAGAGTTGAAGCGGGCGTCGGCCTTGATGAAATGGTCGCAGGCGGTGACCACCATAACCGCCTCGGGATCACGCGCCATAAGCGTATAGGTTGCGAACGCGATGGACGTGGCGGTGCCGCGGCCGTAAGGTTCCAGAAGCAGATGATCCTCAGAGATGTCTGGGAACTGCTCGAAGAGGAGTCCGCGATATTTGGCAAGGGAGACTATGTAGATATGGTCTTCCGGGAAGAACTCCAGAGCCCTTCGGTAGGTGAGCTGCACGAATGAGACTCCGTGCGCTCCGGCGCGCATGAAGGGTTTGGGGAAATCCTCCCTTGTGAGGGGCCAGAAATGCAGGCCGGTTCCTCCGGCTAGAATGACGCAATATTTATGCATAGGTTGGTATGAAAGCCTGTTGGTAATAGTTTATGTGTGTGTTCGTGTGGTCGAAAATCACTGTAATTATGTCAAAAAATACTTCGTACGCACCGAACGCAGGATTGCCCTTCAGCCACCTCCGCGCCGCAGCCACCAGGTGCTGCTGTTTGGTGTAGTTCACGTTCACGGCAGGGTCTGCCATCACGGGCGCCGTACGGCTCTTTACCTCTACAAAATGGATGCCCTTCGGGTCGATTGACACTATGTCAAGTTCCACCCTTCCGCCCCTCCAGTTCCGGGAGAGTATGCTGTGCCCGCGGCCTTCCAGCCAAAGGGCTGCGGCATCCTCGCCGCGTCGGCCCGTCGCACTGCGCTGGCCATTCGCATCCTGCTTGCCCGTCGCATTCATCATTCAAAGGTGACGACGGTCACTCCCGAACCTCCGTTCCGCACGTCAGCGTCGGCAACAGAGGCCACTCCGGGCACGGTGCGAAGGTATTTCTGTATCTCCTCGTGCAGGGCTCCGGTGCCCTTGCCGTGGATAATCCGTACCGTGGGCACGTCCACCATGATGGCGTCGTCCACATAGTGCATCACTATGTCGAGCGCGTCGCCCAGCCTCTCTCCGCGCACGTCGAGCTCGGGCTTGAAGTTCAGTCTGCGGGCGGCGATGGCGGGGTCCCTACGACTCGCGGGCGCTGCATGCCGCGGCGCCGCAGCCTTATACTCTCCGGAAGAGATCCTTTCCAGCGCCGCGGCCGGCATGGTGCTGTGCAGGCTGCCGATCACGACCGTCACGCTGCCGCGCGCAATCTTCGCCACCTCTCCCACGAGGCCGCTTTCCTTCACGCGCACCTTCTCTCCAACCTTCAGCGGTTCTTCCTTCCGGACGACGGGGACGGCTCCCTCCGTGCCGACGGCCGAAACAGCGCTGGCGGAACGGCTTGCCGCAGCCTTGCCTCGCGCAGCCTTGCGGCTGATCTTCTCTATCTTGCGCTCAATGTATTCGTCTTTGGTTTTCTTTTTCGCGATGGCTCCGAGGAAGCCCTGGAGTTCGGCGCGGGCGGCCTTGGTGCGTTCCTTGTCGGCCTGACTCTCGCGTATCTCGCGTATGGTGCGTTCCACCTGGCTGCCGGCACCCTTCACTATGGCTTCGGCCTCCTTGTGGGCAGCCTCGAGTATGCCCTTGCGCTCCTCCTGGAGACGCAGCAGTTCCTTCTGGTATTCCTCGGTCACACTGGCCAGTTCGCCTTCGGTGTGCTTCACCTTCTTGATCTTCTCGTCCAGAGTCTTGCGGCCACGGGCGATGCGGCGCAGGTTCCGTTCTATTCCAACGTACTCCTGTCCGGCGCGCTCTTCGGCGTCTTTCACTATGCTTTCGGGCAGACCGGTCTTGCGCGCCATCTCGAAGGCGAACGAGTTGCCCGGCAGGCCCATTTCCAGCTTGAAGAGCGGCTCGATTCGGGCGGCGTCGAACTGCATGGCGCCGTTCACAACTCCCGTCCGCGCGCCCGAAGCGTAGAGTTTGAGGTTCGTGTAGTGCGTGGTGATCACCCCGTAAACGCCGCGGCGGTCCAGTTCCGCCAGGATGGCCTCCGCGATGGCTCCTCCCGCCGCAGGCTCGGTGCCGCTGCCGAACTCGTCGATCAGCACCAGCGTCCGCGCGCCAGCGCTCCGCAGCATCCCCTTCATTTCCTGCAGGAACGACGAATACGTGGAGAGGTCGTTCTCCAGGCTCTGGTCGTCCCCAATCGAAAGCATAATATCCTCGAACACAGGAAGTTCTGAGGTCTCTGAAGTAGGAACCAGCATGCCCCATTGGAACATGTACTGCAGCAGCCCGGCGGTCTTGAGGCACACGCTCTTTCCCCCGGCGTTGGGTCCGGAGATGAGCAGGATATGTTTTTCGGGGTTCAGTTCAAGGGAGATCGGAACCATCTTCCGGCCTTCTCCGGCAAGCGCCTTTTCCAGCATCGGATGGCGGGCTTTCCGGAGCACCAGCCGTCCGTCGTCCGAAATGATGGGCATACCGGCCGTATATTCCATTGCCGTGCGGGCCTTGGCCATAATGAAGTCGAGTTCGCCCACCAGTTCCGCGGCCACCAGCAGATCGGGCACGTAGGGCCTCAGGAAATCGGAAAACTCTATCAGTATGCGTTCGATTTCGCGCTCTTCGTCGCCGTGCAACTCCTGGATCTCGCTCTCCAGTTCCATCACCTCCAGCGGTTCCACGAAAGCTGTCTTTCCGGTCGACGATGTGTCGTACACGTAGCCGTGGACCTTGCGTTTGCTGCCGGCCGACACGGGGATGAGGTACTTGCCGTCGCGTATGTTCACGGTGGCGTCGGCGTCTGCCCAACCGGCATCCTGGGCGGCCTTGAGCACCGCTTGAGCCCGTTTCGAAAGGGACCCCTCGGCCGCCCGCAGACGTCGGCGTATCTCCTGCAGCTCCGGCGAAGCGTTATCGCGCACCTCGCCGTAACGGTCCAGTATGCCTTCGATCCGACGGAGCACCTCGGGATAATAGTTCACCGGCCGCACCATCTTCGCGAGTTCCGGGTAGATGCCGTCGCGCACGCTCCCGAAGAAGGCCATGATGCGCCGCACCGTGTTCGAGAGGGTCTGGAGCTTGCCCAGACTCAGCACGTCGATGTGGTAGGCGCTGTCTTCCAGAGGCCCCAGGAATCCGGCCGCGTCGATATAGCCGCTGGTGGGGAAGTTCTCCTCGAACATCAGCACAACGCGCATTTCGTCGGTACGATGCAGGCGGCGGGAGATCTCGGCGGCGTCGGTGCAGAACTCTTCGGCGTCGGTGCGACGGGCCGCATAATCGGTGCTGCAACGGTCGCGCACCGTCTGCCGCACCCGGTCGAACCCGAGCTTCGCCTCTATCCTCGCCGCGTCGTTCACTGCTTTTCCTGTTCTTTGCGGGGTTCAAGCATGAGTTTGAGCTCGTTCATGCCGGCCACGGGGGAGATTTCCCCGTCGCGCACGAACGAGATGGTGCCCCTCTGCTCACTGATCACTATCACGTCGGCGTCGCTGCGCTCGCTGATGCCTACGGCCGACTTGTGCCTCATTCCGTATTTCGCGGGGATCTTGCTGTCGGTGATGGGAAGGGTGCAGCGGGCTGCGATGATGCGGCCTCCGCCGATTATTACGGCTCCGTCGTGGAGCGGGGAGTCCTTGAAGAAGATATTTTCGAGCAGACGGCTGCTCACCTGCGCGTCGATCCTGTCGCCCGATTCGATGACGTCCTGCAGGGAATTCTTATGCAGTATGACGATGAGGGCGCCGGTGCGGTTCTCGGCCATGTCACGACAGGCCTGGGCGATTTCTTTTGCGGCCTGGGCGCCGAGGTCGTCCCCCTTGCGGCCCAGCAGGCGGTCCAACCATCCGCCGCGGCGTCTGCCGATGCGGCTCAGGAACTGGCGGATTTCCGGCTGGAAGATGACGATGAGCGCTATGGCTCCCACGTTTATTACGGCATCCAGCAGGGAGCTCAACAGCTTCATGTTCAGCGCCGCCGCCACGAAGCGGATGGCCAGCAGGGCCAGGATGGCGATAAGAATATTCATGGCGCTCGAGCCCTTGAGCCAGCGGAAAACCACGTATATGACCGCGGCCACGACAACTATGTCGAGCACGTCCACTATTCCCAGGTGCAGAAAGCCGAGCAGTTCCAGAGGTATCATAGTCTTCAAAGATACTAAATTATTCGAGACCCATCGCCAGGAAAGCGAGGAAGTCTTCGATGTCGAGGTTGTAACCGCGCGGAGGCGCGAGCTGGGTGCCGTCGGGGGAGAGCAGGATGTAGTTGGGCTGGGCGTTCACCCCGAAGCGCTCCCGGGCGATGTATGAGTTCACCCGTCCGAGGTCCTTGAGGGTGCGGCCGCTGGGAGTGGTGACCCAGTCTTCCTTGTCCAGGGGAGTCTTGTCGTCGTTGTAGAGGGCAACGATGATGTAGCGGTTGCGTAGTATCTCCAGCACCCGCGGGTCGCTCCACACGCGCTGCTCCATCTCCCGGCAGTTCACGCATCCGTGGCCGGTCACATCCACGAACACCGGTTTGTTTTCAGTTTTGGCAGCCTCCAGACCCTCCTCCAGGGTGAAGTATCCCGGCAGTCCCAGGGGCATCTTAAGGTTGTACTTATTGCGCGGTTGTTCGTCGCCCTGGAGCTCCAGCGTCCCGTCCGCGGTCTTAGGCGCGTAGCGGCCGAGTCTGATAGTCTGCGTCTCCATCGGTGGCAGATAGCCGGAGAGGGCCTTGAGCGGTGCACCCCACATCCCCGGAATCAGGTAAATCACGAACGCGAACACCGCGAGGCTCAGCACCAAGCGCACCGGGGAAAGCTTCTTCAGCTTTTCGTCGTATTTAAAGCGGATTACACCCAGCAGGTAGAGGCCCAGCAGGGTGAAGACCACTATCCAGATGGCCAGGTATACCTCTCGGTTCAGTATTCCCCAGTGGTAGGTCTGGTCGGCCACACTCAGGAACTTCAGGCCCAGAGCTACTTCGATAAAGCCCAGACTCACCTTTACGGTATTGAGCCAGCCGCCGCTCTTCGGGAGCTTTTTCAGCAAGCCCGGGAACATCGCCAGCAGGGTGAACGGCAGGGCGAAGGCCATCGAGAACGCCAGCATGGTTATCATCGGCGCCCAGAACTCCCCGGACGTGCTCTTGATTAGGACCGTTCCCACGATGGGCCCGGTGCAGGAGAACGACACCAGTACCAGTGTGAGCGCCAGGAAGAATATGCCTCCGAGGCTACCCTTACTGGCTTTGGCGTCGCTCCCGTTCACCCATTTTGATGGGAGCGTTATCTCGAACGCGCCGAAGAAGCTGGCCGCGAACACCATGAACACTATGAAGAAGATGATGTTGGGCAGCCAGTGGGTGGCGAGCCAGTTGAAGATATCGGCAGTAACGGCGTCGCCCCCTATCGCGCGCGTGAGTATTATTATAATGGAGATGGGAACCGTGTAGAGCAGCACGATGAACAGCCCGTACATCAGGGCCTTGAACCTGCCCGCCGCCGGAGTGCTTTCGCCCTTGAGGAAGAACGACACCGTCATGGGCACCATCGGGAATACGCACGGAGTGAGCAGCATCGCCAGTCCCCAGAGTATCGCCTCGAGGATCAGCGCCCAGAGGCTGCCGGGGGTGCCAGTTCCCGTCGCGGCCCCGTCGGCAGAGATGCTGCCGGTTCCGGCCTTTCCGGCTCCACGGCTGCGGCTGGCTGAGGTAGCCCCAGCAATTTCGGCCGATTTTGACGGACCCCCTACGATTTTTGCAGGGGGGGCTGACGTTTTCGCCCCTTTTTGCTTCCGCCCTGTCACGGAGTCGCCGCCGGGCGAGGTCGCCCCTGCATTTTCGGCCGCCACTTCAATCTCGAAATCCCAGTCGATGGGCGGCGTGCACATCTGGTCGTTGCAGGCGGAATAGGTCACGGTTCCGCGGATGATGTGTGCGGCGTCATTTTCGGCCAATTTTGACGCACCCCCCAGGTTTTCGACGGGGGGGTGTTGCGTTTTCGCCCCTTTTTGCTCCCGCGCCCCTAACGCAACACGTTGTGCGAACACCGCCTTGCCGGAGAACACCTCCCGGCTCTGTAGCATCTCTCCCTTCGACACGGCATAAGGTTCTCCGACCGCCACGGCGCCACTCTCAAGCACGATCTGTGTGGCATTGTCCGGGTCGTTCAGGCCATAGATATGCCAGCCCGGCAGTATCGTGGCGGAGAACTCCAGCACGGCCGTCGCGCCGCCTGCAGCCTCGCTCGTCGCTGCGCTGCCGTTCGAGCCGCCTGCAGCCTCGCTCGCCGCTGCGCTACCGTTCACGCCTCCCGGCACCGCGCCCGCCGCCTCGCCCGGCACGCCACCCTGCGAGCTGCCCGACGCCGCGTTCTGCACGCCGCCCGGCACATCGCCCTTAACTTCCACTTTCCATCGTACTATATTATCCGGGGCCTGGGCTGCGACGGAAGGGGCCGGCAGAACCGCGCCCGCCGCCAGCGACATGGCCGCCAAGAGGGATATCAGCAACTTTTTCATAGTCAACAAAGTTACTCATAATTTTTTGATCGACCCAAGTTTGCATATTGAAAAATAAATCGTATCTTTGCAGCCCCCAAAATTGGGGTAAAGAATTAAACAAACAGTTAACAACCAAACCAATGCCTGGATTAATTGGAAAAAAGATCGGAATGACTTCCGTCTTCGGTGCTGATGGAAAGAACCTTCCATGCACCGTCATCGAGGCTGGTCCGTGCGTTGTCACGCAAATCCGCACTCTCGATACCGACAAGTACGAGGCCGTGCAGCTTGCCTATGACGAAACAACAGAAAAGCACGCCAGCGCACCGCTCAAGGGGCACTTCGCAAAGGCAGGAGTAGCTCCCCACCGCAAGCTCGCCGAATTCCCGGCGGACTTCAAGAGCGATCTGAAACTGGGCGACACCGTCACCGTAGCAGACGTCTTCACAGATGTTCCGTTCGTCGATGTCGTCGGTACTTCCAAAGGTAAGGGGTTCCAGGGTGTTGTGCACCGCTACCACTTCCGTGGTGTCGGTGATGCCACCCACGGTCAGTCCGACCGTCAGCGTCACCCCGGTTCTATGGGCGCATCGTCCTGGCCCTCCCGCGTTCTTCCCGGAATGCGCATGGCAGGCCACATGGGCACCGAGCGCGTAAAGGTCTTCAATCTCCAGATTGTCAAGATCATCCCCGAGAACAACCTTCTCATCGTTAAGGGTTCCGTCCCCGGAGCCAAGGGTTCTTATCTTTTATTGGAGGCTTAAGCTATGGATCTGAACGTACTTAAAATAGACGGCACTCCTTCCGGAAAGAAGGTCACTCTCGACCCTGCAGTTTTCGGAATCGAGCCCAACGACCACGCCATTTATCTCGACGTAGTCCAGTATCTTGCACATCAGAGGCATGGCAACGCCAAGAGCAAAGACCGCAGTGAAGTTGCATACAGCACCAAGAAGATGGGTCGCCAGAAGGGCGGCGGTGGAGCACGTCACGGTTCCATCAAGGCCGGTACCTATGTTGGTGGTGGTAGCATCTTCGGTCCCAAGCCCCGCTTCTACGGCGGCAAGCTCAACAAGAAGGTCAAGAGCCTCGCTCGTTGCTCCGCACTCAGCTATAAGGCACAGGAAAACGCAATCACCCTGGTAGAGCCCTTCGCAATGGAGGCCCCCAAGACCAAGGAATTCGCCGGTATCCTCGAGGCCATCAAGGCCGGAGACCGCAAGGTTCTCTTCGTGCTTCCGTCCAACTCGGACAACATTTTCCTTTCTTCCCGCAACCTTCCTTACGTGAATGTCATCACCGTGGACGAAATCAACACCTACGCTATCATGAACGCGAATTCCGTGGTTCTGATGGACGGCGTTCAGGACATTCTCTCCGAGAGGAAAAAATAATCTTGAAAAATGGGAATACTTATTAAGCCTATAGTAACAGAGAAGCTTACGGTTCAGGGCGAAAAGTTGAACCGCTACGGCTTCGTGGTAGACCGCGACGCCAACAAGCTTCAGATAAAGGAAGCGGTCGAGAAGGCATACGGCGTCAGCGTCGCATCCGTCAACACCGCCAACTACCACGGCAAGCGCAAGAGCCGCTACTCCAAGAGTGGCATGCTCCGCGGCCGTATGAACCATTTCAAGAAGGCCTATGTCACCCTCGCTGGTGAAGACAAGATAGACTTCTACGCTAACATATAGGAGGACTCAGAAATGGCAGTAAAGAAATACAAACCGACCACTCCCGGACAGAGGAATAAGGTCATCAGCGCTTTCACCGAAATCACGGCGAAAAAGCCCCACAAGTCATTGCTTGAGCCCCTGCATGGCACCGGCGGCCGCAACAATACCGGCCAGCTCACCATGCGCTATATCGGCGGCGGTCACAAGAAGATGTACCGCGTTATCGACTTCCTTCGCGACAAGGACAACTGCACCGCTACGGTTCGCACCATTGAGTACGATCCCAACCGTACCGCCCGCATTGCTCTCGTTCAGTATGAAGACGGCGAATATCGCTACATCATCGCTCCCGAAGGACTGAAGGTTGGACAGGTTATCGCTTCCGGTAGCGGAGTCGCTCCCGAAGTCGGCAACGCCCTTCCTCTTTCGGAAATTCCTGTCGGTACTCTCGTTCACAATATCGAACTCCGTCCCGGCCAGGGTGCCACCATGGCACGCAGCGCCGGTGCGTTCGCACAGCTTGCCGCCCGTGAGGGCAACCACGCAATCCTTCGTCTGCCTTCAGGCGAAACCCGCATGGTGCTGGTAAACTGCCGCGCAACCGTGGGCACCGTCTCCAACGGCGACCACAACCTTGAGAGCTACGGCAAGGCCGGACGTTCCCGTCACCTCGGACGCAGGCCGCACAACCGCGGCGTCGTCATGAACCCGCACGACCACCCGATGGGCGGCGGTGAAGGACGTGCTTCCGGCGGACATCCGCGTTCGCGCAAGGGTCTGCCCGCAAAGGGCTACAAGACCCGCAACCCGAAGGCGAGCTCCAACAAGTTCATCATTGAAAGAAGAAAGAAATAAACAGGAATTATGAGTCGTTCACTTAAAAAAGGACCATACATCCAGGAAGCCCTGGAAAAAAGGATTCTTGCCATGAACGAAGGTGGCAAGAAGAAAGAGGTGGTCAAGACCTGGAGCCGCTCCAGCATGATCTCCCCTGATTTCATCGGCCATACTGTCGCGGTTCACAACGGGAACAAGTTCATTCCTGTTTACATCACCGAACAGATGGTAGGACACAAGCTCGGCGAGTTCGCCCCTACCCGTATCTTCCGGGGTCACTCCGGCAATAACAAGTAATAAGCTATGGGACAGAGGAAAAGACTTATGGCCGAACGCTTCAAGGAAGCGAAGAAGACCACGGCAATCGCCAAGCTTAACGACAATCCCACATCTCCCCGCAAGATGCGCCTCGTGGCTGACACCGTGCGTGGTGTCGAGGTCAACAAAGCCCTCGATCTCCTGCACTTCAGCAAGCGCGAGCCGTCCATCAAGCTGGAAAAGCTGATCCGCAGCGCCATCGCCAACTGGGAAGCCAAGAATCCCGAAGGAGCGAAGGATCTCGAAAGCGGAAGAGTTTATGTAAAGACCATCATGGTTGGCGAAGGCCGCACCATCAAGCGCGTACGCCCCATGCCTCAGGGCAGGGCCGGCCGTATCCGCAAGCGCAGCAACCACGTCACCGTGATTCTCGATGTCAAACCCGCAGCAGAGGAGGCAAAGTAATATGGGACAGAAAACTAATCCTATCAGCAACAGAATCGGCATCACCCGCGGTTGGGATTCCAACTGGGCCGGTGGAAACTATGCCGAGAAGATAGCGGAAGACTACAAGATCCGTCAGTATCTGGGAGGCCGTCTCGCAAAGGCAGGTCTCAGCCGCATCGTCATTGAGCGCACCCTCAAGCTCATCACCGTCACCATCTACGCAGCCCGTCCCGGTTTCATCATCGGTAAGGGAGGCACCGAGGTCGACAAGCTTAAGGAAGAGCTCAAGAAGGTCACCGGCAAGGAGGTGCAGGTCAATATCTACGAGGTGCGCCGTCCCGAAGTGGACGCCCACATCGTGGCCGACAGCATCGCCCGCCAGATCGAAGGCCGCGTCAGCTATCGCCGCGCCATCAAGATGGCCATCGCCAACACCATGCGTGTGGGTGCAGAGGGCATCAAGGTGCAGATCAGCGGTCGTGTAGGTGGCGCCGAAATCGCCCGCAGTGAGATGTTCAAGGAAGGCCGCACTCCGCTGCACACCTTCCGTGCAGACATCGACTACGCCCTGGCAGTCGCACGCACCAGCATGGGTGCGCTCGGCATCAAGGTGTGGATCTGCAACGGCGAGAAGTACGGCAAGCAGGATCTCACTCCCGCTGCCTTCGCAGCTGCCAACGCACAGGCTGCCGGCGCAGGCCGCAGCGGTGGTCGTGGAGACCGCCGTCCGCGTCGCGACGGTGACCGTGGTGGCCGCGGTGGAGAGCGTCGTCCCCGTCGCGAGAACTAATCGCGCAGGCGGCCCTCCGCTATAGCATTAACCCCGACCGAAAGGCCGGGGTTTTTGTTTGTCGGGAGCGACAGCGCGAGACAAGGCACGCGAATTTTGGGTGGAGCACAACTATTTACGCTCCACCCTAAAATGGCGCCCGCCCGGCTCGACTGCGAGTGACGCTCTGGCGGAGCGCCTAGAATCGAGCCATGCCCTACCGCACCGCCTCCAGAGCGGAGAGCGTATGCGGGATCGGCTCGCCGGGGAGTCTAACTATCCTTCTTTCGCGGTCGCGGACAGCCTGTTCCGCGGCTTTCTTTTCTTCGGCTGCCTTGCGCTCCTGCTCAGCCTTCTTTTCCTGGGCGAGCTTGGCCTGCTCAGCCCTGCTGGTAGGACCTGCGGGAGTGGTGGTGGCAGGCTGGCGTCCGTGCTGGCTGGGCTGGGAGTGGCCCTGGGGAGCGGGCTGGGTGCGGCCGGAACCGGCGGCGGAACCCGAAGTGGCCTCGGAACCGTAGCCTGATTCTGCCGAAGACTTCCCTGCCTTATCGAGTCCCTCGAACCTCGGATCGAACGGATCACGGGTCAAAAGTGCGATTCCCGGGCCTTCGAACACTATCATGCCGTTTCCGACATAATCGGCGAAGGGCATGATGGCCAGGGTACGCATCCAGCGGCCGTCTTCCTCATAGAGCGAAAGAACCAGGTCGTACGCCAAACCAGTCCCGTGGACATCGTCCTGAGTGCCGCCACGTTTGGAGGCGATGAGGCTCAGACCTACGGTGCGGGCGTTGTTCGGACCCCAGTAGATGAGCTCGTCGCCCTCCATCTTATAATAAGGATCGTCGAGTTTATCCACAAAATGGCAAACGAGCTCGGGAAGCAGCTTCACTTCCGCGCCGCCCTCGCTCCTCTTCACGGAGCAGTTCACCACCTCACCCATGTGGAATGGACGATGGAAGATCATGCCGCGGGAGGCATCGCGCTCTGCATAGGCAAAGGCGCCGTCCTGAACGATGGGCAGATACGAAGTTATACCAATATTTTCCGCCTCGATGATATCCATGCAGCGGTTCACGAAATCGGTATGGTTGTTCAGCTTTGACACAGCATTCGGGTCGATTCCGAGGCCGTGGCACACATCGGTGTGTATGAGCTCGCGATAGCCCGTAAGCGGCAGGGTATAAGCCCTGGTGCCGGGAGCGTTGATGTCGGCCAGAGCCAGCCAGCGCTGACCGTTTGCGGCGGCATAAATAAGGCCCTGAGCGCACTCCGCCTCGAAATAACCATAGTTGCTGAGCGTCTTCACCAGGCTGCCGTCGGCCTCGTACAGAAGGGCCTTCAGCACGTAGCTGCGCTGGTTCGAGAAAGACATCGAGCCCGTGGTTCCGGGCTGCACCGCCACGGGTTCGAAACGCACGAAGCGGCCACCAAAACCCCATTCGATGGGAAGGTCGGAGCAAAGCACCGTGGCGCCCAGAAGATCCCTGCGCAGCTCCATGAGCTTGAGACTGTTTTCGTGGAACCTCACGCCAACGGGGCCGCATCTGTATGCAGCGGCGCGGACCGGGTCTCCCTGAGGATCGTAAGGAATCACGGCTCCGGTCTGACGGAACACCTGCTTGTCGCGAAGGTCTCCGCTAAAGAACACCCTGGTGAAATCAGTGGCGAGGCACTTGTATGAACCGGAGGAACGGGTGATTGCCAGATACTCAAAAGGAACTGGAACGGTGCCGTCTTCGCAGATTATGCCTTTGAGGCGCTTCACTCCGTCGATGGCCACCGCATAACCGTCGTTGAAAGTGGGACGGGTGTAGAACTGCGGGGCGAAGACTTCGCGGGCGGCCGCATCGTAAATACCCCAGAGCCTCTCATAGCCAAAGCCGGCCACGGGGGCGTCCTTTTCGCCAAAGAAGAGGCGACCGTCACGCGAAACGGCCACGTCGCGGAACTCCAGCGGCAGGACGATCCGTCCGGTGAGGTCCGCAATGCCGCGGTACTTCACAGAGCCGCTTTTCTGCATGAGCTCGCAGTAGCCGAACTTGTCGAATTTGCTGATGTTGTCGTATTCGGCTGGGATAATGAAGGTTCCCTGTCCGTCGATGATACCAGTGCGGCCGTTCACCTTCACTTCGGCCATGCCGTTCTTGTCGAACTTGGCGGCGGCATCGAACTGGGGCTCGATTACCCAGACCTTACCCTTGGCCTGATATCCGTATTTCTTTGTAGCCTTGTCCTTTACAGGCTTCATACCCTGCGCGGATGCGGCGAGCGAAAGCAGCATCGCGCATGCACAGAAGAGGAGATTGAGATGTTTCATGTCACGAAGATACGAAATATCGCGACTTAATCGTTTTTTCAGTATATTTGCTAGACTAAAACTGTCCCTATGACCAATCACCAATATCTTCTCGGATTCGACGTCGGCAGCTCGTCCGTAAAGGCCTGTCTGGTCGATGCCGACAGCGGTCGCGTCGCGGCATCGGCGTTCTTCCCTGAAAGCGAAGCCCCTATACAGGCCGCGAAGCCAGGGTGGGCCGAACAGGACCCGGAGTCCTGGTGGCGCTACGCCTCGCAGGCCCTCCGAAAGGTCTTGGTCGACGCCGGCGCCTCCGGCGAAGACGTGAAGGCCATAGGTATAAGCTACCAGATGCACGGCCTGGTGTGCGTAGGGCGCGACCTCAAGCCCCTCCGCCCCGCCATCATCTGGTGCGACTCCAGGGCGGTGCCATACGGCGAGCGGGCCTTCAAGGACCTTGGAGCCGAGCAGTGCCTTGGTCATCTGCTGAACTCTCCCGGCAACTTCACCGCCGCCAAACTGGCCTGGGTGAAAGAAAACGAGCCGGAGATTTTCGCGCGAATCTACAAGATAATGCTTCCCGGCGACTACATGGCCATGCGCCTCACCGGAGAGGTGAACACTACCGTGAGCGGACTTTCCGAAGGCATGTTCTGGGATTTCCGGGAAAACGCCCCGGCCGGGTTCCTGCTGGACTATTACGGCATTCCGCGCAGCTTCATTCCCGATATAGTCCCCACCTTCGCTATCCAAGGAAAAGTCAGCGCAGAAGCGGCAAAAGAACTTGGCCTCAAGGCCGGCACACCCGTGGCCTATCGCGGAGGCGACCAGCCCAACAACGCCCTCTCGCTCGGAGTGCTGAACCCCGGCGAAATAGCCGCAACGGCAGGTACCAGCGGTGTGGTATACGGAGTGCTCGGCGAAATCGGCTACGACCCGCAGAGTCGCGTGAATACCTTCGCGCACGTGAATCACAGCGCGGCGGATCCACGCCTCGGTGTGCTCCTCTGCATCAACGGCACCGGTATTCTGAATGCCTGGGTGCACCGCAACATAGCCCCGGACCTGAGCTACCCTGCCATGAACGAGCTGGCGGCCGGCATCCCCATAGGCAGCGAAGGAGTGGCGGTGATTCCTTTCGGCAACGGAGCGGAGCGCGTGCTGGGCAACAGGGAGCCCGGCAGCTCGATTCACGGCCTCAACTTCAATACACATAATCGCGCACACGTGATACGCGCGGCGCAGGAAGGCATAGTGTTCTCCTTCTGCTACGGCTGCGAAATCATGCGCGGCATGGGAATGGACATCCGCACCATCCATGCCGGCCGCGCCAACATGTTCCTCTCGCCCATCTTCCGGGATACCCTTGCCGGCACGAGCGGTGCCGCAATCGAACTGTACGACACCGACGGCAGTGCCGGTGCCGCCAGGGGAGCGGGGCTGGGCGCCGGCGTCTACCGGAATCCGCAGGAGGCGTTTGGGAGCCTTGAGCGTCTGGAACGCATCGAACCGGATCTGGCCCGCAGCGGAGAGTATCTGGCCGCATACGAACACTGGAAAGAGATATTAAACAAAACTATATAATTATGGCAAAAGAGTATTTCCCCTTTATCGGCAAGGTTCCCTTTGAGGGCCCCGAAAGCAAGAACGTATTGGCGTTCCACTATTATGAACCCGAACGCGTGGTGATGGGTAAGAAGATGAAAGACTGGCTGCGTTTCGCCATGGCTTGGTGGCACACCCTCGGCCAGGCTTCCGGCGACCAGTTCGGCGGACAGACCCGCAGCTACGCATGGGACGAAGGCGAATGCCCATACTGCCGCGCGCGCAATAAGGTCGACGCCGGCTTCGAGCTCATGACCAAGCTCGGAATCGAATATTTCTGCTTCCACGACGTGGACCTTATCGAAGACACCCCCGACATAGCCGAGTATGAGGCCCGCCTCAAGGACGTCACCGACTATCTTCTCGAGAAGATGAAGGAAACCGGCATCAAGAACCTTTGGGGTACCGCCAACGTGTTCGGCAACAAGCGCTACATGAATGGCGCCAGCACCAACCCCGACTTCGACGTAGTAGCCCGCGCAATAGTGCAGATCAAGAACGCCATGGACGCCACCATAAAGCTGGGCGGCGAAAACTACGTGTTCTGGGGCGGCCGCGAAGGCTACATGTCCCTGCTCAATACCGACCAGCGCCGCGAGAAGGAGCACATGGCCACAATGCTCCGCATGGCCCGCGACTATGCGCGTGCAAAGGGATTCAAGGGTAACTTCCTCATCGAGCCCAAGCCCATGGAACCCACCAAGCACCAGTACGACTCCGACACCGAAACCGTAATCGGCTTCCTGAAAGCCCACGGTCTGGACAAGGACTTCAAGGTGAACATCGAGGTGAACCACGCCACCCTGGCGGGCCACACCTTCGAGCACGAACTGGCCTGCGCGGTAGATGCCGGCATGCTGGGCAGCATCGACGCCAACCGTGGTGACGCCCAGAACGGCTGGGACACCGACCAGTTCCCCATCGACAACTTCGAGCTCACCCAGGCGATGCTGGAGATCATCCGCGGCGGCGGACTCGCTCCCGGCGGATGCAACTTCGACGCCAAGCTGCGCCGCAACAGCACCGACCCGGAAGACATCTTCATCGCCCACATCAGCGGCATGGATGCCCTCGCACGTGCCCTGCTGAACGCTGCCGATATTCTCGAGCACTCCGAACTGCCGAAGATGAAGCGCGAGCGCTACGCCAGCTTCGACTCCGGCATCGGCAAGGACTTCGAAGACGGCAAGCTCAGTTTCGAGCAGGTCTATGAATACGGGAAGAAGATCGGCGAACCCGCCCAGATTTCCGGAAAGCAGGAAAAGTACGAGACTATCGTGGCCCTGTATTCGAAGTAGGGAACGTCGTATTGATTTTTATTGTACATTTGCACCCCCGATGAAACTGATAACCAACGGAATTATTGCTTTCTTGAGGCCGGGTCTGGTCCTCTTGGCAGCCCTCGCCGTCTTTTCCTGCAAGGAAAAAGGTCCGCGTGAATACAAGGCGGACGACACCACTGTGGTTGACATTGGTACCATTAAAGAGGCGGACGGCCCGTACGAGTTCATTGTCATTTACAAGAACAATACTCCCGACACCATAGTTGCAGCCCAGTCGCGTACCAGCTGCGGCTGCACCACTCCCATGGTGAACAACCTTCCCGTTCCTCCGGGCCATTATCAGAGAATCCCCATAAAATACAACCCGGCATATCGGAAAGGTGCGATCGACGAGCAGGTGGACATCCGCTATAAAGACGGCACCATAAGGAGTTTCCCATTCATCGGGAATGTCATTCCCATGAAGCACCCGGTTACCGACCATGCCAGATATCATCTCGGACGAAACTTCTACACAAGTAATAAACTTCTGTCCTTCGGTCTCCTTAACCCCGGTGAAACCAAGGATATGTACTTCAGTCTGGGCAACGATACCCGTCGCAACATGAAAGTCGAGTTCAAGCTCGAAGGCGACGAGTCCGGTCTCATTAGGATGAGCCGTGAGCTCACCATGATGCCGGACGGTCGCGACACCCTGCATGTGAGCCTTACCATGCCGGACGGCTCCGCTCCAGGCGATTCTGTCGTGGTCAGGGTCCAGCCTGTGGTGAACGGCGTTCCCACTGAGGAATCCATGACAATCCGCGCAAAAACCAGATGAATATGAAACAGATCCACGGATTGGCCGCACTTCTTTTCGCGGCATCTCTGCTTATCGGATGCGCCGGCTGTTCCGGTACATCCAACACGAAACAGGACACTCCGGACAATACCCAGCCGGCGGATACTACGGAAGTAACTCCTCCCCCCGCGCCGGTTCCCGATCCTCCTGCCGCTTATGGCCAGGTGCCCACCCGGGGCCAGATAGAATGGCACCGCAGGGAACTCCTCATGTTCTACCACTATGGCCAGGCCACCTTCTCCGGTTACGACGGGGAAAATGAAGCATCAAGGATCGGTATCGGTAAATGGAGCGAAGAACTGCTGCTGCAGAACTACGCTCCCACCACCATCAATTGCGATCAGTGGGTGAAGACGGCAGCCGACAACGGCTTCAAGGAAATCATCATCACCGCCAAACACCACGACGGCTTCTGCCTATGGGACAACCCTGAAAGCACCACCGACGTGGCCAACGCGAATTGCAAGAACCATACGGATGTGTTGGCCGAACTTCGTACCGCGTGCGACAAATACGGCGTGGCCATGGGCATCTATCTGTCTCCCTGGGACCGCATGATAGAGGTTGCCGGAGTAAGTACTTCTGAGTATGAGCGCCGCTTCAAGAGCGCGGCGAAGGATCTCATGACCAAATACGCCCCTGTGGTGGAGTTCTGGCTGGACGGCAACCATGCCGGTAACTTCAATTGGAGCGAGGTTAACAAAACCATTCTTGATGAGAACGAGAATTGCGTTATCTTCTCCAACGGCGGTCCCGGCTGCCGCTGGGTGGGTAACGAGAACGGTGATGCCGCCGAAACCAACTGGGCAACTATCAACGTGAAGGGCCGCGGACTCACCCCGTCCAACCTTCCCGGCAACTATGAGAGTTATCTTGCCCAGGGCGACGAGGACGGCGACACCTGGTGTCCCGCGGAGTGCGACTTCAGCATCCAGAGTATAGGCGATGCCAACGGCTGGTTCTACGGGGCCAGCGATACCCGCAAAACGGCGAAGCAGCTCATGGACCTCTATTACAAGAGCGTGGGCCGCAACGGCGTGTTCCTCATGAACGTTCCGCCATCCGACAAGGGCGTGATAGATTCCAAAGATGCTGCCGTAATTGAGGCCTTCACCTCGATGCGCAATGCCGTCTTTGCCACCAACCTCGCAGCCGGCGCAACGGCAACTGCCAGCAATGTCCGCGGAGAACACAAGGCCTACGGCCCAGCAAACATGATTGACGGCGATCTGGAAAGCTATTTTGCCACCGACGACAACGTTAAAACGGTAGAAATCGAATTCGCCCTCGACGGCCCCAAGACCTTCAACCGCGTGGTTCTTCAGGAGTATATTCCTCTCGGTCAACGGGTTAAGAAATTTACAGTCCAATATAAGAAAAGCGGCAGTTGGACCGACTGGAAAACAGGCACTACAATAGGTCACAAGCGCATACTGCTTGGCAGCAGCGTCACTACGGATGCGGTGAAAATCAAGATCACGTCGGCTAAGGCCTGTCCCGTGCTGAACGGATTCGGTCTTTATAAAGACATTGTTTCCGGGCTGTAAAAACGAAATATTAGCGTTTCGTTTCCAAAAAAGTATTATATTTGTTATCTATAACCATATTATTAACAACCAATTCCGACACTTTATGAGTTACACTCTCAGGAAAGTCTGCACGAGAATCTTCACTGTTCTCGCCGGACTGTTCTTCTTTGCCGGCGTCCTTTCCGCACAGGACAGGACGATAACCGGTACGGTGGTCGACGACTACGGCGAGCCTCTCATCGGTGCAGGCGTGCAGGTTGAGGGAACTTCCATCGGCGTCATCACCGACATCGACGGCAACTATTCCATCAACGTTCCCGCCTCGGCGACAGCTCTCCATTTCTCCTGCCTCGGACAGAAAGACGAGGTGGTGGAAATCGGAGACCGCACAGTCATCAACGTAAAGCTCGCCTCCGAAAGCACCGTGCTCGAAGCCACCGTGGTAACTGCCATGGGCATACGCAAAGAAGAAAAATCCCTGTCGTACAACGTACAGCAGGCGAAAATTGAAACCGTGAGCCCGGTCGGCTCCTTCGTCAACGGTCTCAACGGTAAGGTCGCAGGTGTCGCCATCACCCAGTCTTCCACGGGTATAGGCGGCGCTTCGCGTATTGTGATGCGTGGTTCGAAATCCATCTCGAACAACAATAACGCACTTTACGTTATCGACGGTATTCCCATGCAGTCGCAGCTTGGCACCCAGCCTACAGGCGGCTACGAGGGCGCCGGCCAGACGGGCGACATTCTCGGAACCCTCAACCAGGAAGACATCGAGTCCATCTCGGTGCTTTCCGGTCCTTCCGCAGCGGCACTTTACGGTGCGAACGCCGCAAACGGTGTGATCATCATCACTACCAAAAAGGGCCAGAAGGATACTTTCGAGATCAACTACTCCAACAATACCTCCTTCTCCAGGGCGTACATCATGCCGTCGTTCCAGAACACCTACGGTCCCTCCGAAGAGGGTTCGTACATGAGCTGGGGCGCCAAGCTCGCCGCTCCTTCGGCTTACAGCCCGCGCAACTTCTTCCAGACCGGCGTGAACGAGGTCAACTCGATCAGCATGTCTTCCGGCACCGAGCGCAGCCAGACCTATCTGTCGGCATCTGTGGCGGACGCAACCGGTATTGTGCACAACAACGAGGTGAAGCGTTACAATATCGCGGTGCGCAACACCACCGACCTCATAAAGGACGTTCTCACTCTCGACCTCAACGGTTCCTACGGCCGCGTGTTCGAGCAGAACATGACTGCCCAGGGCGAGTACAGCAACCCCATCGTGCCCGTGTACCTCTTCCCTGCAGGCGGCGACTGGTCCAAGGTTCAGATTTATGAGCGCTACGACGCTTCCCGCAACCGCAAGACCCAGTGGTGGCCCTCCGGCTGGACCGACAAGTCCATGCAGAACCCCTACTGGATCACCGAGCACGAGAAGTGGCAGAACAACAAGGACCGTCTCATGGCCACCGCACAGCTGAGCTACAAGCCCGTCAAGTGGCTTACCATCAGCGCCCGTGCCAAGTTCGACCGTACCGACGGCGTGTCCGAGAGTAAGCTCGATGCCGGCACTGCAACCCTCTTCACCGAAGGTTCCATCCACGGCAAATATACCCGCGCCGACGACTTCAACGAGCAGCGTTTCGGCGAAGTGCTGGCTACCTTCAACAAGTATTTCGGCGACAATATCGTGAACCTCACCGGCGTGGTGGGTGCCAATATCGACGATGTGCGCTACGAGCGCGCCTATGTGGGCGGTCCTCTCGCCAGCATAAACAACCTGTTCACGCTCAACAATATCGAAAGGACGAACGGAAGCAGCAAACTTGACCATTCCGGATGGCACTCCCGGAACCAGGCGGTCTTCGCCAACGTGCAGGTAGGCTTCAAGAGCATGGTTTATCTGGATATGACCGCCCGCGAAGACTGGTCGTCCACCCTTGTGAACACCGGTATCTTCTATCCCACGGTAGGTCTTTCCGGCATTCTCACGGAGGCCCTTCCTGTAATCAAGAGCGACATCCTGCCCTACTGGAAGGTGCGCGTCTCCTATTCGGAAGTAGGTAACTCCCCGGCTGCCAGCCTGTTCCTTACCGACGAAATCTATACGGTCACGGACGGCAAGCCCGGCACCACCGCCACCAAGCTCAACAAAAGCCTTGTCCCCGAACGCACCAAGTCCTGGGAACTCGGTACCAATATGCATTTCTTCAAGAGCAGGCTCCAGCTCGATGCAACCTACTATAAGTCCAGCACCTTCAACCAGTTCTACAACCCGCGCATCAGCTCTACTTCCGAGAGCTCAAGCTACTGGGTGAACGGCGGCCAGGTGGACAACAAGGGTATTGAGCTTTCTCTCCGCTGGTCCGACGCCATCGGCCCGCTTAATTACAGTTTCTTCGGAACCTGGTCGCGCAATGCCAACAAGATAGTGAGCCTTGAGTTCCCCGACGAGGATGGCAACGTGCTCAAGCGCGAACGCATCCCGATGGGCGGCTTCGCGGGTCTGAACACCTTCCTCTACGAAGGCGGCACCCTGGGTGACGTTTACGTAACGACTCTTCAGGTAGATGAGAACAACTACCTTCGTCAGACCGACAAGGGTATGGTCATCGCCGATCTTTCCGAAGACAATATGATTTACGCGGGCACCACCGACGCACGCGACCGCTTCAGCTTCGGCGGCTCCTTCGGCCTTTACGGCTTCAATCTCGGCTTCCTGTTAACCGCACGACTCGGCGGCATAGTGGTCTCCAAGACCCAGGCCGTCATGGACTACTACGGTATTTCCCAGGATTCCGCCGACGCCCGTGACAAGGGCTACGTAGAGGTCAACGGAATGAAGATCACGGATGTGCAGGGTTATTACCAGACCATTTCCAGCGGCAGCGGCGTCATGAGCCAGTACGTTTACAGCGCCGACAACGCCCGCCTGCAGGAAGTTTCCTTCGGATATGACTTCCCTGTGCAGAAGTGGGGATTGAAGTACCTCAAGGGGCTCAATCTTTCCGTGGTCGGAAACAACCTTCTCATGCTCTACATGAAGGCGCCGTTCGATCCGGAGATGACCTCCAATGTGGGAACCTACAACCAGGGAGTGGACTACTTCATGCAGCCTTCCACCCGCAGCGCAGGTTTCTCTGTCAAAGTTAAATTCTAATGGGAGGGACAGATATGAAAACAAGGAATATACTTTTAACTATAGCTACTCTGGCCCTTCTGGCTTCGTGCACGGACAAATTTGCGGAAATCAGCCGCGACCATTACAACGCGCACGAAGCCGACATGGCGGAGGACAACCTCAAGATAGGCGCCATGTTCCAGCAACTGGAGCGCTCGGTCATCATCTATCGCGACGGAACCTATCTGGATTCCGACTATCAGATAGCGTACAACCTCACCGCTGAAACCTGGTGCGGCTACATGGGCTCCACCCATACAAGCGCCAACAGCGTTCAGAATTCAGGCTGGAACGTTTACGACCAGTACCACCGCCGCCTGTTCACCGTGAAGTACGAGTACGGCATGGCCGCTTTCACCAATATCAAGAAAGAGTGCGAGAAGAACCATCTTCCTCTCCCGCTCGCCCTTGCAACTGTCGTGAAGGTCGCCACCATGCATCAGGTCACGGACTACTACGGCCCCATCGCCTATTCCCAGACGGGTTCGGTTTCCGGCAACCTCTACGACAGCCAGGAAGATGTGTATAAGGCATTCTTCACCGAGCTTGACGGAGCGATTGACGCACTTGAGCCCTATGTCGGGACCAAGATTATGGAAACCTACGACTTGGTGTACGGCGGAGATATCACAAAGTGGGTGCAGTTTGCAAACTCTCTCAGGCTCCGTCTTGCAATGCGCGTGGTTTACGCCGACGCCGCTCTGGCCCGGACCGAGGCAGAAAAGTCGATTGCGAGCCTGACAGGAGTGATAACCGGGAATTCCGGCAATGCCGTAGTGCAGGAAGTGGACCATCATCCCCTGTATGAAATCAACGTCAAATTCAACGACGGCGACACCCAGATGGGTGCATCCATGGACTGTTATCTCAACGGTTACAATGATCCGCGCAAGTTCCTCATCGCCAAACCGGCGGAAGGAGACGGTCAGCTGCACGGCGTGCGCGCCGGCATCGATCCCGCCAACTGGAACGATTACAAGAATTCCTCGGGAAAGGTTTCGGCCCCCAATGCCACCAAATACAAGATTTGCTGGCTCAATGCCGCAGAGGTTGCGTTCCTCCGTGCGGAGGGAGCCGTGCGGGGATGGAATATGGGCGGCACCGCCAAGGATTTCTACGAGCAGGGCATCGCCCTCTCCTTCGAAGAATGGGGAGCTGAAGGGGCAACTGCCTACATCGCCAATTCCACCGCACAGCCGGCAGCCTTTACTGACAATGTAGGCTCGGCGAATGCCTCCAGTCCGTCTTCCGTCACCATCGCATGGAACGAAGCCGGAACAGAGGAGCAGAAACTCGAAAAGATCGGCACCCAGAAATGGATTGCCCTCTTCCCCAACGGATGTGAGGGTTGGGCGGAATACCGCCGTCTCCACTATCCGGTTCTTATCCAGCCCGCGAACAACTTCTCCAACGGAGTTGTGAACAGCGCTAGGCAGATGCGACGCGTACCTTATCCGCTGTCGGAAGCATCCGACAACCCCGACGGCTATGCCTCCGGAGTGGCCGCCCTCGGCGGAGAAGACAACGCAGGAACCCGCCTTTGGTGGGACCAGAAGCCTTTCTAATGCTTAAAGGATCAAGGTTATGAAGAAAATAATCATATTGCTTTCCGCCCTTGCAGTCGTTTCCGCTTGCGTGAAGGAAGAGAGAATGGCCGTGCAGGACATTCTTATACCTGGAAGTGACAAGGAAACAGAGATGAAGGCGGACTACTACAAGGCTCTTCGCGAATATAAGGAGAGCGATCATATCCTCAGCTATGTCTTCATGGGAAGGTATGCTACACTGGAGGGAGCTTCCAACCTGAACATAGAATATACCACGATGGAACATCGGTTCCTGGCCCTTCCGGATTCGCTCGACATAGTCAACCTGTGGATGGGCGCCCCCACCGACAAACAGCATTCCGACTATTGCTGGTTCTCCGGCGGCGAGCCCGACTACCAGTTTGACTATTCGCCGGCGGCCTATGCCGACATGCAGTACTGCCGCAAGAACAAGGGCACCAGGTTCGTCCTCCATGCCGACGCTACCCACTGGGGACAGCAGTTCCAGCTCATCGACTGGAACGAATCCAAGCAGCAGAACGACACTACCGTATGGACCCTCTCCAAGAACAAGCAGGACAGCCATGAGGCTTATGCCGAGTTCCTCTATCGCAAGTGCCTCGACTACAACATCGACGGTCTTGACTTCGACTACGAAGGATACTGGCAGGACAAACACATCAACTGGGTCGTGGACTATCTCGCAAAGAAGATGGGCCCGAATGCCGAAACCGAAGAAGGCAAGAAACTTCTTCTCATAGTTGACTACTGGTCCAGCGTTCCCCCTTCCAACTGCTGGAACAAGTGCAGCTACATCGTCCGTCAGGCATATTCCGTACAGGCGGGCATCAGCACTTTCAGTGGCCTCTCATGCCCCGGTCCCGACAAGAACAAATACATCATCTGCGAGCAGTGGGAGCAGGGCAGCCCCGTCAATTATACCAAGGGCGGCAAGCGCTGGGATACTCCTTCCACGAACGAGTTCGGAGAAGATCTGTATTCTCTCGAGGCTTATGCGCTGTTCTGCAAACAGGGTGGAGGCAAGGGCTTCGGTGCCTACTATATCGACAACGATTACAAGTATTCGGTCAAAACATCACGCGGGACTTTCAATACCTATGGGTATCTCCGCAATGCTATCCGTGCGGCAAATCCCGTAAAAACAGAAGAGTAATCAGCAATGAGAAGATTCATAAAAACAACAGCACTGGCAGTCCTTGCCGCTATGGCATGCAACTGCACCGCAGACGGAGACAGATTCCAGTACGGCAAGGAAGTCATCTTCATGGCCGGGACGGAAGAGAACCCCGTTGTCAAACTTCCTGTCGGGGACGTTCCGCCAGCGACATATAATCTTGTGGTTTCGACCACGGGCCTTGTGGAAAACGACGTTACCGTTACAATCAACGTGGGCGATACTGCCGCCATGAATGCGTACAATGCAAGTCACAAAAGCGACTATGTCGCGGTTGACGCGGACAAGGTGAGCGTTTCGTCCACCACTCTCACGATTCCTGCGGGAACAGCCTCTTCGGAGGTCCTGGCCGTTACTCTCAACGACTTCTCGTTCATCAAGAACGGCGTGAAGTATATGATTCCCGTGAGCATAGCCGAGGTTAGCGGGACCGATTTCGAGGTCCTTGAATCATCCCGCACGGTGTTTATCCGCCTGGCCCGCACGGTTTCTTTCTACACCCTGAGCCTGGACGACATCGGCGTTTATTCCGAATTCGAGTTCGCCGACGACAAAGCGGTCGAACTTCCCCAGTATACGATTGAGATCAAGTGCTATCCCACCAATCTCAAGCACGACGGAGCCGAACAGATCTGCCGCCTTTGTACTTTCGCAGCCTCCACCAAGGCAAGTTCGAGTCGCCAGAACCTGTTCCGTTTCAACGAAAACGGGCGTCCCTGGAGGTCTCTGCAGATTGTTACGCCATCGGGCGGGGACTATACCACCACCACCCTCTTCGAGGAGAACCAGTGGTATATGCTTTCCGCGGTTTATGACGGCACCACCTATCAGCTCTATATCAACGGAGAACCCGACGCAACCACGTTAGGCGGCGATCAGTCGACGACTTTCCAGAGAGTGGAGCTGGGCATGTCCTGGACGAGCTATGGCTCTTCCCAGAGTTTCGCGGGACGTATCTGCGAGATGCGCGTGTGGGACTATCCCAGGACCAAAGGCCAGATTCAGGGGACGCTCTGCGGCACTGATCCGGCTTCAGAGGGCCTTATCGCCTACTGGAAGTTCAACCAGGACAGCGGGACTACCTTCAGGGACGAGACGGGGCACGGCTATGACATGGACTGGACGAAGTCGATCAAGGAATTTACCGACGGAGGCGGCTACCAGAATAATGCATCCGCCGCATCGCACATCGTCTGGGTGAAGGACGAAAAGAACACATGTTCAGAATAAATGTCACAGGAGGATATAATGTTAATTTTTTGTTATATTTGCAAGCTTTAACATTCGCCCTAAACTGCGAGCTAAGGTCTGAGAACAGAAACTGATAACTATTAATAACACTTTTATTTACAATTATGAAGAAGGTATTATTTACCACAATGTCCATCATTGCAGCAGCTGCGATGATGATGGTTTCCTGCAAAAAGGACGACCCCAAGGACAACGGAAAAGAGAACGGCGGCGAGCAGCAGGAGCAGAAGGTCGACGATGAGCTCGTAGGCACCTGGACAATCGTAGGCGAAGCCAACGGTTGGGATCAGACTGCAGGCGTTGCCATGACCGAGAGCAACAACGTGTGGACTGTTGCCGAAGTCGCCGTGAAGGGCGAAGGCTTCAAGTTCGTCAAGGACGGTGCATGGACCGTGAACCTCGGTGCAGCCGAAGCAGGCGCAAAGGCAGACGATGTTGAGTTCGACCTTAACAAGAACGGCTCGAACATCACCGGCACTGCCGGCGACGGTATCTACAGCGTCACCCTCAACCTCCTCACCAAGAAGGCGAAGATCAAATTCGTGAGCGAGCTTCCGAAGGAAGGCCAGGATTGGGACTATGTGATGAACATCTCCAGTTACAAGACCAACTCCGAGTTCCATTTCTACACCAAAACCACCCCCGCCCCCCTTTCCATCAATCCCAAGGCAATGACCTTTGAGTGGAAGTTCTACGCTACCGAATGGAACGATTATGACCAGACTATCGAGCGTGATGGTGAGACCTACAAAGTATGGGCTAACCGTCTTGGTCAGATATGCGACAGAGATGAAAAGGGTTTGCTTTTCCGTTTCAACGATGGCGGCCAGAAAGGACAGCTGCGTTTCAACTCAGATGTTCTTGGGACTGACGACAACTCGAAGCAATATGTCGCAAAGGATGGCAAGGCATATATCTGGAGCCTTAATGAGTGGCACGTTTTGACCGTTACGGCCGATGGTACCAATGTTACCATGTACGACAACGGTAACCTTATTTACAGCTTCGCTCAGAATACCCCTGTTACTTTTGAAGAGTGGGATATAGATCGTTTCGATATTTCCATGACTTGGGATGACGGTACCCGTTATGACAAGGGCCAGGCTTTCCGCGGCTATATCGCATATACACGTCTTTGGGACAGGGTCCTCACGGCAGAGGAAATCGCTGCAAATCTTTGCGATGTTGCTGATAATAACGGTCTTAAGATTTGCTGGAACTGGAATGTTGACGAAGGCAGCACAATAGCCAACGCAGGCTCTGTCTCAGGTTACGATCTCGATTTCGCCACTGCTCTCGCCGGCGGTCAGAAGTCTTATGTGAGTGCTGAAGACATCGCTGGAACTTGGACCGACGTTACCGAAGTCGATGGACTTGCTCCCGTTTGCCCGGTTGCAGAGTAAGCTCACTAATCACTTCTTTAGAAAGAGAGTCTTCGGGCTCTCTTTCTTGCTCTATGTGCTATTTATATACATTGCTGTCCACTAAAAGTTGTGGACGTAGTTAAAATATTTATTTGAATCAGTAGTTGAAAATTAAGAAAATTATCGGCACCTATGTGTGGTCCAACCTCTGCTACAACTTCTCATCCTACGACCAGGAGGCCGAATATCTGAAGGACTTCTTTACCGCCCGCGTCGCCTGGCTGGACACGGAACGGCACAAGCTATAGTCTCACACTCTGCTTCAGCGGCAGCTTGTCGGACGACGGCCCTGCCGCTATTTCGATCTCCAAGGCATCGAGAAGGGTTACGTGACAGTCTTTTCGCGGGCAGCAGCAGTGAGTTCAAAAAAAGAGTAAATTTGCGATGAATGAAAAGGATATGCATCATAGCCGCACTTGCTGCTGTCGTTTTGTCGTGCAATGTGAAACAACCGAAGCCAGTGATGATTGACATTCCGTCTGGTGTTTTCATCATGGGCTCGGATGAAGGCGAATATGATGAAGCTCCGGTTCACGTAGTCCAGGTGGATTCGTTCCGAATGAGCGTCTGCGAAATCACCAACGCGCTGTACGAAGCCTTCGACAGAAAACACAAGCGCGAGTTTTCTGTAGGGGATAATGATGCCGTGGTGAATGTCACCTGGGCGGAGGCAGATGCTTATTGCAACTGGCTTTCCAGGCAAACCGGAAAGAACTATCGGCTCCCCACGGAGGCGGAATGGGAATATGCCTGCCGTGCGGGGACAAAGACATCGTATTACACTGGAAGCGCTCTTCCGTCTGCTATGCAAAAGCAACAGTCAACCAACCGCGACCTCAAGTCGGTGGATCTGTCTGTGGGCAAGACCACTCCGAATGATTTCGGACTCTATGATATGCACGGCAATGTGGAAGAATGGTGCCAGGACTGGTACGGCCCCTATTCTTCCGCAGCCCAGACCAACCCGGGAGGCCCGTCTGACGGATTGTACAAAGTCACCCGCGGAGGAAGTCACAATACTCCGGTGAAGTACCTCCGCGGTGCTAACCGTATGGCGGCAACCCCGGATGATTTCCATGCTCAGATAGGTTTCAGAGTGGTGGAGAGTGATACTCAACTGTCTTACTCGGATCCTTCCACTGCAGTCCCGGCCAACATGAAGAATGTGTCCCAGGAAAAGCACAGTTGGGGTTCCGCCTCGTCGTCCGCTTTCTTCATGGAACCTATCCCGTTCGTAGTGCAGCCCGCCGACGGCACGCCCTTCTATTCCCACAACCATCAGCCTGCGGTCACCTGGTGCGACAACGGCGATCTGCTCGCCATCTGGTTTACCACAGAGGCTGAAAACGGCCGCGAAATGGAGGTTGTTGGCTCGCGTCTGCGCAAGGGCGCCAGCGAATGGGAGCCTGCGTCAACCTTCTTCAAAGTCCCCGACCGCAATATGACCGGCAGTGCCCTTCTTCATCTCCCTGACGGCACGCTGCTCCATATGAACGGTGTCGCCAATTCCGGAGATTGGCAGAATCTGGCTCTTTGTGTGCGCAGAAGCACGGATAACGGAGCGACATGGAGCAAACCTGTATTGCCCGAGCCGAATCACGGGGTCAGGCATCAGGTGATAGCCGGTCCAATAGTCCTGAGTAACGGCAGTATCGGCCTTTGTTGTGACGGAACCGCGGACGGAAGCGGCCCCACGTCGTTCCATCTCAGTGCGGATAACGGATATACCTGGGCGGATCAATGGGACGGAAAACGTCCGCGTTTTAATCTTGGCGAACCCGGCAACAGTATAGCCGGAATCCATGCCGGTATCGTAGAACTCAAGAACGGCTCCCTGTTGGCATTCGGACGGGGACTTAGTATCGGGAACAGTGGAAAAACGCCCCAGAGTATATCGACCGACAAGGGCAAGACATGGAATTATTCCACAACCGACTGGCCCCTCATAGGCAGCGGCCAGCGCCAGGTGCTCCTGCGCCTGCAGGAAGGCCCCATCATGATGGCCACGTTCATGTCGAACGGCATGACCATCTTCCTCTCCGAGGATGAGGGAGCCACCTGGAGCTCGGGCAAGCTTCTCACCGACGGCAAGACACGCACCCTCGACGGCGGCGCCTTCACCGGCAGCTTCACCATGGACGCGACTCACGCCGAGCCCAAGGGTTACTTCTGCGCAACCCAGACTCCCGACGGCACCATCCACCTGCTTTCGAGCCGTATTCACTATCGATTCAACCTGGCGTGGATAAAGCAGTAAAAATAAATACATTTGGACAACAAATGTAACGACCTATGCCGATAGACCCAGACAGTATTCGCAGCTGGTCCGGGCTTGCTTTCGAGCGGGTCTGCCTGCAGCACATCCATCAGCTGAAGCAGGCCATGGGTATTGCCGCTGTTGCTACTAAAGAGTATGCCTGGCGTTCAGATCCGAAAAAGAAACGCTCGAAGGAAGAAGAAGGAGCCCAGATTGATCTTCTGATAGAACGCGGGGACGGAGTAATCAATATTTGTGAGATGAAGTGGTCATCCGGAGAGTTTACCATCACCAAGGAAGATAGTCTATCGCTTGAGAATAAGGTCGAAGTCTTTCAGTATCAGACCGATACCAAGAGTGCTGTTATGCTTACTATGGTTACTGCCTTCGGTGTAAAGCATAATATGTACTACGACACTATACAGTCCGAGGTTACAATTGACCAATTGTTTGTTGGATAAAGCAGTAAAAAGATTCTTCACCCTCGTGGTCGTCCTCCTTCTGGCCTTATGTTGCCGGAAGGAGGACGGCTTTGTGGCTCCTCCCGATCCGGAAAACCCGGAGAACGTCACGCCTGCCGATACTACAGCCCAGGCGGACACGACAAAACCGGAGAAGGAGCCCAAGACCCGCGACGATCTGGCCTGGAAGAAGGTGGAGCATTTCCCGACGGTGCGCATTACGGTGAACGCCTCCGACTATAGCAGTCTCATCGCCAAGAGCGCCAGTCAGGCGAAAACGGCAGACGCCTACATCAGCGGAACCATACGCTTCGAAGACCCCGACGGGATGTATTCCGACTCCGTTCTTTTCGAGGGAAACATGCAGATGCGCGGCCGTGGCAACACCACCTGGGACATGCCCAAGAAGCCCTACCGCATTAAGCTCGAGGATCATACCAAACTCTTCGGCATGAAGGGCAACAAGGACTGGGCGCTGCTTGCCAACTATTCCGACAAGACGCTGCTCCGCAATATAGTGGCAATGGAAATCTCCCGCCTCTGCGGACTGCCCTGGACGCCCCATATGCGCACGGTGGAGCTCTATATCAACAACGAGTACAAGGGCAGTTACGTGCTCTGCCAGCATAAGGAGGTTGCCAAGGAGAAGGTGGATATCGACGTGGAGAAAGGGGATATGTACCTGGAAGTGGATACCACCCAGGACGAACTTGTGTGCTTCGAATCTCCCCGCTGGCTGGTGCCCTTCATGTTCAAGGACCCGGAGCAGCCTACCGCCACCCAGGTGGCCGACTTCAAGGATTACGTAAACCGCATCGAAGACGCCCTTTACGCCAATCCCGGCGGCGGCTGGGAGGATCTCATCGACCTGGATTCCTTCGTTGGCAACTATATCGTTCAGGAAATCTGCAAGAACGTGGACGGGAACTTCCGCAAGAGCATTTTCTTCTCCAAGACTCCGACCGGCAAGCTCGTGCTCGCCCACGTGTGGGACTTCGACATCGCCCTTGGCAACTGCAACTACATCGATTCGCAGCACCAGAACGGCGTTACCAACGGCCCCGAGGGTTGGCTCATCAAGCTGGTGGGCCGCAAGAAGAAGGCCGACGGCTGGTACCCCAGGCTGTTCCAGGATCCGCTGTTTGTCGAAGCTGTGAAAGCCAAGTGGGATGAGATCAAGCCCGGCCTGGACGAGATTCCCGACATGATAGACCGTCTGATCGAGCTCAACAGGGCTTCATACGACGCCAATTTCAAGACCTGGCGCATCCTGGGCACCAAGGTCTGGCCCAATCTTTACGCCTACCCGACCTACGATCAGGAGGCAGATTATCTGAAGGACTTCTTCACTACCCGCGTCGCCTGGCTGGACACGGAGCTGCACAAGCTATAACTCCACATTTTCGCTGAGGGCTATCGCGTCCGAAGAGCCCCCGACACCGATCACGAATTCCCCGCTCTCCACCACGTACTTCATCTCGCGGTTCCAGAGGGCGAAGGCGTCGGAGTCGAGAGTGAATTCAAGCGTGGCGCTCTCTCCGGCCGCTATGTGCACCCTTTCAAATGCGCGGAGCTGCTTTTGCGGACGGACGGTCGAGGCCTGGGTATCGGTCACGTAAACCTGCACCACCTCGTCGCCGTCCATGCTGCCGGTGTTGGAAACTCGCACTTTTACGCGAACCTCGGCGGTGCCTGTTTTCTCGCACTCAAGGGAGTCGTAGGAGAAGCTGGTATAGCTGAGCCCGTAGCCGAAGGCATAGAGGGGCGAGGCCGGTTCCTCCACGTAGTCGTGGCCGGCGGGGAAAGGCTTGTTGTAGTAGACGGGAAGCTGGCCCACGCTGCGCGGCACCGATACGGGGAGACGCCCGGCCGGGTTATAGTCTCCGAAAAGCACGTCGGCAATGGCCTCTCCTCCGGCCTGTCCGGGGTAGAACTGGGTGAGCAGGGCGTCGGCGTTTTCGGAGGCCCAGGCCTTGTCCAGCGGGCGGCCCTCGATATACACCACCACAAGGGGTTTACCGGTGGCTTTGATGGCTTTAAGCAGTTCCTCCTGCAAACCCATCAGGCCGAGAGTCGAGCGGTCGTAGCCTTCGCCCGATTCCATATCACTCACTGCGTCCTTCCGTGCCACGGCGGCTCCGGTCTCCAGGAAATCGGTGCCGAAGTCGCGGGCGCTGGAGCCTCCCACGAACACCACCGCAACGTCGGAGCGGCGGGCGGCCTGAACGGCGGCGGCAATGCCGGAACGGTCGGTGTCTCTCACAGCGCAGCCTTTGGCGTAGATCACTCTGTCGGCACCTATCTTTGCGGTGATGCCCTCCAGAGGCGTGCAGATGGCGGCATCAGGCTGGGGAGCGGTGTAGTCGCCCAGCTGGTTGTACATGGCGTCGGCATTGGGACCGATTACCGCCACTCGGGCGTTTTTGCCAAGGGGCAGCACTCCGTTATTCTCCAGCAGCACCACTCCCTCTCGGGCAGACTTCAGGGCGGTTTGCAGATGCTCGGGCGAGCGCACCACGGAGGCGTCTTCAGGAATATATGGATTGTCGAATAGACCGAGGCGGAACTTCAGCAGCAGGACTCTGCGCACCGCGGCGTTGAGGGCTTTTATGTCAAGGCCGCTACGGTCGGCGAGCAGGGGGTAGCAGTTGGCTCCCAGATCCACGTCGCAACCGGCATTCAACGCCATCTCAGCGGCTTCGGCGCGGTCAGCGGCAACATGGTGGTCGTTTGCAAGGCCGTCGATGCTCACAAGGTCGCTCACCACGAAGCCTTCGAATCCCCACTCCTCCTTGAGTATGCCGGTGAGGAACTCCCGGTTCGAGGTGCTGGGCACTCCGTCGATGGAGTTATAGGAAGTCATAACCGAGAGGGCACCTTCCTCAACCGCACCCTTGAAGGCTGGGAGGAAGTTCTCGCGGAGCTCCCGCATGCCCAGCTGGGAAGGATTGCCGTTGTGTCCGCCCTGCGGAATGCCGTAGGCCACGAAATGCTTGAGTGTGGAGATGATTCCGCGGTCCCAGCCGTTGTGCTTCGGAGAGGTTCCGCGCACCATGCCGCGGGCCATTTCGGTGGTAAGGCAGATGTCTTCGCCGAAGGTTTCCTCGACCCTGGACCATCGGGGTTCGCGGGCAAGGTCCACTACCGGGCCGTAGCCTATCCTGGCCCCCACGGCACAGAGTTCTTCGGAGATGCTGCGGCCGACTTCTTCCTCAAGGGCCGGATCCCAGCTGGCCGCCCTGCCTATTCCGGTGGGGAAGATGGTGGTGCCTATTGCCATGTGCCCGTGCGGGGCCTCTTCCGCCAGCAGTATGGGAATGCCGAGACGGGTGGAATCCACCGCATAATGCTGGAGAGCGTTGTATGCCGCGGCGGCCGCCCTTGGCGAAAGGCCGCTGGAGAGCGTCTTGCCCGTCCACGGGTCTGCCCTGAAAGTGGCCCAGAGCATACCTCCGTGCTGTTCCTTAATGAACTTCACATACTCGCTGCTCCAGGTGGCCGTGCTGTCCGAGGTCTTTTCGTACATGGGCCAGCCGAGCGGGCAGATGAGCTGCCCGAGCTTCTCTTCCACCGTCATCCTGCGAAGGAGGTCGGATGTGCGCTTTTCGGGGGAGAGGCGGGAGTTGCGGTATGCTGGATTGCCTGAGCATGCGCAGAAAACTGCGAGCGCAGCCGGCAGGAGTATCTTGAATGATTTGTTCATGGGCTTCAGTTAAAGTGTTGCTAAAGTTAGCAAAAGTTGGCCGATTTTGCTTACATTTGCGGGATACTATTTGAAAAAGAACCGCATAATGCAATACATCTGCCCCAACATGCCCTGGGAAGAGCGCCCGCATGGCTGCACCGAACCCCTCTGGCGCTATTCCGCCAATCCGGTCATCCGCAGGGACCTCCTCCCCGACTCCAACAGCATCTTCAATTCCGCCGTCGTTCCTTTCGGCAAAGGCTTCGCCGGAGTCTTCCGGGTAGACGACCGCAACCGCCGCATGACCCTTCGTGCCGGCTTCTCGGAAGACGGTCTTAACTGGAATATCAATCCTGAGCCCATACAGTTCGAAGGGGGAGATCCTGAGGCTGCCTGGGAATACGGTTACGACCCGCGCGTGGTAGAGATAGAGGGGAAATACTATGTCACCTGGTGCAACGGCTACCACGGCCCCACCATAGGCATAGGCTGGACGAAAGACTTCGTGCACTTCCACAAACTGGAGAACGCCCTGCTGCCGTACAACCGCAACGGCGTACTCTTCCCGAAAAAGATAGGCGGAATGTACATGCTGCTTTCGCGTCCGAGCGACACCGGCCACACCGCCTTTGGCGACATCTACCTTTCGCAGTCGGCCGACCTCGAATTCTGGGGCCGCCACCGTCACGTGATGTCCCCGGCGCCGTTTGAAGTGAGCGCATGGCAGTGCATGAAGATAGGCGCCGGTCCCGTTCCCATCGAGACTCCGGACGGATGGCTGTTGCTCTACCACGGAGTGCTCCGTTCCTGCAACGGCTACGTGTACGCCTTCGGTTCGGCCCTGCTGGACCTCGAGCAGCCCTGGAAGGTGCTGGCCCGCAGCGGTCGTTATCTCATCTCCCCGCAGACTCCTTACGAATGCATGGGAGACGTGCCAAACGTGGCCTTCCCCTGCGCCGCCCTGTACGACGAGCCCACCGGCCGCATCGCCGTGTACTATGGCTGCGCCGACACTGTCACCGGCCTGGCCTTCGGCTATGTTCCGGAAATCATCCGTTTTACCAAAGAGACCAATATACTCTAATGAAAACAAGGCACATCCTGATGGCCCTGCTGGCAGTGTTGGCCCTTTCCTGCCGCAAATCGGACGACTTTTTCGAGATTCCCGACGACACCAAGGAACCGACCGATACTGTTGAGGTAACTCCTCCCGAGCCGGCAAAGGACACGGTAAAGACCCGCTGGGACGACACCGGAGCTGACCTCCCGGACTATCCCACTTACAATAAAGTGTCTAAGCTGGCGGATTTCCCGAGGGTGGACATCACCTGGGATTCAAATCCCAACAAGTACCGTCGGGCGGAAGGTGAATTCGATTATGTGAACGGCACCATCAAGTTCTCCGACCCTGCCGGAATGTACACGCCGGAAGAGAATGTGGAGTTTGATTTCGATAACACCAAGGCGCTTACTATGAAGATACGCTGCCGTGGCAACACCTCCTGGAATGCTGAAGGGAATGTCAAAAACTCCTACCGCATCAAGCTCATGGACGACACCCGCAGCGCCAAGGAGCCGCACCGCCTCTTCGGTATGAAGAAGGATAGTGACTGGTATCTGCTCGGCGACGTTCAGGATCCCACCCTGCTCCGTAACGCGGTGGCGCTCCGCATCGCCCGTATGGTCTCCATGCCCTGGACTCCCAAGTACCGCTGCGTCGAGGTCTATCAGAACAATACCTATCTGGGCTGTTACCTTCTCTGCGAGGCCAAGGAGGCCGACCGCGACAGCAAGGCGCCCATCACCGTAATCGAGCCCGGCCAGGCTCCCGACGCCGGCGGCTATCTCCTCGAGATCGACAATAAGGGCGACTACGACCGCTACTTCCGCACCGAATCGTTCGAAAAGAAGATAAAGTTCAAGGAACCCGATTTCGGCGACAAGAACAATCCCGACAATTCCGCAAGCGCCCAGGCGCAGATGCAGTACATCATGGACTACGTGAATGAGGTTGAAGAGTTGCTCAACGACCGTAATTTCGATCCCGAGACCGGTTACCGCTCCAAGATGGAAGTTGGCACCTTTATAGGCAACTACATAGTCCACGAACTCATGAAGAACATGGACGGCGGCATGCGTCTTTCCACCTACTTTGCGAAAGACAGCGACACCAAGCTCTTCATGCCTTTCGTCTGGGACTTCGACCTCACTCTCGGCAACTACAACGAGAACCCCTCGAATTCCTTCAACCTTTCCGACGGCAATACTCCCCAGGGCTGGTTGATAAGGCTTCGCGGAGGCTCCTTCGAGACACCTCAGTGGAACCCCGATGTGTCCGACCCGTACGGAGTGAACAAATACGGCGCGAAGACCAGCTACTATCAGTGCCTGTTCGAGGATCCGCTCTTCGTCCAGGACCTCAAGGACTACTGGAACAGGGTGTATCCCCGCCTGCAGAAGATTCCGGCCTTTATCGACAAGATGGTTGAGTATAACACCCTCGCTTACGACAACAATTCCCGCGCCGGCAAGAACCCCAGGGCGAACAACAGGAGCGAGAACTGGAACGCACCTACATTCAGTTCCTGGAGTGCAGCCGTGTCGGATATGAAGAGTTGGTACACCCAGCGCCTCAGTTGGCTGGACACCAACATCAAATCCCTGAAGGCCCAGCACTACAACGAGAGCAAGATGAAGTACGAATAGGACTTCTTCGGACTATTTACAGAGCATTATATCCATTATCATCCTGTCGGCCGCCTTCATTCCGTAGGAGCCGATGGATCCCAGATTGCGTATGGTCTTCTCCACGTCGTCGTCGATGATGCCGTCGGTGGACGGGATACAGGTGCCGCGAAGCGCCAGCACTGCCGACTGAACGGCGCAGGACACTCCCGAGGCCACCTTCATGGCGCAGCCTGTCTTGGCCCCGTCGCACACCATTCCGGTGATGTTGCCGGCCATGTTCTTGATGGCGTAGCACACCTCGTCGTAGCCTCCTCCCTGCAGCCACACTATTCCGCAGGCCGAGCCGGTGCTGGCAACTACGCAGCCGCATAGGGCTGAAAGCTTCCCCAGATACGCCTTGATATGAATGGCCACCAGGTTGCTCAGAATCAGGGCCCTGGCAAGGCGTTCGTCGTCCACCTTGTACATATTCGCGTACGCGATGACAGGCATGCTCACGGTGATGCCCTGGTTGCCGCTGCCGCTGTTGGACATCGCCGGCAGGGTGCATCCGGCCATACGGGCGTCGGCCGCGGCGGCCGTCATACCCATGGAATAGCTCATGAAGTCGTCGCCAAACACCTCGCGCTGGTTCTCCCTGATCGCGCGCCCCACTTCCATGCCATAATGTCCGTTCAAGCCTTCGTGCGCGAGCGCCAGGTTCAGGGTGCGGTCTTCCAGAATAAAGGCGATTTTTTCAAACGGAGCCGTGGTGGCGAAGTCGAAGATCTCCCGCACCGTCAGCCCTCCGTCGCCGGCCGAATGGTCTTCCGCGGCCGCCGCCGATTCCGAGCTCACCAAAATGTGGTCGGCGAAGCCCGTCTCCACGATGCGGTCGTGGTCGTCCTCGATCACGGCGTAAGCCTTCGGATCCGCGGCTGCCTCAGCACCGGCCGCTCCGGCCTTCGGTGCCACCTCCGCACTTGCACTGCCGCCGCCGTCGACCGAAACGGTAGCCTTCACATAAAGGAGCCTTTCTGTTGTGGCGACGCCGACGCGTACCCTTCCGGCAGCGACCAGCTCGCGGGCTCGGGAAACGGCAGTCCCGTTCAGCCCACCAAGTACCTCGAGCCCGCGGGAAGAATCTCCGCACACGGCTCCCAGGGCCGCCGCTATCGGCAGTCCTACCATTCCGGTACCGGGAATGCCCACGCCCATGCCGTTCTTGAGGATGTTGCCGCTCACCTGAACGTCCAGGCGCAAAGGTGCTTGCAGCCTCCACCCTTCCGAGCAGATGCCGGGGCAGTTGTCGCTGATGATTTCCGTGGCTTTGGCCACCGCAAGCGCTACGGCTATTGGTTCAGTGCAGCCCAGTGCGGGCTTTACCTCGCGATGCAGGATTTCGAGGATTTGTGTGGTTCTGTCAGTCATAGTTTCCGTAAAGATACGAATGTATTTCCAAAAATCATTATCTTTACATTCCAATTGAAAGCTTCAAAAACACAAAATGTACAATCCTTCGTCAACACACGCCGATGATTTCATAAATCATGACGAAATCCTGGAAAGTCTCGATGAGGCTTCCCGCGAGTCAAAGAACCACGCTCGCGTAGAGGCAATACTTGAAAAGGGAGCATTGTGCAAGGGCCTTACCCACAGGGAAGCCGCAACCCTCATGGCATGCGACGATCCCACACTTGAGGAACGCCTTTTCGCACTCGCCAAGGAAATCAAGCATAAGTTCTACGGCAATCGCATAGTGCTGTTCGCCCCGCTCTACCTTTCTAACTATTGCATAAACGGCTGTGTATATTGTCCTTACCACGCCAAGAACCGCACCATTCCCCGCCGTAAGCTCTCCCAGGAAGAGATAGCGGATGAGGTGCGCGCCCTCATACGCATGGGCCACAAGCGCCTTGCCGTGGAAGCCGGTGAAGACCCGAGGAACAACCCCCTCGAGTACATCCTCGAGTCCATCAAAACGATATACAGCGTGAACGAGGGCGGCAATTCCATCCGTCGCGTGAATGTGAACATTGCCGCAACGGACGTGGAGAGCTTCCGCAAGCTCAAGGCCGCAGGCATCGGCACGTATATTCTCTTCCAGGAAACCTACAATAAGGAGAATTACCAGAAGTTGCACCCCACCGGTCCCAAGAGCAATTACGACTGGCACACCGAGGCCATGGACCGCGCCCAGGAAGGCGGTTGTGACGACGTGGGCATCGGCGTGCTCTTCGGCCTCAGCAACTATATGTATGAGCTCGTGGGTATACTCATGCATGCCGAGCATCTGGAAGCCCGCTTCGGAGTGGGCCCGCACACCATCAGCGTGCCGCGTATCTGCCCGGCCGACGACATCTCCCTGGATAGCTTCCAGGACGCCCTTCCGGACAATATCTTCCACAAGCTCGTAGCCGTTCTCCGCATCGCGGTGCCGTACACCGGAATGATTATCTCCACCCGTGAATCGGCCAAGATGAGGGGTCTGCTCCTGGACTGCGGCATCTCCCAGATCAGCGGCGGTTCGCGCACCAGCGTGGGTGGCTACACCACAGTAGAAAGGCACGACGAAACCGCTCAGTTCGACGTCTCGGACACTCGTTCCCTGGACGACGTTGTTCGATGGCTGCTGGAGAAGGACCATATTCCTTCGTTCTGCACCGCCTGCTATCGCGAAGGCCGCACCGGCGACCGTTTCATGAGCCTCTGCAAGAGCGGTAAGATCAGTCTTTGCTGCACTCCCAACGCCCTCATGACCCTCAAGGAATACCTCATGGACTACGCCTCCCCGGAAACCCGTGCCGCAGGCGAAGCCCTCATCGCAAAGGGCCTGCTGGATATTCCTCTGGAGAAAACACGTGAAATCACCCGCGACCGTCTCCAGCGCATAGAGAACGGCGAGCGCGATTTTAGATTCTAAGTGTCCGAGACGTCCCGATTTTTGGGACGTCTCGGACACCTTGCAAAATTATGGATAGAGTTCAGATATCAGTTTTCGGTCCGGCGAACAGCGGTAAGTCAACTCTGGTAAATGCCATCTGCGGGCAGGAAGTGTCGCTGGTGAGTGCCGTGCCCGGCACCACCACGGATCCGGTACGCAAAGCCATCGAGTTGCCCTTTGGCATTGGTCCGGCCATTCTGGTAGACACCGCCGGTCTGGACGACGCCTCCCTCCTGGGTCCGGAGCGGGTCCGGCGCACAAAACAGGTAATCGACGCTACAGACATAGCGATAGTCCTTGATATCGAAAACCCCTCTTCCAAGGAACTCCTGGATCAGCTGGGGCAGGCCGACATCCCGGTAGTCCCATACGAAAAAGGGGAGACCGTAGAAGAGTTGCTAAAGACGGTCGCCGCAGTGCTCCCGAAGAATGGCCAAGCCTATATCACCGGCCGTCTCGTGGCCAAAGGAGACCTGGTGGTGCTCGTGATGCCTCAGGACAGCGAGGCACCCAAGGGCAGGCTCATCCTTCCCCAGGTGCAAGTGATAAGGGAACTTCTGGACCGTGGCTGCACCACCGTGTGCTGCACTCCGGACAGCCTGGAAAGTACCATCTCCGGGCTCAAAGACGCCCCGGCGCTGGTCATCACAGACTCCCAGGCGTTCAAGTTCGTGAACGAATCCATCCCCGCTGACTGGCCCCTCACATCCTTCTCCATACTCCTTGCCGGAGCGAAGGGCGACATCAAGACCTTCGTGGAAGGCGCCCGCGCCATAAACAGTCTGAAGCCCGGAGCCAAGGTGCTCATCGCCGAGGCCTGCACCCATGTGCCGAACACGGAAGACATAGGAAGGGTGAAGATTCCGGCATGGCTCCGAAAGCGAGTTCCCGATCTCGAGGCGGTCGTCTCCGCAGGCAACGACTTCCCGGAAGACCTGTCGCCGTACAGCCTCATCATCCATTGCGGAGCGTGTATCGCAAATGCCGCACTGGTGCGTTCGCGCATAAGAAAAGCACTCGCCTCCGGAGTGCCCATAACCAATTACGGTATTGCGATAGCCGCCCTCCAGGGAATTCTCGACCGGGTTTCGTTGCCCTAGCCTATATTCTCCCGGATCAGCTCCGCCAGGCTCTTCATTATCTCCAGATTATTGAGGTTCATACCTTCGAAGACTTCCTTCACCTCTGCGGTGGAGAGTTCGAAGGTGCCTTCGTCCGTGATATAGCGGATGATGAAGTTGATATCCTGATACTGGCAGATGAAACTCGCAAAGCAGCCTGGGAGGTCGCCCTTGGGCTGGAGGTCTATGTGCGAGCGCTGGTAGGACGCGTAGATTTCCGTACCCACGCCAACCTTTGATTTGAGGTAGAACTTGCCATTGCATAGCTCCGAGTGGAACTTCAGCAGGGCTATCCCCATACCTATCTTGCGCTCCTTGCGGCAGGAGTAGAAACGGCTGTTGATGGCCTCGATCATATCTTCCGGCATCCCGCAGCCGTTGTCTATTATCTTGATCGACAGAAGGTCGCGGGCCTCGCTGTCCTCCATCTCGATGGTGATCTCCGTGGCTCCGGCGCGGATGGAGTTGTGAGTGATGTCGATGATGTGCAGGTCCAGGCTTTTCATAATATTACCGGTTCTCCCTGACGAAGGGCGTCTTTGAAATTATCGAAGCTGAAGAAAGGCATTTCCAGTACGCTGTGAATTTTGGCGATGTCCGGAACGAAGTGAGCGTCGCTGCTCTGGATGAAGTTGAGGTCGCTGAACCAGGGGTGATCCTCCAGGAACTTGTAGCCGTCGCGCTTGCAGTAGTAACTGAGCTCCATCGCGTGGAATTTCAGCCCCGAAGGCACGAATCCCAGCTGTGAGCTCAGGCTGAACGTGGGCCTGTCGATATGGGCGGGGATAAAGATGCCTCCCATCTGGTAGACCTTCTGCTGGAGCTCCAGCATGGGCAGGTCCAGGGCGTTAATGAGGAGGTGTGGAACCTGGTCTACGATGTTCTCCTCCTCATCCACCACCAGCTGATAGCCGAAGCGGTCCACGTCGTTCTCGAAAAAAATCACTCGAGAATCCAGGAAGGCCTGGAACTCGGCGAGCTTTTCCGTCGTGGGCATAAAGGCCAGACAGTGGACTTCCTCCTTGGTGGTGACCTCAGCTCCCATGAGCACGTGCAGCCCTACCTTTTCCCCCAGGCGACGTGTAACGTCGGCGTTGAGGGTGGAGTTGTGGTCAGTGAGGCCGATAATATCCATCCCGCGGGCCTTTGCCGTCTCGACTATGGCAAGGGGGCTCATATCGATGTCTCCGCAGGGGGAGAGCACCGAGTGAATGTGCATATCGGCCTTGAACTGCATTATTTAATGAGCTCGTAGAGCTTGCCGCAGACGACGAAGGTGGGGTCGGGGCTTACCAGAAGGCAGATGTCCTCGTCCTTCGCATGCTGGAGCATGTCGTCGTCGGGAACGCCACCCCGGACGATGATAACGGCTGGCATGTCCTTGAGGGAGGCGATGGCCGTTACGTTCTTGTGGGTCTGCATGGTGATCCATACCTGGCCACTGCGGGCGTTGCCCATGACGTCGCTCAGGAGGTCGGATGCGTATGCGCTGCTTACTTCAGCGTCCAGATTCACGGGGTTGAGGCACTTCAGGCCCAGTTTGTCGATAAGGTCTTTTACGGTCATTTTATTGTTCTTTATTATTGTTCTTGGCTGTTATGCGGTCTCCCCAGATGCGTTTGGTGGCTTCCCGGGAAGATTCCGAATTGGGATTAATGAAGATGCAGGTATCCATCTTCGCATCCCCGCGGACGATGTCTTCGGCAAGGGCGGCGCAGGAAGGGGCTCCGCAGGCGCTGCAATTCACGCCAGGAAGAGCCTTTTCGATTTTCTTCATCTGCTCCGCCATCTTAAAGGCTTCCGCGTAATTGTCGTTGAGTTTGAGGATGGATCGCGGTTTGATTTCCGCGATTTCCATATCCTTTATCCACTGCGGCGTGAGGGTGCGGTCCTCGGCAGGGGTCTCACGCATTTTGCTCCTTTCCAGACGCTCGAACAGCTGCGCCCTGTATTCCAGACGCTTGCGTGCTACAAAGCGATCCTGAGTGGTGAGCACTCCGCCCACGCAGCCCTGATCGCAGATGCGCATCTCCACAAGGCCGGGGGCGTCCACGACCTCGTCTTCCAGCTTCTCCAGAAAGTTGAGCACATTCTGAAGGCCGTCCACGGCATAGTGGTAGCCCCTGAAATGGGGCGCCTCGCCGCCTGAAAGGGACCATTGAACGTCGCGGGAATTAAGCGTATGGTTGATGGGCTGGGCGTTACGATCCGAGTCGTGAAGCATCAGCATCACCTTGTTATAGAGGAAATCCATATTGATAACCCCCGTAACGCAGGTGGGCTTTCCACTCACAGGATACTTCACCGCGGCAATCTTGGCGGCGCAGGGCGTAACGTAGAAAACGCCGATTGACTCGCGCCGGACGCCCTCGTCTATCAGTTTCTGCGTGATAACGCGGGAGGCAAGCTCCAGCGGCGCCCTCACGTGGATGATATTGTCGACCAAAGAGGGGAAGCGCACCTGGATGAGGCGGGTTACTGCCGGGCAGTAAGGCGAGATGAAGGTGCGGATTTCCGGATGCTCATCCATGTACATGTTGTAGAGCTCCATCATGCGCGCAACCTCGTGCTCCACCTCATATATATGGGTAAATCCCAGCTTCAGCAGGCAGGAATAGATGGCCTTGGTCTTGTACTTGGTATCGAACTGGCCGATGAAGGCGGTAGGCACCAGGCAGACGCGATAGCGATAGTTCTCGATGAGGCCGAAGTCGTCCTGCTTGATGTAGATGGCCTTGTGCGGACAGGCCTTCATGCACTCGCCGCAGTCCACGCACTTGTTGTCGGATATCACCGCCTTGCCTCCGCGTATGCGTATGGCGGCGGTGGGACAGGTGCGCATGCAGGTGGTGCAGCCCTGGCACAGGTAGTCGTTGACCCTGAGGGAATGTCTGAAGTATATCTCTTCTTTGGGCATATCGTCAGGCAAGGTAAACGGTCATGGTAACGGTGGTTCCTACCCCGACCGTGGTGTCTATCTTGAGCTCGTCCGTATTCTTTTTAATGTTGGGCAGACCCATTCCGGCGCCGTAGCCCATCTCGCGCACCTGGGGCGACGCGGTGGACCAGCCTTCCTGCATGGCAAGATCAATGTTGGGGATGCCAGGGCCCTGGTCGGCCACCACCATCACTATCTTCTGGGCGTCGATATCCACGTCGATGGTGCCGCCGTAGGCATGAGCCACTGCGTTGATCTCGGCTTCGAAGAGAGCCACGACAGAGCGCTTGATGCAGCTTGGATCCACTCCAAGCTGCTTGAGCGTGCGCTTCACGTTGCTGGAGGCCTGGCCGGCGTCGGCGAAGTTGCCGCGCTCTATGGTGAATGTGTAATGCATAAGGCTAATAGAGGGGCTGGATGCCGGCGCCATACAGTATGCCGCTGAGTTTGAAGATGCTGTACTTCGACTTGATGATTGTGATATCATTGTCTATGGCAAGCTCTATCATGTCCTCGTCGGGCTGTTTGTCGCGGCCCATCAGGATTACCCGGATGTCCGCCATTTCGCAGGTGCGCATCGTCTGGTTGTTGCACAGGCCGGTAATGAGCACAGTGTTGTCCATGTTGAAGCGCAGAACGTCGCTCATGAGGTCTGAGGCGAATGCTTTCTCCACCTCATAAAACTCATCGACGGGGGCTCCTACAAGCACCCCGTCGACAAGTTGTGCAATTTGACCGATTTTCATATCAGTCCGCGTATTCGGCAAGAATTTCCTTCACGTGTTCCGGAACCAGGCGGCCGTAGGTCTTGCCGTTGATGGTCATGACCGGAGCAAGGCCGCAGGCGCCTACGCAGCGCAGGACGTCAAGCGAGAACTTGCCGTCCTCCGTGACGCCGCCTTCGGAGATCTTGAGTTCGCTCTTCAGAGCGTCCAGGATTTTCTCCGCACCCTTGACATAGCAAGCCGTGCCGAGGCAGACGGAGATGGCGTACTTGCCCTTGGGCTTCATGGTGAAGAAGCTGTAGAAGGAAACTACACCGTAGACCCTTCCAACAGGAATTCCAAGGCAGTCTGCAACCACCTGCTGGACTTCCGCCGGAAGATAGCCGAAATGTTCCTGCGTCTTGTGCAGGATATTGATCAGTTCGCCCGGATTGTTGTCGAAAGAAGCACAGGTTTCCTGGATAAAGCGATAGCTGGCTTCATTAATTTTTATCTGAGGTCCACACATGGCTGTATTATTTTTCGAGGTCAAACTTGATTTTCTTGTCGAAGTAGTGAGTGTGCAGCAGGTGATGCGACTTCTCGCTGCAAGGCTCTCCGTAGAACTCCTTGTAGATTGCCTGAATCTCGGGGTTCTCGTGAGACTTGCGGAGAGGCATATGCCTGTCGGCTTCGTAGATAGCCTTATAACGCGCCTTCACGATGGAAGCGTCTCCGTGGTGGTAGGGCTGGCCGGCGCCGTCGATACAGCCACCGGGGCATGCCATGACTTCCACAAAGTGATACGGGCAGTTGCCTGCCTTGATCTGCTCCATGATGGTACGGGCGTTCTTGAGACCGTATACCACGGCGACCTTGAGGTCGATTACGCCGGGGATAGGAATGGTGGCCTCGCGGATGCCGTCCAGACCGCGGACTTCCTCGAAGTCGATCTTCGGGAGGGTCTTGCCGGTGAGGACTTCATAGGCGGTACGGAGAGCGGCCTCCATCACACCGCCGGTTACGCCGAAGATGACGGCTGCACCGGTGGATGCGCCAAGCGGGGAATCGAACTCGGCCTCGGGAAGATTTGCAAAGTCGATGTTGCAGATCTTGATGAGGCGGGCGAGCTCGCGGGTGGTGATGGAGTAGTTCACATCGGGATCGCCGTTCGCGCCGAGCTCTTCGCGCTCGCACTCGTACTTCTTGGCCACGCAAGGCATCACGGACACGGAGATGAGTTTCTCGCGCGGGATGCCGATCTTGTCTGCGAAGTAGGTCTTCACGGTTGCGCCGAACATACCCTGAGGCGACTTGGCCGTGGAAGGATACTCGCGGAGCTCAGGATAGAACTTCTCGTAGAAATTCACCCATGCCGGGCAGCAGGAGGTCATGATAGGAATCTTGACGTTCTTGTCGCCGGAAAGGAATGCCTTGAAGCGGCCGACAGCCTCGGTCCCTTCTTCCATGATGGTGAGGTCGGCCGACCAGTCGGTGTCGAACACATAGTCGAAGCCGATGGCCTTGAGGGCGGCTGCGATCTTGCCGGTGACGATGCTGCCGGCGGGCATGCCGAACTCTTCACCAAGGGCTACGCGCACAGCGGGAGCCACCTGCACGCAGGTCTTGACATCCGGGTTGGCGATGTCGCGCAGGATCTTGCCGGTGTTGTCCACCTCCGACAGGGCGCCGGTGGGGCAGACCGCTACGCACTGGCCGCAGAACACGCAGTTGGTGTTGATCAGGGGCTCGTTGAACGCGGTGTTAACCACTGCGGGGAAGCCTCTGTCCACTGCGCCGATCGCGCCGACGCTCTGGTATTCATGGCATACGCTTTCGCAGCGGCGGCACATGATGCACTTATTGGCGTCACGTACGATAGAGGGTGAAAGCTCTATTGCGTACTGGGACTGCTGGCCCTTGTAGGGGATTTCCCTGATGCCCATGTCGGCTGCCAGGGCCTGGAGCTCGCACTTGCCGCTCTTGGGGCACTGGAGACAGTCGTTCGGGTGGTCGCTGAGCATGAGCTCAAGGACGGTCCTGCGGGCGTTGAGGGCACGGAAAGAGTTGGTCTTCACGACCATGTCCGGCATGCACTCGGTGATGCAGGCGGGAGCAAGATTCCTGCGGCCGACTACCTCAACCACGCAGATGCGGCATCCGCCGGGGCGGTTCTTGAGGGCCAGGCCTTCAAGTTCGAAATTACAGAGGGTAGGAATCTTGATACCCATCTGTTCGGCAGCTTTAAGAATGGTAGTACCCTTTGGCACTTCCACTTCTCTGTTGTCTATAGTCAATTTGATAGTATCCATATTCTGTTCCTCCGTTAATTAAGACTGATAGCACCGAATTTACACTTCTCAATGCAGGTGCCGCACTTGATGCAGTCGAGCTGATTGATGACGTGCGGGTTCTTGACGGTACCGGTGATGGCGCCCACGGGGCAGGCCCTGGCGCAGGCGGTACAGCCCTTGCACTTGTCGGGATCGATGACATACTTCTTGAGGGCCTTGCACTGGCCGGCGCGGCACTTCTTGTCCACGACGTGCTCTACGTACTCGTCCCAGAAGTTGTTGATGGTGGAAAGAACAGGGTTTGGCGATGTCTGACCGAGGCCGCAGAGAGCGGTGTCCTTGATCACTGCCGAGAGGTTCTTGAGCTCTTCAAGATCCTCCATGGTGCCCTTGCCGTCGGTAATCTTGGTAAGGATTTCCAGAAGGCGCCTGTTGCCTATGCGGCACGGGGTGCACTTTCCGCAGGACTCGTCCACGGTGAAGCCAAGGTAGAACTTGGCGATGGCCACCATGCAGTCGTCTTCGTCCATGACGATCATACCGCCGGAGCCCATCATGGAACCCGCAGCTACGAGGCTATCGTAGTCGATGGGGGTGTCCAGGTGCTTTTCGGTGAGGCAGCCACCCGAAGGACCGCCGGTCTGGACGGCCTTGAATTTCTTGCCACCCTTGATGCCGCCGCCGATTTCGTAGATGATCTCACGCAGGGTGATTCCCATCGGAACTTCGATGAGGCCCACGTTGTTGATCTTACCGGCCAGGGCGAACACCTTGGTACCCTTGGACTTTTCAGTTCCTATGCTGGCGAACCAATCCGCACCCTTGTTGATGATGACGGGGATATTGGCGAAAGTCTCGACGTTGTTTACGTTCGTGGGTTTCTCCAGGTAACCGGACTGAGCGGGGAACGGGGGTTTGAAGGTGGGTTCGCCACGCTTGCCTTCCATGGAGTGGATGAGGGCGGTCTCTTCACCGCAGACGAATGCGCCTGCGCCGTAGCGGAGCTCGATCTCGAAATTGAAGCCGGTGCCGAGGATGTCCTTGCCGAGGAGGCCGTATTCCTCTGCCTGCTTGATTGCTACCTGCAGACGATGGATTGCCAGCGGGTATTCGGCACGGATGTAGATGAGACCCTTGCTTGCGCCGATGCAGTAGCCGCAGATGGCCATTGCTTCGAGGATGGAGTGCGGGTCGCCTTCCAGAAGAGAACGGTCCATGAAGGCACCGGGGTCTCCTTCGTCGGCGTTGCAGACGACATACTTCTGCTCACCCGGGCGGCTCTTGGAAGCGATTTCCCATTTGAGGCCGGTGGGGAAGCCTGCGCCGCCGCGTCCGCGGAGGCCGGACTTCTTGATTTCCTCGATGACCTGAACGGGAGTCATTTCGGTGAGGCACTTACCCAGAGCGGCATAGCCGTCGCGGGCAATGGATTCCTCAATATTCTCGGGATCGATGAAACCGCAGTTGCGGAGGGCGATCCTGAGCTGCTTCTTGTAGAACTCCATGTGCTTGGAGTCCGAGACGCTCTTGTTGGTATCGGGGGCGACATAGAGGAGACGCTGAACTTTGCGTCCCTTTATGATGTGCTCCTCGATAATCTCTTTTGCATCAGAGGGCTTTACCCTGGTGTAGAAGGTATTGTCAGGGATGATCTTCACGATGGGACCTCTTTCGCAGAAACCGAAGCAGCCGGTGACGACTACCTTTGCGAAGTCGGTGAGATCGTGGGCCACGAGCTCTTTATTGAGTTCTTCTATGATCTCACGGCTTGCGGATGCGGAGCAACCTGTTCCACCGCATACCAGAATATGCATTTTTACCGCCATAACTAGATAGATCTGTAATTTGCCGGCAGGATGCCCTCAATGAGTTCACCACCAATTATGTACTTTTCGATGATTTCCTGTGCGCGCGGAATCTTGACGTCTCCGAACACGACGGGATCCTTACCGGGAATGGTTACCTCTACGGTGGGCTCTGCATAGCTGTAACCCATGTCTCCAACCTGCATGACCAGAGCCTTGATCTGACGTTTGTCAAGTTCGGTGATGAGGTAGTTCATGGTTTCCTTAGCACCCGAGGCGATACCGCTGGTGGCCATTCCAACCTTGATTTGAATGATAGCTTCATCGGAGTTGCTGTTTTCACGCAGCGACATCCGGGACTGCATACCTTCTTTCATCTTGCGGAGATCCGCGAGATTTCTGATTTTGTCCATAGGTTTCCTCTTAAGATTTGATAAAAAGTGATATAATGATTGTTAATTAGTTTCAGTCTACTAATATAGGCATTTGTTTTCGATTTCTAATGGTTTTTAGTGAAAAACAGACATATTATGTATCTTTGTGGAGATGAGAAGACTCGCCACCATAATAATGCTGCTGCTTTCGTGGTCATTGGGTGCTACGAAGCCGCGCTTTGTGGATTATGGCAGCGCAGAGGGGCTCCCTTCCGGCAGCGTCTATGCCATCACTCAGGATGCCGACGGCTTCCTCTGGGTTGGTACTCGCAACGGACTGTGCCGTTTCGACGGAGTCCGCTTTGAGACTTGGAAAGAAATGGGGCGGGTGAACGCGCTCGCCGTGGATAAGGAAAACCATCTGTGGGTCGGAACGGAAAGGGGATTGTTTGTGAAGGAAGACGACGGCTTCTCTGCCGGGCCCTTCGGGCAGATACGCGCCCTGCTTGCCGATTCCGACGGCGCTGTGTGGGCGACGGTCGGCGACACGCTCCTTCTGAAGCTCTCCTGGGCAGACGGCATCCGGGAACAAGCGAGCTGCTGGTACGACAAACGCGACCATGAGGGGGACTACCCATATTTCCAGATATATGAGGCGAGCGACGGTCGTCTCTGGCTTGGAGGCCGTCTGGTGCGCATGCAGTTTGTGGCCGACAGGGAGGCGGCAACCGTCATCCATCCGTTTGGTAAAGGAGGATTCTGCCCTGGCTTTTTCGCAGAGGCCGAAGGCAGCTTATGGCTGTTTGAAGATCATACATCCATCCTGTATACCTATGACGACGGTGCCCTAACAGCTCATGGCCGCCTGCCGGTCCCCCATGCGCGTCTTCTCACAGATCACAGAGGGCGCCTGTGGGCTGCCGGTTCCTACGGTTTCGGTCCGGTAAATCTTGAAAAGCCGGAAGACACCCCCGTCTACAAAACCGCCTCCAACGAACTCTACTGTATTTATGAGGACAGGCAGGGCAACATTTGGGTTGGGGGCGACAACGGCCTTTCCGTCCTATGTCCGGACCTTCAGCAGGTGAGCGTGGTCTCTTCGGACAACGTTACCGCACTGATGGAGGATCACACTGGAAAGATGTGGATCGGCACGGCCGACAAACGCGTCTCCAGCCTCTATGAAGACAGCGCCGGAACTGTATACGTCGGCCTTTGGAACAATACCGGATGGGAAGTCTGGAAAGGCGGCCGAATGCACAAAGAGCGCCTTTCGGGGCCCACTCCAAAGGTGCAGTGGCCGTCGGCGTCTTACAGCTATGACGGAGCCAACTGGATCGCGGATTTCCTGGAAGACAGTCGCGGACGATTCTGGGTGGTCAGCTGGGAAGGTGTGGGGCTGAATGAATGGGATCGCAAGGCGGGGAAAACCCTTCCTGTGCGCTGGCTCAGCCCGTTCCGTTATCCTTCTCCCCAGGTCGATTCGAATATCTATGTGAGCTCCCGCCTCGGCAGCCGTCTAATTGAAGACAAGGAAGGCAATCTGGTATATGCCACCACGGAGGCGGGCCTCAATATCATCGATGGCCGCACGAATCTGGTAACCAAATATTTCAGAGGTAATTCGGACATTCCGGACGATTACGTTACGGATCTCTGTCTGGGCCAGGACGGCACAGTGTGGGCAGCTACGCGTGGCGGTCTGTGGAGTCCTTCGGGCAGCCATTTCCTGGACGGAATGTTGGTGCAGTCGGTTGAGGCGGATGCCGCCGGACGCCTATGGGCCGGAACGGAAAACGGACTCTATTTTATCGATACCGACGGCTCTGTCGGACGGGCCGGAAAGGATCTCGGTTTCCCCTCGGACATCTACGGGGAACACGTTTCCTGCACGCTTGCCGACGGTCGCCTTGCCTTCGGCGGCCCGGACGGCGCGGCGGTCTTTCATCCTGACAGCCTGCTTGCAATCGACGCTATCGGCAATCTGCCGCTTGGGCCTCTGGTGCAGCATCGCTACCGCTTGAACTCCGGAGAATGGATAGCAGGGCGCTTTACCGGTTTACCGGACAATCTGATGCCTGGGCGATATACGCTGGAGACGCAGAGTTCGGATGTCTTCGGCCGCTGGGATAAGACTCCCGTCGAACGGAGCGTCCTTCGGGTCCGGCCTCCGCTGATGCTGCGCTGGCCCTTCATCCTGTTGTACCTGCTTCTCCTCGCAGGTGCCGCCTGGCTCTTTGTGCGATATCGCGAAAATCGTCAGCGGGCGCTGGTACTGCAGGAGGAATTGGACACCCGTAACCGTTTCTTCGGCATTATCTCGCACGATCTCAGGAATCCCGTTTCGGGTATGAAGACGCTGGCGTCTGCCCTCGAAAACGCGCCGGACGAGAAGCTCCGGGAGGGGGTGAAAGCGATAGGCGCCGCAGCCTCGCACACGTCGTCCATTCTGGAGAATCTGCTCATGTGGTCGGTGAGCCAGAGAGATGTGCTCCGACCGGCCATGAGGGATGTGCTTCTGGCAGATATCGTGGCGGAAGCCGCAGGCGGAAGGGCGGTTCAGATTGATATCCAGGAGGGGTTCACGGTGCACACGGACCCGAACATGCTCACCGTCTGTATCCGGAATATCCTGGACAACGCTTTCCGCTTCTCTCCGGAATATGTAAAACTTGAGGCCGCGACAGGGCGTATTGTAATAAGCGACCGCGGGCCCGGCATGGATGCCGAAACCCTTCGCACGCTGTCCCGTCCAGGGCATCTGGGGCTTACTATTACCAGGGAATTGCTGGAAAAGATGGGCGCCTCTTTAAGCGCACGGAACCTCCCTGAAAGAGGATGTGAAATAACGATTACATTATGATAAACGTACTGATTGTAGAAGATTCCACCGTTTTCGCCATGGGGCTGAAGATGACCCTGGAAGGCAGCAAGGACATTGCTCTTGCAGCTCATGTAACCACGTCTGGCGCAGCCGTCGCCTATTTGAATTCGCACCCGGAAGTGGACGTAGCGGTGGTGGATATTACGCTTGAACAGCAGACAGACGGACTTACCCTGCTTGGAATACTCCGGGAAGCCTTTCCGAAAGTGGCAGCACTGGTACTGTCTCACTACAAGATCCCGTCTTACATTATCCAATCCATCACTTATGGGGCGCGCGGCTATCTGGCCAAAGACTCCGAACCGTCGGAGATTATGGAAGCTATCCTGAAGGCAGCGGCTGGCGACTGCGTCTTTTTCGGGGAGACGCTCCCGCTCAAGGATATCACTCGCCTTTTCGGAGGAGAAGACCGTCTTCAGGACCGTCGGCCGCAGAATCTGTCTCCAAAAGAGCTGGAGGTGCTGCAGTTGGTTACTTCAGGCTACAGCAATTCGCAGATTGCATCGGCTCTTGGTGTCGCCACCACAACCGTCGACACCTATAAAGAACGTATCAAGGGGAAATTCGGCCTGGACACCCTTGTGGAATGCGTAGCCCATGCCGTCCAGGCAGAACTGGTCAGCGTCCGCTGAGTATTATTTGGATTTATCGTTGATAATCAATATGATATACTCAAGCCTATAAATAAGATGAAACTGAAGAAACGTAAAATCAAATTTGCGGCCATATTCGGTGTCTGCTGGTTTGCCCTTCTGGTGCTGCTGGTGGACGGGATCCTTAAATTCCAGACGCTTGTCGATTATTTCGGGTCTTATGCCCTGGTGGAGATCTCGCTGATCCTATTGGTCATTCTGCCTACCGTTGCAGTATACATCTTCACGAAGGCTTGACTACCCGTTTGGACACGCCGATTGCTCCTGTCGGGCAGATCAGGCGGCAGAGGTGACAGCCTACGCACTTGGCTCCGAGGATGCGGGGTTTCCGGTCCTCGCCGAAAGCGATGGCCTGGTGTCCTCCATCCCTGCACGAAACATAACAGCGCCCGCAGCCTATGCACACGTCGTGGTCGATGACAGGATAGACCACCGTGTCGCGGTCCGCCTCCGAAGGGAGTATGAAACTGGAGATGCTTTCGCCTACAAGTTCCTCCAGCTTTTCGATCCCCCGTCCTGCCATATAGGTTCTCAGGCCCAGGATCAGGTCATCTACTATCCTGTATCCATATTCCATCACGGCGGTGCACAGCTGGACATTCTGGCAGCCCAGCTGGATGAATTGGAGCGCATCCCGCCATGTATAGATCCCGCCGATGCCGGAAAGCTGGGCTCCCTTCAGGATGGGATTCTGCGCGATTTCAAGGATGAAGCGCAGTGCAATGGGCTTGACTGCCGTCCCTGAATAGCCGGAGATCATCTTGCGGTCGGAGACCTCGCCGCCCATGGTTGCGGACTTGATGGTGTTGATGGCGGAGATTCCGTCGGCTCCTGCGAAATGCGCGGCCAGTGCAACCGGGGTCATGGACCCGATATTCGGCGTCATCTTGGCGATTACCGGAATCTTGACGGCGCGCTTGACGAATGCGGTGTAGTAGGTAACAAGTTCCGGATTCTGGCCAACGTCGCTGCCCATGCCGGCGTAGCGCATCTGCGGGCAGGAGAAATTCAGCTCTACCGCGTCGACTCCTGCCTCCTCGGCCATTTTTGCCAGCCTGGTCCATTCATCCTCGTTCTGCCCCATTATTGAGGCTATGATGATCTTGCCCGGAAAATCCTTCTTGAGACGCGACAGGATTGCGAAATCCTCCACGGGGGAGTTCTCCGACAGCTGCTCCATGTTGCGGAAGCCGGTAAAACTCCCGTCGGCCCGCTTCACGGCGTCGAAACGCGGGGAGACTTCTTTGATGTCTTCCAGGCAGACTGTCTTGTAGTAAACTCCCGCCCAGCCGGATTTCAGGGCTGCCGCCACCATATCATAGTTGGTGCAGATGGCCGATGAAGCCAGGAAAAACGGATTTTCGCAGCGCAGCCCGCAGAAGTTGATCTCCAGTGAGGGGAGACCTTCTTCGCATACCGGATCCGGCAGGGCGTGTGCGAGGTCGCGCAGGCGGACGGGACGGTCATAATGGATACAGGCCTTCTCGGCAGCCATAAGGTCTTCCTCGCTACAGGGTGCAAACCAGTTGCCGGCATTGGCTTCGTTCCTGAAAAGTATGGCCCTCACGGCACGGGCCGGATCGCCGGCTTTGCAGGCGCGGGAACAGGGTGCGTTCTCACATATCAGACAGCGCGAAGCTTCCTGCATAAGGCGGATATTGTTCATGTCTAAACAGTAAAAAGGTTCGTAGTGGCAAAAATAATAAAATTGTCGGTGAAGCGCACACTTCAGTCCCGGAACACCTGCAGCGCCCGAACAATTTATCTATCTAGTTAAAGGGGGTCTGAAGAAAATGATTACCTTTGAGAGTTAGATAAATCGTAATTTATCGGTCTTCCGGTTCTTCATCCAGAAAAATGTGGTCAAATGTGGCCGATTGTTGTAAGTTGTGGTCAAAACGTGGTCAAGAGTAATTTGTTATTCTGCAGAATAATGCTGAACTTTAGACGCTAATGTTTGCTTGTATGAAAAAGTATTTGTTTGCTCTTGCCGCACTGTCGCTGCTGTTTGCGTGTACCCCGGAAAGCAAGCCGGACAATGGTGGAAACAATAACAACGGTGGGGGCAACACCCAGCCCACGGTGGTTGAACTCACCGGGATTGCCCTTACCGAGCATGATATTACGCTTGAGAAGGGCGGGAACAAGGTTTTGGAGGTTAAGTTCACCCCCGAGAAAGCTACCAATAAGGCCCTTACTTGGGTGAGTTCCAACACATCCATTATAACTGTCACGGACGGTGTAGTTGTTGGCGTGGCTCCCGGAAGCACCGAGGTGATCGTCAAGTCCGGCAACCTTACCGATAAGTGTCGGGTAACAGTGGTAATCTCTGCCACATCTGTGAGCCTGGACCAGACAGATCTGACATTGGCTCCTGGCGAGACTGCCACCCTCAATGCTACTGTATTGCCGGAGGATTCTACGGATAAGGTGGAGTGGTCTTCTTCAGATGAAGCCATCGCAACGGTAAAAGATGGCGAGGTGACAGCCGTTGCTGAAGGTGATGCAATGATAACAGCAAAGGCCGGAGATAAATCTGCCACTTGCAGCGTAAAGGTGGAATCCAAGATGAAGGCTGTAGATCTGGGCCTGTCCGTTAAGTGGGCCACGTGCAACCTTGGCGCAGCAAAGCCGGAGGACTACGGTGATTACTACGCCTGGGGCGAGACGGAGCCTAAGGAGAATTACTCCTGGTCCACCTACAAATGGTGCAACGGCTCATCCAGTACCCTTACGAAGTACAATACCGAGAGTTCTTATGGTACTGTAGATAATAAGACTGTATTGGACCAGGAGGACGATGTGGCCAGCGTAAAGCTTGGCGGTAAGTGGCGTATGCCTACAGACGCTGAGTGGACGGAACTAATGACAAAGTGCACTTGGACCTGGACAACAAACTATAACGGTACAGGAGTAAGTGGACGAATAGTTACTGCCCCGAACGGCAACAGCATCTTCCTTCCCGCCGCCGGTTACCGGGGCGGCACGGGTCTCGACTATGCCGGTTCCGCCGGCTACTACTGGTCTTCGTCTCTCTATACGGGCAGTCCGTACCGCGCGTGGTACGTCTACTTCTTTTCCGGCGGTGTCAGCAGGTTCGGCTACGACCGTTACCGCGGGCAGTCTGTCCGTCCTGTTTCAGAATAATAGGACGGCCAGGGCATTGCCCAGCCGTCCAGCTGATTGCGTATGCGGTCAGCATTAAACCATTAAACCATGGGCGAAGCCCTCGTTTTTACGGCCGTAGGCCGAAGGCCGACCCAGGGGGTCTGGGGATTAGGCCCCCAGTGAGTCGAAGACTATAGGCACAAAAATAACTGCGATACCCGCAGTTATTTTTGTGCCCCGGGCGGAAGCTAAATAACTGGTGGCTATCGTGTATTCTTGGTGGCTATCGAATGATTTGTCTATCAAGTGGTTGAGTAATACCAGCGGTGTATTCAAATAATAAGCGGAAAAGGTGACCAAAAGTGACCAAATTTTGAAAGAGGTGACCAAAAGTGACCGAAAGAACTATCTAGTTCTAGAGGGTCTGAAGAAAATGATTACCTTTGAGAGTTAGATAAATCGGGATTTATCGAATTGATTCCAAGAAAAATAGTAAGCTAAATTCCCGTTTATTCGCCTGAATATTGATGATTGTTTCCCTTCATACCTGGTCTGATAATGACCGTGAATCACTGATCGTGCTGTGCAACGCCGTTGATAGAACCTTCCTGTCGGACCGGCTGCCGTATCCATACACTGAAGCGGATGCTGATTGGTGGCTTGGGATGGTGGCGGAAAATGAAGGCAAGGAGGGTGCCTGGCGGGCTATCGTCATGGACGGACAGATTGTCGGCAGCATTTCCGTGGAGAGGATGGCCGAAGATCAACGCAATGTCGGGTCGATTGGCTATATGATACTAACACCATTCTGGTCTCAGGGTATCGGCACGGAAGCCGTGCGGCAGATCTGCGGGATTGCTTTCCAAGAGTTGGCTCTGGAACGCATCATCGGCGAAGTGTTCCCGGAGAACCTGGCCTCGGCCCGGGTGCTGGAGAAAAATGGATTTCAACTGGAGGAGACGAAGGTCGGGGCTGTCATGAAGGGCGGGAAGACGATGGATTTGAGGGTGTTTATTCTTACTCGCTAGTTTATCAATTCCTGTTTATCGGTCTCTTTGGTTCTTTGGTCTGGAAGAAAAAGTGACCAAATGCGACCAAATTTGGGGGATACAAAAAACAAGACTCTGTAAAGTGTTTGAAAATCAACAACTTACAAGGTCTTGTTGTGCCTCGGGCGGGAATCGAACCCGCACGGCCGTTTCGGGCCAAGGGATTTTAAGTCCCTCGTGTCTACCATTCCACCACCAAGGCTTGGAATCGGGCCGGAGGCCGGTCCGATCCGGATGCAAATATAGTAATTTCCTCCGCAATGTAATTGAAATAAAGCGCGATATGTAACTTTTTGATTTACAGGTAATTACGGAAATTAACCTGCGTTAATTAACGCAGGTTAATTTCCGTAAAGTATTGTTAATCAATTATTTGCGCATCACGCCTCGCTGGTATCACGCCTCGCTGGTATCACGCCTCGCCGGCAGCACGCCTCGCCAGCTCCGCCGACGCCCTACAGCTTATTCGGCACCGAATAGGTGAAGGTGAGGGTGGGTCGCAGTGCAACCGTGGCCTCGGTGGGTCCGTACAGACGGCAGCAATAGTAGCGGTCGCGATCCAGGTTGGCCTGGGTGCTGGTACTCGTAGTGGACTGCCCGTACATCTGGGCCAGCATGGCGTAGTTGTAGTAGTTGCTATAACCGTAGCTGCCGTAACTACCGTAGCCGTATCCGCCATATCCGCCGTAGCCTCCGTACATGTTCGACATATAGCTCTGGTACGCCAGATACTGGTAGTAGTCGCTAAGGTCCGAATTACCGCTGGAGGTCGTGGTGACGACATCGTTGTGCATGATGAGCAGCCAGATGTCGTAGTTGCCCCCCACCAGGCCGGCGGCCGAGTCATCCATGTTCAGAAGCTCCTGGGCGTGATATGTGATATCAGGATTGAAGCTCAGCAGCGACAGGTCTCGGTTGCCTTGATTCTCCTCACTGGAAGACGAATCCGTGAGCCCCATGAACGTGACCGCGGACTCGGAGGAGCGCAGACGGCACGTGGGACTGAGTATCTGCGGCAGCTTGTACAGCAGCTCGTAGTCTCCGCCGCCGGCGAAGTCGTCCACATAATGGAAATTGAGCGTGGCGCGGTTGATCACAGCCTTTGCATGCGCTCCGGCCCCCTCGCGGGAGTCGATCTCGTTGATCATGGCCTGGCGGATTTCGGCCGCGCTAACTACCGGCTTGAGCCCGCCGCCGCCTTCCACCAGCACCGTAGCGCCGGCATCTCCCGCCTGCCCGGCAGTCTGATGGCCGGTGAGGTTCAGGGCATATTGCGGGAAGTTTCCAGTGCCGGAATTCTTGGAGAGGGAATCCAGATCGTAGAGACCCGTGGCTCCCATATAGAAGAACACCGATGTGTCTTTCCTTTCACCGTTATACACTGCGGAATAGCGCAGAGTGGCGTAGTTGCCGGTAATGTATCCGGTATTGCTGTTGTAGCCCAGCTGAAGCTCGAAGATATTGATACGTCCGCCCTGTCCGGAAGGTGCAGGAGTGTCCAGATAGATGCCGGGAAGATTCTCCGTATATGTTTGGAAGCCTCCGGCCATATATTCGTCGGCCTTGAGGTACTTGCTTCCGTACTCTTCGGTGAACCAGAACGACAGTGAATCCTGCCCGTTGATCACCGGCACGCCGTCGGAAACGCGAACAGTTCCGTGCGGGAAGGTCGCGTTGCAGTTGCCGTCTGCCTTGAAATCCACCCGGCGGCCCGCTTCATATACCCCGACGTTCTGCAATATCCCCGCCTCCGCCTTATTCTCCACCGATATCGAGTCGAGCGCGACCATAAAGTGCATGCTGATGAACTTGCGGTCTGTGCCCATGTCGTGCTTGGCGTTGAACAGGGGAATCAGGGAGACGACGCTCGAGCGTGTGGTGAGGCCGAATTCAGCGTCCTGCCTGATGGCGCCTATAGTGATGCGGGTGTTGGAGAAGCCGGAAAGACTGTCCGCCATGAGCTGCTTTACCCCTATGGGGATGGCGGCTGGAGTAATGGTTTTATAGGTGCTGCTTACGGGCACCATCGAAGAACCGAGTTCGGGATCTATTTTCACGCAGGCGGCAAGGAAAAGCGCCGCCGCGAGGACTGACAAAAACTTACAACTGCTCATAAAACGCGTTGTACTCATCGATGTATGCATTGTCTTCGTAGCTCTTCGCATTGTAAGGGAGCACCGGGAGACCCAGCTCGCGGGCGAAGTCTACCAGCTCTTCCGGAACGTCCGGAGCGCCGAGAATAATGCCATCAGAGTACCGGATGGCCGTTTTAGCAAGTTCTATGCCAGTGGGGGCGTTACTGAGAAGGAGGTCTTCGCGGCTGAGTCCGCCCACGGGGACCTTGTCTGCAAAGGCGGGGGAGAAGCCGCCGGACGGGGTGTCGCCGTAGAGCGAGAGCACCACCTTGGCTCCGGAGAAAATGGGATCTCCCTGATAGGCCTTTTTGAGATATGCCGGCACCAGCTGCGAGAACCAGCCGCCGCAGTGAATCACATCGGGGGCCCAGCGGAGCTTCTTGGCCGTTTCCAGCACGCCGCGCGCGAAGAAGATGGCGCGTTCGTCGTTGTCGGGGAAGAATTCGTCGGCCTCGGTGGCATACACGGCCTTGCGGCGGAAATAATCGTCGTTGTCGATGAAGTACACCTGGATGCGGGCCGCGGCGATGGAGGCGACCTTGATTACGAGGGGCCTGTCCACGTCCGAGATGATGATGTTCATTCCGGAAAGACGGATGACTTCGTGCAGCTGGTTGCGGCGTTCGTTGATGCAGCCGAAACGCGGCATGAAGATGCGGATTTCCTTCTTCCTTTCCTGAATACCCTGCGGGAGATAGCGGCCGATGAGTGCAGGCTGACTCTCCGGGAGGTATGGGAAAATCTCGGAATTCACAAACAGAATCTTCTGCGGCATATTACTCATCAATACAAAGATAAGAATTTTTTTTTGAATTTTGGTTAATTTGTTAACTTTGGCGGTTAAAATGGCAGTAAAGGACAAAACAGTAAAGCGCCGTCTGGCGGGGGCCTACGTATCCTCCGCTTTAAGCATCGCCTTGGTGCTGCTGCTGGTCGGCCTGGCCGCCCTCCTCTCCGTAAACGCCCGCAGCATCACCCGCTGGTTCAAGGAGAACATGCAGATGGAGGTCCTCCTCCACGAAGAGGTGTCCGAGCCCGCGGCGGAAAGCTACAAGGCCACGCTGGATTCCCTTCCCTATATCAAGTCCGTGCGCCTCGTCACCCGCGAAGAGGGCGTGGCGGAGCTGCGCGAGATGCTTGGGGAAGACTTCCTGGACGTGTTTGAAAGCACCTCGGTGCCCCTTTCCCTGGAGCTCACCCTCAAGGCGGACTACGTGAACGCCGACAGCCTGGCCATGGTTTCGAAGCACATCAAGGCCTCGCCCCTGGTGGACGACATTGAAACCCAGGTCCCCCTTGTGGATTCTCTCAACGCCAATCTGTCCCGGATATCCCTCATCCTGGGGGTATTCATTCTCCTGCTGCTGTTCATCAGTTTCGTACTCATAGGCAATACCGTCCGTTTGGGCATCTACGCCCGCCGTTTCACCGTGCACACCATGCAGCTCGTGGGAGCGTCGCGCTCCTTCATCCGCAGGCCCTTCATGCGCGACTCGTTCGTGCTGGGCCTCGTGAGTTCGCTGCTCACTATCGCGGTGCTTGGCGGAGGAATCTGGTTCGCCCAGAAGAGCGTCCCCCAGCTTGCCGGCCTGCTCTCTCCCGTAGGTCTGGCGATCGTGGCCGGAATCATCCTTCTGGTCGGCATCGGCATCTGCCTCATTACCACCTGGTCTGTAGTCGGACGTCTGGTCGGGATGGACAAGGATAAACTTTACTACTAATAATGGAAGACAAAAGCGATAAGATGGCCGTCGGCCGCCGTGGCATCACCCTTATGATCGCCGGCGTGCTGGTCATGATAGCGGGCTTCATCCTGCTTTCGGGCGGTGGAGTCAAAGATCCGCAGGTATTCAACTGGAGCATGTTCGACTTCCGCCGTCTCGTCGCGGCCCCCATCACCATTGTGGCCGGGGTCGTGGTCGTCGCGGTGGGCATAATGCGTAAGGAGAAATAGCCATGGAGTGGTGGGAAGCTATATTGCTCGGCCTGGTGCAGGGCCTGACGGAATTCCTTCCGGTCAGCAGCAGCGGTCATCTCCTGATCACCCGTGCCCTTCTTGGGGTCGACGCCTCCGGATTCCTCGATTTCACCGTCACGGTGCATTTCGCCACCGTGCTCAGCACCATCATAGTTTTCTGGAGCGCAATCGTACAGATCTTCAAGGGAGTCTTTCAGTTCCGCTATAACGACGAAACCGACTACTTCCTCAAGCTCTGCGTGTCGATGATTCCGGTGGCTGTGGTGGGCTTTTTCTTCAAAGATCAGGTCGAAGCCCTCTTCGGCGAAACCCTTTCCACGGCAGGCGTCTGCCTGCTGATAACGGCGGCCCTGCTGCTGTTCGCAACGTTCTACGCCCCGAAGCGGCCGAATACTCACCGTAACGGCATCTCCTGGCTGCAGGCCTTCACCGTCGGCATCGCCCAGGCGGTCGCAGTCGCCCCCGGCATCTCCCGCAGCGGCGCCACCATCGCTACCGGTCTCGTTACCGGAGTCAAAAAGGAAAACATGGCCCAGTTCTCATTCCTCATGGTGCTGGTGCCCATACTTGGCGAACAGGCGCTGTCGCTCCTGAAAGCCGTCGGTGGAGAAGGCTTCGGCGCTGGAGTGGGCGTGCTGCCCCTCGTGCTGGGCTTCCTCGCAGCTTTCGCCAGCGGACTCTTCGCATGCAAGGTGATGATAGCCCTGGTGCGCAAAGCCAATCTCGGCTGGTTCGCGCTCTATTGCGCAGTAGCAGGTATTCTGGTGCTTATTTTCGGATGATATACTTCGTAGCGGATATTCACCTTGGCCTCAAGGCCGGACCGGAAGGCCCCGCGGAACGCGAAGCGCGCTTCGTTGAGTGGCTGCACAGCATCAATCGTCCCGACACAGAGGCCCTCTGGCTTCTGGGCGACATCTGGGACTTCTGGTACGAATACCGCGACGTCGTGCCCCGCGAAGCCGTCCGCGTGGTAGCCGCCATCTCGAATCTGCTCGACGCCGGCGTCAAGGTGTACTACATCCCCGGCAACCACGACATCTGGCTCTATTCCTTCTGGCAGAAGCTGGGCGTACAGGTGCTTCAGCAGCCGCAGACGGTAGAGCTCTCCGGCAAGCGCATTCTGCTTGGTCATGGAGACGCCCTCGGCGGTGCGAAGTGGGGCTATCGCCTCATGCTGCGCATCTTCCACAGCCGCATCTGTCAGGTGCTCTTCAGCGGCCTGCATCCTTGGCTGGCCTACCGCTTCGGCACCGACTGGAGCAACAGTAACCGCCGCAAGCACGGCGGCTACAAGTTCCGGGGCGAAGACGAACCGCTCTGGCAGTACTGCAAGGCGGAATGCGAGAAGGCGGCAGCTGCCGGCGCTCCCGTCGACCTTTGCCTCTTCGGCCATTTTCACGATGCCGTTGATATGCCGGTAGCCGGCTCCCGTCTGGTAGTATTGAAAGATTGGATAGACGGCGGAGTGCACTACGCGGCCCTTGGCCCGGATGGGGCCTTCTCCGTCCAGTAGCTAGTCTTCTAGCGCCGACTCCAGCGCGCGCCGCATTATCGACGCCTCCTTCTCCTCGCCCTCTTCCTTTTCGCGACGACTCTGCCGGCTCTTCACGGTAGAGGTGAGGTACTCCCTGGGAATCACCGTCTTGCGCGGATATTCAAAGTAGATGGAATAGTAGAAGCCGTCCCAGGCGCCGCTATCCCAGATTCGCACCAGCTGCTCGGTTTTTTTGTCCATCCCGGTGGGCTCGTAGCGCTTCTTGAGGTCCGCTCCGAAGAGCTTGGCAACCAGCTGCCAGAAGTCCGCCGTGAAGCCGCTGCGGTATTTGCGCACGATCTCGTACGGCGGCATTCCGCACTCGCGGTCCACGAGGCGCATGAGCAGCATTCCCTGACTCACGGTCATATTGCGTATGTCCTTTTCGAAGAGACGGAAGAGCTCCATCATCACGTCGTGGGTGTATGCGTTGCGCTGTGATGCCTTTGACACGTCTGCGGCCAGCGTGCTGTCCACCTGTGCCATCATCTTACGGCCCGCCAGGGCATAGGGGTATACCTTGTTGAAATTGTACACCAGCTTGTAGTTCTTGCGCCAGTCGTCCTTACCGGCCTTGCGGCCTTTCGGGAACACCCAAACCGGATCGATCACATCCATGTACACCGTGTCTCCGTCGAATACTTCGTAGAACATCGGGGTGCCCTTTGGGGTGCGCGGTTTGGACGGGCGGTCCTTGCCGGACGCAAGTTCCTCCGTGGCCGTCCCGGAAGAGGCGGCCTTGCGCTTTCTGAAGAGCTGCGCCTCGGAGGGGAGGCACATCAGAAGCAGGAGGATTATAATTGCTGTCTTTTTCGTGGTCGCAAAGGTAACAATAATTTTTTTACTTCAAAACGTAAGTGCTTGTGAAATCGCAAGTTGACTATTCGGGTTTCGTGTCGAAAAGTTGCAAATATTTTACCAAAACCCCTTGCGGGGAAAGGAATTTTTACTATCTTTGCAGTCCCAAAATCGGTAGGTGGAGTGTCCAAACCGCTGTGTTTCAGGGAGTTAAATGAAAATTTAATATTTTTTAAAAGTAATACACGATGTTACAGCCAAAACGTACAAAGTACAGAAGGGAACAGAAGAACGTGATGAAGGGCATGGCCCAGAGGGGCAATCAGCTCGCATTCGGTTCGTTCGGAATCAAGACCCTGGAGAATTGCTGGCTCACGGCGCAGCAGATTGAGGCCGCCCGTCAGGCTATCTCCCGTTATATGAACCGTGAGGGTCAGATCTGGATTCGAGTATTCCCGGTCAAGCCTATCACCAAGAAGCCTCTCGACACCCGTATGGGTAAGGGAAAGGGCGACGTGTATGCATGGGTAGCCCCCATCACTCCCGGTCGCATCCTCTTTGAAGCCGAGGGCGTTCCACTCGCAGTCGCCAAGGAAGCCATGAGGCTCGGCGCCAACAAGCTCCCCATCGCCACCAAGTTCGTGGTTCGCAGGGATTACACAGAATAATTTAATGGAGAAAGAGAAATGAAAGCAGCAGAAGCACGCGAAATGTCTGTAGCAGACCTGCGCGACCGCATCCAGGTCGAGAAGAACAACCTCGACACCATGAAAATCAATCACGCGATTTCTCCGTTGGAAGACACTTCCAAGTTCAAGAAGACCCGCCACGACATTGCTCTCATGATCACCGTCCTGGCCGAGAAAGAAAACAAATTGAATTAAGATACCATGGAAAGAAATCTTCGTAAGGAAAGACAAGGCGTGGTCGTTAGCACCAAGATGGATAAAACCGTCATCGTCGCCGTCGAACGCAAGGAGATGCATCCCCTTTATGGCAAGTTCGTAAAGACCACCGCGAAGTTCGTTGCCCACGACGAGAAGAACGAGTGTGGCGAGGGCGATACCGTCCTCATCATGGAGACCCGTCCTCTCAGCAAGACAAAGAACTGGAGAGTCGTTAAAATCGTAGAAAAAGCCAAGTAATTATGATACAGCAGGAAACACGTTTACAGGTGGCCGACAACAGCGGAGCTAAGGAAGTCCTCTGCATCCGCGTACTTGGCGGTACCCACCATCGTTACGCGACCATCGGCGACACCATCGTCGTGGCCATCAAGAGCGCTCTCCCCGGCGGTGACGCCAAGAAGGGAACCGTCTCCAGGGCCGTCGTTGTACGTACCAAGAAGGAAATCCGTCGTCCGGATGGTTCTTACATCCGCTTCGACGACAATGCCTGCGTTCTCCTGAACCAGGCAGGCGAACTCCGCGGCACCCGTATTTTCGGTCCCGTCGCCCGTGAGCTTCGCGAGAATTATATGAAGATCGTTTCACTGGCTCCGGAAGTCCTCTAAAATTCTGAAGAAATGAAAAAACTCAAGATAAAGAAAGGCGACACCGTTTACGTAAACGCCGGAAACGACAAGGGCAAGACCGGTAAGGTTCTCTCGGTCCTCAAGGATGAAGACCGCGTGATCGTCGAGGGTATCAACCTCGTGTCCAAGCACACCAAGCCCAACTCCAAGCAGCCGCAGGGCGGCATCATCAAGCAGGAGGCCGGTATCCACATTTCCAACGTCAATCTTCTGGACCCCTCCAGCACCGCTGCAAAGCCGGTTCCCACCCGCGTGGGCTACAAGTTCGAGGATGGTAAGAAGGTCCGCGTTGCCAAAAAATCAGGACAGGAGATCAAGTAATTATGGCAAAGCAGAATCATAAAGAAGCGGCCGAGCAGCAGAAAGCCCCCAAGGGCTATGTTCCCGCCCTCAAGAAGCTTTACAAGGAAGAGATCGTTGCTTCCCTCGTAAAGAAGTTCTCGTACGCTACTCCCATGGCGGCTCCCCGCCTGGTGAAGATCACCATCAACGAAGGCGTCGGTGAAGGCACCCAGGACCGCAAGGTCGTTGAGGATGCAGCTGAAGAGCTCGCACTCATCACCGGTCAGAAGGCCGTCATCACCAACTCCCGCAAGGACATCTCCAACTTCAAGCTCCGTAAGGGCATGCCGGTTGGCTGCAAGGTCACTCTGAGGGACGCCAAGATGTACGAATTCCTCGAGAAGCTTATCCGTGTGGTACTTCCCCGTATCCGCGACTTCAACGGTATCGCCGACTCCATGGACGGCCGTGGCAACTATACCCTCGGCATCAAGGAGCAGGTTATCTTCCCCGAGATCGACATCGACAAGAACCCCCGCATACATGGCATGGAGGTTACCTTCGTAACCACCGCCAAGTCCGATGAGGAATGCCGCGAGCTCCTCGCCGCATTCGGTCTTCCTTTCAAGAAACGTAATTAATTATAGGAATATGGCAAAAGAATCAATGAAAGCCCGCGAAGTAAAGCGCGCTAAGCTGGTAGCCAAATACGCCGAAAAGAGGAAGGCCCTCAAAGAGGCTGGCGACTACGCCGCCCTGGACAAGCTTCCCAAGAACGCAAGCCCGGTGCGTCTGCACAACCGTTGCTCCCTCACCGGTCGTCCGAAGGGATACATGAGGGCATTTGGCCTCAGCCGTATCCAGTTCCGTGAGATGGCCAGTGCCGGTCTCATTCCCGGAGTGAAGAAGGCAAGCTGGTAGAATATTAAAAGAAGAATAGATATGACTGATCCAATCGCAGATTTTATCACCAGGATCCGCAATGCCTATCTGGCAGGAAAGAAGGTTGTTGAGATTCCTTCCTCCAAGGTTAAGGAAACTCTCACCGGGATTCTGTGCGAACAGGGTTACATCCTCAGCTACAAGGTAGTCGAAGGACAGCCCTTCAACACCATCAAGATAGCCCTGAAGTACCACCCTGAGACCAAGATGCCCGCCATTAAGAAGATTGAGCGCGTGAGCACCCCGGGTCTCCGTCAGTACAAGGGAGCAGACGAGCTTCCCCGCGTCCTCAATGGCCTCGGAATCGCAGTCGTCTCCACTTCCAAGGGCATCCTCACCGACAAGCAGGCCCGCGAACAGGGCGTCGGCGGCGAGGTAATGTTCTACGTATATTAATCATTAACAGAACAATACAATGTCACGAATTGGTAAATTACCTGTAAACCTTCCGGCCGGCGTGAGCGCAGAGCTCCTCGCGGGCAACGTTGTGAAGGTTAAAGGCCCCCATGGAGAGATGAGCCAGGCAGTAGACCCGGACATCACCGTCTCCATCGAGGGGAACACCATCACTTTCACCCGTCCCAGCGACGACCCGCGTCACCGCAGCATGCACGGTCTCTACCGCGCACTCGTGCACAACATGGTCGTCGGCGTCAGCGAGCAGTTTGTCATCCAGCAGGAGCTCGTCGGCGTCGGATACCGCGTATCCGTGGAGGGTCAGCTTCTCACCTTCACCCTTGGTTATTCTCACGACATCCAGCTCATGCTTCCCCCGGAAGTCAAGGCTGAAGTTCCCGAGATCAAGAAGGGCGAAACCCCGAAGCTCATTCTCAAGAGCTGCGACAAGCAGCTTGTAGGGCAGGTCGCCGCAAAGATCCGCTCATTCCGCAAGCCCGAACCTTATAAGGGCAAGGGTATCAAGTTCGTTGGTGAACAGCTCCGCCGCAAGGCTGGCAAGACCGCCGCGGCCAAATAATGTATAGGAGGAAAGAATTATGGCATTAAGCAGAATAGCAAGAAGGCAGAGGATACATTATCGTATCCGTAAGCACGTGAGCGGTACTCCCGAGCGTCCCCGCATGGTCGTATTCCGCAGCAACAAGCAGATTTACGTCCAGGTTATCGACGACGAGGCGGGCAAGACCCTCGCAGCCGCTTCTTCCAACGACAAGGAGCTCGCAGCGCAGTGCAAGGGCAAGACCGGTGTCGAAGCCGCCGCTATCGTCGGTAAGGCTATCGCCGAGCGCGCCCTGGCGGCCGGCATCACCACCATATCCTTCGACCGCGGAGGTTATCTCTTCCACGGCAGGGTCAAGAGTCTGGCAGACGCCGCCCGCGAAGGCGGTCTCATCTTCTAAAAGGAAAAGACTATGGCAAATACAAATGTTAAAAGAGTCAAAACGTCCGATCTCGAACTCAAGGACAGGCTGGTAGCCATCCAGAGGGTAACCAAGGTTACCAAGGGCGGACGCCACTTCCGTTTCGCAGCCATCGTGGTCGTCGGCGACGAGAACGGTGTTGTGGGTTACGGTCTGGGTAAGGCCAATGAAGTAACCGCCGCCATCGCCAAGGGCACTGAAGATGCGAAGAAGAATCTCGTAAAGGTTCCCGTCATCAATTCCACCATCCCGCACGAGCAGGAGACCTCCTACGGCGGAGCTAAGGTGTTCATGAAGCCCGCAGCTCCCGGTACCGGTGTCAAGGCCGGCGGTGCAATGCGCGCCGTATTCGAGAGCGCCGGTATTCAGAACGTGCTTGCGAAGAGCAAGGGTTCCAGTAACCCCCACAACCTCGTCAAGGCCACCGTTCAGGCTCTCACCGAAATGAGGGACGCCTACACCGTCGCAGGTCTGCGCGGAATTCCGATGTCTAAGGTTTTCAACGGATAGGAGGAATTATCATGGCAAAACTCAGAATCACCCAGATAGTGAGCAAGAATGGCGAGACCCAGCGTCAGAAGGCCAATCTTCTCAATCTCGGCATCCGCCGCATGCATCAGACCGTGGAGGTTGAGGATACCCCCATCACCCGCGGCCAGCTTGCAAAGGTTGCCCATCTCGTAAAATACGAAGTAATCGACTAAAGGAGGGAAAGAAATGAAACTTGAGAATATCAAACCCGCAGCAGGTGCAACCAAGAACACCAAGCGCGTAGGTCGCGGCCAGGGCTCCGGTAAGGGCGGCACCGCCACCCGTGGAACCAAGGGCGCAAAGGCCCGTTCCGGTTACGAACACAAGATCGGCTTCGAAGGTGGCCAGATGCCTCTTCAGCGCCGTCTGCCCAAGTTCGGCTTCAAGAACCCCACCCGCGTCGAATATCAGGCTGTCAGCCTCGCTTCCATCCAGGCCATCGCAGATGCAGCCGGTGTGAAGGAGATTGACGTCAATCTCATCAAGGACTACGGCTTCGCCGCCAAGTCCGACCTCGTGAAGGTCCTCGCAAACGGTGAAGTCACTGCAGCCCTTACCGTAACTGCCAACGCCTTCTCCAAGACTGCAGTCGCCAAGATCGAGGCTGCCGGCGGAAAGGCCGTAACAATGAAGTAAAAGCCATGAAGAGGTTTTTCGAGACAATCCAAAACATCTTCAAGATAGAAGAGCTGCGCAAGCGCCTGGGTTATACCCTGCTGCTCATCATCATCTATCGTCTGGGGTGCTTCGTAGTGCTCCCGGGCATTGATGCAACGATGCTGGCAAAGCTCCAGAGCTCCACTTCGGAGGGTCTTGTAGGCCTTCTGAACATGTTCTCCGGAGGTGCAATGGGCAACGCTTCCATCTTCGCGCTCGGTGTGATGCCGTACATCTCGGCATCCATCGTGGTACAGCTCCTCGGAGTGTTCGTACCTTACTTCCGCAAGCTCCAGACCGAGGGCGAAAGCGGACGCCAGAAGATGAATCAGATTACGAGGTATCTGACGATCCTCATCATCTGCATCCAGGGCCCCGCTTACATCGCTTCCCTCCATGCCCAGATCCCCGCAGCGGCATTCACCGCCGTCAATAATCTGGGTTGGAGCAACTTCATGTATAACCTGGTGGCCACCGCCATCCTCATGGCAGGCTCCATGTTCATCATGTGGCTCGGCGAGCGCATTACCGACCGCGGTATCGGCAACGGCATATCCCTTATCATCATGATAGGTATCGTGGCCCGTCTGCCTTATGCAATCACGGCCGAGTTCGGCGAGAAGTTCAGCACCACCTCCGGCGGCGCCCTGTTCTTCGTCGTTGAACTGCTCGTCTGGTTCTTCGTCATCGTGGCCGCAGTTGCGCTCGTTCAGGCGGTGCGCAGGGTCCCGGTCCAGTATGCAAAGAGGGTTATCGGCAACCGCCAGTACGGCGGAGTGCGCCAGTACATCCCCCTCAAGATCAACGCTGCCGGCGTTATGCCTATCATCTTCGCCCAGGCGCTCATGCTGTTCCCGATCCTGTTCTCCCGCTGGGATGCAACCCGTGGCCTCGCTGCAACTCTCGGAAATTATACCGGTTTCTGGTATAACTTCATATTCTTCGTCCTCATCATTATCTTCACGTACTTCTACACTGCGGTTACGGTCAATCCCACCCAGATGGCAGAGGACATGAAGCGTAACGGTGGGTTCATTCCCGGTGTGAAGCCCGGCAAGAAGACTGTGGAATACCTCGACTCCATCATGAGTAAGGTTACCCTCCCCGGCTCCATCTTCCTCGGCTTCATATCCATCATGCCTGCTTTCGCGATACTCCTGGGAGTCAACAACCAGTTCGCAAGCTTCTTCGGCGGCACCTCGCTGCTGATCCTTGTGGGTGTTGTCCTGGATACGCTGCAGCAGATAGAAAGCTACCTCCTTATGCGCCACTACGACGGTCTCATGAAGACCGGTCGTCTCAGCGGACGCTCGGGCATGTAGCATTAAGTTTTTCGATGAATCCGAAGCGATGATTAAGCCTAAGACAGAAGCGGAAATCGAGATAATGCGCGAGAACGGACTTCTCGTGTCGCGCACCCTTGCCGAGGTTGGCAAGGCCGTGGCTCCGGGCGTCACAACCAAAGAGTTGAGCGCCATAGCCGAGGCCTACATCCGCGAGCAGGGCGGTATCCCGAGTTCCCTCGGTTTCGAAGGCTTCCCCGCGGCAGCGTGCATGTCGGTGAACGATGTGGTCGTACACGGTATTCCGGACGACACCCCTCTCAAGGAGGGCGACATCGTCACCGCCGACATCACCACTCTGTACAAGGGCTACAGCGGAGACTCCGCCTACACCTTCCCGGTTGGGAAGATCAGCGAGGAGGCCCGCCGTCTGCTCGACGTCACGAAGGCTTCGCTCTACAAGGGCATAGCCGCTGCCGTGGCGGGCAATCGCACGGGCGATATCGGACACGCGGTGCAATCGTATGTCGAATCGGCCGGATATTCCGTGGTCCGCGAACTCGAGGGCCATGGCATCGGCAAGGGGATGCACGAAGACCCGGGTGTGCCCAATTACGGGCGCCCGGGCCACGGCCCCAAGCTGGTGGAAGGCATGACGATATGCATTGAGCCCATGGTCCTGGCCGGCGGCAGGAGTGTGTACCTGGACCGCAACGGCTGGAGCGTTCACAGCGCAGACCGGAGCCTCACTGCACATTACGAACTTACGGTTGTTGTCCGTCGCGGACGTGCGGAGCAACTCTCCACTTTCGAGTTCATCGAAAATGATCCCAAAATCAGATTTTAAGTTTAATTTCAATGTCAAAACAAGTAGCAATAGAACAGGACGGAAAGGTCATCGAGACCCTTCCAAACGCGATGTTCAAGGTCGAGCTTGAGAATGGTCACGTGCTTCTCTGCAATATTTCAGGGAAGATGCGTATGCACTTTATCCACATCCTTCTGGGCGACAGGGTTAAGGTTGAAATCTCTCCTTACGATCTGACCAAGGGAAGGATATCTTTCAGATACAAATAAAAAACTAGAGATATGAAAGTAAAGACATCCATCAAGAAGCGCAGCGAAGATTGCAAGATCGTAAGGCGTAAAGGTCGCCTCTACGTCATCTGCAAGAAGAACCCCAAGTTCAAGATGCGCCAAGGTTAATAAGTTGTATAACAAATAATTACAGATAAGTTATGGCAAGAATAGCCGGTGTTGATTTACCCAACAACAAAAGAGGAGACGTGGGTCTGACCTACATCTTCGGTATCGGCCGCAGCACCGCGAGGAAGATCCTCGAGAAATGCGGCATCGACAGCGCCATCAAGTGCGGCGACTGGGACGACGCCCAGACCGCGGCCATCCGTGCCGAGGTTTCTGAACTCCGCATCGAAGGCGAACTCCGCACCACCGTCCAGATGAACATCAAGCGACTGATGGACATCGGATGCTATCGCGGAATCCGTCACCGCGCAGGGCTTCCCGTCCGCGGACAGAGCACCAAGAACAACGCCCGTACCCGCAAGGGCAAGAAGAAGACCGTTGCCAACAAGAAGAAAGCAACCAAGTAATCCCTGAAAATTATGGCAAAGAAAACTACAACATCCAAGAGGGTTGTTAAGGTAGAGGCCTACGGTGAAGCCCATATCACCTCCACCTTCAACAACGTGATCGTGACCCTCACCAACGGTCAGGGCCAGGTCATCAGCTGGAGCTCCGCCGGTAAGTGCGGTTTCAGGGGTTCCAAGAAGAACACTCCGTACGCCGCCCAGATGGCAGCCGAGGACGCAAGCAAGACTGCTTACGACGCCGGCCTCCGCAGGGTAAAGGTGTATGTGAAGGGTCCCGGTGCAGGTCGTGAAAGCGCCATCCGCACCATCAACAACGCGGGTATCACCGTGTCCGAAATCGTGGACATCACCCCGATGCCCCACAACGGTTGCAGACCCAAAGGCCGTCGTAAAGTTTAACCTTTAAAGCACAGTTACCATGGCAAGATATACAGGTCCGACCACCAAGATCGCCCGTAAGTTTGGCAGCCCCATCTACGGAGCAGACAAGAATTTCGAAAAGCGTAACTATCCTCCGGGACAGCACGGTCTCGCAGCAAAGCGCAAGAAGGCCAAGGAATACGGCACCCAGCTCGCTGAAAAGCAGAAGGTGAAGTACATGTACGGAGTTCTGGAGCGTCAGTTCCACAACACCTACGACAAGGCTTCCCGCATGGCAGGTCAGAAGGGTGAGAACCTCATCCTCCTCCTTGAGAGCCGTCTCGACAATGTGGTTTACCGCCTCGGCATCGCCCCCACCAGGGCCGCTGCCCGTCAGCTCGTGAACCATCATCACATCACCCTCAACGGCAAGGTGTGCAGCATCCCCTCCACCAGGGTCATGCCCGGCGACGCAGTAGCAGTCCGCGAGCGCTCCCGCAGCCTTGAGGTGATCCAGGCAAGTGTCGCCTCCGCAACCAAGTTCTCCTGGCTCGAGTTCGATGCCGCCACTCTTACTGGCAAGTTCCTCAACATCCCCGCCAGGGCAGACATCCCCGAGGATATCAACGAACAGCTCATCGTCGACCTCTACTCCAAATAATCTTTAATACCGGATATCATGGCAATTTTAGCATTTCAGAAGCCCGATAAGGTGATAATGCTCGAAGGCACCAACACCCTCGGCAGGTTTGAGTTCCGCCCGCTTGAGCCCGGCTACGGCCAGACCATCGGCAACGCACTCCGCCGCATTCTCCTCGCTTCTCTCGAAGGCTTCGCCATCTCCCAGATCAGGGTGAGCGGCGTCGACAACGAGTTCGCCACCATTCCCGGTGTTATCGAAGGCATGCAGGAGATCATCCTCAACCTCAAGCAGGTTCGTTTCAAGAGGATGGTCGAAAGCGTGGATTCGGAGGAGGTTAACCTCTCCATCAGCGGAAAGCAGGAGTTCACCGCCGAAGACATCTCCAAGGGACTGTCTTCCTTCAAGGTGCTCAATCCCGAGCAGCACATCTGCTCCATGGAGCCTTCCGTGAAGATCGACATCAATATTCTCATCACCAAGGGACGCGGCTTCGTTCCCGCCGAGGAATCCCGCGACGCGAACACTCCCATCGGTACCATTGCGGTAGACGCCATCTACACTCCTATCCGCAACGTCAACTGGACCGTTGAGAACTGGCGCGTGGAGCAGAAGACCGACTATGAAAAGCTCACGCTCGAAATAGTCACCGACGGCTCCATCGCCCCCGCCGCCGCCCTTCAGGATGCAGCTAACATCCTCATCTATCACCTGAAGCTCTTCACCGACGGAGACAAGATCTCCATCGAGAGCGAGGCCGAACCCGATGCAAAGGAACTCGACGAAGAGAGCCTGCGCACCAGGCACGTCCTGCTCACCAAGCTCAGCGACATGGGTCTCAGCGTGCGTGCCTACAACTGCCTCAAGGCAGCCGACATCGACACCTTCGCCGACCTCGTCAGCTACAGCCGCGCCGAGCTCATGAAGTTCCGCAACTTCGGCCGCAAGAGCCTCAACGAAATCGACGTCCTCGTCGAAAAGATGAAGCTTTCCTTCGGAATGGATGTAAGCAAGTACAATATCGAACCCAAGAACAAGAACATTATCTAAGATGAGACACAATAAAGCAGTAAATCATCTCGGCCGTCAGAGCGGACACCGTAAGGCTATGCTCGCGAACATGGCATCTTCTCTCATCCTGAAGAAGCGCATCACCACGACCGTCGCCAAGGCAAAGGCCCTCAAGCCCTACCTCGAACCCCTCGTGACCAAGAGCAAGGAAGACACCACGCACAACCGTCGCGTCGTCTTCAGCTATCTCAAGGACAAGAACGCCGTGAGCGAGCTCTTCCGCGTAATCGCCCCGAAGATCGCCGACCGTCCGGGCGGATACCTCCGTATCCTCCACATCGGCTTCCGTCAGGGAGACGCCGCTGAAATGGCCCTCATAGAGTTCGTCGACTTCAACGAGGCAGCCCTCGCTTCCGGAAAGAAGGAAGAGAAGAAGGCAACCCGCCGCAGCCGCTCCAAGAAGGCAGCAGAGCCCGCCGCAGAGGCCGCTCCCGCCGCCGAGCCGGTAGCTGAGGAAGCTCCCGCAGCAGAGCCTGCAGCCGAAGAGCCCAAGGCCGAGTAAGCCGTTACGGCTCAACCGAAGACCCCGCAAGGTGAAACAACTTTGCGGGGTTTTTCATATATTTGTAAAATCTGATATAGCTTTTTTGATGAAAAATAGAAGATTATAGAGACACTACTAATAACCAAACAGAATATGAATCCGTTGTTCTTTGCAGTTCCCGTCGCTTCGGTCATAGCACTGGCCTTCGCGTTCATCTTCTATCGCCAGATGATGAAGGAAGATGAGGGAACCCCGACCATGAAACAGATTGCACTGTACGTCCGCGAGGGCGCAATGGCCTATCTGAAACAGCAGTACAAGGTAGTCATCATCGTATTTGCGGTGCTCGCAGCGTTCTTCGCAGTGCTGGCATATGTCTTCCACGTGCAGAACCCCTGGGTGCCGTTCGCATTCCTCACCGGAGGTTTCTTCTCGGGCCTCGCAGGCTACATCGGCATGCGCACAGCAACCTACGCTTCGGGCCGCACCGCCAACGCCGCCCGCCGCAGCCTGAACGCCGGCCTCAAGGTCGCATTCCGCAGCGGCGCGGTCATGGGTCTCACCGTAGTTGGCCTTGGCCTGCTGGACATCGCCCTCTGGTATATAATCCTTAACGCGTTCGTGCTTGAAGCCACCGAAGCCCAGAAGCTCGTGGTCATCACCACCACCATGCTCACCTTCGGAATGGGTGCCTCCACGCAGGCCCTCTTCGCCCGTGTGGGCGGCGGCATCTACACAAAGGCGGCCGACGTGGGCGCGGACATCGTGGGTAAGGTTGAATCCGACCTTCCGGAAGACGATCCCCGCAACCCCGCAACTATCGCCGATAACGTGGGCGACAATGTGGGCGACGTGGCCGGCATGGGAGCAGACCTCTATGAGAGCTATTGCGGCAGTATCCTGAGCACCATGGCTCTCGGCGCTTCCGCCTTCTACGCCCTCGGTCCGGAAATGCAGACGCGCGCCATCCTCGCCCCGATGCTCATCGCGGCTGTCGGCGTGGTTCTGAGCGTAATCAGCATCTTTACCGTCCGCACCAAGGAAGGCGCCGGTATGGGCCAGCTCCTGAGGAGCATGAGCTTCGGCACCAACATGGCCGCTATCCTCAGCGGCGTGGCCACCTTCGGCATCCTTGCCCTGGTGTTCGGCACCTCCACCCCCGACTGGTGGCACTTCAGCTGTTCGGTCGTGGCTGGCCTTCTCGCCGGCGTAATCATCGGCAAAGCCACCGAATACTACACTTCGCATTCCTATAAGCCCACCCAGAAGCTTGCAGAAGCTTCCAAAACCGGTCCCGCAACCGTGATCATCAACGGTGTGGGCCTGGGTATGGTCTCCACTGCCGTTCCGGTCATAGCGATCGTCTGCGCCATCGTGCTGGCATACCTCTTCGCAATCGGCTTCGACGTGCAGCACATGATGACTGCCGCATCCCTCTCCAAGGGCCTTTACGGCGTTGCAATCGCAGCAGTTGGTATGCTTTCCACCCTGGGTATCACCCTGGCCACCGACGCCTACGGCCCCATCGCGGACAATGCAGGCGGTAACGCCCAGATGAGTGAACTCGAACCCAAAGTGCGTGAGCGTACCGACGTGCTCGACGCCCTCGGCAACACCACCGCCGCCACCGGCAAGGGCTTCGCCATAGGAAGCGCCGCCCTCACCGCCCTGGCCCTCCTGGCTTCGTATATCGAAGAAATCAAGATAGCTCTGGAGCGCATCGGCGAAAAGGTAGTAGCCGTCAGTGGCGACCTGATTGCCGCGGCCGACGCCAGCATCCTGGATATCCTGAACAACTACCATGTCTCCCTCATGAATCCCACAGTGCTTGCGGGCGTGTTCATCGGAGCCATGATGGCCTTCCTCTTCTGCGGCCTCACCATGAACGCAGTGGGCCGCGCCGCCTCCAAGATGGTGGTTGAGGTTCGCCGTCAGTTCCGCGAGATCAAGGGCATTCTCACCGGCGAAGGTACTCCTGACTACAAGCGCTGCGTGGAAATCTCCACCAAGGCCGCCCAGCACGAGATGCTCGGCCCGGCCCTGCTGGCCATCGCGGTTCCCGTTATCGTGGGTGTGGTGCTCGGCGTGTCCGGCGTGCTCGGCCTTCTCATCGGCGGCCTGGGCGCCGGCTTCGTGCTGGCAGTGTTCATGTCCAACTCCGGCGGAGCCTGGGACAACGCTAAGAAGTACGTCGAGGAAGGCAACTTCGGCGGAAAGAACTCTGAATGCCACCATGCAACAGTTGTGGGCGATACTGTGGGCGATCCCTTCAAGGACACCTCCGGACCGTCGCTCAACATCCTCATCAAGCTCATGAGCATGGTTTCCATAGTTATGGCGGGTTTAACGGCAGGAATACATCTACTCTAGTATATGAAGCACTTTACTGTTCCCGAGGACGGGGGCCTCATCACCAAAAATCTCCCGAAAGACATTCTCCACGGCTACGACAAGATCTACACCGACGTCTACGCCGACTCCACAGAGGGCAGCCGCGCCTTCGCGGAAGAGCTCATCGCCGAAATCAAGGCCTTCACGGCCGCCAATCCCGGCAAGCTCTACCGCCTTGGCCTCACTACCGGCAGCACTCCTGTATCGCTCTATAAAGTTCTTACAAGGCGCTTTAACGAAGGAGCAGTCTCCTTCAAACAGGTAGAAATCTTCTCCATAGACGAATACTACCCCAGCGCTCCGGAGGACCGCCAGAGCCGCAACTATAAGCTGCACCAGGAACTGCTGAACAATATCGACATCCTCCCGGAGAACGTGCATATTCCCGACGGAACGGTATCCCACGATAAGATTGGCGAGTACTGCCGCGAATTCGATCTTAAGGCCCAGGGACTCGACATGCTGATCATAGGCATAGGCGAACAGGGCCAGGTCGGCTTCAATGAAGCCGGTTCTTCCGAACAGAGCCGCACCCGCACCGTGCTGCTTTCCTTCGCAAGCCGCAAGCGTCAGGCCCGCAACTTCAACCATGACCCGCTGGCCACTCCCAAGGAGGCCATCACCATGGGTCTCAAGACCATGCTCTCCGCCAAGAAGGTGGTGCTCATGGCCTGGGGCGAAGACAAGGCTGAAGTGGTGCAAAATGTGGTTGAGGGTAATGTTACCCCGGACATTCCGGCAACCTGCTTCCAGCATCATCCGAACGTGCGCATGATTGTGGACGACATGGCCGGCAGCAACCTCACCCGCGTCATTGCGCCTTGGCTCATCGGCCCTTGCGAATGGACTCCCAAGTTCCGCCGCAAAGCAGTTATCTGGCTCTGCCAGCAGGTTAACAAGCCCATCCTCAAGCTCACCCACAACGACTATCTGCAGCACTCCCTCGAGGAACTCATCGACGCAGTGGGAAGCTACGACAAGGTGAACATCGAGGTCTTCAACGACCTCCAGCACACTATCACCGGCTGGCCGGGTGGAAAGCCCAATGCCGACGACAGCACCCGTCCGGTGGCTTCCGAGCCCTATCCCAAGACGGTTCTGGTATTCAGCCCGCATCCGGACGACGACGTGATCTCCATGGGCGGCACCCTTATCCGCCTGCAACATCAGGGTCACAACGTGCACGTGGCGTATGAGACTTCGGGCGACGTGGCCGTGCACGACAGCGTGGTCATGCAGCATATCGACGCGGCCTACCAGCTCGGCTACGGCGACCGTCGTGCCGAGGTTCAGGCCCTCATCGATGGCAAGGTCCCCGGCGAACCCGAGCCCAGGCCGCTTCTGGACATCAAAGCTGCCATCCGCCGCAGCGAAGCCCGCGGAGCAGACCATTCCTTCGGCATGGACGACGATCATATCCACTTCCTGAATCTTCCGTTCTACGAGAGCGGCGGAGTCACCAAAAACCCCTGCAGCCAGGTGGATATAGACATAATAAAGGAACTCTTCACCAAGCTGGAACCCGACCAGGTGTACATGGCAGGTGACCTTGCGGACCCGCACGGCACTCACCGCGTCTGCACGGAAGCTGCACTAGAGGCATTCCGTCAACTGGACGAGGAGGGCGCAACGTGGACCAAGGCCTGCAATATCTGGCTCTACCGCGGCGCCTGGATGGAGTGGGAGCTCGCCCGTGTGGACATGGCAGTTCCGCTCAGCCCGGACGAAGTGGTTGAAAAGCGTCACGCCATCTACCGTCACCTCTCGCAGAAAGACATCGTCCCGTTCCCGGGCGAGGATCCCCGCGAGTTCTGGCAGCGCGCCGAAGACCGCACCAGCACTACCGCCCAGCACTACGACTTCCTTGGAATGGCCGAGTACCAGGCGATAGAGGTGTTCCTGAAGCTGAAATAGCGAGGCACGCCCGTCGCGCCCGTCGCGCATGCTCATCGAGCGTGATCGCTGGGGTAGCTCGCTGGGCCTGCTCGCTGGGCCTGCTCGCTGAGCCTGCTCGCTGGGCCTGCTCGCTGAGCGTGATTAGTAAGTCATTATAAATCAATAATTTATACAAAATTACCTGCCTAATTAAAGGCAGGTAATTATTTGTAATATGCTGTAAATCAATTAGTTGCTGATCACGCGTTGCGCTTGCCGGAAACCAGCTTTCCAACCAGGTAGCAGACTGCTGCGACTGCCATGCCGTTGATGGCGGGGAAGCCCCACTTCACGAGGTTGGCAACCACTGCGCCGAGCACTACGCCTGCCACAGCCCACCAGTTCACGACCTTCTCGGGAACCTTATCCTCTAGATAAGCCTTACGGTTGGTGAAGTAACTGATGATGAGGATGATGCCCACGGGCGGGAGGGTGCAGTTGAGCACGTTCAGCCAGCCGCAGAAGTTCCAGTAGAGCCACACAGCCGCGATGGTGCCGATAACACCCGATATGAGCACCATAGTCTTCTTGGAGAGACCGAAGATGTTCGAAAGACCGAGACCGCCGGTGTAGAGGGCGTTGTCGTTGGTGGTCCAGATGTTCAGACCGAGCACGAGCACTGCAACGTAGAAGAGGTTGAGGTTGAGCATCACATCGAAGATGTCGTTACCGCCAGCGTAGATGCTGGAAACGGCGCCGAAGAGGAACATCAGTGAATTGCCGATGAAGAAGGCAATCACTGTGGTGATGAGACCTGCCTTGCCGCTCTTTGCGAAACGGGTGAAGTTAGGCGTGGCAGTACCTCCTGAAACAAAGCTACCTACAACAAGGCCTGCACCTGCGATAATGCCGAGGTCCTTGGTGCCGCGTGAGAACTGTTCGATGAGGCCCACGTCGCCGCGCTTAACGGCCATGATCATTGCAACCGTGCCGAGGATGGCAACCGCGGGAACTGCGATATAGCTGATAATGGTAAGACTCTTGATACCGAAATATGCACTGGCGGTCATGAGGATACCTGCGATCACGACGAGCAGATAACCCTGCCAGGGCATGCTGTCGGGAGTGACCTCAAGACCCATAAGTTGCTTGGCTACAGGGATGGCGAACATTGCCAGACCTACGCCGAACCAGCCGATCTGGGTGAAACTGATCATCGCGCTGGGAAGCCAGCTGCCCTTGGTGCCGAAGCTGCGGCGGGCGAGCATGTCCAGAGAGAGTCCGCTTTCTGCGCCGATCCAGCCGAGAGCTCCGGTATAGGCTGCGAGAATGAGGCCGCCGAGGAGCATGGCCCAGATGAATCCCCACCAGTCAAGGCCGGCGGCAAGATTCTGGCCAACCCACATGCTGGCGGAGAAGAAGGTAAAACCGAGCATGATCATGAACATGCTAAGGGTGGATTTGCGCCCTGCGCGATCCACTGGTCTCGTGGTATAATCCACGTCGAACTTATTTTTACTCATAACGTTTGGATATTGTTTTGATTTCCTTTATTCTGCGTTCTGCGATTTCTCGGAGCGAAAGGGTGGTAGCCCGGCGGCGCAGCGCCTGCTCTGCCTCCCACAGCTGCGGCAGGGTGGAATTGTCCAGCCCTTCGAAGCCGGTTTCCGCCAGCCAGGTATTGTAGTCCAGGGGGCCGGCATAACCCAGTTTCTCGTCGGTCAGGGCCTCCATGTCTATAGCGTCAGCCCTCTCGAGTATGCCATTCCAGTAATCGAGCACTTCCTCGAAGTGCACGGGGATCTCGTACCTGCGTGCGCCTCCGTCGTAGATGATGCACTTCTCGTACAGGGCATCCGGACGTTCCATCACGTAGCGGCGGAATTCCGGAGACACTATGCCACCGTTCCAGCCGAAGTCGATATTGGGCACGTTGATTCCGCTCACTCCCTTGTCGGTGTAGACCGTGAAAACTCCTTCGTAGAAGAAGCATTCGAAGCCTTCAAATTCGGGGAACAGGGCGCTGATGCGCTCGGAAAGCCTTTCCATGAGGTTGATGGCGCGTGTGCCTCCGATTGTGAAGAAGATGATCTTGCGTATGCTGCCTCCCTTGCGGCGGAAGCGGTCCACGACCTCTTCCAGGCACATGCGGAGGGTGTCGCCCGTGGCGAGTATGTCGCCTATCATTAGGGTGCGTCCGCGGGTGATGCGAAGCTTCTCGTACTTGATCTCCAGTCCGGTAATGACCTGATCCTCTATAATACGCTCGCACGAGACAAAATGCATGTCCCGCACCAGGATGCCCACCCTGTGACAAGCCTCTTCCAAAGGATAATTGAGGCCGCCGCGGAGTATGGTCATAATATCGACGTCGCCCTCCGAACCAGAAGGGAAGAGGTAGCGGAGGGCGGCGGTAGTTTCGGGAAGGAGGGCAGAGTAGGAATCGAAGCCCACAACCTCGGGCGAGGCCATGAGGCGACGGCTCCCTTCACCGCTCAAAATATAATACCTGTTGCTGAACTGCGGTGCGCGCAGTTCGTATATATTTGTGTCTTGCTGCAGGCCGACGTGGTGAAGGCTTGCATTTCTCAGGGTAGTGGACATGAAAAAACCCGATTGATTCAACCGGGGTTCAAAGGTAACAAGAATTTATTATTTTTGCATAATAATGAAAAGAAAAATCATGAAAAAAATACTCCTTTCCGTTCTGGCCGTCGCAGCGATGGCCTGCACACCGAAAACTGAAACCCTTATCAAGGGCACCCTCCCCGCCGAAGCCGGCACTGTCGTACAGGTCTCAATCCCCGATCTCCAGATGGACACTGTCGTCACCCTGGAAGACGGCGCCTTCGAGCTGGCACTGCCGGTGGATGTGAAGACGATGGGCCTCGTTGCCGCAGGCGACTACAAGGCCCAGTTTGTTCCCGACGGCAGCACGCTCAGTGTCGTCTGGCCCGCTGAAGGCGAAGACCTGAAGGTGGTGTCGTCCTCAAAGAAGAGCGTTACCACTCGTCTGAACGACATCAACGAGTGGATGGACTGGTTCTTCGAGAACTACGCCTCCGCTGAAGATCAGGACGCCGAGTTCGAGAAGTACGTTGCCAAGCTCAAGGAACTCGTGAAGAAGAACCACGACAACGTGCTCGGTCTCATGGGCGTGCAGTCCCTTCGCGGCCAGATCGAGGCTGCCGATATGATGGCCATCATCAAGTCGCTCAGCCCGGCACTTCAGGAGCGTGAAGAGATTGTTCGCATGAAGACCGCTCTCGACGCCGCCCTTGGCACTGCCGAAGGTGCCATGTTCACCGACTTCGAGATTGAGCAGCCGGACGGCACAGTGCTCAAGCTCTCCGATTTCGTGGGCAAGGGCAAATATGTACTCGTGGACTTCTGGGCAAGCTGGTGCGGTCCCTGCCGCAGGGAGATCCCCAACATCAAGGCCGCTTACGAGAAGTATCACGGCGACAAGTTCGACGTGCTCAGCGTAGCCGTATGGGATAAGCCGGAAGACACCGCCCGCGCCCTTGCTGAGGAGAATCTTCCCTGGCCGCAGATCGTGAACGCCCAGCGTATTCCTACCGACATCTACGGTATCCAGGGCATTCCGCATCTCATTCTCTTCGGCCCCGACGGCACCATAGTGAAGCGTGGCGAAGGTCTCCGCGGAGAAAACATGGATCCCGCCATTGGAGCTGTCCTTGAAGATTAACGATAAAATAAAGCTATTGCCGCATTCCCCCGGGGTCTACCGTTATTACGACTCCGAGGGAACGGTTATTTATGTGGGCAAGGCGAAGGACCTCCGCAAGCGGGTGGCCCAGTATTTCGTGGCACCTGAGAGACTCAACACCAAGACCCGCATCCTGGTGAGCAAGATTGCCGACGTGCAGTACAGCGTGGTGGACAGCGAGTCCGACGCCCTGCTGCTGGAGAACAATCTCATCAAGCAGTACAAGCCTCACTACAATATCCTGCTCAAGGACAGCAAGACCTATCCATGGATTTGCGTCACGGCCGAGCCCTTCCCGCGCGTTTTCCTCACCCGCAGGGTGGTGCGCGATGGGTCACAGTATTTCGGGCCCTACAGCACCGTGATGCATGCGCGTGCGCTGCTGGATACCATCCATGAAATCTGGCCGCTCCGCACCTGCCGGCATAAGATAGACGCCGACACCGTTCTCCGTGGAAAGATACGTCCCTGCCTGGACTTCCAGATTGGCAAATGCTCGGGCTGCTGCGCCGGAAAGGTGAGTGCCGACGAATACGGCCGCTGGATATCGGATATCGTTGAACTTCTGAACGGAAGGGTAGGGGAGATAATAAAGGGGTACGAGGCGCTTATGCAGAAGGCTGCGTCCGACCTTAACTTCGAGGACGCTCAGTACTGGAAGGAGCGCGTGGAGCGCCTGCAGCAGCACTATTCCCGCAGCATCATCACCGCCGCCCGCGACATCGACGCCGACGTCTTCTCGCTGGTGTTCGACGGATCGGCCATGGAGGCCACTGCCTCCGACCCGGTTCGCGGCTCCGCCGCTCATCCCTCCCAGCCTGGCGGCTGGGCCCCTCCCTCTAACGGTGCCGAGGGTGGCACGCCTCTCGGAGGCAGTGCCTCCACGGCCGAGGCCTGGGGGAACTTCCTTCGTATCCGCGGCGGATCCGTGGTGCAGAGCCTCAATCTGGGCTTCAAGGCCCGTATCGAGGAGACGCAGGCGTCGGTGCTCAGCACCTTTATCGCCGAAATCGAAAGCAAGTTCGGCAGCCTCAGCCGCGAAATCATCGTCCCGTTCCTTCCGGATGTGGAGATCCCGGGCGTGAAGTTCACCGTTCCCGAACGCGGGGACAAGCTGTCGCTTCTGGAACTCAGCGCAAAGAACGCGCGCGAGTACAGGGCCGGGACGCTCCGTCAGCGCGAGCATACGGACCCCGACGCCTACCGCACAGCCGTGCTCACAGAACTCCAGAAGGCCCTGGATATGCCCGTGCTACCGGAACATATGGAGTGCTTCGACAATTCCAACATCCAAGGCACGAACCCGGTGGCTTCCTGCGTGGTGTTCCGCGGGGGAGTGCCGTCCAAAAAGGATTACCGTCGCTTCAAGATCAAGACGGTGGTCGGCGCCAACGACTATGCTTCCATGAAGGAGGTGGTGAACCGCCGCTACAGCCGCATGCTGGAGGAGGCCCCGGACGACCTTCCTCAGCTGGTGGTGATCGACGGCGGCAAGGGGCAGCTGGAATTCGCCTGGCAGGCCCTCTGCGAACTGGGGATACAGGACCGTCTGACCGTAGTCGGCCTGGCAAAAAGGCTCGAGGAGGTCATCCGTGTGGGGGATCCCTATCCTCTCTTCCTCGACCGCAACTCGCAGGCCCTGAGGGTCCTCCAGCAGATACGAGACGAGGCGCACCGTTTCGGCATCACCTTCCACCGCAAGCTCCGCAGCAAGGCGGCGGTGAAGTCGGCCCTTGACGACATTCCCGGAGTCGGTCCCAAAACGGCAGAACGCTTGCTGCTGCACTACGGCAGCGTCGCCCGAATAGCAGCCGCCGATTCGCAGGATTTGATTAACTTTGTCGGCCCGTCGCTGGCGGAACGCATCCGCAAAGCACTGGCTCCTGATATATTCGACAATAATGAACGAAAAGACCTTTAATAAGATATTCAACATGGTGCTGCTGGTCGGAATGACGGCCTGCGTAACCATAGCCTGCATCCTTAACCTGCAGAAGCCCGACGCCCGCGTGGCCCTTACGCTGCTCTCCGCCGTGGGAGCGCTGATGGGAGTGATCAGCGTGGTGCTGTCGGCCAACGGCAACATCCTCACCTTCGTCTTCGGCCTGGTGGATGTGCTCATCTATTCCTATACCCTTCTGGATCAGAACGTTCCAATGACTCTGGGGCTTCACGTGTTCTACTTCCTGCCCATGGAGTTCATAGGCTATTTCGGCTGGAAGAAACGGGGAGCAACCGCGAAACAGGCCGTGAAGGCGCGCCGGCTCACGCCAAAGGGTTGGCTCAATGTGCTAGGGCTTTTCGTGATGGTATATGCGGGGGTTCTGGCCCTGGCATGGCTCGTGGCTCATTTCCAGGGCAATGTGGCATGGGCGAAGATGGCGTTCGACAGCGCCGTCACCACTGCCAATATTGTCGCCCTTGTGCTGATGGCCAAGGCCTATATGGAGCAGTGGTATCTCTGGACACTCGTGAACATCACATCCATCATACTCTGGATTATCGTGCTCAGTTCCGGCGAAGGCTCGGAGTACACAGTGGTGCAGCTCATCAAATACAGCTTCTATCTGCTCAACGGCCTCAACGCCATACGTATCTGGCTGAAGCTCAGCGCCAAAGACGAGGCGCTTGCATAAATGAAAAAATTTTCGTTAATTTGCAGATAGTTTTTCAATAAAGGAAGTACTAATATCTAAATAAATTATCTTATGGACTACGAAGAGATCGTAAGCAAAGTGAAGGCCATTATCGTCGACAAACTCGGCGTAGAGCCCTCCGAAGTTACTGAAACCGCCAATTTCACCAACGACCTTGGCGCTGATTCTCTCGACACCGTTGAACTCCTTATGGAATTCGAGAAGGTGTTCGGAGTTAAGATTCCCGATGAGGAAACCAGCGGCATCGCAACCGTTAAGGATGCTATCGACAAGGTTGCAGAAAAGCTCGGTAAGTAAAATCAGACATCAATAAAAACGGGTGGCCTTCAAGGTCGCCCGTTTTTTTATTCCTTCTCAGGTTTCGGAAGGGAATAAACAGAACCGCGTAGCAGTGTTCGCAGCTCTTCCAGCGAGCCGCAGGCTGCTATCTGCTCGGGCGTGATGGGATCGCCCACCGCAAAGCGGAGCGTTTTACCGCTCTTGTTCAGCACTTCGTGTGGCTGCCGCAGAAGGCGTACTTTCCAGCTGATGAGCCCAAGCTGATAAAAGAAGCGGGAGTTGCCGTCGAAAATGCGGATGGGCACCACCGGCACTCCGGCCTTCTGAATGAATTTTATCATCGCCATGGGCCACTCCCGGTCGCGTATCCGGGGTTCGCGGTATGTGCTGCCGTCCGGCATTCGGACTACCGGCCTGCGTCCAAGCTTCAGGTCCGAAACCGCGCCCGATGGGAACAGTCCGAGAGGGTGCCCCTCGCGCACGTGCTCCATGGCTGCCCGCACCCCACCGATACTCACAGATGTGGGAGAAGTGCGCTCTTCGCCCGTTGGGGTGACGTGTATGAAGTTGTCTTCAAGAACCTTCAGTCTTTCGAGTATCTTGTTCACCATCATCTTGTAGTCGGGCCTTAGCTGTCCCAGGATGGCGATAAGCGTTATCCCGTCCACCGTGCCTATGGTATGGTTGCTTATGGTGATGAATGGGCCGTCCTTCAGTGTGAGAAGCTTTTCGTATCCAGCCACCCTATAGTGGACATCCTGGTTTTCCAGCCACTTTGCGGCAGCCTCCGGGCCACGGTAGCTCTCGATTGCGGCATAGCTCTCCTCGACTTTGTCCACTTCGAACAGATGGAGCAGCCTGCGAGCGCGGGCGTGCCCCTTCTCCCCTCTGAACAGGGGGCTCAGGGATTCTAGTTCGGAAAGCTCCAGGAGGGCCATTATTCGGGTTTGTATTTCGGAGGATCTATTTTCGCGTAGTACTTGAGATCCTTGATGAAATAACCAAGGCTGATCGCTGCCAGCGCCACCACCACGAACACTGCCACATAGTCAAAGATGGTGGCTGTGTACACGTTTCCGAGAACATGGATGGTGTGCCTGTATTCGGAGATGGGTTTCACGAAAATGAAGAGCAGGCAGATAAGGATGATGAAGAGCCTGAGTTCGGTGGGTCCAAGTTTGGCGTAGGTGAGGTTGAACTCCTGGCGCAGATGGGCGTTGATGTTCTGCATCACGGTGAGGATGAGATAGAACACCAGGGCCATGAGGGCGACGTGGAGGTGCACCAGCGGCGATAGGCCTACCCCGATGAACATAAGCAGCTCGTTGGCGATGTCCATGGTGTGGTCGAGGAAATATCCGTATACGGGCCTCTGGGCGTGACGTACCCTTGCGAGGGTGCCGTCCAGGGAATCTCCGTACCAGTTGAGGATGAGGCCGGCAATCGCGACCCAGAGCCACTGCATTCCGAGGTTGCTGAGCACGAATCCGGCGAAGATGAGCACGCTTCCGGCCATGCCGAGGCCGGTCATGAAATCCGACGTGACCCATTTGGGCTGCCTTGCGGCCAGCCAGACGAGGGCCTTTTTCTCGGCTGCGCTGAGCACAGATGTCTGTATGCGTGTGGCCTGTTCTATTTTTGCCATATCTGTCAGTTCTTATAAGCAAACAAAGATACTGCAAATTTTGGACCTTGCAAAACCGCCCGGAATACCTACAATTAATGATTGACTCGTGCGCGCGTATGAGCTATCTTTGCATCCGAAAACAAGCACACGAATGAATCTTTCAGAGGTAAAGACCGGCGAAAAGGCGGTCGTAGTAAAGGTAAACGGTCACGGAGGCTTCCGCAAGAGGCTCATCGAGATGGGCTTCATTCAGGGGAAGCTGGTGAAGGTGGTGCTCAACGCCCCCCTCCAGGACCCTGTGGAATACGAGATTCTCGGATACAAAGTCTCCCTTCGTCGCGAAGAGGCGGAAAAGATTGACGTCATCACGGAAGAAGAGGCGAGGGCCTCTGCGTCGGCGTCTCCCGACCTCAAGGCCATTTCGGCCGAGGAAGACGCTGCCAAGCTGGACGCTCTCATGGCGGAACTGGCGCAGCAGCGCCGTCATGTGATAAGGGTGGCGCTGGTAGGCAACCCCAACTGCGGTAAAACCAGCCTCTTCAACATCGCTTCCGGCGCCCACGAGCATGTGGGTAACTACAGCGGGGTGACGGTCGACGCCAAGGAAGGCCGCTTCAAATACCGTGGCTACGACTTCGTGCTGGTAGATCTCCCCGGCACCTATTCGCTCAGCGCCTACAGTCCGGAAGAACTCTACGTGCGCAAGAACCTTCTCGAGGCCCTGCCCGACGTGGTGGTGAACGTGGTGGACGCCTCGAATCTGGAACGTAATCTGTACCTCACCACCCAGTTGATAGACATGGACCTCAGGGTCGTGATGGCTCTCAACATGTACGACGAGCTGGAAGCAAAAGGCGACAAGCTGGATGTGCAGCAGCTCGGATACCTTCTGGGAATGCCCTGCTGTCCTACCGTAAGCCGGGACGGCCGGGGCATCCCGGAACTGTTTGATACCGTAATTTCAGTATACGAGGGAAATCACGAACAGAGTCTCGCCCGCCACATCCACATCAACCACGGTAAGGAACTGGAAAAGAGCATCAAGCATCTCCAGCAGCACATGCAGGAGAACCTCACCATCGGAGCTCACTATTCCACACGTTACCTGGCCATCAAGTTCCTGGAGTACGACTCCGACGTGGAGCGCATCATCGCCGCCTATCCCAATGCGGAAGAAGTGCGTGAGGCCCGCGCCGAAGAGGAAGAAAGAATCTCGGCCCTGCTCGGCACGAACCTGGAATCGGCCATAGTGGACGCCAAATACGCCTTTGTGCAGGGCGCCCTCAGGGAAACCTACACCCAGTACGTGGAAAAGCATCCGAAGGTCACGATCACCGACCGCATCGACTCCATAGTCACCAACAAATGGCTGGCCTTCCCCATCTTCCTGCTGATTCTCTACCTCATCTTCTGGTGCACCTTCACCATAGGCCAGTACCCGATGGACTGGATCGACGCCGGCGTGGCGTGGATAGGGGATAAGGTGGGCTCGCTGATGGCCGACGGTTGGGTGCGCGACCTTCTGGTCGACGGCATCATCGCCGGAGTCGGCAGCGTGCTGGTGTTCCTGCCGAATATTCTGATCCTCTACTTCTTCATAAGTATCCTGGAAGACAGCGGCTATATGGCCCGCACGGCGTTTATCGTGGACAAGCTGATGCACCATCTGGGACTGCACGGCAAGAGTTTCATCCCGATGGTGATGGGCTTCGGCTGCAACGTGCCCGCCATCATGGCTACCCGCACCATCGAGAGCCGAAAGAGCCGCCTGATTACCATAGCGCTCGTGCCCTTCATGAGCTGCGCCGGCCGTCTGCCCATCTTCGTGCTCTTCGCCGGAGCCTTCTTCCCGAAGCATTCCGCCCTGGCGCTGATGGGCATCTACCTGCTGGGTGTGGTACTGGCGGTGTTGAGCGCCCTCGTGATGAAGAGGATTGTGCGCGACGACGACCTGCCGTTCGTGATGGAACTGCCGCCCTACCGCGTGCCGACGGCCAAGGCTATCGGCCGCCACACCTGGGAGAAGGGTCGACAGTACCTTCAGAAGATGGCGACCACCATCCTGATCGGTTCGGTGGTTATCTGGTGCCTGGGTTACTTCCCGCACGACATGTCGCACGGCACTGAATACCAGCAGGAAAACTCGGTGCTCGGCCACGTCGGCAAGGCTGTTTCGCCGGCGCTGGATCCGCTCGGTTTCAGCTGGAAGATGGATATAGGCCTGCTCACCGGCGTGGTTGCCAAGGAGCTGGTAGTTAGTTCATTGGGTGTGATGTATTCGGGCGACGAAGAGGTGGCTGCAGCCGCCGCTGCCGGCGAGGACCTTTCGGAAGACACCGCCCTGCAGTCGGCCCTGGTGCGCAATGTGCCGCTGCCCGCAGCCGTGGCGTTCATGATCTTCGTGCTGCTCTACTTCCCCTGCATCGCCACCTTCGTTGCCATCAAGAATGAGACCGGCAAATGGAGCTGGGCCGCCGGCATCTGCGCCTACACAATCGCGGTCGCCTGGATAGTGGCCTTTGCCGGGTACCACCTGACCGCACTGCTGCTGTAGGTTCTTAGGTCAGGTCTTTCAATAGCCTTCTTCTGGTCTTGCCTTCTTCTGGTCTTGCCCGGTGGAGTGTAACTGTCTGAATATCAATAAAATCCTGATTTTACGGCTCATAGAAATGATGAGGGGAAAATCAACAACTCGCTGATTCATAAAGAGTTGTGTTTCACCGAATAAAAAAGCAACCGGCGTTTCTGCCGGCTGCTTTTTTTGTGAGGATTACTGGATTTGAACCAGTGACCTCTTGCCTGTCAAGCAAGCGCTCTAAACCAACTGAGCTAAACCCTCTTGCGATTTGGGACTGCAAATATAGTAAAATATTTAATACTACACCATTTTCATTGTCCTATATTTCTTCTGTCCAGAAATCTATACCCGGAGGCTTCGGCGAGATGCTGGGGGAGGATATCCCGCTCGCCAGCGAGGTCCGCGATGGTTCGGGCGACCTTGATTATCCGGGTGAAGGCCCTGGCTGAGAGCCCCTGGCGCAGGATGAGCTTCTCGCACAGGTCCTTGCATTCGTCGCTCAGCGGGCAGAAGTGTTCCAGCTGGCGGCTGTCCATTTCGGAGTTCGTGGAGATGCCTTCGTCTCGGAAGCGCTCGCGCTGCCTATCCCGCGCCGCCAGCACCCTCGCCGCAACCGCCGTGCTGCTCTCTCCCTTCTCCCGATTCACCAGTTGCCCGGGAGGCACAGGATGCATCCAGAGATGTATGTCTATGCGGTCCAGGATGGGGCCTGACAGGCGCCCCAGATACCCTGCTCTCTGGCCCACGGTACAGGTACAGCGGTCGCCTTCGCCATAATAGCCGCAGGGGCAGGGATTGGTTGCAGCCACAAGCATGAAGTTCGCCGGATATTCGATCTTGGTCCTAAGCCGGGAGATACAGACGCGCTTGTCTTCAATCGGCCCCCGAAGGGCTTCTATCACGCTTTTTGGCATTTGAGCCAGCTCGTCGAGAAAGAGCACTCCCGCATTCGCCAGTGAAACTTCCCCGGGAAGGATATTGTCTCCGTTCCCGCCTCCTACAATGGCCGGCAGGGAGGCGCTGTAGTGCGGGCTCCTGAAGGGTCTGCGATGAATGAGTCCGAAGTGGGAGCCGTTCTTCCCTGCAATCGACCATATCTTGCTGGTGAGCAGCGACTCCTCCTGGCTCATGGGCGGCAGAATCCCTGTAAGTGCTTTAGCCAGAGAACTTTTCCCGCTTCCGGGCGGGCCGATGAGAATGAGATTGTGCCCTCCTGCCACCGCCACCTCTGCGCCTCTTTTCGCTCCTTCCTGGCCGATGATGTCGGCGAAGTCCATGCAACCCGCTTCCCCGCCGCCGATCCTGGCCGCCGCCAGCGCGGCCCGGTAGGCCTCGCTGTGGCGGATCAGCAAGCTGTCCGCCTCCTCCGCACCCGACAGGATGCGGAGCACGTCGGCCAGGCTCTTCACCCCGTACACCTTCGCCCCCTCGAGTTCCACCGTCTCCAGTGCCGACGCCTCCGGAAGGATGCAGCCGTCAAGCCCGCGGCGCAGCGATAGCTCGGCCATCGGCAGTGCTCCCGGAATGGCCCGTACCGACCCGTCGAGCCCCAGTTCGCCCATAATCAGGAAACGCCCCAGCAGCGGCATCTCCACCTGTTCCGAGGCTGCGATTATCCCCAGGGCAATGGGCAGGTCGTAGCCGGACCCTTTTTTGTGCTGATCGGCGGGAGCCAGATTGATGACAATTCTTTTTCCAGGCACATGGAATCCCATTGATTGTAAGGCGGTTACAGTGCGCATCAGGCTCTCTTTTACGGCCACGTCGGCCAAGCCAACCAGATGAATTCCTATACCCCGGGTAATGTCAACCTCCACTGTTACCGGCACTGCGTCTATCGCGATACACTTCGCCGCATTGATGTTTATCAGCATTTTCTTGTTATTTTTGCATTCGTGTTACACAGTTTAACCATAAAAGACCTTTCCGGCATCGACGCCGCCGCCCGGGAATTCCTCTCGGAGCTCGGCAATCGCACACTCGTGGCCTTCCATGCTCCCATGGGCGCCGGAAAAACCACTTTCATAACGGCTCTTTGCCGCGTCCTTGGCGTAAGGGAAGACGCCGTGTCTTCGCCTACATTCGCGATAGTCAACGAATACCGCGCGGCCTCCGGCGATAGCATCTTCCATTTCGACTTCTACCGTATCGAAAAGCCTTCCGAAGCCCTCGACATCGGCTTCTACGACTATATCGACTCCGGCTGCCTCTGCTTTATGGAATGGCCGGAAAACATAGGGGAAATCCTCCCCGAAGAAACCCTTCACGTGCATATCAGCGTCCTCCCCGACGAATCCCGCGTCATAAGCTGGGAAGACTGAGTTCCACATCCACCGCAGTTATGTAACCGTCGAAGGGAAACTCGCCGACGGCAGTGCCTCCGCGCATCAGCAGCGGGTGCCCTCCGGGCACAGACACCCCCAGAAAAGCATCGCGGCCGATTGATGCCACGCATTCGTCGGTAAACACCACCGGGCCTTCAATTTCGGCGATGCGATTGCTCGAAGTGGGGGTGGAGGTGCCGAGGCTGATCCGGAGCGGCCCGCTGCCCTGAACCGTAAAGAGACCCTGCTCCGACCAGTGCAGCCATGGGTCGTTCCCATAGAAATACTGAGTCCCGGAGCCATCTATGGCGACGGCAAAGGCGATATCCCGGAGGCCGAAATCGCTCATCCCGAAGGCAAACAGCCTTCCCCCGGCCTCCACGAGGCGGGCCGCCTTCCGCCCGTAAATCACCAACCTACCGCTGCCGTCCCTGCCGGCGCCGCCCGTATAAAGGCAATGCCCTCCGCCCTTTTTGTACAACGTCACCGCCTCTCCGCCCCACCAGCGGAAATCCTCCACCACGGCCCCGTCTTCCGGAGGCGGAACCGGGTGGATACCGCCGTCCTTCACTGCGAATAAGTTCCCCCCTTCGGTATAGGTAAAGCAGATGTGCCCGTCGTCCTCATAAAGGGCCGGGCGGCTCTCTCCAAGGCCTCCTATGGCGCTGCCTCGGGCGATGCGGACAATAGTTTCGGAATCGCGACGAAGCGTGAGGCTGCCTTCCCCGGGTGCGCATGCAAGGGTCCAAAGCGTTCCGTCTTCTCCGGCCAGCAGCCCTTTCAAGAAGCCCTCTCCGGGCAGATGCAGAAATGGCTCCCCGTCCCGAAGTATGTGCAGAGCGCCCCCGGAGCAGCATTCGGTGTACAGATGCCCGTCTATAATATGATGAGTGCCGGGATCGGGACTCACCGGAAGTGTTCCGCCAAGAGGGATGGAAAGACAGGGCTGGGCGCCTCGGTAGAACAGCAGTTCCCCGGAGAAGCGGCCGGCCAGGGTGTCGCGCTTCCAGTCGTAGCCGTCCGGGACCTTAACCACGGAAGCCCAGATTATCGTATCGGGCGTGGCGGTGGCATTTCCTGAAGTTGAGGAACTGTCTCTAAAAGCCAACCCCGACCCCCTGCCGGTAGCTCCGCCCCGGCCATTCCTTCCGAAAGGGGTGTCGAGCCGTTCGCATCCGCTAAGAAACAGGCCCCCAAAGCCAAGTAGGCCAGCAAGGCCAAGTATTAGAATTCTGCGTCTCATAGCCGTTTTTTCGGCAAATGAAGACATAATAAAACAAACCCCAGGGAGTAAATCCCGGGGTAAAACCAAAAAATATTTTTTCTTTCGAAAGAAAAAAATTAAGACTCGAAAAATAAAATTTTCGAGTCTTGACTTTCAGTGAGTTACAGGTTGAATCGGAGACCGGCGTTGAAGTTCAGCATGAGCTGCTTTTCGCTGCGGATATTGTTCGGATGACCGCAGTCGAAGTAGTAGCGCACTGCCGGATCTGCATAGAGTGAAAGCGTGGGCGAGAGCCTGAACTCCACTCCGAATCCGCCGCCTGCCGAGAACTGAGTTCCTGCGACCTTTTCGCTCACCACGGTGCCGGCGATATTGTAGCTGTTGCCGAGGCACCATTCCGCTTCTCCGAGTCCGAACAGATAGAAGCCCACGTTACCCTTTGAAATGAGGTTGTAGTAGACTCCGACCGGAATGCCGATGTAGCGCATCTCGTGGCTGATTTCTCCCACGGTGGGAGCGCTGCCTGCCGGTGTGTAGGTTCCGTTGAAGCTGCGGGAAAGGAAGGAATAATCCACGCCTGCGCTTGCGGAAAGCCTCTCGGTGAAGCCCATCTTCACACCCGCACCGAAGCTGACAGGAATGCCGTAGTTGCTGGCGGAGTTCTCCACAATGGAGTTCTCGATGTAGTTCGGATTGGAACTCTTTGCCGCATATGCAGCACCACCGGTTCCTGCTTCGTTGCCGCCGACTGCACCTCCGAGCCAAAGCGCCGAGCCGGCTTTACGGGATGCCTTGCGTGATGCATTGCGGCTGTCCTCGTAGGCCATAGCGGCGAACGGATCAGCCTCGGGTTCGGATACGTGCTTGGTGGCGGTGGTCTGCGTTGCGGGTTCTTCGGCGACGGTCACCTCACCTTCATTTTCGGCCGATTTTGACGGACCCCCCTCGTTAAAAGCCAGGGGGTCTGACGATTTGGCCTCTTTTTGACGGGGCTCCTGACTGCTGACGCTTGCCTCCGCCACCGGCTCGCTGACCTTTGCCTCCGCCACGGACACTCTAGCCGGTACGGCCTTCAGCGCCACCGGCGCGGGGATCTCGCCGATCTCCACTACGGCAGCCTGTGCCAGAACCTCGTGTTCGCGGGATATATCAGATAGGTTGGAATTGTTCGGAATAAGGAGCAATGCTGCCACTGCTGCGGCGGCTGCCAGGGCGACCCAGCCCCAGCGGAACGCACCGCGGGCAGAGCCCGAAGCTGCCCCGGAAACTCCGGCGGAGGCGGCCGGCGCCACGGCCCCTGCCTGAGGGGCGGCACCCGCGGCCAAACGCGCGGAGATAGCCTGCCATACGCGAGGAGACGGGGTGGCCTGAGCGCCATCCATCATCTCTTTCACGTAGAGGTCAAACTCTTTGTTTGTATCTTTCTGCATCTAATACTTCTCTTTAATTTTGCTTTGCAACAGCGTGCGTGCCCGTTGGAGCTGCGAACGCGAAGTGGCTTCCGATACCCCGAGGGCTTCCGCTATCTCCTTATGGGAGTAACCCTCGATGACATACATGTTGAAGACCGTTCGGAAGCCGGGGGGCAGGGCGGAGATCATCTTTAGGAGATCCCGGTAGCCTATCTTCTGCACCGCCGACGGATCGTCGCTGGTAATGTTCCAGGCGGCGTCTACATCTTCGCTTTGCTTCAGGACGTCTTTCTTTCGCAGACTCATGAGCGCAGTGTTGACAAAGATCCTTCTAGCCCACCCCTCGAAAGACCCCGCGCCAGTGAAGCTGTCCAACTTGGAGTAGAGGGTTACGAAGCCGTCTTGCAGGACGTCTTCCGCTTCGTCTCTACTGCCCATGTAACGCAGGCAAACCGCGTACATTTTGCCGGACAGCGCATCGTAAAGCGCTTTTTGGGCCTTTCTGTCGCCACTTATGCAGTCGCTTACCAGAGCGGGCCAATCGGTATTATGATGCAGATTCTTTCCGAAAAGTTGCATCGCATTCAATTTTCCTCTACAAAGATAGGGAAAAAGCATTAATTTTGCATTGAGCTCCAGACGCATGAAAAAAGCCGCCATCGTCATATTTCTGCTAGCCGCGATCCTGCCCCTGAAGGCCCAGGACGCAGCCGACAAGGTAGTGCTGCAGAATATCCTCCTCGATGCCGTCTCCAAGTTGGAAACTGCCCCGGCGGAGGCGGTTAAGGAGCTTCAGTACCTGGATCAGCATTATCCGGCCGACGATGCCGTGAAGTACCAGCTGGGAATGGCCTACTGGGCGGCCGGCAACGCTACCAAGGCGGAAGAGTACCTCCAGGCCGCCGTCTCCCTTGATTCCACCAACTACTGGTATAAGGACGCCCTGGCCGGTGTCTACGCGGCCGTCGGGCGCAGGGAGGACAGTTCCGCCATCTATCTGGAGCTGCTGGAAAAGCAGCCCGGTCGTTACTCCAGCCCCTACACCCTTACCGTCCAGGGCGACAAATATCTCTCCGAATACAAGGATACCCTGGCCCTGGAAAGCTACGAAAGGGCTCTGGAATACGACCCGGAATATGCTCCGGCAGTGCTCGGAAGGGCCGAGGTGAACCGCATGAGGGGCAACGTGCCGGGCTTTCTGGCCGACGTGCACGCTTTCACGCTCAATCCCGACATCAACGCTCAGGCCAAATGCGCCTATGTGCAGCAGATACTTCGCAACGTCAACTATCCCTTCTACCGAAGCTGGGGCACGCAGCTTGATTCGCTGGTAACCGGTTGCGTCCGCGCTCATCCGGCCGACAGCAGCGCGCTCAAGCTGGCCGGCTCCTGGTACTGGTCCACCGACCGTAAAGACATAGGCCGGCAGTACTTTGGGCAGCTTCTGGAGGCGTATCCGAAAGATCTGGACGTGCGTTACCTGAACATGAGCCTGCTCATGGAAGACGGCAACTTGAAAGAGGTGCTGGATGAGTGCGAGCGCATCATAAAACTCGGTGGGGAGCGCAATCCCGAGGTGGTGCCGGCCCTGGCGACCGCAGGCGACTGCTGGCATGCCATAGGCAACGACCGCAAGGCCATGCGCTACTACGACAAGGTGCTGCGCATCGAGCCGGACAACGCCGTAACCCTCAACAACTATGCGTATTACCTCAGCCTCTCCGGGCGCAAGCTTAAGAAGGCCGAGAAGATGAGCCGCGCCTCGCTTGAAAAGGAACCCGACAACCCCAGCTATCTGGACACATACGGCTGGATACTTCACCTTCTGGGCCGCAATCAGGAGGCGAAGCCATATTTCAAAAGGGCCATTGTATACGGTGGAAAAGACCATCTGGAGATACTGGAGCACTATTCTGTAGTGCTGAAGGCCCTGGGCGAAGAGGAACTCTCCAAATACTATCAAGGCTTGGCGGAAAGCAAAAAAGCGGAACAATGAGAAGGATCCTGACCATACTCCTACTGCTTGCCGTGACGCTTCCCGCCGTGGCCCAGACCGCCGCGCAGAAGAGCAAGAGCGCCAAGCTCCAGAAGGAAATCGCCATCCTGGACAAGCAGCTGGCCGAAACCCGCAAGCAGAGCAAGAACGCGGAAACCTCCCTCAAGCTCACCCGGAAAAAGATCAGCACCCGTCGCGCCCTCGTGGCCGAAAGTGAAAAGCAGATAGCTGCGCTCGATTCCGACATCGCCGCTAAGGAAGACACCATCGCCACCCTGCAAGCGCGGCTGGACACCCTCGCGGCTGGATACTCCCGTCTGGTGCGGACGGCCTACCGCAGCCGCGACAGCCGCCTGTGGTACATGTACATCCTGGCGTCGTCCGACATCGGGCAGGGCCTCCGCCGCTACGGCTACCTCCGGAGTCTCTCCGGCCAGATGCGCACGCAGGCCGCCCGAATCCGCGAGGCCCAGGCCGAACTCGAAGCACAGAAGGCTCAGGCCGTAAGACTCCGCAGCGACGCGGCGTCTCTCCGAAAAGCCCGCCTCGGCGAAATCGACAAGCTCGGCAAGGAGGAGAAGGAATCCGAATCGCTGGTGGCCAAGCTCCAGAAAGACAAATCCCGCTACCAGAGTCAGTTGGAGGCCAAGCGCAAGGAGCAGAAAGCCCTTGAGAAGGAAATCCGCCGCATGATGGAAAAGGCGAAGCAGGGTTCGTCCGGCAAGAAGAAGCCAATCGACACGAAGCTCGACGCCGAGTTCGCCGCCAACATCGGCAAGCTCCCGTGGCCGGCGGAAGGCCCCGTGGTGGACAGCTTCGGCGAGCACTACCATCCGGTGTACAAGAATGTGAAGATGCCGTTCAACAATGGTATCGGCATCGCCCTGAGCCCTGATACAGCAGTCAAATGCGTGTTCGACGGGGTGGTGTGTCAGGTGATAGTGATGCCCGGCTACAACCAGTGCGTACTGGTGCAGCACGGCGGTTACTTCACCTTCTACTGCAAGCTCACCGGCGTGTCCGTGAAGGCGGGCGACAAAGTCAAAACTGGTCAGGTCATCGGCCGCGTGGATACAATCGCAGGCGAAACCCAGCTCCATTTCGAAATCTGGGAAGACAAAACCCCCCGGGATCCGGAGGGTTGGTTGAGGTAACGATTATTAGTCTTCTTCTTCCGTCCACACGAGAACGTGGCGGTCGAAGGTCATGTAGCGAAGCTCGAATTCCTCTTCGTAGCCGTCCTTGTGAATGAAGGTGGCTTCGAGGGCGCCTTCGCCGCGGGGATGGAAGGAATCGATCTCGATCTGTTCCGCAAAATCAACCCCGTACTGGGAGATTTTCTTGTACACGGCTTCCTTGGCGCACCAGTAGATGGCCAGCTGCTCGTTGCGGCGTTCGTCGTCCAGATCTTCGATTTCCTCTTCACTGAGGGCCTTCTTTTCCACGGCGGAGAAGTCGCGGTCCAGGCTCTCGCAGTCGATACCCACGTCGTTGCGGTCGTCCAGAATCACGGCCACGTACTTGTCGGTGTGGGTGATGCTGATGTTAACTGCGTTGTTCTCGATGTAGGGTTTGCCGTTATCGTGGTGGGAGAGGTACACCTTCTCTTCGAACATTGCGTCCAGAAGAGCCCTCACCGCCAGTTTCTGCTTGCGGAGAGATTCGCTTTTTAGGAATGAGATTTCCTCCAGTTCGTCGGAGGGGATGGAAGTTGCTTCGCGTAATTGCGCCTCGGATTCAGTAATGTGCCAGACGCCCAGTCTAGAGTGGCCGTCGTCGTCGAGGTCTTTTGTAAGTAAAAGTGCCATATCTTGCCGCAAAGATAACGAATTTTCCAATAATCACAAATTTTGGCGGTTCCCACGCCGTGGAGCCAATTTGGCGTTTTAATAGGCGTTTTAATAGGCGTTTTTCGCAAAGCCTTGCTAATTAGCGGTTTATGAAAAATGCCTCCCAAAAATCGGGAGGCATTTTCTGTAAATGATTGTATGCCAGCGGTTTACCTAAAACGTACTGCCGGGGCAAAACGTACTGCCGTGGCAAAACGTGCCGCCAGGGGTAGTCAGTGCTCGCGGTACTCGAGTAAATCTCCTGGCTGGCAGTCTAGCGCTCGGCATAGCGAATCCAGCGTGGAGAGCCGTACGGCTTTCGCTTTTCCCGTCTTGAGGATGGACAGGTTGGCCGGGGTAATATCCATTCTCTCCGCCAGCTCGCCGGAACTCATTTTCCGGCGGGCCAGCATGACGTCGATATTAACTATTATCGCCACGGCGTTTTACTCCTTTTTACCTGCCTTCGGGGCGGGCTTTTCTTCCTCGACGGCTTCTTCGGCGGCTTCCTTGCCCTTAAGATATTCGGGAAGGCTCATTCCTGCCATCTTGAAGAGGTCTTCGAGCGGGGGGATGCTCCCGGCCAGTCCGCTCAGGAAGTCTGCGGTTGCGGTTTTGCCGCCCTTGCCGCCTTTGCCGTTGTCCCATACGGTGACCTTGTCGATCTTGATGCCCTTGATGGCTTCGACCTGGGTGCGTACGAGTTCGGGCAGACGGTCGGCTATCATCATGAGGACGGCCTTCTGGGGATCTCCGCCGGCGGCTGTAACCGTCTGGGCGAAGCCTTCTGCCTGCTTCACGAGGATCTCCTGGGTACCGCGGGCCTGGGCCTCCATCTTCGCGTAGATGGCGTCGGCCTCACCCTTTGCGATGCGGCGTGCCTGCTCGGCTTCCGCCTCAGCCTCGATGATCTTTTTCTGCTTATCGATTTCGGCGGCGACCACGATGTTGGCCTGCTGGGTTGCCTTTTCGCGTTCGGCACGGGCCATTTCGGCGTCGCGCTCGCTCTGGTAGGCTTCCTGGAGGGCCTTTGCGGCCTGCACCTTTTCAGCTGCCACTGCGGCGCGCTCGGCTTCTGCCGTCTTCTGACGACGGAGGGCGTCGGAGTTGGCGATCTCGATCTTGGCGTTGTTCTCACCCTTCACGGCATCTGCATCAGCAGCGGCGACGTTCACGCGGGTGTCCTTGTCGGCGAGAGCCTTACCGGTTTCACCGAAACGGTTCTGCTCTGCCACGCTCTTCTTAGCGTCGTTGATAGCCTTTGCGGCTGCTTCCTTACCAAGGGCCTCGATGTAGCCGGATTCGTCGCGTATATCGGTGACGTTCACGTTGATGAGCTTCAGACCGATCTTGCGGAGTTCGGCCTCCACGTTCGCGGAGACGCTGGCCAGGAACTTGTCGCGGTCGGCGTTGATTTCCTCGATGTCCATGGTTGCGATCACGAGACGCAGCTGACCGAAGAGGATATCAGTGGCTATGCCCTGGATGCTGTCGGTGGTGAGGCCCAGAAGCCTTTCGGCCGCGTTGGTCATCACTTCGGGTTCGGTGGAGATACCGATGGTGAAGCGGCAGGGCACGTCCACGCGGATGTTCTGCTTGGAAAGTGCGTTCGTGAGATTGCATTCGATGGAGATGGGTTTGAGGTCCAGGAATGCGAAGTTCTGGAAGACGGGCCAGATGAAGGCGGCGCCGCCGTGGATACACTTGGCGGAAGCCTTGCGGCCGGTTTTACCGTAGATCACGAGGATCTTGTCGGACGGGCAGCGCTGATACCTGCGGAGGATGGCCCCGAAGGTGACGATCAGCACGAATACGATGATGATAATGAGATAGATAGGCATAGCTGTATTAGATTATTGTGTTTTCGAGTTTGCTGACGAGAAGAGTGATGCCGTTGATGACGTCTACCACCTTGATGGGAGTTCCGGTGGCGATGGGCTCGGCGTCCTCCGTCTGGGCGTTGTACTCCCGGACGGCACCGCCGATGCTGATCTGCACCTTTCCTTCGCCGCTGCGGCCTGCCGGAATCGTGAGGTAGCATGTGCCCTCGCAGCCTACGGCCGACTTGTAGACGTCGATGTTGCCGCTCTGCTGCATCTTTCCGAGCAGACGGAAGAGCCACATCACCAGCGCCACCAGCGCTACTCCGACGGCAACGGCCACCACGAGCCTGAGGCCGAGCGCGGGGATGGCGTCTTCCAGAAGGATGACGCTCCAGCCGAAGCCCAGCAGGAAGTTGATGAGGTTGCGGAAGGTGTACAGATTGCCGCCGCCTCCAAGGTCGGCGTCAGAGACGTCTCCGACGGGAGCGTCGATGTCGGCGCCGTCAAGTCCGGCTGCGTCGACGTCTGCCCCGATGAAGGTGAGGACAGTCTGGATGATGAAGACGAGGGAGGCAGCAAGGGTGACCCCCCAGAGGATTTTCATTGCGACGGTAAGACCCGCCCACCATGTAGCTATCATACTGCAAAGAATTAATGTTCTCTGCAAATATAATAATTATTTATCGAATTGCAATAAAAATTTCAAAAAATTCGCAAAATTCTTATTGAGTTGGCTTGTCCTTGCGAAGAGTGGCCCAGAGCATATATGCTACAAGCAGGAGGTAAGGCACTATCGCGATGGCTTCGGCGCCCGAGCAGAGACGGCCCGCAGCGGAGTTCCAGCCATGCAGGAACCAGTCTACGCCCGCGAACTTGAGGATGGCGCTCACTACTCCCATCAGGGCGCCGCCGGCGATGAAGCCGGAAGCGATGAGGGTGCCCTTTTCCTGACGGGCTGCGCCAAGGGTCTTGTCCCTCGAGACATACCAGCTCACCGCTCCGCCGACCAGCAGGGGCAGGTTGAGGTCCAGCGGAATGAACATGCCGAGGCAGAATGCCAGGGCGGGAATCTTAAGCAGACTGAGCACCAGGGCGATGACGGCGCCGATTCCGTAGAGCAGCCACGGTGCGCTGCCGCCGTTCATCATAGGCTGGATAACTGCCGCCATTGCGTTAGCCTGTGGGGCGACTAGTGCGCCTTCACCGGTGAAGCCGTAGGTCTTGTTGAGGATGAGCATCACTCCGCCCACGGTAGCGGCCGCCACCAGGGTGCCGAGGAACTTCCAGGTTTCCTGCTTGGCCGGGGTGGTACCGACCCAATATCCTATCTTGAGGTCGGTGATGAAGCCGCCGGCCATACTGAGCGCCGTGCACACCACGCCGCCTATGACCATCGCCGCTACCATGCCGGCGCTGCCCTTGAGACCAACCGCTACCAGCACGAGAGCGGTGATAATGAGAGTCATGATAGTCATGCCGCTCACGGGGTTGGTGCCCACGATCGCTATGGCGTTGGCGGCCACGGTGGTGAAGAGGAAGGCGATTACCGCTACTATCACCAGTCCGATGACAGCCTGCCATATGTTGTTCACCACGCCGCCGAAGGCGAAGAAGGCGAACACGGTGAGCAGGGCCACGGTGATGCCGAGGATGACGGTGCGCATCGGCAGATCCTTTTCCGTGCGGGCTGCCGCGTCAACGTCGCCCTTTTTACTGAACTCCTTGCCTGCCAGGCCGATGGCGCTCTTGATAACGCCCGCATTGCGGATGATGCTGATGATGCCGGCCATGGCTATGCCGCCTATACCTATATGACGCGCGTACGTGCGGAAGATTTCGTCGGCGCTCATGTCGCGGATTGTCTGCACGACGCCGGTGCCCATGAAGTCGAGCACCTGGCCGCCCCAGAAGATGTTTAATCCGGGGATGACGACCAGCCACACCAGAAGGCTGCCGAGGCAGATGATCCAGGCGTACTTGAGGCCGATGATGTAGCCCAGGCCGAGCACTGCTGCTCCCGTGTTGAGCTTGAGCACGACCTTGGCCTTGTCGGCCACCACATGTCCGACGTGGGTGAAGGCGGTGCTGATGGTTTCCGCCCAGGTGCCGAAGGTGGCGATGGCGAAGTCGTACAGACCGCCGATGAGGCCTGCCAGCGCCAGCGTTTTGGCGCTCTTGCCGCCGCCCTCTCCGCTCACGAGTACCTGCGCTGTGGCTGTGGCCTCCGGGAACGGGTACTGGCCGTGCATCTCGCTCACGAAATACTTGCGGAATGGGATGAGGAAGAGTATTCCCAGCACGCCACCGAGCAGACTGCTGAAGAACATCTGCACGAAGCTCACATCGAGGCCAAGAATGTAGATTGCCGGCAGGGTGAAAATGGCGCCGGCCACAATCACGCCGCTACACGCTCCGATGCTCTGGATTATCACGTTCTGACCCAGTGCGTTCTTCTTGCCGAGGGCTCCGCTGATACCTACCGCCAGAATGGCGATGGGGATGGCGGCCTCGAACACCTGGCCAACCTTGAGGCCCAGGTAGGCCGCCGCGGCGCTGAACAGTATGGTCATCAGAAGACCCACTCCAACGCTGTACAGAGTGACTTCCTTCGGCTTGCTGTCGGCCGGCATCAGGGGTTTGTATTTCTCTCCTTTTTCAAGTGGACGATGTGCGTTCTCTGGTAGTTTCATGAGCTTGGGGTTTAGTGACACGAAAATAGTTAAAATTTTTCAAAAATAAATTTGCAGGAATCAAAAAAGTATGTATCTTTGCAGCCCCGTTTGAGAAACAGCGGTTTTGAAACGGGATATAGATCCTTGAAAATATTGAGAGACACAAAGAGGTAAAGAAGAAAAAGATTAGCTTTTTATTAACGAATTCGAGATTTTTTCGAGTTGTGTTGGTGAAGCTACAATTTCATTTTTCTATTATTATTTTTAGTAGTAGATTCACTGAAAGAGAAAGAGAGCAAGAGCGAACGGAGGATGCCTTGGCTTCCGAGACCGAAGAAGGACGTGGTAAGCTGCGATAAGCCGCGGGGATTTGCAAACAGGAATTGA